>OBZV01000006.1_pt1 | contig 329994 bp, 264 predicted proteins | sample 1501581 | NCBI WGS metagenome assembly OBZV01 (sample SAMEA2580257, study PRJEB22360) | human gut metagenome | biome: human gut; feature: human-associated habitat; material: faeces | place: Denmark | collected 2008/2010
TCACACGAGTTGCCTGTTCTTTGGTCACACCTCTACGTGCCAGTTCAGAAGCTAGTTGTTTCTGTTCTTTACCCTGGCGGATGCCATCCTTTACATATTCAAGAACTTGGGAGTCGCTCATGCTTTGAGCCATTAAAGGAGAAAAAACTCCCAGCAACAGAATGAATAGAAATACGTTAAATTTTCTTCGTGTTGTCATTGGTGATCTTTGTGGGTTCTACATAACCGATTGGCATATCTACACAAGCACAGCCAAGCATATTTAAACGAACGGCAATCTTACTCTTCCCGCCTACAGTCACAAGTTCGCCAACAAGTCCACTCAAAGGACCTTTTATGACACGAACTTTCTCACCACGCGCTAGTGGAGTATCATTCATACAGACTGCTTCTTCGGAATAATCGAGCATGAAACGGAAACGTGCCATCTGCTCGTCAGGAATAACGGCAGGAGTGCTCTCTCCACGCATCACCATATAACGGCTGACCGTAGAAAATGAAAGGACTTCCATACGTTCTTTTGGATTGACATGTACAAAAACCATCATTGGGAGTAAGACTGTATCAACCATCTTACGACGGTCACTCCATTGATGAATTTGCTGCTGAACGGGAACAAAAGAATCAATTCCCATCTTAGATAAACGCTCGGCAACTTTCTTCTCGTGATGCATTCGAACGAGTGCTACATACCAGCGTTTTGAGTGTGCTACGCCTTCCCCTGTCCCACTACTAGGCCCGGCATTTACTGATTTCGGTTTCGTTAAAATCATATTTTTTTACCCCATGTTCATCCGTTACTTCTTAGGTAACGGACAACACACATATAGAATACACATCGCTGTGAAAAAAGGAAAAAAATCGATTATGAGGGAATATAAAAGCGGGCACCTAACATTCAATATAAAACATTCTTGAATTTAGGTAATAAAAAGCCTTTGAGCATGAAGATGTTATCCTTCATGTTCAGATAGATTCATGTTGCATATTTTAGAGAAAAAGGAAAAAAAGAAGTTTATTGTTTGTTTGCTATTAATATTTTTACCTATCTTTGTAGCGAATATAATTCCGTTACCTAAGAAGTAACACCAGCATTAAGTCCCTAATCCATAATGCTTTAATAATATAAATCAGAGCATTTTAAAATTGCAAACGTAAGAATAATTCAATTTATTTACTTTTGTTCTTTCTTCCAATTCGAAACCCTTTAAATATATCTGTGTTGTTTTAATAGATTTGTGTCCCAGTGATTCGCTAATCATTTCGATAGGTACACCTCTGTACTTAGCAGTCGTAGCCCAAGAATGACGAAGCGTATACGACGTGACGGGCGAATGTAGCCTTAATTTTCTGGACAGGCTTTTCAACTCATTATTAAAACGTCTCAAAGCTGACTGATACTCACGATAGGCACCTTCTTCATTCCGCTTGTACGCTCCGCTTAATATCCGGAAAAGATAATCTGGATAGCCGGAACTCCGGGCGTCAGATTTATTATACAATCCCCCAATTGCATTCTGCGCTGACTCCAGCACTTCTATACTCATAGGAGTACCGGTCTTGGTACGATTGTACTTCAAAAGTCCCCGCTCCAGATTAGACTTTTCCAAATGGGCTAAATCAGAAAAAGGCATTCCACAAAACTGAAATAACAGATTGGCAATGGCCTGCGTCCGACGAAGCTTTTCCGATTGAGGATCTTTGTTTAATAGCATGTGAAGTTCGCCGATCGGGATAGCTTTCTTCTGACGTGTATCCACCCCGGTAAAAACATCCCGGAACAAACCATGTACATAAGGAGCCTGATGCATATCGACACCACGATTGTAGATACTACGCAACATACGCATATACGTAGAAATCGTATTAGGCTTCAAACGGGAAGCCATCAGATAGTTGCTATACCTCTTTAGAGTTTCACGGTTTATCTTACTAAACGTGATGGATTGAGTTCCACAAAACTGCGAAAAAGAACGAATAGCGTGTTTATACACATGGGCCGTAGAATAACGACCCTCTTGTCGCAAACAATCGATGTAATTGTTTGCACAAATAGTAAATCGATTTTTTTCCATAAATTATAACTTATCTCATACGTGTTATTAAAAACGTGCGGAATATAGTAAGATTATAGATAAAATGAACCACAATTTTAAATTTACTTACTGTTTTAGATAGAATTTCGAATTATTTCTAAAAAAAATAAGTGAAGCCATGCAGTATTTTCAATAACCGTGCATTTAACTTATAAAAGAGAAAAAAAAGAGAAATCAAACCTATATCATTAAAACCTACAACCTGAGCTTAACAAGTGAAGTGGGGAAAAATAAAAAAAGAGAGAGAGTTTTTTATACAACGTCCCCAAAAACGAGGAATCCCTGCCAATTTTCGAGTTGGCAGGGATTCATTTTTTATCTTCAAGAAGATGATCTTTTTACTTGCAGTATTTGGTTATCAATTCATCTGCGTTCGGATCACCCAATTCTTTCGCTTTCTTAAAGTTGCCGCAAGCTTCATCTGTCTTCTTCAGCTGTATCTGGCAAAGTCCCAATAAACGGTAAGCCTCACCATATTTAGGATCAGTCTTCAATATATTATTCAAAATCTGAATAGCTTCTTCATACCGTCCTACACGGAGGTTTACAACTGCATGCTCTGCCTGATAGGTGAGGTCTGTCGGATTCATCTCGATGGCCTTGGCAATATCGTCTAAAGCGCGTTGAAACTGACGGGCTTTCAAAGCTGCCTGTTCGCGATAATAATAGAACACGTCGTTCACTTCTCCCTTGACTGCCGTATGGTAAGCATCATAATCGAGCATTGCATTTCTTGCCTGGTCGGCATTCATATTCATCTGCGCACGTTCCAACAAGTATGGAGCAAAGTCGGCTGTAATTGGTTGCGGGCAACGGGCAATACAGCTATCCATTAAGGCCACCACTTCTTTCGGATCCCCTTTCAGCAGTTCCTTCGTTTTGGCAGCACTAAAGAAAGTGGCCGGAGAAGCAATATTGCTGGCATTTACCTTTTCATAAGCAGCCAAAGCACCGGCATAGTCTTGTTGGGCAAACAGTATATCGCCTTCCATTTGAGTGTAAATTGGCAGCGGATCAATAGCGATTGCCTGACGGACATTCTTCAAAGCGGTATCATACGTCCAGTCTTTGTAAGTTTTCTCCGGCTTCGATAATTGATAAGCATACATTAGCTTACCTATATTATAATATACATCATCTTTCTTCTGGGCTACTTTCAGAGCCTGATTAAAGTCGGCAACGGCTTTATCATACCAAGTCTGGTCATCTTTACCTTTAGATGCATAATAATTGGCACGACGGAGATAACCATCTGCATTGGCAGGGAACTGGCGGATGAAGTCATCCAACAGTTTTTCATAGTCCTCGCCCGAAAGGCTCGAAGAGGCCATGAACAGATATACTAATGCCTGATCTTCCGTTTCGGGTAAACCTTTCCGGATACCAACGCTTTTCAAGGCAGCGTCTCCCAAAGAAAGAGCACTGATTTTCTGCGACATAGCAAAAGCTGCTCCCGCCGCATAGCAAGTAGTCACCGTATCGATACCGGATGATTTCTGCGCAATACCAAATACCTGACCTTCCGCATTCATCACCGGACAGCTCACCATCTTATCTTTCATATGCATGCTCAATGTATAATAATGGTATTCTCCGGCTACTTTGGAAACATCTTTCACCTTACCATTAACACAAGCAATGCTTTTCTGCGTAGAATAAGGAAGCATCCACGCTTCGGCTCCTGCCACCGGGGCTGTTTTTGCAACAATCAGCGCAGGCACTTTCTTCTCGGTGATAGCCACACGGAACTTAATGACATCATACATATCATTCGCTCCAAGTATCAGGCTGACCGGCATCTGCTTGCCTTCGGAAGTAATCACTACCGCACGTTCAGCTCCTTTAAAAAGAGTATAATCTGATAAAGCCAATCCGTCTTCGGACACAAAGAATCCGTTTCCCGTATTCAGCATTTTATCATTCTTGTCATAAGTCACTATTGAGAAGACTGCACGTTTTGCCTTCTCTACCCATTTTGGGGTTTGTGCCATGCTTCCTTGTACCAGGAAGAAAAGCAGCAAAGGTAGAATTAAAATCTTCTTCATATCAGTCATTGTTTCTTTGTTTCACAGCTTCGTAAATCAAGATACCGGCAGCTACAGAGACATTCAAGGATTCGATAGTGCCCAGCATCGGAATTTTCACCCATTCATCACAGAGGGCAAGGTTTTCATAAGAAACTCCTGTATCCTCCGCTCCCATTATGATGCAGAGGGGACCTGTATAATCGGCCTTGGTATAGTCATAATCTCCTTTTTCGGTAGCAGCCACAATGCGGAAACCACTGTCTTTCAGATATTGCAGAGTCGAACGGAGGTTCTGTTCACGGCATACCGGAAGAGTATGTAGTGCTCCTGCTGATGTTTTCACGGCATCAGCATTGACCGATGCACTACCCCGGACAGGAATAATCACAGCATCGACAGCTGCACATTCGCAGGTACGTGCAATCGCTCCGAAATTGCGTACATCAGTCACTCCGTCGAGCATAACAAAAAACGGATTTTTTCCTTGCTCAAACAAGAAAGGAACAAGATCCTCCGCTTTCTGATAAGTCACAGAAGAAATGAAGGCGATCACTCCCTGATGATTTTTCCGGGTAATACGGTTGATACGCTCTACCGGAACACGCTGAACAGGTATCAGCGTACCTTTCAAAGCTGCAAAAAGCTCCTTGGAAAGATCACTTTGAATATCTTTCTTCACGAGGATCTTATCTATCTCTTTTCCAGCCTGAAGGGCTTCTATCACGGCACGAACGCCGAAAATCATTTCACTTTTATCTAACATCTGGTTGATTTTCTATTTTACTATTTACTATTCACTATTTATCAGTTGCGGGCAAGCAGGGATTTGGCATTGCTAAGGGCAGCTTCGGTGAGAGTGGCGCCACTAAGCATGTGAGCTATTTCCTCTACTCGTTCTTCGTCAGTGAGACGGCGGATATGGCTGTTGGTTTCCGTATCGCTATCTTTCTTGTATACCTTATAATGAGCACGCCCACGGGCAGCAATCTGCGGCAGGGGGGGGATACTGATTACCTGACGGTTGCGGTCGCCCATCTCCTGCATCATATCCGCCATACGGTCGGCTATTTCACCGGAGACTCCGGTATCTATTTCATCAAATACGATGGTCGGCAGCTTGACGGCTCCGGCAATCATTGCCTTGATAGAAAGCATGACACGGGCAATTTCGCCTCCTGAAGCTACGGAAGAGATATTCTGCAAGGTGCCGTTCTTATTGGCGGAAAACAGGAAGTTGACTGTATCTTCTCCTTGCAATCCCGGCTCTTTCTTCAGTCCCATTTCTATCTGGAAACGAACATTCGGCATTCCTAATGGAATCAACCGGGCAGCCAGCTGTTTTTCTACTTCACGAGCAGCTTTCGTACGGGCTTTGGTCAACACTTCTGCCTGTTGTTTCACTTGTTTATATTGTTCCTCTTTGCGAGCAGTCAGTTCGGCGATACGCTCATCATAGGAAGTGATGTCCGACAATTTGCTGCGGTATTCATCCGTTAGCGTTATCAATTCGTCAAGGGTTTGTGCCCGATGTTTCTGCTGTAAGGAATAAATCAGATTCAACCGTTCATTCACTTCGTCCAGACGGACCGGATTGAATTCAACGGAGTCACTTTGTAAAGAGACTTCGTGCGAAATATCTTTCAGTTCGATATAAGCGCTCTCCATACGTTCGGTAAGTTCCTTGGCAGGCTGATATACTCTTTGTAGATTATTCAGTGTATTCAGACTGTCTTTCAGATAAGAAAGCAATCCACCTTCATCCGAAGCAAACGACTGCTCCACCCGGTAAAGTCCGGCTTTTATCTCTTCTGCATGACTTAATGTTTCAGCTTCCTGCTCCAGTTCTTCCTGTTCGCCCTCCACCAAACGGGCTTCTTCGAGCTGTTCGAGTTGGAAGCGAATATAATCTTCATCGGAGCGGCTTTTCTCTGCCAGCGACACTAATTCAGCGAGTTCGCGATCTGTCTGTTTCCATTCGTCATAACACAGATGGTATTTCTCCAATGCAGCATCATTATGTGCCAGAATATCAAGTACATTCAACTGAAATCCTTCTTTATTAAGCAGCAGATTCTGATGTTGCGAATGAACATCTATCAGTTGTTCGCCCAGCTCTTTCACTTGTGCCAGCGAAGCAGGAGTATCGTTGATGAATGCCCTGCTCTTACCGGAAGACTGCACTTCACGACGCAAAATGCACTCTTCATCATATTCCAGCTCATTTTCTTCAAAAAACGGGCGCATACCATAAGCAGATATATCAAAACGTGCCTCTATGATACACTTGGAAGCTCCGTGGCGAATCGCTTTCACATCGGCACGCTGTCCTAGCAGGAGTCCGATAGCTCCCAGAATAATTGATTTTCCGGCTCCCGTTTCACCTGTTATAACGGAAAAGCCTGTTTCAAAACTGATATCCAGTTTTTCTATCAATGCGTAATTCTGAATGTATAGTGAACGTAACACCTTCTATTTTAATTAAAAATTAAAGATTAAAAATTAAAAACCGGGAGACAGGGTGGCTACCAGACGGTCGATGATGTCTTGGGCTACTTCCGTCTTCGGCTTCAGAGGATAGTCTGTACGACCTTTCCTGTCGATGATACTTATTTTATTGGTATCATGGCGGAAACCGGCTCCAGCATCATTCAACGAGTTGAGCACGATAAAGTCGAAGTTTTTGCGTTCGAGCTTTCCTTCGGCATTCTGCTGCTCATTATTGGTTTCGAGGGCAAAGCCAACCAATAACTGATTTTTCCCTTTCAGTGCTCCTAAATTGGCAGCGATGTCTTGTGTTGCCTGAAGATGGAGGGTTAGTTCCTCTTCTTTCTCCCGCTTTATCTTCTTGTCGGCCACTGTTTCCGGACGATAATCGGCTACTGCCGCGCAAAGAATACCTGCATCAGCATCTGGAAAATAAATTTGTGCAGCCGCATACATTTCTTCTGCTGATTCCACATCTACACGCCGGATACGGGAATGTTTCGTTTTGAGCTGCACAGGACCTGTTATCAATGTCACCTGTGCTCCACGACGGGCACATTCTTCTGCTAATGCGAATCCCATCTTTCCGGAAGAATAATTGCCTATGAAACGCACCGGGTCAATCTTCTCGTAAGTCGGTCCGGCTGTAATCATTACTTTCTTTCCGGATAGTTCGTCACTCGAAGCGAAGAATTCATCCAATACCCGGATGATGTTTTCCGGCTCTTCCATACGTCCCTTTCCTACCAAGTGGCTGGCTAATTCTCCTGTTCCCGGCTCGATAATGTGATTACCGTAGGAACGCAGTATATCCAGATTTTTCTGGGTGGCGGGATGGGCAAACATATCGAGGTCCATTGCCGGAGCAACAAACACGGGAGCTTTTGCCGAAAGATAAGTTGTTATGAGCATATTGTCGGCTATTCCATTGGCCATTTTGCCGATAGTAGAGGCAGTGGCAGGCGCAATCAGTACAGCATCCGCCCACAATCCGAGATCGACGTGGCTATTCCACGTTCCGTCACGCTGGGCAAAAAACTCACTGATGACCGGTTTGCTGGTCAAAGCCGAAAGAGTGATGGGAGTAATAAATTCTTTTCCCGCCGGAGTAATTACGACTTGCACTTCCGCTCCCTGTTTTATCAGTCCGCGAATGATATAGCACGCCTTGTACGCGGCAATACTGCCGGTAATTCCAAGAATTATTTTTTTTCCTTTTAGCATTATTTTGTAATCAAATTACTCATTTCACGCAAACGGATTTTTGTCAATGCCGCCTTAGTGTTCAGCGTGAAATCACTATTCAAAATCCAACTGTAATATCCGGGATCTTTCTTCAAAACCTCGGCTACAGACATTCCTTTATATTTTCCGAAGTTGAATACTTCCACCCCATTATCATCGTACACCATGCGTCCGGCAAAGTCTACATTCTTGCTGAAACTTGAATAATCTGCCAGGAACGCAATATCATTCTGAAGATCGGAGTAACGGTCGAGTTGTGCTTTCAGCACTTCGTAAGTGGCCCGTGTATCTGCTTCGGCAGTGTGTGCATCTTCCAGATTTTTGTCGCAATAGAATTTATAGGCAGCAGACAGGGTGCGTTGTTCCATTTTGTGGAAGATCACCTGTACGTCTACAAATTTGCGTTTCGTCATATCAATATCCACTCCGGCGCGAAGGAACTCTTCGGCAAGGACAGGAATATCAAAACGATTGGAATTAAATCCTGCCAAATCGCAACCTTCAATGTCCCTGGCTATGTTTTTCGCCACTTCTTTGAAAGTAGGGCAATCGACTACATCGGCATCATAAATACCATGTATAGCAGAAGATGCTTCCGGGATATGCATTTCAGGGTTGATACGTAATGTTTTTGCTTCTTCATTTCCATTCGGATATACTTTCAGATAGCAGATTTCAACAATTCGGTCTGTGTTGATATTGGTTCCAGTTGTTTCTAAATCAAAAAAAACAATGGGATTTTTCAGGTTTAATTTCATTTCTAATTATTTTTTGCACCACAGAGTAACACAGAGTTCCACAGAGTGTTTTATGTATTTATTGCTCTGTAGAACTCTGTGTTATTTTGCGGTGATTACTATTAATCATTTAGCATCATCGGCATCAGCAGCATCAGCAGGTCTTCGTTTTCTTCCTGCTCTACCGGGATGATTACTCCGGCACGTGAAGGATCTGCCAGTTCGATGATTACTTCGTCTGCTGAAATATTGTTCAGGATGTCGATGAGGAATGTCGATTTGAAACCGATGCTCATTGCTGCACCTGCATACTGGCAAACTTGTGTTTCTTCAGCAGAAGTAGAGAAGTCAATATCTTGTGCGGAAATCACAATCTGGTTTTCCTGCATACGGAGTTTAATCAAACTGCTTGCCTGCGATGAGAAAATAGACACACGACGCAAAGCTCCTACCAACTGTTGACGGTCTACGGTCACTTTGTGCGGGTTGTTCTGCGGAATTACCGAGTTGTAGTTCGGGTAACGTCCTTCAATCAGGCGGCAAACCATCCGGTAGCTTTCGAGCATGAATACAGCATTACGTTCATCGAATTCGATCGTCACTGTGCCTTGTTCTTTCGGCAAAAGATTCTTAAGCAAGGTAGCCGGTTTCTTCGGAAGGATAAAGGCTGCACGCTCGTTACCTTTGGCTGCCAATGTCTTGCAACGTACTAGCTTATGACCGTCTGAAGCAACCATTGTGATGTCTTCTGTGGTAATATCGAAATAAATACCGTTCATCACCGGACGAAGTTCGTCATCGGCAGTAGCAAACACCGAACGGTTGATACCTCCCAGAAGTACACTTGCCTCCATTTCTACACGGACTGCATTATCACCCAGTGTAGCCGATTGCGGGAATTCATCCGCATTCTGCCCCATCAGGCTGTATTTTCCGTTCTGGTACTGCACTGTTATTTCATAATTATCCGGATTGATTTCAAATGTAAGTGGTTGTTCCGGGATTTCTTTCAGTGCATCAAGCAATGTTTTCGCTACTACGGCAAAACGCCCGTTCGTATCGCTTTCATTCACTTCTACGGTAGTCACCATCGTTGTTTCACTGTCGGATACAGTCACAGACAATGTTCCGTCTTCCAATTCGAAGAGGAAACAATCGAGAATTGGCAGCGCATTTTTTGAATTAATCACACGGCTGATGGCCTGTAAATGGCTGGAAAGAGCAGTACTTGAAACGATAAATTTCATATATTTTCGTGTATTTAAGTTTTAAATGTTCTATCGCACAAAGTTACGAAAAAAGATTTGGGCTGCCCAATAAAACAAAAGAAAAAAACAGGCATTGTGTGAGGGATATTACTAAAAAATTGTAACTTCGCCCCAGAATTTAAAATTATCGCAATGGAATTTACAGGAAAAATCATCGCTATCCTCCAGCCCAAAGGAGGAGTTTCAAAAGCTACCGGCAACGAGTGGAAAGCGCAAGAGTTTGTTATCGAAAGTCACGACCAATATCCACGCAAAATGTGCTTCGAAGTATTTGGGGCAGATAAAATAGATCAGTTCAACATTCAAATGGGCGAAGAACTGACTGTTTCATTCGACATCGATTCTAACCAATGGCAAGACCGCTGGTTCAACAGAATCCGTGCATGGAAAGTAGAACGTGTCAGCGCAGGTGCCCCAATGGCTACAGGCGGTTCCGTTCCTCCCGCAGCTCCGTCGGCAATGCCGGAATTTACTCCGGGCGACGCAAAAGACGATCTGCCATTCTAAACCGAAAGTCATTCGTCGGACGAATAAGCATAAAAAAACTCCCGATAGAATTTAATTCTGTCGGGAGTTTTTTTATAGAATGATTGTATATAAACCACGGTTTTTATTCTGATTTATATTTCAAAACAATATTGGGATATACTACTCCATCGGTACAGGCAAACTGGACAAAGAGTGTAAAATTGCGGAAAAAGTCTGCATTGCGCAGGAAGAAATCCGGTACGAAGCGGACGTGATTTTCCGATTGCCGGAACACGTGATCGAAATCCGCCATCAGCATAAAATGATATGAATCAGACAGGTGATCCATGCCCGTCTGATAAGCCATTGCCCCATTAAGCACTTCCCCTTTATCCAGTTGGCGAATATAATGCGACAGGCTATCCTCATCCGGAGCGAGCAACAAACGTCCGCCATAAAATGCTGCATACACTTCCAAAGTCGGTTCAACAAAACTGGTCAGTTGTTTAAACAATGTTGTTTGAGGCAACCGATAGACCAAGTATGCCTTATTTACAGTATAACAAAAAGTAATATGGGGAGTTTTTCTTCCTTCATCTACCGGAGCAGTATTGACAAGGGCACGAAGCATCCTTTCAGCTTCCGTCACATCTGCCACAGACAGGCTCAAGACTGCCGCTGCATCCTGCAACGTATCTTCACGCTGGAAGAGACAGGCAACCAAGTCTTGCCCGGCATTTTCCATCAGATAGCGGGAAAATTCCTTATCTCTATTCTGCACTTCACTCGTGCGGACTGCCCCGTTCTGCTCCTGCGCATTTCCATAAGAAAGCAAAGATGCCCAGTCCGTAATCCCCTGTCTGCTAAAATAGAAAGCAGTGGAGGGCAGTGCTTCACCCGGGAAGCCTTTGACTGATTGCTGCTGGCGAAGTTGGTTTATAAATGCAAAGCAAGTATCTGCATCATGAGTGATGCCGGAGAAATAGATAAAATCATCTTTCATCTTCATGTCAAATTCCGTCCATCCCATCATCCCTTTCATACGGGTATAGATTGTGGCGGCCGCTGCACTTTTTTTCGGAGCACGGACTCCTGTAAAGGTAGGGTCATCCGCCAATGATTTGTCACTCTTATATGCATCAATAACGTTTTCAATCAGTTTTTTCTGAAAACTTAATGTCATAAAATCAGACGTCAGATAGCAGGCTAGAAAATCACCATCTGCCATCGGGTAAATGATTATTTCCTCTCCTTTGTAAACAAACGTTTTCGGTGGATAAAGCGAAGATATATATTTACGCACAAACCTGTTCACCAACTCCTTATCCCCATTTCCCAATCTGCAATAAAGTACCTGGTTCCGTTCGCTATCCGGTTCGTGGAAACTAATCAGCATCTGATTCATTTGCCGACTCAAGCCATGGGGAGTATCTTCCGAGAGGGCATAAAGGCTTTGTTTCAGATAAGAAAAAAGTTTGGATACATAAAGATATTGCTGATTTTTACTACAAGTCAGATCATCGACCTCTGCTACAAATTCGAGCACATCATCGGTAACAAATACGGCTGAAGTGGTGGATGGAACCAGTTCATAAAGATTAAAATCTTTCTGCCCTTCGGCCGCCGACAGTCTAAAAAAAGAGTACAATGCGAAACCTGAGCACAAAAGTACAACAGAAGACGTGATCGCTATTTTCACTATCGTACGAAGTTTCATAATATTCGCTGTTTATCGGCTAGGTGCAAAAATAATAATTTCTACAAAGAAAACAAAACTTTTGCTAAAAAAATCACCGATAATCAAAGATAGATATCCAATCCGTCGAATGCCAGGTGAATATTTTCCGGAAGGCTCTTTTCAACCTCCGCATGCAAGCCCATATCATGACTCATGTGTATAAAGTACGTCTTCTTTGCCTGAATGCGCCGCGCCACTGCCAATGCTTCTTCCAAATTCTGATGAGTAGGATGCGTGGCAATCCGAAGTGCATTCACTACCAAAACATCTATTCCCGCCAATTGTTCATAGGATTCTTCGGGCATGGTCAGCATATCAGTGATATAACCTAATTGCCCGATACGATATCCCAGAATAGGCAATCGGCCATGCATCACACGTAAAGGAAGCACCTCCGTGTGGTTAACAGAAAAGGCCTGCCCCACCGAGATTTCCTGCAAAGGAATGTCTGGAACTCCCGGATAACGATGGTCAACAAAACAATAGGGCATACGCAAGCGCAAGCCTTGCGCCACATAATTTTCCGCATAAATAGGTACTGAACCAAACCGGCAAAACGGACGCAAATCGTCCAACCCGCCCACATGGTCATAATGTTCATGCGTAATGAGCACACCATCTATCTTCTCAAAAGGAAGATGCAATACCTGTGTCCGGAAATCCGGACCGCAATCTATCAAAATCCGCGCATCATCTGTCTCGACAATAGCAGATGCACGCAATCGGTTATCTTTCGGATCGGTAGAAGTACAAACCGGACATGTACAGCCGATTTGGGGGACTCCCGTCGATGTTCCACTTCCAATGATTCTTACTTTCACTTGTTTAATTGAGAATTGAAAATTGAGAATTAAAAAATAATAGTTGAGAATGAGAAATTTGGAATTGAGAACGAAAAAAAGAAAGGTTATAGAGTATTTCTACACCTAAACACTTTTCATTATTCATATAGCTATTCTTCATTCTCAATTTTTACTTCTCAATTTATTAAGTTAACTTCCGGATGAATATCAATGCCGAACTTCTCACGGACAGAGGCTCGAACTGCATCTGAAAGCGCAAGGATATCGCTACCTTTTGCTCCACCAAGATTCACTAACACCAATGCTTGTTTATCATGCACGGCAGCCGGGCCTAAAGCCTTACCTTTCCAGCCGCATTGGTCGATCATCCATCCTGCCGGAATTTTTACCCGACCATCCGCCAGTTCATAGTAAGGTATCCGGGGATATTCCTGCTGCAGGGCTTCCAGTTTTTCTTTCGGCACAATGGGATTCATAAAGAAGCTGCCGGCATTCCCCATTACCTTCGGGTCGGGCAACTTGCTCTCACGAATATCAATTATCACTTTCCGTACAACAGAAAGCGTCAATGCCGGATATTTTTCAAGCTCCTGACGAATGGTTCCATAATCTAACGTATAATGTTCTTTTTTACTAAGTCGGAAACGGACATAGGTGACAAAAGCCGACTTGTTTTCCGGGCGTTTAAAGATACTGTTGCGGTAGGTATATCCACACTCTTCCACCGAATAAACGCGTTCTTCAGCTTGAATGTTCACCGTTTCCACAGCTGTTATCAGATCTTTCACTTCAACACCATAAGCTCCGATGTTCTGTACCGCGCTCGCTCCGACCTCACCGGGAATGAGCGACAGGTTCTCCGTTCCATACCATCCATGTTCTACGCAATATGCAACGAAGTCATCCCATACTACCCCCGCTCCCACTCGTACCGATACAGAGTGTTCATCTTCCTCCGTCACTTCGATTCCTTCAATGCGGGAATGGAGTATCAATCCGTCGTAATCTTTGGTAAACAGCAGGTTACTGCCGCCACCAATATGCAAAAAAGGTGTCACAATGGCACCTTGCACAATCAGCTTCTTCAGTTCTTCAACCGAAGAATATTCTAAAAAACGAGCGGCACTGACATCGATGCCGAATGTATTGTAGGGCAAAAGAGAATACATATATTTTTAGTTATAAGTTATACTGTTATAGTGCGTCGTAACCTGTATCAGATACTTGTATCTTCAAACTTATACAATTCCCATTCTCCGGCTTTCCGGCGGAAATAAAGGATATTGGAAAAACCATTCCCGATACCTTTCAACGCCAGGATTTTCGTGGGCGAATCATCGTCATTCCGCTGTCCGTAATTAATATTAGAAAGGCGGTCGACAGGAAGTACCGGTTTGAAGGCAAACCACTGATTAAGGTCGAGGGTTGTCTCCAGAATAGAGAAATCATCGTCCGGATCGGTGGTTACAAAAGCCAACGGCTCCCGCACACGCTGACTCTGAAAAAGACTATCCGTTGCAAAATGTCCGAAAAACTCAACAAAGTTTTCATTATCACTTTGCTCAATAGGCCGCAGGTTGATTGCCTCCAGTATCCATGCACCTTTGATACGTTCAAAATAGTATCTTTTCACCATTCGTGTTTTCACGAACATCCACTCTACCTGCACAGAAGTGAGGGAGGTATCTCCTACTAAATCCATGTCTTCTTCTCTATCAAACAGCAGTGTATAATAATGCTGTTTGGTAAACAAGTCATCATGCTTCCAGTTGCGTTCCTCGATGTTTGACTTCTCATCTCCATTGTAGTAGGGCAATGGAAATTTTACACGCTGACGCTGTAACACATCATCGGAAGCAAAATTGTAGATAAAATCATCGAAAGATTCATCCGCCTGTATAGGCTGCGGATCTTCCGGCGATTTATCATGGCGGCTAGAATCGGCTATCTGCCGGATTGAATCCACCTCTTTAGTAATAGATGCGAAGGGGTCAATATTTGTTTTCTTGTTTCCACAAGAGCTCAATACACCGAGCAGTATGACCCCTGCAATTAGTTTTTTCATTATTTCAGTTTCTCTCTTAACTTTTCAAGCATATCCACCGTCATGCTTTCCAAATTGTAGGCCGGCTTCCATCCCCACTCTTCACGAGCACAGGTATCATCCAGACTATCGGGCCAGCTATCGGCTATGCGCTGTTTCAAAGGATCTATATCATAGATCATCTCAAACTGCGGCACATGCTTCTTGATAGCCTGATATATCGTTTCCGGGTCGAAACTCATGGAAGCGATATTGAAAGCATTGCGGTGTATCAATCTTGCCGGATCGGCTTCCATCAGTGTGATTGCTGCATTCAGCGCATCCGGCATGTACATCATATCCATTAAAGTGCCTTGCTTAATGGGGCACACAAACTTTTCTCCTTTCACTGCCGAGTAGTAAATATCGACAGCATAATCGGTCGTACCTCCTCCCGGAGGGGTCACATTCGAAATAATGCCCGGAAAACGGACAGCACGGGTATCAACACCGTATTTATTAAAATAGTAATCACTCAACAACTCTGTCGTTACTTTAGTGACTCCATACATGGTACGCGGACGTTGAATGGTGTCCTGCGGTGTTTTCGTGTGAGGCGTACTAGCTCCAAACGAACCGATAGAACTCGGAGTAAACACTGCGCACCCTTGTTCACGTGCCACTTCCAGCACATTCCATAATCCATCGATGCCTATTTTCCAAGCCAGCTTGGGTTTCGACTCGGCAACTACGGACAACAGAGCAGCCAAATTATAAATCGTATCGATGTGATACTCTTTTACTACAGATGCAATCGCCTCGCCGTCCGTTACATCAGCTATTGCCGACGGTCCCGACTCCTTTAATTCCCCTTTAGGTTCTGCACCCGGAATATAACCAGCTACTACATTTGCATTTCCGTAACGTTTCCGTAGCTCCATCGTTAGCTCCGACCCTATCTGTCCGGTAGCTCCAATAATCAAAATGTGTTCCATTTTTTCTTCTGACTTAGAATATCAAGCTTAAATAGTGCGCAAAGTAAGCACTTTTTTTTCAGATTTTAATCAAAAAGATATTGTTATTCCAAGAAAAATTGTGTCCTTTGCAATATAACTTAATCACCCAAACACTATGTACGGTAAAATGCAAGAATATCTCCGCCAAACATTGGCTGAAATCAAGGAAGCCGGACTTTATAAAGAAGAACGACTGATTGAAAGTGCGCAGCAAGCTGCCATCACTGTAAAAGGTAAGGAAGTATTAAACTTCTGCGCAAACAACTATCTAGGATTGTCCAATCATCCCCGATTAATCAAGGCTTCGCAGGAAATGATGAATAACCGTGGATACGGAATGTCGTCCGTCCGTTTCATTTGTGGAACACAAGATATACACAAAGAACTGGAAGCTGCCATCTCGGACTATTTCCAGACTGAAGACACAATTCTGTATGCTGCCTGCTTCGACGCTAACGGCGGTGTATTCGAACCACTTTTCTCTGAAGAGGATGCCATTATCTCGGACTCGCTAAACCATGCTTCTATCATTGACGGGGTACGTCTTTGCAAAGCGAAACGTTACCGTTATGCCAATGCTGACATGAAAGACTTGGAAAGATGTCTGCAAGAAGCGCAGGCGCAACGTTTCCGTATTGTTGTTACGGACGGTGTGTTCTCAATGGATGGCAACGTAGCTCCGATGGATCAGATTTGTGATCTTGCCGAGAAATACGATGCGTTGGTAATGGTGGATGAATCTCACTCTGCCGGTGTGGTAGGTGCCACTGGTCATGGCGTAAGCGAGTTGTATAAGACTCACGGACGCGTAGATATTTATACCGGAACGTTGGGTAAGGCTTTCGGCGGTGCACTGGGAGGATTTACCACCGGACGTAAAGAAATCATTGATTTACTCCGTCAACGCAGTCGCCCGTATTTGTTCTCCAACTCATTGGCTCCGGGTATCATCGGTGCAAGTCTTGAAGTTTTCAAGATGCTGAAAGAGAGCAATGCCCTGCATGACAAGTTGGTTGAAAATGTAAACTACTTCCGTGATAAGATGACGGCTGCCGGATTTGATATTAAACCGACGCAAAGTGCTATTTGTGCGGTAATGCTGTATGATGCGAAACTGTCTCAAATTTATGCTGCACGCATGCAGGAAGAAGGAATCTATGTGACAGGTTTCTACTATCCGGTAGTGCCGAAAGATCAGGCCCGCATCCGTGTACAGATTTCTGCAGGACACGAAAAAGCACATCTTGACAAGTGTATCGCTGCATTTATCAAGGTAGGCAAAGAGCTTAACGTATTGAAAACGGAATAACTTCGAAGCAAGGTTTCCTTGCGGAATCTATATTTTAGGCACGGATTACACAGAATACACAGATTTCACGTATCTTACACAGTTGCTTTATAACAAGCATCATTCTAAAAAACGTATAATACGTGAAATCTATGTAATCTGCGCCTAAAATTCTCTTTTATAAAATGAATTTTGAACCGCTACTTGACTATAAAAATAGATTATGGAAGAACTGACTCTCACTACTCCTGCCCTACTTTTCTCGGCAGTTTCATTGATTTTATTGGCTTACACCAACCGTTTCTTATCGTATGCCCAACTTGTACGCCAACTGCGTGACCGCTACGTGGAGAATCCTTCGGATATCACTGAAGCTCAAATCGAGAATTTACGGAAACGGTTGAACCTGACCCGTACAATGCAAGGACTGGGTATTGCAAGTCTTTTTCTCTGCGTCGTCAGTATGTTTCTTATTTATATCGGACTGCAATTATTTTCTGCTTACGTATTCGGACTGGCACTGATTCTGTTGATAGCTTCTCTAGGCGTATCTTTCCGCGAAATACAGATTTCCACCCGTTCACTGGAGATTTACTTGGGAACAATGGAGAAAGGGAAAAACAAGAAATAATACGGTTGGCATTCCCTTCCATTCGTTTTTATCAAGACACTACCCGGCAAGGAAGGATGACCGTAAAGCGACTTCCCTTGCCTACTTCGGATTTGAGTTCAATCCTTCCACCCAACTTTTCTATAATCACCTGACAAATAGAAAGTCCCAATCCTGCTCCCTGTGAGAATTCGTTCTGTTTGTAGAAACGGCTAAAAATCATTCGTTGTTCTTCGCGTGGAATACCTCTTCCTGTATCTTCTACATAAATTCGCACATTACCTTCATCCGGCAGATAAATATACCCTAATTTGATATATCCGGTTTCCGTAAACTTACTGGCATTATTCAAGAAGTTTGTTAGCACTTGTATCAAACGCTCTCTATCCACATTAATTTCCAAAGGTATATTATCTACTTCTTTCAGGAATTCCAGACGTGGAGCAATCAATACCTGGTGAGTCATATAAATGTCATCAATCAGCTCTCTCACCCTACATTTCTTGAATGAGAAAGACATATAGCCTGATTCGATACGGGAAAGCTCCAGAATATCGTTAATCAGTTTGAGCAGCAACTCGCTGTTCTTATTAATAGTGCCGATGTATTCTTCGCGTTCTACGGAACTCAATCCATCTTCCAATGCCAAAATATTGGCAAAACCAACAATCGAATTAAGCGGAGTACGTATCTCATGGCTCATATTTGCCAGAAATGATTGTTTCAATTCTGCCTTTTCAGCGAGTAAGCGTGCAGCTTCCAGTTCCTCCTCACGATCTTTTATATCCTGTATGTTGAGCAATAAACCTGCTGTTTTATATTCGCCACCCGGTAACTGTTTAGTAGTATAACGAAACTCCCACCACTGATATCCTTTGCCGTCGAAGTTACAACGCACCTGTACTACTTTCTTTTGGGCTGTTTTCAGATTTCTCCAGTTGAACTTCACGCCCTCCCACTGGTTGGGGTGAATAAAACTCACGAATTCTTTAAAAGAAAGTTGCCTGGGGGCTAATCCTAGGGAGTGCCAAAATGCATCTTCAAAAATAAAACGACCTTCATCCAACCTCCAAACATACGTCATTCCACCTTCAATGGCTAATGACAAAGTCTCCTTTTCATCAGCTAATGCAATAAGCGCCTGTTTTTTTCTCGTCTGTTCCCGAAGGTATAACCACCAAAGCGAAGCAAAGAGAAATATCAGGAAAAGAACTAATGAAGCGACTAAAGTTCCCCATAGAAATGGATACTTGTCTCTGAACGGGATATTGATAATGCTATATTTTGCAGGAATACTTTCCTTGCCCAAGCCTATTTGTTTCATTGTATTCCAGTCTACGACATACTCTTTCCGGCTTTCAACAATGGGTATATCCGAGGGGCTTGTGCCATGTAATATGCGAACGGCAGTTTTCACCTCTTCTTCTACCTGAATAGGCAGCGAAGTGATGTATCCACCCAACAACTTCTCACCAAACCCAAAGGCTTCATTAATGGCTGTCAGACTAGGACTACCACAGATACTCCCAATATTAATAGTGGTGTAATCACGTTTCAACTGGATATAACATTGATCGCGGTAACTCCTGTTCAAAACCCACATAAAAGTAGCATCCGAATGGTTTCTGGCATTACGCAAAGGAATAGCCATGAAGCGGGTATAGCCTTCTTCCTGCACCAAACGTATCTGTTCTTCAGGAGAAAGTTCGGGATTATCTATGAATCCGGTCACTTTATGTCCTTTAAACTGTTCCTTTGCATCTCTTCTGATTTGTCTGTCAATATAGGTAGTATCGAGCATGGTAAACAAACGAACGTGCTCACCGAAAAGCTCTTTTGCTACACTGATATTCTCATTAAAGGCTATCTTGTCATGAAAGCCAGTCACATTGGGATGATGTTTCAGTAATCCCCAATTCGGATAATTGACACCACCAAAAACCACAGGCACTTCTTTCGCCAACTGAATTCCGCATTTCATCAATGAATAAGTAGCCTGGTCTTCATTCACCAGAATCACTTCCGGCCGCCAGTCTCTCGATACGGAATCAACCAGAAAGCGCATCCGTTCGAGTTCCGGTTCCTCCCAATAGGACTCACAGTCTAAATAAACGGTACGAATATCAGCATCAATTTTCTCTTTTTCAAATTGCTCCGCTATCATCCGGTTAAATTCCGGATAAGCCGCATAAGTCTCCTCATAAGAGTGGACAACTAAAATACGTCGTTCCTCTTTTTGAGAACAACTACTCACCCCTAAAAGGAGCAATAAAGATAAAAGGAGCAATCTTATAATTCCTCTGTTCAAACCATTCATTTATAATAACTGGGATTAATTTCTCTCTGACTCGTAATACAAAGGTAGTTTATTTTCGAACATAAGCCAAATAAGTGAAAAAAAAGAAGCTGCCTGAACAGGAATTCAGGCAGCTTCTATCATATATTAAAGAACTATTTTTCAGAGTAGCATCATTAACGCTGTCCCAATTGTGAGTCTACAAAGAAAATTCCGGTATCACCAGCTTTCTTGATTTTATCAACAATGCCTTGCGCAGTAGCTTCTTCTTCTACTTGTTCGCGAACAAATCCCCACAAGAAATCCTGTGTTGCTTTATCCTTTTCAGCAGCAGCTACGTCTACCAGCTTGTCTACCAATTGAGAAACATGACATTCATGTTTGTATACGTGTTCGAATACTTCCAGAGGAGTACCCCATCCGTTAGGAACAACATCTATTTTATCAACTTTAGCAGTTCCTCCACGTTTGATGATATAGTCTGCCATGGCATAAGCGTGTCCCATTTCTTCCTGTGACTGCTTTTTCATCCAATGAGCAAATCCACTGAAACCTTCTCTCTCAAAATAGAAAGACATTGCTAAATACAGGTTAGCAGACCACATTTCAGCAGTAATCTGTTCGTTAATTGCATTCTGTAATTTTTCTGAAATCATAATCGTATTTTTTATTAAGTTGTTAATGTAGTTTCTTTTTGAACTCATTACAAAAATAACAAGCTTTCAGTTAAAATTGTTCCATGCACCCTATATTTTTAAACTACATTCACATTTTGATTGTAGCGGTTCATTTTTTACTTACACCAGTTCGTCGGAAGTATATCCTTTCGGCAATTCACGACAGTTGTATCCGGAAGCCATTATTTCACCATAAGCACCAGCAGAACGAAGGGCTATCAAGTCACCACGCTTCACTTTGTTCAGGTCAATTGCTTTTCCGAAAACATCAGACGATTCACAGATCGGTCCTACTACATCGTATGCCTCCAATGGTTCTTCGGAAGTAATATTTTCCATTTTATGGAATGCCTGATACAGAGCCGGACGGATAAGATCGGTCATACCTGCATCCAGGATGGCAAATTTCTTCCGTGTGCCTTGTTTTACATACAAAACCTTAGAGATTAAGGAACCGCACTGTCCTACAACTGCACGTCCCAATTCAAAATGCAAGGTCTGATAAGGACGCAATTTCAGTTGTCCGGCATAGGTAGCAAAGTAATCCTTGAAGTTCGGAATAGCCTGACGATTGGGATGTCCGTAGTCAATTCCCAAACCACCTCCTACATTAATATGTTCTACCAGAATTCTGCGAGCTTCCAATTTATCCTGTAATTCATTGACACGATTACAGAGAGCTACAAAATCGCCCATATCCAGAATCTGTGAACCGATGTGGAAGTGAAGCCCGATAAACTTTACGTTTTTCATTTCCTGTGCCACATCTATCACCTTGTCCATATCCTGCATGCTGATACCGAATTTGTTTTCTGCCAAACCGGTAGTGATATTTGCGTGAGTATGTGCGCCTACATCCGGATTGATACGGAAAGCAACATTAGCCACCTTATTTTGAGCAGCAGCCAATTCATTGATTACTTCCAGTTCGGGGATAGACTCTACATTAAAGCAGAAGATGCCGTACTCCAGCCCGAGATTAATTTCCCAGTCTGCTTTACCGACTCCTGCAAAAACAACTTTATTGGCCGGAAATCCTGCACGGATAGCGGCACGAATTTCTCCACCGCTCACACAGTCGGCTCCCATTCCACTCTCACGAATGATGGTAAGTACTTTCGGGTTAGCATTTGCTTTGACAGCGTAATGCACTGAATAATTAGGATATTTGGCAACCTCATGGTTAATAGCCGACAATGTATCGCGCAGCACTTTGGTATCGTAATAATAGAAAGGTGTCTGCAAAGTGCGGAATTTATCGATTGGAAATATTCCCTTCATAATTCGAAAAACTTGTTTAGTTGGTTAAAAAAGAGCGCTTTTATCAGTTCGGTAAAAGCGCTCGTATTATTTGTGGAATTATTTGCCGTTGAAAAGCATATCGCTCAACGATTGTAAAGCTACTTTCTTATCACACTCCCGAATGAGGAAGGAGATGTTGTAGTTACTTCCTCCAAACGAGATCATTCGCACTGGTATATCGCGCATCGCATCGAGTGCTTTCGCTTCAAAACCGACATTTTCCCATTCAAGGTCACCTACAACGCAGATGATACACATTTCTTTATCAACGGTTACTGTTCCGTATTTCTTCAGGTCATCCAGAATCTCATTAAGATGTTTCGTGTTATCTATCGTAACAGATACACCGACTTCTGACGTACAGATCATATCGATAGATGTCTGATAGCTTTCGAAGATTTCGAACACCTTACGCAAGAAACCATGAGCCAATAACATGCGGCTGGATTTAATCTTAATAGCAGTGATGTTATCTTTTGCAGCTACTGCCTTGATCTTGCCTTTTTCCGTGTCGTTAGAAATCAGTGTGCCCGGAGCCTCCGGATCCATTGTGTTCAACAGGCGGACAGGGATATTGGCATATTTAGCTGGCTGGATACAAGTAGGGTGCAGAATCTTTGCACCGAAATAAGCCAACTCGGCTGCTTCTTCGAAGTGCAGCTGGCGTACCGGAGCGGTCTTGTCAACAATACGCGGGTCGTTATTGTGCATACCGTCGATATCTGTCCAGATCTGGATTTCGGAAGCGTTCACTGCTGCTCCGATCAGAGAAGCGGTGTAGTCGCTACCACCACGTTGCAGGTTGTCTATCTCACCGTAAGCATTGCGGCAGATGAAACCTTGCGTAATGTAGATTTCCGTATCCGGATAAAGATCGAGTTGAACACGCAACTTATCCTTAATATATACGGGATCCGGTTCTGCGTTCTTATCAGTACGCATGAATTCCAAAGCCGGAAGCAACACGGACTTCACACCACATTCCTGCAGGTAGAAGTTTACCATCGCCGTAGAGATAAGCTCTCCCTGTGCCAAAACCACTTTCTCTTCGAACAAAGTGAAAAGGTCTTTAGTATAGGAGCGGATGTAGTCGAAGTGGGATTTGACAACTTCAAGACCTTTCTGTTTATATTCCTGGGTTGCAAAAAGCTCATCAATATGCTGTTTATATTTTGCTTCCAGCTTATTAATAATCTCGTTGGCACCCTCCGGATTCTTCTTATACAGATAGTCCGAAATTTCCACCAATGTGTTTGTTGTTCCTGACATAGCAGAAAGAACAACAATCTTCTGTTCACCATCGGTAATCAATTTGGCTACTTCCTTCATGCGCTGAGCAGAACCTACGGAAGTTCCTCCAAACTTTAAAACTTTCATTTTCGTTACTGTTTTAGTTATCTATATTTAAATCTATTTCTATTGTTCTCTGTCTGGGCATGTATTCATCGGTCACATCTACAATCTGATGGTCGGCACAACGATATACCCTGCCCGGATAATCTTTCAGCAGTTGCAAATTGTGCGTCGTCATCACTACCGATGAACCGGATTCGCAGATATTGTGCAACAATTCAACGATGGCTTTACCTGTTTCCACATCCAGATTTCCGGTTGGTTCATCCGCCAGGATGATAGCCGGAGAATTGAGTACGGCACGTGCAATCACAATGCGCTGCTGTTCGCCACCGGAAAGTTCGTTCGGAAGTTTATAACCTTTGTTGGACATTCCCACCAGTTGAAGCACTTCTTCAATGCGATCCTGTATCTCCTGTTTGTTTTTCCAGCCTGTGGCACGAAGCACAAATTCCAGGTTATTATATACAGTACGGTCTGTGAGCAGCTGAAAATCCTGGAATACAATGCCTAACTTGCGGCGCAGTTGCGGGATATGCTTACGTTTGATAGATCGCATATTATAACCCAGCACTTCCGCTTCACCGTCAATTACATCCAGTTCGCCATAAAGAGTTTTGAGCAGACTCGTTTTTCCCGAGCCTACTTTTCCGATCAAATAGACAAACTCTCCTTTGTGCAATTCCAGATTTACATCACTTAGCACACAGAGTTCCTGTTGATGGATTTCTACGTTCTTATATTGTATCAACGCCCCGTCATCCATGCCGACTCCCGTTTTTATTTTTAATTTCTAATCTTTACTTATTAATGCTTCTTCCATGTACTGCTATGTCTTTCCTGCAGTTCACGCGCAAGATCTTCAATGCGATAGCCTTTTGAAGTGAGCAATACAATCATGTGATAAATGAGGTCGGCTCCTTCGTAGATCAAACGTTCGTCAGTACCGTTCGTTGCTTCAATCACTGTTTCCACAGCTTCCTCACCTACTTTTTGAGCTATCTTATTGATTCCCGATTCAAACAGGCTGGTCGTATAAGAACCTTCAGGCATTTCTTCGTGACGCTTGTCTATGAAGTCCTGCAATGCTTTCAGGAACATGACCGGTTCTTCGTTTTTCTCACCCCAACAAGTATCTGTACCTGTATGACACACAGGGCCTACCGGATCTACTTGAATCAATAATGTATCATTGTCGCAATCAGCCTTTATAGATACAACATGAAGGAAGTTACCGCTTTCTTCGCCTTTTGTCCATAAACGATTCTTCGTACGGCTAAAGAATGTAACTTTTCCGGTTTCTGCCGTTTTATCATAAGCTTCTTTATTCATGAAACCCAGCATCAAGACCTTACGTGTCTCGTTGTCCTGTATGATAGCCGGAACGAGTCCGTTCATTTTATCGAAATCCAATTCCATTTTTTATATAAGTTCTAATTACTATTTCAATTTACAATTACTATCTATCGCCTACGAATGTTTTTTTTACCTGATGGTAATTCCTTCGCCGCAAAGATACAATTTTAATTCGGGAATTTTAATTTCTCCGAAGTGAAAAACACTGGCAGCCAAAGCAGCATCTGCCTTTCCCTGTAAAAAGACATCACGGAAGTGCTCCTTACAGCCTGCACCTCCCGAAGCTATAATGGGAATGGAGAGTTGATCCGCTAAAGCGGCAAGTGCTTCATTTGCATAACCGGCTTTTACACCATCGTGATTCATGCTTGTGAAGAGTATTTCTCCTGCTCCGCGTTCCTGTGCCTCTTTGGTCCACTCGAACAGGTCTTTATCCGTTTCGATGCGCCCTCCGTTCAGGTAACATTTCCAACCGTTTTCGGTCTGTTTAGCATCCACAGCCAACACACAAACCTGTGAGCCGAAATTCTTTGCTATCTCGTCAACCAACCGGGGATTACGGATAGCGGAAGAATTGATAGAAATCTTATCCGCTCCTGCATTCAGCAGACGGTCTACATCACTTAATTCATTGATGCCACCACCTACGGTAAATGGGATATTGATATTAGCAGCAATCCGCTTTACCAATTCCGTAAAAGTCTTACGTCCTTCATGGCTTGCAGTAATGTCCAGAAAAACAAGTTCATCTGCCCCTTGTTCACTGTAAGCACGACCTAGCTCCACCGGATCACCGGCTTGGCGCAAGTTGACAAAATTCGTTCCTTTCACGGTTTGTCCGTCTTTTATATCCAGACAAGGTACTATTCTTTTTGCTAACACAATCCTATTTTATTTATTGTTCAACAATTTATAATCTATATTCCTGAAGCTTGATTCTTATCTTCCTTATAATAAAGGTATCTTATTTATTCTGATACGCTCATTATAGAAAGATTCTCAAATCTTGTAAGGTGATATGTCCTTCGTATAATGCCTTACCGAAAATAACTCCGGGAACACCGGCCTCATCCAAAGCAACAATATCATCCACCTTGCTCACCCCGCCACTAGCCATCAGATAAAGGTCAGGGAATTTCGCCAGCATCTCTTTATACAAATCAATAGAAGGGCCACTCAACATTCCGTCACAGCTAATATCCGTACAGATTACTTTTCGTATACCCTTATCTATATAATTTTCGAGAAATGGAAAAAGTTCACAGGCACTTTCATCTTTCCAACCGTTGACGGCTATCTTATGATCTTTTACATCTGCCCCCAAAATAATCTTCTCACTGCCGTATATTTCCAGCCAATGACAGAATAATTCCGGATCTTTCACCGCAATACTTCCTCCGGTTACCATCTGCGCACCACTCTCAAAAGCAATTTTCAAATCTTCATCACTCTTTACTCCCCCACCAAAATCTATGACGAGAGAAGTGCGTGCAGCAATCTGTTCCAACACCCGATAGTTAACGACATGATGAGAAGCAGCACCGTCCAAGTCTACCACATGAAGCCTGAGAACACCGTTCGCTTCAAACTCCTTAGCAACTTCCACCGGGTTCTCATTATACACCTTTTTACTATCGTAATCTCCCTGGGAAAGGCGTACGCACTTTCCGTCAATAATATCAATGGCTGGAATAATTTCTATCATCTATTTACTATTTGTATCTTAGAGGTTTAAAAAGTTTGTCAGAATCTTCTCTCCTGTCTTACCACTTTTCTCCGGATGGAACTGGGTAGCATAAAAGTTATCTTTATGCAGCGCAGCACTGAACGGGTGAATATAGTCAGTTGTAGCAGCAGTAAAGTCGCAGGTCGGCACATAGAAGCTATGCACAAAATAGACAAACTCTTCTTCGGTGAACCCTTCAAACAATTTGCTATTCGTTTTCCCAATGGTGTTCCATCCCATGTGCGGCACTTTATCCTCATGTTTCTGCGGGACAAAACGTTTCACATCCACATCAAAGATATTCAAACAATCGACTTCTCCTTCTTCGGAATACCGGCACATCAACTGCATGCCGAGACAAATTCCAAATACAGGCTGACGGAGATTCTTTATCAGTTCGTCCAGTCCCGTTGCTTTCAAGTGGTTCATGGTAGTTTCCGCCTCTCCCACTCCGGGAAAAATAACTTTATCAGCCGACTGAAGTTCTTCTTTATCAGCAGTAATCACCGCTTCTACCCCCAACCGTTTTAAAGCATAATCCACAGAACGAATATTGCCGGCATTGTATTTTACAACTGCTACTTTCATCAGCTAAATATTACTGTTTTATTTTTATAAGCCAAAACTTTGCGCTCGATGTGCTTCTGCACTGCACGCGAAAGAACGATTTTTTCCAAATCCTTTCCTTTATTTACGAGGTCTTCAATAGCATCTTTATGAGTAATGCGCACTACATCCTGTTCAATAATCGGTCCGGCATCCAGCTCTGTCGTTACATAATGACTAGTTGCACCAATAATTTTCACCCCTCTCTGGAAAGCTGCGTGATAAGGCTTCGCCCCTACAAACGCAGGAAGGAAAGAGTGATGAATATTGATAATCTTATTCGGATAAGCATTAATCATCTGTTCGGAGATCACCTGCATATAGCGTGCCAATACGATAAATGTAATCTTATGTTTGGCAAGCAGTTCCATCTCTTTGCGTTCCTGTTCTTCTTTCGTCTCCTTGGTGATAGGGAACAGATAGAAAGGAATTCCGAAACGTTCTGCTACGTGCTGCAAATCCGGATGGTTACTTATAATAAGAGGTATCTCTACATTCCACTCTCCTGCCGTATACCGGGCTAGCATATCGAAAAGACAATGTGACAGCTTGGATACGAAAATAGCCATACGTGGTTTTACATCAGAAAAATAAAGACGAAAATCCATTTCATATTTTTGCCCGTAGAGTGTTCTGAAATAATCTTCAATTTTTTCCTGTGGAACCAGAAAATCTTTCAGTTCCCATTCAATACGCATGAAGAAGATGTTCTCTACATGATCTACATACTGATCCAGATAGATAATATTTCCTTTGTTTACCGTAATAAAGTCTGTCACTTCCGCAAGGATTCCCGGTTTGTCGGGACAGTGCAATAACAGTTTGGCTGTTGTCATCATTCTTTTTACTAATTAACGATTCTAGGCAGATTATTTTCTACCTTTCTAATTTTAGTCCGCAAAAATAACGATTTATTGCAAAATTACGAATTATTCAAGCAGAAAGTTGATATAAAAACGGTGATTTCTTACAGATAGAAAGATATCGGGAGTTATTTTCAATGAAAAGAATGACAAACTTTAGGATAGTGACGCCATTGCCTTCGGATAGTGACGGTATTCCATCGTGATAGCGTCACTATAATGACCGGATACCGTCACTATCCGATCAGAAGAAAAACGAATATTTTTTTTCATTACAAAAGTACTCAAAATGAGACACTAAGCATTTTTCTCGTTTTTTCTTGAAAAAAACTTTTCTCAAAACGCTTGCAGGTTTACAAAAAACAACTACCTTTGCACCCGCAATCGAGAGAGATGCAGATTAATAAATTGAAATTCTGGTGCGTTAGTTCAGTTGGTTAGAATACATGCCTGTCACGCATGGGGTCACGGGTTCGAGTCCCGTACGCACCGCTTCTTTCATTAAGAAGCAAAGAGAATAGAAAAGAGTTAATCCAATTAAAATTTGGTGCGTTAGTTCAGTTGGTTAGAATACATGCCTGTCACGCATGGGGTCACGGGTTCGAGTCCCGTACGCACCGCGAAAGCAAATATTAAATTAAAGCAAAGCTCTGAAATCTTTTGAATTTCAGAGCTTTGCTTTTTTTCTACAATCCAGCTTCAGGCAGTATTCATATGGCTTATTCGTAGAATCTTCTGAACAAAAGATTATTTATTCACAAAATTGAAGTCTAATTCATTATATCGATCTCCAATGATATGATACTTTCTTAATAAGCATTCTATATTTTCAATATCTTCTTTAGATAACCCTATATTGACAGCTTCTATATTCTCATTCAGGTATTTGATACGTTTCGTACCTGGTATAGGTATAATATTCTCGCTCTGTTACAATATCCAAGCTAAAGCTAGTTGGGCAGAAGTTATATTTTTATTTTCCGCCATTTCTGCAAATTCAGTAACCAACTTTCGGTTATTCTCCCAATATATGCCATTGTAACGTGGTAGGTGTTTGCGGAAATCATTTTCTCCCAAAGAGTTTACGTTGACTGTATTTGTCAGCAGTCCTCTGCCTAACGGTGAAAATGGGACTAAAGTTACTTCTAATTCTTTCGTTAATGGCAAAATCTCCTTTTCTACATCGCGGGTCAATAAAGAATATTCACTTTCAACCGCAGCTATGGGATGAACGGCACAAGCCCTTCTCAACGAATCAGAAGAACATTCACTTAATCCCAAGTAGCGTACTTTACCTTCTTTTACTAACTCTGCCATAGCGTCAACAGTTTCTTCGATTGGTATTGTGGGGTCAATCCGATGCGCATAATACAAATCTATAGTTTCAATATTTAATCTTTTCAAGCTGTTCTCTACAGCTTGTTTTACATACTTTGGAGAAGCATCCACATAACTTTCACCACCGGCAAACACGCTACCTTGACTATTGCGTAAGCGAAAACCAAATTTTGTTGCAATAAAAATCTGATTTCTTTTTTCTGCTAACACTTTGGATAGCAATTCTTCATTAGCACCATTACCATACACATCCGCAGTATCCCAAAAATTAATGCCAAGTTCTAAAGCATGATGCAATGTCTTAATACTTTCTTTTTCATCGGCTACTCCATACGCAGCACTCATTCCCATACAACCCAATCCGATAGCGGAAAGGTTTACCTCTGTCTTACCTAATTTTCTGTACTTCATTATTCATACTTTTTAGTCGGTACAAAATTAGGTAATGGAAATATGGATGATTAATACTATCCAAAGCATCATTTGCACAAATCAAATAATTGTTGCCCTCTGATTTCGCTTGGTGATTTTCCAGTGTGCTTACGATAGAATTTACTGAAATAGGCTATACTTTCAAATCCCAAACTATAAGCAATTTCTGAAATAGAAAGATTACTATGTAACAAATACTGGGTACATTCTTTAATTATTCTTTCTGCAATCATTGTAGAGGTAGTTTTTCCAGTAGTATCTTTTACCACTTTATTTAAATGATTAACATGTATAGACAAACGGTTTGCATAGTCGGCAGGAGTACGCAAACTTAATACTGAATGTGGATAATCAACAGGAAATTGTCTATCCAATAATTCTATGAATAATTCGGTAATACGTTGAGAAGCATTCGGATATGATTCATATTTATTTGACTCCTGCATTTTTAAAGCTGTATGTATCAATAAATGAAGATAACAACGTAAAACATCATATTTGTTTGCATAGTCTGACACGTTTTCTTCCTGCATTTTAGTACATATATCTAACACTTTGGTCATTTGTGTATCATCCAAGAAGAAAACTTTATCTCCCATTACTTTAAACAATGGACTATTAGCCAACGAACTGTTTTTTTCTTCCGATTGTACAAATTGCTCATTAAATATACAAAACATTCCTTTCTGTTCTTCACTAATTGATTCCCAAGCATAAGGGACTAAAGGGTTGGAAAATAACATAGCAGGACGATTTACTAAAATCCATTTATCCGCATAATATAGTTTTCCCACACCAATAATCAATGTGACTTTATAAAAATCTCTGTAACTGAATTGTACTGTCCCAAAATTACATTGTCGGGAGAGAACATTGAAATATGGCTTCTCCTTGATATAGTTTGTGCCCAGTTGGGGGTCGCTGTGCTGAATTCTCTTATAGAACTGTGGAATACTTTCGGACATATTTCAAAAAGAGATTCTTAATTGTAACTCCTTGGGTGGATAAAAAGTTCCGATAATAATAAAAGGATTAGTACCTACATTATGGAATTTCTTAGTTGTCCCTAAAAAGAAATATATATCTTTTTTACACCATTCTGTGAAATATTTCTCTTTTACTTTTTCACATGCAACTTGTTCGTCTCCATTAGCAGCAGCAAGACAATTCCAATAAAGCATCCCTAATTCCCAATCTTCGATCATGAGTTTTCGTTCTTTACCATCTTCTGATATAAACTTATATGAGAACTCATAAGGCAATTTTTTAGCTACTTTGAATATTCTTTTAGTTTCTTCTACATCAAATAAACTATGTTGAGCTTGATTGGCATATACAGCATCTAATTTCTGCTTATTCCATTCTTTTGTAGATTCTTCCCAAACAAAATCAATAATTCTTTGAGGTTTAAATACGGCTAATGATGTTCCTATTTGAGGATTTTTAGCTTCTTCAATAAGTTCAGCCATATTATAACGAACATGTTTTAAAACAATAGACTTTCTTTTTGCCCAGCCATTTTTTGTACCAATTTCTCCTACTATTTTTATTTCATTATCTATATTTGCAGGACGAAAACTTTCTTTCCTAAAATCACTTGTATTTTTAACTAAATCAAGTTCTATCCATTGCCATTTACTATATCTCTTATCATAACTCAATTTACGAAAAGGAATAGGATATATTCTTACCCAAGTGCCATCTTCCAAGAAACCAGCAGTACAAACCAATTCATCGTATTTTTCCGATAGAGTAGGGTATGTTTTTACAGCAATTAGAACTCGAGTTATAGGCATGTTTTATAGATGTTTAAGGGTGTAAGTTATATCAGGTAGTTGCATTAAATATTTCGCAACTCTTCCTCTGTGGCATTGTTTGTGACTTTCTTCAAAGCAAGTTAAAGCTACACGTTTCTCTGTATCAATCAATTCTCGGACATATAAAAGATAATTCCAATTTTCTTTTAGGGTAGATTTTTCATATGACTCAAAAAGAATTTCATAATCTTTTTGTGATTTTAAATCTTGTCTTTGTTCTGATTCTATTCCCAGTTGTGGTATATGGATATATTTTATACCTACTCCTGTACATGCTTTCTCTAATTGACTTTTTGAAAATCCATATTTTTGACTATAGGCATTTTTACGGACATCACAGAGAACATGTACATCATTCACGAGGAGAATATTAATATATTTTTCTAAAGAGCGTCCTTCATATCCTATAGTGAATAATTGAGGCTCTGTAAAGGTTCTTTTTTGCTTATCTATTACAGCTAATTCTTCTTCATTTAGCAAATTAATTGCTATTGTACTTTTTGTTGCGTAATAAGGATAATTGATGTAAGTGTAACGAATTAATTCATTTTGAGATAAACAACCATATTTTTCTTTTATTTCTTTTATAGCTTGCTGTTCAAACATATCAAGCATCATTAAATAATTACCAGATTGACAAATTTGTATCCTACGGCCATTCTCGCTTTTTATAATACTTAAGTAGCCTAATTTAGCCAATGTCATTATATCCTGATTTGCTTGAAATGAAAAACAACCATAGTAATAAGGAATAAAATCAAAAGCTTTTTCTTCTTGCTTCCGTGTAAAAAGAAACAAATATTTCTGAAGCTGTTTGGCAGTCAAATGACCGCCAAATACCTCAATCAATGCTAATAATATTTTTCTTCTGTAATATAACATACTGCAAAAGTAAGAAAACTCTCTGCATTTCTATGTTAAATATGACTCTTTTATTTTATTACTCTATAATAAACACTTATTTTTGCACCCACTCAAACAACCACTGCAACATCAAGCAATCTAAAGAATTGCACACGTGGGGCTATTAGTGGAAGAAAGAATTAAGAACTTGCTAAGATATTGAGTACGTAAAAAAAATAGAAATAAGATTCATCTTTCGTACGCACCGCAAAGGAGAATGAGTAAAATCATTCTCCTTTTTTATTGATAATAAATGCTTATCTAATTCACAGTTCTATCTAATAGAGAAAAAGAAATTCTCAACGACCTACCTGCCGTTGCTGTTCTGCATTATATCGGTCTCCTATAACAGGAATAGCTACAACGGCATCCTCCAATTCTTTCCACTCCTCGGGCGAAAGAGCAAAAGACAATGTATATAGGTTTTCCTCGAGATGTGACAGTTTCGTCGTTCCGGGAATTGGCACGATCCAAGGTGTTTTCTGCAACAGCCAGCCGAGTGCTACTTGCGCCGAGGTCATGCCTCGCGTGCGGCCAAAAGCTTGTAGAACATTCACGATACGGGTATTCATCCGCATCGCTTCCGGCTGAAAACGTGGCAAGGTCTGGCGGTTATCATTGTTCGGATCAAAAACCGTGTATTCATTGATACAACCACCCAGAAAACCGCGATTTAACGGACTGTATGGAACAAAACCGATACCCAATTCCCGACAGGTGTCGAGCACTCCGTTTTCTTCCACCAAACGATGCATCAAATGATATTCACTTTGAATCGCTGTGAGCGGACATACAGCATGAGCCTTGCGAATACTCTCGGCACTCACTTCACACATTCCCCAACGCTGCACCTTCCCTTCTTTCATCAGGTCGGCGATAGTCGATGCTACCTCTTCCACCGGAGTATCCGGATCAGCACGGTGCTGGTAAAACATGGGAAGTGAATCGAGTCGGAGGCGACGGAGTGACTCTTCACAATAACGACGGATGGTTTCCGGGCGGCTGTTCTGACGTCCCGTGGCTTTTCCGTTAATTACCTCATGTCCGAATTTAGTCGTTACGTTAATCCGGTCTTTAAATTCGGATAATGCTTCTCCGGCTAGTTCTTCATTCGTTAGCGGTCCATAGATAATGGCGGTGTCGAAGAGCGTAATGCCACGATCTACCGCTTCATGCAACAAGCGGATGCACTGTTTCTTATCCGGATGTTGACTGCGGTTGTAAGTCATCCCCATCACACCGAAACCAAGTGCCGATACTTCGAAAGCCGCCTTACCTGTACCCAATACACGATGCTCTCTGATACGTGCAATCCCATTGTCAGTACGGGATGTTTCGGGTTGCTTCGTTTCAGATGCAAAAACCTTATCCAATCCGGTCGGCACAGCCAATGCTGCTCCCGCCAGTGCCGTCGCCTTGAGAAATCCGCGACGGCTAATATTCATTTTATTGTTCTCTTCCATAAATTTACGTTTTTATATTACTCCTTTCGCCCACTCTCCGGCTTGCTTAACGCTTCCGTTCAACAACTGCCCTTCTCCCCATGTAATTTTTGGATAAAGTTTCTTGAGTTGTTTTACACTATTAGTTATCGAGCTTCCTCCGGAAGTAGCGAATGGAATAACGGTTTTACCGGAGAAATCATATTTCTCAAGGAATGTATTGACCGGACGCGGACATAAATTCCACCATATCGGGTAACCAAGGAATACCACGTCGTAATCTTTCAGTTCAAGCGCTTCTCCACCCAATTCCGGACGTGAATTTTCAGTCGTCATTTCAATTGAACTACGGCTACTCTTGTTGTTCCAGTCGAGATCTGCCGAGGTATAGGCCGTAGCGGGAGTTATCCGGTAAAGTTTTCCGCCAACCGTTTTTGCAATGGCATCGGCAGCTTTTTCTGTAGTTCCAGTACAAGAGAAATAGGCAACCAGGATTTTCTTATCGGACTGTACATTAGTATCCGCTATCTGATTCTGCGCTTTTGATGAGCAGCTAAAGCAAAGGAGACTCATAAATATGAATATAATCTGTTTCATTTTATTTTGATTTTAAATATTTCTTATCACTAATTAGTTTAGATATTATCACGATGGAGTAACCCCACAGGCGTTTTCATTCCTCTATTACTTTGATAAAATGTGCAGGAACACCACCTACAACCGTATTCGCTTCCACATCTTTTGTCACTACAGCTCCGGCAGCTACAACAGCATTATCACCGATAGTCACTCCCTGAAGAATCGTCGCGTTAGAACCTATCCATACATTCTTGCCGAGTACGATAGGTGCAGGATAAGTCGTTTTACGGTCTTGCGGAGCCAACCCGTGATTAAGTGTAGCAAAAACGACATTATGCCCGATTTGACAACCGTCGCCAATAGTCACACCACCATGATCCTGAAAATGACAGCAGGCATTAATAAACACACCCTCACCAACGGTAATATTCTTACCGAAATCCGTATAAAACGGTGGAAAGACCCGAAGCGACGATGGCACCTGATAACCGAACAACCCGGAGAGTAATCGGCGCACTTCGTCCGGTGTATGATATGCCGTATTCAGTTGGAAGGTGATACGTCTTGCCTCATTGCTCATATCGTCCATCAAACGATGTATTTCTTCTGTATTAAGCGCCTTGCGCGTCTTTACATATTCCTTAAATTCCTCGGTAGTCATATTATTTCCTTTCAAAAGATAAAACAGGATTAACAAAAATCATCGTTTAATCTGTTCGAGTTTGTTATACTCGTCATCTGTAACCGGTTCAAGCCACTCATTGGAAGTGTTTTCGCCGGAAACTTCGAAAGCCAGATGAGCAAACCAACTGTCGGCAGCAGCCCCGTGCCAGTGTTTCACATTGGCAGGAATATGGATAACCGTACTAGGCAGAATCTCTACCGCCGGTTTACCTTCTTCTTGATACCAGCCTCGACCGGCTACACCGATAAGCATCTGTCCGCCACCTTTCGTTGCACGGTGAATATGCCAGTTATTGCGGCAACGCGGTTCAAAAGTAACGTTAGAGATATTCACCTGCTCGCGCGAAACCGGAGCAAGATAACTGTTACCAATAAAATACTGTGCATAGGCTGTATTGGGTTCGCCAATAGGGAAAATCATCTCACGCTGGAAAGCTGTTTTGGCATCCTCACCAACAATATCTTCAGACCATACTCCTTTTGCCAAATTGAACGCCGCCCACGCCTTCGGCCAACCTGCATAAAAACCTATATGAGTGATAATCTCTGCGATCTCCGTGCGGGTAATGCCGTTCTTCTTCGCCGACTGAAGATGATAAACGAGCGAATTGTCCGTGATTCCCATACTGATAAGGGAGGTAATGGTTACTAAACTGCGGTCACGCAGACCGAGTTTGTCAGTGCGGCTCCAAACTTCTCCAAAGAGAACATCGTCATTGAGTTCCGCAAACTTGGGGGCAAACGTTCCTAACTGGTCGCGTCCTGCCGTCTGTACTATCTTTTCTTGTGCCATAACATTGAGTGTTAAAATACTAAATACTGAAAATAAAAGGAGTTTATTCATAATCATTTCATTTTTTCATTGTTAAACTTCTGATTGCAAATTTACTGCGATAAAACGAGTGGGCTTGTATATGATTTACTGATATTTGTACCCAAATCCTCGATTCTGTAATAAAGCCATCTATATTTCAAAGAAAATGAATTATATTTGCGATAAAGAATATAAAAGAAAGGATTATGGAAGAGGTTATTAAACTTGATGAGGTAGATAAATACAACAAACTTTTCGGACTCGAAACACGACACCCGTTGGTAAGTGTTGTCGATCTGTCAAAAGCAACGCAATGGCCGGAACATTTCAAGATCAACTACGGCGTGTATGCTCTTTTTCTGAAAGATACTTATTGCGGAAATATCATGTATGGCCGTCAGAACTATGACTATCAGGACGGCACGATTGTCAGTTTTGCTCCGGGACAGGTGGCAGAAACCAAAATGGTTAAAGATGTCCAACCAAACGCTCATGGCATCCTGTTTCACCCCGACCTGATTCGTGGCACGGCACTCGGTCAGGAGATCAAGAACTATTCTTTCTTTTCCTACGAAACCCGTGAGGCATTACACCTTTCAGAGGAGGAACGGGAGACCGTAATGGATTGCCTGCATAAGATTGAGATAGAACTGAAACACAACATAGACAAGCACAGCCGCCGATTAATTTGTGCCAATATCGGACTACTGCTCGATTATTGCATGCGTTTCTACGAACGACAGTTCACAACACGCGAAGAAGTGAACAAAGATATCATCGTCCGTTTCGAACGGTTGCTGGATGAGTATTTCGACAACGAGACTCCGCTACGAGAGGGATTACCTACCGTTAAATACTTTGCCGACAAAGTATTTCTATCAGCAAACTATTTCGGGGATATGATTAGCAAACAGACGAGACAGACCGCCTCGGAATATATCCAGAATAAACTGATCGAACGCGCTAAAGAAGCTTTGCTGGCAACAGACAAGACTACAAGTGAAATTGCTTACGGATTGGGATTCCAATATCCGCAGCATCTAAGCCGGATGTTCAAGCGGATTACAGGTTGTACCCCCAATGAATTCCGCTCACAGAATTAGTCTTTATATGAAAAAGGTAAGAATAAATATGCTATGATTTAGAACGTAATCATAAATGACGACCCTAAAGTAAGCATATTCATATACTCACCACTGTTTCTGCTATGTGACGGAAGTAAGTTATAATCGAGAAAAAAACGGATTCCATAATATTCCTTTGCTTTGAACGTCAAGGAAATCCCACTTCCCATGCAGAAACCACTTCTTGCAGAAACCGACCGGTCAGTTAATTCCAATTGTGGATAATGCACGTATCCACCCAGAAGTTTACTGCCTATCAGCCATCGTGAAGACAACGGATATGAAAAATAGCTTCCTCCGCAAAGCGATATCGCATCAAATGTGTTATTCTCTGCCTGTTCTTCATTGACAATAATCAAAGTATTGGAAACTGTGAATCGTCCTCCAACGCCTACATACGGATTGAAGAAATAGGCCCCCTCCACACCGGCCGAACTGCCTGATGAAGTACGGAACTCCATTTCTTCGTCGATATCATAACCGCTCAACGGAATATTCAGCCCGAGATACAAACTGACAAATGAAGGCTTATCCATCCTGTCGAACATATTTTCATTCGCAAACCTATTGATCCCTTTTTCTCTGAATATCAGATCCGCAAAGTAATACCCCACTTCCGTTGACAATATTCCGATTCCTGCACCCGTCAATACATCACTTAACCAATGCTTGTTGTTTGCCATCCGCATAAGACCGGTTGCAGTAGCCACACTATATGCTCCGACACCTACCCACGGACTTTTATGTCCGTATTCCTTAGTAAACATAGTAGCAGTCATAAATGCCGTAGCCGTATGTCCGGATGGAAAAGAGTGTTTGTTTGAACCATCCGGACGCTCGACGTTCGTCGTTTGCTTCAGAGTATTTACCACACCACCCATCAACAGTGCAGAAAAAGCATCGGAAACGAGCATTCTACCCCATGAACTGCGACTTTGCACTCCGGCTGCTTTCATACCAAGCATCACCGCAGCAGGGGCATATTGCATATAATCATCCAAATGACGATTGAAACGGGGCAGATATTCGTTACGTAAACCTCGAAAATGATCGTCCTCACTTTTTACAATCAAGCCACCAACAATTAACGGAACGCCGATATACGTCATCTGATAGAAACGGGAAGATGAGAATTTATCAAGCCTTCTACTAAAATTGGTTGTTGTAGAGATATGCAAGCTATCCCCTCTTTCTGCCATTACATTATCTGCCAAATCTTGAGCCGATAAGAAAGAAAAGCTACAAATACCAACAATGCATATTACAATCTTTTTCATGCTATCGTAAATTTTCTTGAATTAGGATACAAAGATAACAGGCAACTTTGTAGAAAGTTTGAAGATTCACAAAATTATGACTGTAAATTCATATTTTCCATTGGAACAGGTATATGAAATCTTCCAGTCATGATAATCACATACGGCTTTTACGATAAGATACTATCCGAAAGGTTCTGTTCATCTTCTATAATAAATATCTTCATGGCTTCTTAGGATCCTATAGTAAGATGCAATACGGGCAAGAGTAACTTTTTAGAGCTATTTTTTTACGCATATCAAATTATATGATTCTTCACAGAGTCTTTTTATCTCATCATCCGGCATATCATCATTAAACCGGATGCTAATCCAATATTTGAGACTTGAATTAAAAGGTGCACCTACCGCATAATACATCGCTTTTAGTTCATCAATCACCATTGGATCACATTTAATGGTGCACCTATCAAATTTACTTATATCAAAAAAGCAAAACATTTTGCCTTTCACATAAAAGACAAGTATATCTTTCGCCCAACGAAATGCCCCAAAGGGCATTTTCTCTGTAACACCGGGTAAGGATAAACAAAATTCTCTAAACTCTTCTATATTCATTATAAGTTATACAATTTCTTTTTCTGTTCCGAATTTCTTATCCATCGGGCGGATGAATGACCATGTAGAATGAATAACATGCCACTCTCCATCCGTTTCTTTCTGAAAAACTTCAATACAATTATATTCCATATCAATAAGAGTTGTCTTGGCAAATAGTTGATAGGTCAAAACAGCCATATCTTGCCCAAACTGTACACGAGGATTCGAGAAGTCATAACTGTCGGCAAAAAGTTTCCCTTCGATTGTTTTCAAAAATTCAGCGATAGTGGCATGGTTATCAACACGTTTGGTAACCACTGCATCAAAATAGGAAAAGCTATGTTTCGACCAAAGCTGTTCATATCCTGATGTATCTCCTTTGAACCATTTGTTGAGCGCTGCCTTCTCTAGCCCGATAATGTACTCGGCAAGCCCGTATTCTTCTTCACTGTTATATTGCCATATAGCAGTCACTTTCTGTTGCTCCATATTCTTTCGTTTTTTAAGTTTGCAATTATACAGATTATAATAAACATCACATAACCTGTATATGGATTTATGGATGCAAAGATAAAGGGGTTTATCCAAAAAGCTGTTTCACAAAACGGGAAGTACGTTTCACAATTCGGGACTATTGACGATTATACTCCCGAAACTGACTAGGAGTATCTCCCACACTCTTGCGGAAAAGACGTACAAAATAGGAAGTAGTATTAAAATGAAGTTTTTCGGAAATTTCCGTTATCGACAAAGAAGTATAAATCAGCAAACGCTTTGCCTCATTTATTGCACGGTTCAGGATATATTGTTTGGTAGACATACCAAGATGTTGAGTGATTATCTTATTCAGATAATTAGGGGTGATACACAAGATATCTGCATAATGTTTGACATCACAGTGTGTCTCAAAATCTTCATTCACCTGTTTCTGAAAAGCAGCAATATAACGTAGCACGGCTATTTCGGTATCTGCATTAACTGTAGAAGTGACATTTTCAGCTCTGTTTATTAGTGTAAGTGTCTCATAGAGCATAGCCCTTAACAAATGTTGGTCTTTACTAGAACTATTGTTATCAATCTCCGATTTCATATTCTTATAAAGATAGATCAGCCTCTCAAATAAATCTTCTCCAAGATGCAAGAAAGAAGATGGCCGATCAGAACGCAGATAAACAAATTTGTTCAGGAACAACGGGTCATTAAAGAACGAGAGCAAAAATTCTTCCTCAAAAAGCAAATGTACACCTTTCAGTTTATAGTCTGCCGGCCATGACCAAATATCCCCCGGACGGGAACACGCCACCATTCCTTTTTCAACGCACTGCTTTTGCCCGTTTATTGCAATATCTTCTGCACCATCCATAAACAGAATAATGCTATAAAACGATGTACAATATACAGAAGTCTGGCTGATATCTGCTTTCATGACATCAATGTCTATAACATCTATGAGTAACTCGTTCCCATATTTATGTTTATAGAATTTATATAGAGGTATTGATTTCATCGCTTGGCATTATTTTACTTTGCAAAAGTATACATTTGTATAATCAAAGCAAAATGATATTTGCATCAGGCAGAAGAGAAATATAAAAATAGAATTATACCAACTAATTATTATATCTTTGTACCCATGTTATATATACTTGTAATTGGACAAGCGTCTCTACAAACTACCGTAAATAGTTACTTATAACAGTCAATTAAAAAAAATACTATAGTTATGAGTTACATTACAACTTTTACGGGGAAGCATTTCGACCCCATCCACCCTGTTCCTGAAAAAATTGATGTGAAAGACATCGCTCATGCCTTGTCTTTGATCTGTCGTGCAAACGGTCATACCCGTTTCTTTTATTCTGTTGCCCAACATTCTATCGCGTGCTGCAAAGAAGCTAAAACACGAGGGCTTTCCAACCGTATACAGTTGGGATGTTTGTTGCATGACAGCAGCGAAGCTTACATGTCAGATGTGACACGTCCGATAAAAGCCAAACTTACTGAATATCTTAAATTCGAAGATCACCTGCAAAATATGATTTGGAATCATTTTATTAGCGAACCTCTCTCGGATACAGAAAAGAAAGCAATATTTGAAATTGACGACGAGATGCTTTCTTATGAATTCATACACCTTTTGCCTGAAAGTATTTCTGACGATTATAAATTCATTTTATCCAGACCAACATTAGAATTTATAAACCCTACAATCGTTGAGGATGAATTTATAAGTTTATCTGCAGAGATTGGTACCCCCACAAGCTAAATGGCATGCGAACTCTGTTTTTAAAACCGATAAGATACTTTTATCTTCAGACTCTTGACAAAGGACTTTTTATGTTGTATCTTTGAGAGAAGAAAAAGTATAAACAGCATGAAAATAGTAAGAAATAATCATACATAAATCATAAATAACCTGGTATTTTACAATACCACTCCTATACGATATGGGGCAATAGTCGAATGATTATTGCCCCATTTTGTTTATAATTCAGCTTAAAATCTCTCATCTGATTCTAAAACTGTTCTACAATAGTTTATAATAAACTCGAATACCGTTTTACTAAAACTATCAAAAAGTTTATTATAAACAGCATCCGGGTTTATTAAAAACCACGTTTCCTTTTGTCAAAAATAGAGTAAACAAGATTTCTAGGATTCACCATAAAAAGATCTGCTACAACCTTACAAGTAATATAAACACACAATCTTTCATTTACTTCTTTATTTACACAATCGTTTTCCTCCCTCACATTTCATCTCTCTATTTTTCCAATTCGTTAATTAAATCAAAAACTTCAATTACAATTTGCTATATCTACCATATTTTTACATACATTTGCGTCTGACACAGATGTCAAACATAAGATTTAATTTAAGATGTTTGGTATATGAATGCATATAAAGTGGGGTTAGACATAGGCTCTACTACCGCTAAAATGGTAGTATTGGACAAAGATGGAACTACAGTCTTGTTTTCCGGATACAAAAGGCATCAGGCAAAAATACAAGAATGTTTACTCGGATTTCTTTATCAAATAAAGGAACAGTTGAGTGATATTCCTTTATCTTTCCACATTACGGGCTCTGTTGGAATGGGAATTTCAGAGAAATGCTCTCTGCCGTTTGTGCAAGAGGTTGTAGCTGCAACAAACTATGTGCGCCGGGAGCATCCGCACACAGCCACTATGATCGATATCGGAGGAGAAGATGCGAAAGTTGTTTTCTTTCAGGACGGACAGGCTACAGACCTGCGCATGAATGGAAATTGCGCCGGCGGAACCGGGGCTTTCATTGACCAGATGGCTATCCTGCTTGGAGTCTCCATCGACGAATTGAATGAACTGGCACTTCGTTCCAATCAGGTATACTCTATCGCTTCACGCTGCGGAGTATTCTGCAAAACGGACATACAGAATCTGATAGCCAAAAACATATCCAAAGAAAATATAGCAGCTTCCATTTTCCATGCAGTAGCCGTACAGACCACTGTCACACTTGCACGCGGTTGCAATATCGTAGCTCCGGTATTACTCTGCGGTGGCCCATTGACTTTTATTCCGGCCCTTCGGAAAGCATTTGCCAACTATCTGAATCTGTCACAAGATACAGATTTCATATTACCGGAAAAAGGAAATCTGATCCCTGCCTGGGGAGCAGCATTGGCAGAGAGCAATGAAGAAAGTATTCATCTCTCCAACCTGATACAGGTAATAGAAAACAAACTAAGTGTTACCTCGCCTTTCCAGAGTGAGCTTTCTCCTATATTCGACAGTGAGGAAGAATATCGGTCATGGAAAAAGGAAAAAGACCAGTATAAAATTCAATATGCCAGTCTGCGTCCCGGATTGCAGGAAGCAACCATCGGCATAGACTCCGGCTCTACTACCACCAAAATCGTAGTACTCGACAACGATTATCGTATCCTTTACTCCTATTATCACGACAACAACGGAAACCCTATAAAAACAGTAGAGAACGGCTTGCAGAAACTACATGAAGAATGCCGGAGACGGGGAACCACCCTGCGCATAAAAGGAGGATGTTCTACCGGTTACGGAGAAGATCTGATAAAAGCGGCTTTCCACATGGATGCGGGAATCATTGAAACCATCGCTCATTATGCTGCTGCCAAACATATCAGCAAAGAAGTTTCTTTTATCCTGGATATTGGAGGGCAGGATATGAAAGCCATCTTTGTGAACGACGGAGTAATCAACAGAATCGAAATCAATGAAGCCTGTTCCTCCGGTTGCGGTTCTTTTATCAGCACATTTGCGCAATCGCTGGATTACAGTGTGGAGGACTTTGCCAAAGCAGCTTGTTTTTCGCAAGCACCATGTGATCTGGGTACGCGTTGCACAGTCTTCATGAACTCCAAAGTAAAACAGGTGCTTCGGGAAGGAGCGTCCGTAGCGGATATAGCTGCCGGATTATCTTATTCCGTTGTTAAAAACTGCCTGTATAAGGTTCTGCAATTAAAAGACACGGAGATACTTGGCGACCATATTGTCGTGCAGGGAGGAACCATGCGTAATGATTCCATCGTACGAAGTCTGGAAAAGCTGACCGGGAAACAAACCTTCCGCAGTAACTGTCCTGAATTGATGGGTGCTCTTGGCTGTGCCCTATATGCCAAGCAAATCGAAAATGCCCGGGTGACGGAGCTGAACGAGATGCTCCAATGGGCACAATATACTTCCAAGCAACTTCAATGCCGGGGGTGCGAGAACCAGTGTGCCATCATGCGATATACGTTCAACAGTGAAAACCATTACTTTTCCGGCAACCGATGTGAGAAGGTGTTTTCCAATAAAGGAAGCCATGCGGACAAAGGCATCAATACGTATGATAAAAAGCTGGAATTATTATTCGACCGGAGCGCAGACATTCCACAACCCCTATTCACCATAGGTATTCCACGTATTCTGAACATGTATGAGGAATACCCTTTCTGGCATACCTTATTTACTGCTTGCGGCATTCAGGTACAGTTGTCGGAACCCTCTACATTCAGCAAATACGAGACTGCTGCCGGCATGGTGATGTCTGATAACATCTGCTTCCCTGCCAAACTTGTGCACAGTCATATCCGTAATCTGACGCAACAAAACGTCGACCGGATATTTATGCCGTTCGTCGTTTTCGAGAAAAAGGATAAGCAACAGCAAAACAGCTATAATTGCCCCATCGTTTCCGGTTATTCGGAAGTCATCAAAAGTGTACAGGAAGAGAATATACCGATAGATGCTCCGATTATCACCTTCAAAGATGAAGCGTTGCTGTATAAACAATGCAATGAATATCTGAAATCTTTGGGTATCAGGGATGAGGTATGCAAAAATGCCTTCTCACGCGCATTACAGGAACAATATGCTTTCGAAGAAAAAATTGCCGCCTATAATCAGGAAGTTCTGAACGAGGGAAGGGAAAAACACAAACTGATTATCTTACTCGCCGGACGCCCTTACCATAGCGATCCACTGATACAGCACAAGGTTTCGGACATGATTGCTGCGATGGGAGTTTATGTGATAACTGATGATATTGTCCGTCAGCAGGAGATTTCATTGGAAAAAACTCATTACCTCTCTCAATGGGCATTTACCAACCGTATTCTGAAAGCAACCAAGTGGGCGGCAATGCAAGAGGGTGACATACAATATATGCAGATGACTTCTTTTGGCTGCGGTCCGGATGCTTTTCTTATAGATGAAGTGCGTAACTTGCTGAAACGATACGGCAAGAATCTCACTTTGCTCAAGATAGACGATGTTAATAATATCGGCTCCATCAAATTACGAGTCCGCTCGTTGGTGGAAAGCTTGAATTTCAGTTTGAAACATTCTCAAGCGAAAGATCCCGAGCCATTTGTTTCAACTGCTCCTTTCACCAAGAAAGACAAAAAGAAGAAAATCCTCGCTCCATTCTTTACGCCTTTCATTTCACCACTCATTCCATCCATCATGAAAGTGGCCGGATATGAAATGGAGACTTTACCGTTGAGCGACACCGCATCTTGCGACTGGGGATTGAAATACTCCAATAATGAGGTATGTTATCCGGCAACATTGATTGTCGGCGACATAGTAAAAGCCTTTAAAAGCGGACGTTATGATCCTGCCAATACGTGCGTTGCCATCACACAAACCGGTGGACAATGTCGTGCCAGCAACTATATTTCACTGATAAAAAAGGCATTGATTGAGAATGGGTACACCAATACACCGGTGGTATCACTTGCTTTCGGCAGTGGTATCGAAAATGAGCAATCCGGTTTTAAAGTAAACTGGCTCAAGGTTTTGCCAATCATACTTGCGTCTGTGTTATACAGTGATTGTATCGCTAAATTCTATTATGCAGCCGTCGTTCGTGAGAAAGAACGGGGACAGGCCGCCCGTCTGCGCGATCTTTATCTGGATACAGCACAGCCCATCATCCAGAAAAATAAACCGGAGGACTTGTTGAGTTACTTATATCTCGCTGCCAGAGACTTCAACAAAATCTGTGAACAGAGATCCTGTCACAAAGTAGGTATTGTTGGAGAAATATTCCTGAAGTTCAATCCTTTTGCTCAAAAGGACGTCACCTCATGGCTCATCAACCAGAAGATCGAAGTGATTCCGCCACTGATAAGTGATTTCTTCATGCAGGGATTTGTCAACCTGAAAGTGAGACAGAACCAACACTTGCAGCGAAAACTCACTCCCGACTTTGTTATCGACTGGTTATACAAGAAAGTCCAGAAGCAGATTAATAAAGTGAATGAAATCGGCAAAAGTTTCAATTACTTCACGCCGTTCGAATCAATCTTTGAAAAGGCAGAAAAAGCTAAACAAGTCATCTCCCTGGGCACCCAGTTTGGAGAGGGTTGGCTGATATCCGGTGAAATACTATCCTTTGCTTCCCAAGGAGTCAATCATGTCATTAGCTTGCAACCTTTCGGGTGCATTGCCAATCACATTGTAGAAAAAGGAATAGAAAAACGTATAAAATCGCTGTGCCCTCAAATGAATATACTATCTTTAGACTTTGACAGTAGCGTCAGCGATGTGAACATAACAAACAGATTATTACTTTTTATTGACAACATAAACAACTAAATTATGGCTACAACGGAACATAGCGATTTAGAGCAGCAAATAATAAAAACTGCTCAACAGCTTTTTATAGAAAAAGGATTTGTGGAGACCAGCATGAGTGATATTGCTGCAACGGTAGGAATCAACCGGCCCACTTTACATTATTATTTCAGAACCAAAGATAAGATGTTCAAAGCCGTATTCGGCTCGATAGTCATGTCTTTAATGCCGAAAATACAGGATATAGTAAAACAGGATATCCCATTTATGGAGCGACTGAGCATGATTCTGGATGAGTATATTGAGCTTTTCACAAGTAATCCCTGTCTTCCCAGATTCATTTGTGGAGAAATACAGCGTGATGTAAACCACTTGCTTGCCACTGCAAAAGAACTTCAGTTCGGAGATGCTTTATCCCAAGTAAAAGACAGTATACTGACAGCAATGGAAGACGGTAAACTTAAAAAGGTTCCGATACATATTGTATTTCTGACTGTCTACAGCCTATTGAGCTATCCATTTCTTGCCAAGAACCTGATAGTATCTTTATTCTTGGAAGATGAAGCCGCTTTTGCTGATTTCCTGCAAGAATGGAAACAAAACATCATCAACCAATTGCAGAACTTATTGTGTTATGAGGAATAGTATAGACACTATAAAAACAAAAAGAGACTGAATATTCAGTCTCTTTTTGTTTATTACCATTCCAATCATCCCATCTTACACCCTATCCGACCACAAAATCTTCCGATTTAAAATTACTATAGAAACGTCCTGAAACAGCAGTAAACTTCAATACACAGTAATCAGGGTCCGTCACTCCCTCCGGATAATACATGGTATCTCCCGCCTGCCAGATCATCTCTTTACTGGCACTATCCGTCAAGACCTCCATCATACCGCGTAGCATGACCCCTCGAAAGAATCTCGTATCACAGAAGTAGATACATGCATGGTTGTTCTCCCGGTATTGCGCCACACGCATGGACGAAGTATTTGTTGTCAGATAAATCGTTTTTATCCCCTCTCTTTTTCTGGGTTGCAGCATCGCTTTGATGGTAGGAAATCCTTCACCGTCTATCGAACCGATAAAAGCTGTTTTCAGCTTATCAATCATGTTGCCTACTGTTTTTTCCGCGTCTCTCATCATTTTACTTTTTTATTATTGGTTTATTATCTAATGCGAAAGTAGAGAAATGCCAGGAAAACAATGCAATAAAAAGAAAGGTAGAAATAGCACTTTTTACGGTTTGTGCGCTTTACGATACAATAACGGAGTTTCTCCCGTATGCTGCCGGAAGCTACGGATAAAATAAGAAACCGTTGAAAAACAGAGTTCAAATGCAATATCAGCTATAGGAAAGTCCGTATAAACAAGCAGCCTTTTAGCCTCTTCCATCACCTTGCCCTGAATATATTGTTTTGCGCTGAACCCCATGGTCGAGGTTATCATCTCATTGAGATAGTTAGGAGTAATGCAGAGCTTATCCGCATAATATTGAACCGAATGTTGCTCTTTTGCATGTGTCGCAACCAAATTCATGAATTTACTTACATGATTATTGGAAACTTCCCTACTTCTGCCCTCCTCCATCGAAGTCATTTTAAGATAAGCACGATCCAACAACATCAGGACTTCATAAAGCAATGCTCTCAAAACGTGTACATCGCCCTGTTGATACGAATCAATCTCCATCTTTATATCATGCAAGGTTTCAAGTATGCGTGTATAAAGCTCATCAGACAAATGCAGTCGCGATGAAAAACTTTCTATCTGAAAAAACGAAAGATGCCGTACAAACAAAGAATCTTTAAAGAGGGAAGACAAAAACTCTTCTTCGAAAATCAGAGCATACCCATTGATGATATGATGAGTATCCCAGTTCCGGATTTCCCCCGGTTTAGAGAAAAGGACGTCACATGGAATTGCTTCATAGCTTTGGTTATCGACTGCAAAAGCTCCCTTACCTTCTGTTATGAAAGTAATATCATAATAGTTGAGAGTGTGGACAGTACTTTTAGCCAGGAACTTCTTCACATACTTCAGTTCTACTACATCGACCAAAAGTTCACTCCCATACTTATGCTTATAAAAAGTATATCGAGGTATTGAGTTTTTCATTCAGAATACAAAAATAGTATTCCTTACCAAATAATCCAAAGACTTTTCAAAATCGATTCGATCGAATAAGCCATGAACCATCTGATAAGGAATACATAAAAAAAATATGTCTAGGTTATATTTCCTATTTAGAACTTCCGGCCAGATACCCCAAACTGGTTACATCTGCCCCCAAGTAATGATTAATGTGCTCCAATGGCACCCTGTACAGAATATCCGGGATTTCCGCCAATAAAGAGAGATACCTTTCCCTTACTGTCAGTTTGCGGGCACTCATATCCTCTTCCTCTTTAAAGTAAAACTGATACTCCATCAGTTGACGGACCAGATTCGCAAATGAAATTGAAGATGCACACAACTCTTCAATCTCCTCTTCACTGATGTAATAAGCAACACATTTCGTCAGTGTCTTGATAGAATACTGACTTGAATTATAGCATAACACAGCATCACCCGCAGAGAAAAACCGGTTGGTTCTCTCCTCTCCTTCATGAGTGGTATATGTATGCAAAATACCGGAAACAATAATGTACAAGCTCTGCTCTGGCATTGTGGCAGAAGCAATCGTTTCTCCTTTATCCAGATACACCATTTCCATTCGAGCCAACAGCTCTTTCACTTCTCTTTCATCCACCTGATACTCAAAACAGAGTTTCTTCAAATAAGCTTCCATACAAAATAGATTTTAGTTAATATATGTCACTTAAAAACACCTAATTCGACATAGCAGGCATCATTGTGCCTCTCAAATATAATTTCCTTTGGGTATATCGTAAATACCAGATACAAATCAATAATGAAACGACCGTTGAAATGGGTGGAGCAAATCCCATGATAAACAGCGACGAGCTATCTATCTGGCTGAACCAGTATGACAACGGTATACGGAACAGGAAAGTGGCTATCAGACTGTGAATCATCGGGAATAACGAGTTTCCTTGTCCGCTGAAATAAGAATTAATGCAGAACACGAAACTAACCACGATACAGTCGATGCTATACCCTCGCAAATAATCTGCCGCCATTGCCACCACAGCAGCATCTTTCGTAAAGAAAGCAGTAAGAGTCTCCGGCAGGAATTGCGAATACACGCAAACCGACACACCGAAAACAAGAGCAATCCCAATCCCCGAAGCCAGACATTTATTCATTCTCTTGATAAGCCCCGCTCCATAGTTCTGTGCAGTCATGGTTGCCACAGCCGATGATATAGCCATCGGAGGCAGCATAGCAAACACGATGATTTTCTCAACAACACCCAGGGAAGCAGATGCAATGACTCCCATCTGATTGACAATGACCGTGATAATCAGAAAAGAAACATTGATTAAAGCATCCTGCAAAGCAATAGGCGCTCCTAACACCATGATCTTTTTAGACAGATTCCGGTTCAATCGAATATCTTTCCGTGAAAAGTCAAAAGAAAATCCGTGCCGGTACAAGAACCAGAGTGCTATTCCAAAGCTGACACCTTGTGCAGATATAGTAGCAATAGCCGCTCCTGTAGCTCCCCAATGGAAATAACCGACCAATATAAAATCGAGCACTATATTTATCACACATGCCAGCCCGACAAAATAAAGCGGTGTTTTAGAATCACCCAATCCACGCAAAATACCACATACAACATTATATCCCACTATAAACAGAATACCCAGAGAGCATACCAAAATATAGTTTTTCGTATCTGCCATAGCTTCGACGGGAGTATGCATCAGTTCTGCTATCTGACCATGGAAAAGTACCATGACCAAAGTTAGCACTACGCCGGTTATTGAAAACAACCATACGGAAGACCCGATTGTAAAAGCTACTTTCCGATTGTCTTTGGCTCCGGTAGCAATAGCAATCAGTACGGTTGTTCCGGTAGTAATACCCAGAATAATACCTGTTATTGTCTGCATCACCTGACTACCAATAGCTACGGCTGCCACACTTGCCGAATCATCATATTGTCCGACAACGAAGAGGTCAGCCCCGCCATAAAGTGCTTGGAGCACATTAGCAATTAAAAAAGGTACTGCAAACAGCAACAATACCTTCGGTACGCTTCCTTGTGTCAAATCTAACTCTTTCATAGTTTCTCCGATACTTTTCCTCTTTATCTTATTTTGTTACAACATAAAAAAAGTGCCGGACAAGCGAATGATTTGCACCATTCATCTTATCCAGCACTATAATTATTATTATAGCACCCTCCGATGAGGATTTTTATGCCTGTCCCTATTTCAGGGCTGCAAATATGGGCTTTGTTTTCATAATTACCAAGTTTTAACCGGTTTTTATTTTCTTATGGAGATGTAACTAGCTATATATCAACTATTATCAGACGAGGTTTGATCTATAGGATCTCCGTTAGAAAAACGAAAGAAAGCTGCCAACCGATCCGGATTCAGCGTATAACGTGCGCGTTCTTTTAATAAGGGTTCCGCATTCATTACGGCACAAGAATGAGAAACCACGGACATCATCGGCCAGTCCTTTAACGAATTTCCTACAACTAAAGTATGTTCAAAAGATAAAGTCAAAGCCTTACATAACTGAAGCACCCCCTCTTTTTTACTTGCTTCAGGATGAATGACTGTTATCAGCGGAGCTTTATGAAAGACCTGGCAGGGATTCTCTTTCAACCGGGTAAGAATAGATTCTCTTTGCTCTTTATCACGTACCAATATGCTATACTTGTAAACCACTCCTTCATAACTATGAATAGTGACTTTTGCCGGTTCTCCATATACCTCCGGATATACTTTCACCGGCAAACACCTGATCTGGCCGGAATAAGATAATAAACCTCCATCTGCAAACACTCCTCCGCTGAATAAATCGAAAAGAGCCTTTCCCAGCTTTTTCTTCGCCTGCTCCATTGACAGAGAAGTGGCAAAATATAAGGAAACGGACTGTGCCATATATCGCAAAGCGTTAGCATAACTTTCAGGAACTTTTCCCTGTGAATCAGTCAGTGTTCCATCCACATCGAAGAAAACAGTCGTAATAAGTGGCTTGTCAGGTATTCGCCAGAACGCCCCTTCTCCCATGATTCGATGTAAAGGGTGATTGTTCAGGTTACTGAACGCAAGATAGCAATCACAAACTTTCCTCTCGCAAGATAGCGGCAGAACAGCTCCATCACCTTGATAAAAATTACCAATCTTCACCCGGCTTCGGGGACAAGCATACATATCCCCTTTCCAATCGATAAAACAATTGTTTCTTCCTCCTGCACAAACTTCCCATTGTGCCGGAGCATTCTTCAAGTCATACTCAAAAAGATTATCCAGTTGACTGAAAAACTGAATATCTTCCTGACTTAATGGTGCCCTTAACCCCTGCATTGCATTAATGAATAAATAAATATCCGGCAAAAGAGTATTCCGTAAATCATTGAGTACGGCCTTTGCAGAGGGATTTCCTACCGCTCCGGCACATACCTGTATTCCCGCATGATGGAGTATATGAATCTGATGCGCAAATTTCTCTACCGAAGTCATCTCAGGATGAAAACTGGCCCAGAGCCTTATCTTACTTATCACAGTGGGAGTCACACGAATCTCATCAAGCCAGTGTTTGGCCGGAAAAGAAAGGTTAGTCTGACAGGAAATTCCAGCCACCTGTGGCAATGCTGCCAAATGCATCATTCCTTTCCGATAATAACGATGGATCAATGCTTCACCGTAAGGAATAATAAATAACTGCAACGGCTCCCCTTTCCATTGTTCAATAGCTGCTATAAAACGATTCCATGCCTGTTCATCCCGGGTCGTATCTGCCAGATGCGACTTCTTGCCGAAAGGACAATAAGAACAGGTATAGTTGCAGCTATTCAATTTGCCGCGATAATATATACGCCTGAAGGAAAGTAAAGAGCCTTCGTTTTCCATTTCTATTTCGTTCAATAAGAATAAGTTTCCATCAGTTCTCTTATTTCAGGAGTAATGAACAACTGACCAATATAATCGGAGTATGCCATTCCTTCGGAAGTCAGACAAATACGACCGTTATCCGTATTTTCTATCCATTGCCGTTCAGCTAACTGTCGGAACAACGGCACATTATCCGGTGATTCTCCAAAGCGACGCTTATATTCGGCCTTATCAAGCCCCATGTAATACATCAGATTTTTAATGATGAAACGTTGTCGCTGTTCTTCCTGCGAAAGAATAAATCCATTACGAGCCACTGTAAAATCAGTAGTGCCCATATAATCATCTATCTCTCCGGCAATACAACGCTGGCAAACAGTATACCGGGTGGCATAATGCAAATTACCCAGGTAACTGCGTCCGCCGGAGCCACACGACAGCATCACCTCATCCCCACATGAGATTTCCGCATCAGTAGACGGATGATGAATAAAACGTCGCATCGAAGTTTGTAGAAAACCTCTGTCTTTCAACAAATCACAAGCGGCACAATACATCTGAAAACAGACATCATCGGATTCCCGCTCCGTGATAGCCGTTCCCGGTCGCACATATAGCGGATAGATAAAGAGTTCGTTAGGCTGAAACAGAAGAGCCTGTTCCAATGAATAAAGAAAACTGGCTACAGTTTGTCCTTTGATTCCGTAGATCAAGTCGATATTAAAAAACGGGAATTGCCTCTTCCGGATAGCCTCCAGCGCCTGATTAATCGTGTCTTGCCGGGGGCGTCTTTTTAAAGCTGTTAATTCTTCGTCGAGGAAACTCTGTACGCCAATACTCACACGGGCCACTCCTGCTTGCTTCAACAAGTCCAAACGGGCAGGATCGGCATATTCCGGCGATGTTTCTACGGAAGTAAAGGTATGTGAAGGATGCACTCCGAATAAGGCAGCTGTATCCAATAGGTATTCCAGTTGAGGAACAGTGAGGAGCAACGGTGTGCCTCCTCCAATGGCGAAACTATCAAATGCCAGCCCGGTGGTGAGTGGAGACAACTGTTGCGCCTGCTTGTGAAGAGTTTCCAAGTAAGTTGCGATATAATCCGCACGATTTGTTTGCAGAGAAAACAGGTTGCAATATCCACATTTATGACTACAAAAAGGAATATGGAAATAAAGCGATGCTTTCTGTCCTTCCACCTGTTTCAGGTAAGGAACCAGCGAAACCGGGGACGGAAAAGAACGATAAGCAGTTTTATGTGGATAACTATACATATAGTCTACATATCGTGGTAGCGGTTGATTCATTTTTTCGTTAAAATAAAGTGTTTGTAAGGGACTGTATAAACCGTTTCGTGGGATATGCAATGATATTCATATCCATCCTCTCCATAGCAAGTGCCATGATCGGAAAGAGCAATCACCAGCGTATTTCCCCGCTTCTGAAAGGCCTGGAACAAACGGGGCAGCTGACTGTCGACATATTGCAGCGCGGCAGCGTGTGATTCCTTATCATCCTTCATTTTGCCTTCCACATAATGACAGTTCGGATAATGAATAGCAGAAAAATTGATATACATAAAAATCCGTTTGTCCTCCGGGTAGTTTTCGAGTTTCTTCAACGCAAAATCAATTTGTTTTTCAGCACTATCGGGTGCCGTGCATCCAAAAGTCGGCAGCCAATAACTTTTAGTAAAGTAACCGGGAAACACACGCCCCAGTTCATTACGCTTGCTGAAGAAGTTCACCCCTCCTATACAAATCGTTTCATAACCTACATTGGCAAGGCTTTGCACAAAAGTCGCTTCCGTAAACGGATAACTTCCCGCAGGCGGAATACGTCCCGTACCAGCTTGCACAGGGAAAAACAACCACTTACGGCTGCGTAGCGAATGAGGTTCCGCCGGAGAAGGCAGAAATCCTGCAAAGATGGCAAAATGAGACGGGTAAGTAAAATTTCCCGGCGCATGTCTTTTTTCCCATTCTCCTCCGTGACTATTCAGTACCGGTGTTCTTCCCGCCGCTTCTTCCTCCTTGCTGACATCATAACGCAAGGTATCAAAGCAAAGCATCAATATATCATGAGTACCCACCACCTGATTCATATCCAGATCCGGATTTTGGGTCTGTTCGCCAGCCGGCAGTTCATCTATTTGCATGGTTATATCTCTTTTTTATGTTTTTTATCTGTTGAATATAAATAGAATTATGAGCAAACATATCCTGATACACATGATCTCCCTGTCCGTTGACTTCTATTATATAAGGTATATCTGTTCCTCTCTCCATCAGGACATCCACTCCGGCATACTGCAAATCCAAGGATTGGACCGCTTCCTGACACTGATAATAGATTTGTTGCCGCACTACTTCCGGCAAAGACAACTCGTTCCACCAATGTGCCTTATTGTTCAGATGCAGATTGGTTATGCTTCCTTTACTGCATCTCACAACGATATAATCGATTTCAGATTCCCGGCACACTACCCGGAGATCATAATTCTCTCCCTGCAACTGCTCTTTAGGAATCCATTCTTCTAAAATAGCTTCTGTTTGCATCACCGCTTCCGCCAACGGGATCATCTCTTTTTCCGTACTCAAACGGTGGATACGTTTGGTGTTATGAATGACTCCATCCACTTGTTGCAAGGTAGTATAGACTACCCATTTATTCCGGTTGGGTTGATAGCGAACAGCCATAATGCCTCCCGCCCCCGAACCGTAACGGGGTTTCAAAAAGCATCCTCTACCGCAATCGGCAAGAAGCTCTCTCAACTCATCAAAAGAATGGGGAGAAGATAACATCGGAGTCACTCTCAAACCTCTGTCCACCAGCACTTGTTTAGTCTCCTTTTTGTCAAGAGCACGCAACAAAGCATGGGGAGTGTTCAAAAAGTGCACGTCATCAGATAGCCTCATCTCGCCTAAACGTTGCAGTGTTTCCTTATATGCCTGATTCAACAGCGCATATTTCAGGAAATCCGTTTCATTGCTTACACAAGGTTCCAGCTTGATAACTGCCTGCCGTAATTGCGGCAAGCAATTAAAAAGTTCCCCGTAAGTCATAAAACGAACTTCCGTCTGCAAGTATTTACCTGCTTCAATAAAGTATTCTATACGTTTGGACAGAGAGTTGCTGACAACGATTATCTGCATCTCCTATTCTGTAATCATCGGGTAATACCACAATTCACCATCATATTCATCCGCTTCTTCAGTTTCAGCAATATCTATTTTCATAGGAAGATTCTGCAGCTGTTTCTTCATATCCTTGCTCAAATAATTGTAGCGCATATTGATAAACTTCAAATGAGCGATTTTATCCATATTATCCAGCAATAATTGGGCACCTTCATCTTTGAGAGTACCGGCCGAAACATCCATTGTTTCAAGTTGGGGAAGAATATCCGACTCCAGGAACATTTCTACAATCTTGTCCTGTTCTTCAGAATTGACGATCCCCAGATAAGTCAGCTTCGGGAAACGTTCTTTGGAGAACAACGGACGGAATATCTCAATATCAGCTTCAAATCCATAATCTTCCACACCAACATATAGAATCAGTTTTTCTAGATTGGGGAAATCAGAACCAAGAATATCTTCTACCACTTCAGTAGGCAGGCCACCACTGATAATTTCCAGTGACCGCAACTCCGGCCGTGAAGTCTTTCCCAAACGCAGATTATTAGTTCCTTTGATTTTCAGATCCTTCAATTTAGGCATGGCATCGAGCAGCGGACTAATATCAGCTTGTTCAATCCATGAAATCTCCTGTTCTTCCTGCTCAATATCTCCCCAGAACAAGCCTTCTATTTGTGCGAACCTCTCCTTATTTTCAATCATTCCCTGTAATAAGGCAGAACAGTCGCCACCCTCATAATCCCAACAACCGATTGTTATTTGTTTATATTCAGAGAGATGTTTATCTTTCAATATCTTATCCAGAAGATTCACATTGTTTTCATACTCATCGTAACTCAAAGTATATTTCTTGGCTTCCACTTTCATTTCACGTGCAGTTTCTTCAGCAGTTTCCACATACCCTTTTTTGGTCTTTTCAGCAATCAGTTTGCCGGCTGCTTTTTCAGCCTCTTCAGTCGTTGCGTAGTTTTTCACTTGTGTTTGTCCATCGGTCCCCAACTTACCATAATTTACAGTAACATCTGTTCCGACTACATCTATACTCCAGAATTTCTGCGATTTAAAATCTTGAAAAACGAATACTCTCTTCATAATACAGTTTTTAATGGTTGATATTTGCACACTCAACACAGAACGCGCATGAACAATACCTGCAAAAATAACCATTTTATGTAATGTACAAAGAAATCTGTTTACTAAACTTTCAGAGTATTCAAAAATACAACCCAAGATATGCAACAAAGGCTGCCTTTTGGGGCAGCCTTCATTATTCTATTTCTGTAATATATCAGTTTAATCTTCAATAGTACATATACTTACACGGTTCCAATCCGGTTCAGTAAACATATCGCCTACACCCTGACCTTCGGCAGTGATACGAGATGCACTGATTTTATACTTGTTGACCAGGATCGTTTTTACAGCTTCTGCACGTGCTGCGGCAATTCTGGCATTCACTTCAACACTACCTTCCGGAGAAGCGTATCCCTTAATAACCACTTTAGAATCAGCATATTTCTTCAGGTAAGAAGCTACACGTTCCACATTAGGAAGTTGTGAAGCGTCAACTGACGATTTACCTTGTCTGAAAGTAATGATAGATTCGGGTACACGGGCGGTTTTCACTACAGTCTCCACCGGAACCACTTTTGTGCGGCATGCTTCAAGTTCTTCCTGCAATCCGTTGATACGTTGATTTGCATTGCTGATCTCACCATCTTTGTTGTTTACATCTGCACGAAGTGCATTGATTGAAGAGTTCAGTCCGTCAATTTCAGCTTGATTATATACTCTCACTTTGGCAAAATGATGTGTTCCGTTACTTGTCTTAAAGTGGTATGTCAATCCGGCTGTCAACTCAAAACCTGCGTTATTAGCATTGAAACGGCTCTTTGTTTCAGGGTAAGTACCTTGCATATCATACACAATGGCAGGTTTGATTCCCAATGTCCATGCTTTACTTTCACCCAAGTTGAAATTAAAATTCAATCCCAAACGAGTAGACCAGGAGTTCTGATCGCCATCGCCATTCACATAATAATGTAACCAACCCATTCCGGCCACAGCTTCCACTTCAAACAAACGAGGTTCGCCCGTGTAACTTGCAAATAGATTCATCAAATTGACTTTACCCAATACACTGACATCCGAAGCATCGAAAGCCGTTTTACTGGAAGTGGTATTGATATATCCCATTCCTTGGAATCCCAAACCGAAGATAGGAGTTAATTGCTTTGAGACTCCCACTCCAAAAGTGGGACGCATACCTTTAAAGAAAGCACTGTGAGTAAGGGGAGTGACTCCACCGGCATTTACTCCGACAGACCAATTATCTGTAAGTTTGGTACCTTCTACAACTGATTGGGCATTTGCTACTGTAAAGCCACCCAATATAAAAGCTAATAAAATAATAGATTTTCTCATATTCATAAGTTTTAAATGTAATGTTTTATCTGCTAAATCATTAGAAATGTATTGTTTGTTCATGTCTAACTTTCTAGTTCATTTTTTAATTCGTTATTCACTTTAAACAACATATCGTATCAAATATTAGTTCGCAAGCCATAAGCCCTATTAACATCTATTATGCTTTCGAAAAATCTAAAATATGGAAACATCAATGCAAATGCCTCATTCCCTGAAGAGAAAGGGATCCCAACATCGCTGACCATAATGCATCTTGTTTCATTATTCTACACTTTCATTCATCCATCAGGCAGGAAATACATAAACCGGACTCTACTAAAATACGAAGAATAGAACATAAACGGAAAGTTATCAGGTTGTTAATGCCATATATCGTTCTGATAAAGAGCGAATATTTTTCTACCTTTTCAATTGGAATCTTGATTTAATTTCTAACTTTGCCGCCAACATCGGTTTCCGAAATGGCATTATCACCAGACGGAATTAAAAGGGAATCCAGTGAAAATCCGGAACTATCCCCGTAGCTGTAAGTTTTATCTCTCTCATAAAAAAGAGAAATGTTATGGCATTCATTTGCCACTGATTCATGAAACGGATCGGGAAGGCGCCACAACAAAAACAAGTCAGAAGACCTGCCGATAAAATTTCCGTTATTCCAGGCTTTCGGGTGAAAGGCAATAGAACGAATCGTACAGGTCCATTTTATTACAAGTCTCCAGAAATTGTCGTGCATGAATAACTATGTAGGCACTAAATCTATTTTGTTAATTCTTAAAATATAGGTATGATTAGTTCGGAGATATTCATTATCAAAAGAGACGGGAAAAAAGAAGCTTTTTCCCTCGACAAAATCAAAAATGCCATATCCAAGGCATTTTTATCAGTAGGTAGTTTTGCTACGCAAGATGTGATAACCAATGTGTTAAGCCGTGTCAGTATCAGTGACGGAACAAACGTAGAGGAAATCCAAAACCAGGTGGAAGTCGCCTTGATGGCATAAGGAGCGTACACGCACCGTTCTGACATTCCCTGTAGAGACAATGGCACTCCTGACCAAAGACGGCGATGTACTGGATAAGGAATATGGCGACTTCACCGCTGAAATGTATGCCGAAGGACATTCATTCTTCACCTATATGAGTGACAATGCCGACTCTTTGAGTAGTTGCTGCCGTCTGCGTAATGAAATACAGGACAATGGCTTTAGCTATACATTGGGAGCCGGAGGAGTCTCTACCGGTTCGAAGAGCGTGTTGACCATCAATCTGAACCGTTGTATACAGCATGCCGTGAAATCGGGTATTCTCTACCCTTTCTTCCTGGAAGAAGTAGTAGACCTGGTTCACAAAGTACAGCTTGCCTATAATGAGAACCTGAAATTATTGCAGGCAAAGGGTATGTTGCCTTTGTTTGATGCAGGTTATATCAATATGAGCCGCCAATATCTGACTATCGGTGTGAACGGACTGGTGGAAGCAGCCCAATTTATGGGAATCGACATCAACGACAATCCGAAATACGAGGCTTTTGTGCAGGAGATTCTCGGCATGATTGAGAAATACAACAAAAAGTATCGTACCAAAGAAGTGCTTTTCAACTGCGAAATGATTCCTGCCGAAAATGTGGGTGTGAAACATGCGAAATGGGACAAGGAAGCCGGATTCCAGACTTACCGCGAATGTTACAACAGCTATTTCTATATTGTAGAAGACAAATCACTGAACATTGTCGATAAATTCCGCCTGCACGGGCATCGTTATATCGAGCATCTGACGGGTGGTTCGGCTTTGCACATGAATCTGGAAGAGCATCTTAGCAAAGAGCAATACCGGCAGTTGCTTCGTGTTGCCGCTACCGAAGGTTGCAACTACTTCACATTCAATATTCCGAATACAGTATGTAACAAATGCCATCATATCGACAAACGTTATCTGCATGAATGTCCCGAATGTCACAGCGAGAATGTGGATTATCTGACCCGCGTCATCGGATATATGAAACGTATCAGCAATTTCTCCCAAGCACGGCAAAAGGAGGCCGATTTAAGATATTATGCTTCGGTACGCTGATTATGATATTGTTTTTCAGGAGATACCGGATGAGGTAACATTAGCCATCAACCTCTCCAACTGCCCCAACCATTGTAAAGGGTGCCACAGTGCATATCTGATGGAGGACGTAGGAGAACCTTTGACGGAAGAAAGTCTCTCTACCCTGCTCGGTAAATATGGAAAAGCGATCACCTGTGTCTGTTTCATGGGCGGTGATGCTTCACCCGCAGAAGTGGAACAACTAGCTGCTTTTTTACACAAGCAGACCATCACTCCGGTAAAAGTCGGATGGTACTCCGGGAAGAGTAAACTGCCGGATCACTTTGATGTATCTCATTTCCAATATATAAAGTTAGGACCTTACATCGAGTCTCTGGGAGGATTAAAATCTGAAACGACCAATCAGCGGTTGTACCACATAGAAAATGGAATAATGGAGGATATAACTTATCGTTTTCTCCCCCATCATTCCAAAAAGATTTCTTAATAAGAGAAACGCTCAAACGGAGTATGTCATATTTACCGTTTGAGCGTTCTTTTTTCTAACTACTTCTTTTCATTCGTATTTATGATTTCAGTACCCGCTTCAATTTGTTTAATCCTTCTATCAACCGCTGTCGCGGACAGGCAATATTGATACGGATAAACCCTTCACCAGTCTCTCCATACAGACTGCCTTCGTTCACCCAAAGTTTTTCTTTCTTCAACAAGTCTTTTACTATTTCTGCTGACGTTTGATTCAAGACCGAGCAATCCACCCAAACCAGATATGTACCTTCCAACATCATTACGGGAAATTCCGGAAGATATTCATCAAAATAACCTTTTAAATAGATGTAATTCGCAAACAAATAGATTTTAAGTTCTTCCAGCCATTCTTCGCCCCCATTGTAAGCAGCCATCAACGCCTCCACTCCGAAAGGATTCACATCACATACTTCATTTATATTAATTGCTCTATCTATCCTCACCCGTACATTTGTATCTGCAGAAATAATATTGGCTATCTGAAGCCCTGCCAGATTGAAAGCCTTGCTAGGCGAAACAAAGGTTACCGAATTCATGAGAAACTCTTCTGATATAGAAGCGAAAGGAGTATATTCATGCCCCAGAAAAACCAATTCACAATGAATTTCATCAGCAATCACAAACACATTATTCCGAATACAAATCTCACCTATCCGCCTTAATTCCTGCTTACTCCATACTCTTCCGACAGGATTATGCGGATTACATAACAACATGAGTTTTACCTTCGGATCGGAAGCTTTTCTCTCCAAATCATCAAAGTCAATCTGATACCCTCTGTTTCTATATACTAAAGGATTGGCAATCATCTCGCATCCGTTATTGCGAATAGAGGAGAAAAAACAGTTATATACAGGCGTCTGCACCATCACTTTATCGCCGGGTACTGTCAGTGCTTTAATTGCAGCAGATATTGCCGGCACAACTCCGGTAGTATAAATAATCCATTCTTTTTCTATCCGCCAGGCATGTCGTCGCACAAACCAGTTGATTATCGCCTCGTAGTATGCGTCAGGTACGCGTACATATCCGAAAATCCCATGTTCCACCCGCTTCTTCAGTGCCTCAACGACAGAGGGAGCCGTACGGAAATCCATATCAGCCACCCACATCGGCAGGACATCCGCATCTTCGGACGAATCCCATTTATAGGAATTCGTACCTCTGCGTGAAATAATTTCATCGAAATTATACTTCATATCTCAATCAAAACAGGTTAGGTTGTCCCAGAGTTTCAATTCACAATTTCCCGGTGCTTTCAGATTTTCATCCAGAATAATTGTGCCGAAGCTTTCGGCAACAATACTCCCCGTACGAGGATTTTTCACACTATGAACCGAACTTTTAATCGTTGCTTTTACGCTACTGTGCTCAAAAGCAAGGTCAGCATCCTCCGCCATCGTACAATTTTCCATCACCAGATCATGTGCGTAACAAAGAGGTTGAGTGCCCGAAATCTTACAATTTACCAAACGCAGATTTTTAGAATGCCATCCCAGATATTCTCCGTTCAGTTCCGAATCATAGACAGTTACATTTTCTGTATTCCAAAAAGCATCTTTAGAATTGATAACTGCATTACGGATTTCTACATTCTTGCAATATTGAAACGAATAGTTCCCATTTTGAGCGTAATTTTGTATATGGATATTCTCGCTGTGTATAAAAAGATAATCTGCTTTATCAATCTGTACATTCTTCAGTTCTATATTACGACAATACCAAAACGTTTCCAAGGCATTGGGCAACTGCACATTTTCGAGTTTTATCCCATCCATTTCACGAAACATCTTCGGTGCTTCCACCAAGGTATCCGCCATTTGCAGACTTTGAGAATACCACAGGGCGGCACGAGCTCCTTCTGTAAAAAGACAATTCTTCACTGTAAATCCGTTGGTGTGCCAAAAAGGATATTTCCCTTCAAAACGGCAGTTTATCGCTATGATATTACTACATTCTTTCAGTGCCGATTCACCGGCGTGAATCGTTACATCTTCCAACTGAATGTCATGGGTTGCAAATAGAGGGCGTTCGCCTCCATATTCTTTATTCCTTATTTGTTGCATCATTTTATTTTTTAATCTGTTATTTCAAAAATTACACATAGTATATCCTATTTATGGTATTGAAATTTATTTCTTCAGATACTCCTTAAAGAAAGCTTCCAGCTTATTAAACGGGATAAGGCTCACACGGTCGTAAAGATCTACGTGTCCAGCACCGGGTACTATATACAGCTCTTTAGGTTCGGCAGCCAATCGATAGGCATCTTCACTAAATTCACGTGAATGGGCATTCTCTCCGGTGATGAAAAGCATGGGGCGGGGTGAAATAGTTTCAATATCTTCGAAAGGATAGAAATTCATAAATTTCACATTGCTTGAGAGCGTAGGGTGTGTAGTGGTCATAGGAGTTGCTCCGTCAGGAGTAAATTCTCCTCTCTGCGTACGGTAGAATTCATAAAACTCCCGTTCGATCGGACTGGACGTTTCTGTCAACTGATGTACAGTGCCACTGGTATATTTAGTTTCCCCACCCAAAAATTCTGTATAACGCTGTTCCGCTGCTTCAGCCATTATTTGCTTTCTCTGTTCCAACGTTAATGAGTGATTTAATCCATTACGGTTGGCCGCTCCCATATTATACATACTGATTGTTGCAATGGCCTTGAGACGAGGATCTATTTTCGCTGCACTAATAGCAAAGCTTCCGCTCCCACAAATTCCAATTACACCAATAAGATTCCGGTCGACGAACGGACGCGTACCTAAAAAATCAACCGCAGCGCTAAAGTCCTCCGAATAAACCTCCGGCAAAACTGCATTACGCGGCTCACCTTCACTCTCACCCCAGAAAGATAAATCGATGGACAGTGTAACAAATCCTCTTTCTGCCATTTTCGTTGCATATAGATTCGCACTCTGCTCCTTAACAGCCCCCATCGGATGTCCTACAATGATTGCAGGATATTTTTCCCCTTCTTTCATACTCTTGGGCAGAAAAAGATTACCTACTACTTTCATCTTATATTGGTTAGAAAAAGAGACTTTTTCTACATTCACCCGATCACTTTTATAAAAATTATCAGCATCTGTCTGTGCAGAAGAAAAACTGGTTCCGAGCATTATCATAAATACAGTTGTTAATAATAAAATCCGTTTCATATCTCTTGTGTTTTAATAATTAATGAATTGATTATCTACTTTCTACAATGCAAAAATACGATGAAAGAAAGAGACCGTTTGTAGACGAATTACTGACATTATAACCCCAATTACAGATTATATTTTTTTATCACTCTGCTATAATATCAATGTTAACCTGTTTCCGGATAGGTGCCACACGAATCTGCAGATAAACACTACTCCCATTTCGGTATTTATAATTCCAGTCCCATTTTATAAGCATTCTCCAGATGCTCACGATTAATCTGTCGCGCTAGTTTTTCGCATCCGGTACAGCCCCCAGCACAATAAACTCCCATCTCATTCCATCCCAGTGCTTGATTGAGAAGCCGGAAATATCGCTTAGGCTGTTCAAAAGTAACTTCATTATCATCACCAGCCGTCATTAATAATACCGAATCTTTCGGGGGATATTTGTCATCGGTAGAGATTGCGTAAAGCCTTTCAATAAAAGCTTTCAGACGCGATGTGATTGTCCAGAAATATAGAGGGGAAGCCATCACCACCGTATCACATTCTGCAAACAAAGGATATATATCCTGCATACCATCTTTAATAGCGCATTGGTGTGCAAAACGCTGACACACACCGCATCCTCTACACCCCTCTATCCGCATACTACCCAGATAGACCTTTGTTACAGAATGTCCCCGCTCCACCAATCCTTTGATATAGTCATCAGTGAGCCGATCCGTATTGCCGAGCTTTGTTCCTGCGCTCATTATGACGAGTACTTTTTTCATATTTCCATGATGTATTTTATCTATAGCCAAAGGCAGTGGGTCGTCTGTCGTTTCTTTACTATTCAAGTACCGATAGATAGCTGCACCACCCATTAATAAACCTCCGGTTGTCAGTAATGCACTTTTCAGAAAATGTTTTCTATCCATATTCTTTATTTTATTAAATTCCTCTGCTACATTAAGTTTCATTTGACATGGCAAAGGTCGGAAGAATAAGAGGAAAGCATTGTAGATGGATTACGGATATGATAACCCCAATTACAGATTGCAGAATATTAAGAAATAATGTAATTGGATAAATATAAATCTAAAAGATGGAAATATAATATTGAGATGCATGCTTGTATCCCATCTTTACCCTCTGGTAATATTACATATGCTGTCAATGATACTTTTCAAGGTTTCCCTCTCTTCAGGGATAGTTGTATTCTGATAAGCCGAAACAACCAGTCGGCACAGAATCTGGTATTGCGTTTCTGCTTGAGTACGATAACAATGATACATATCATCCAAATCGGCAAAAGGCAAATCCCGTTGATTGTCTGGTTGTCTTTTCTGAAGCATTTTACACGATAACTCCACAAAACCTTTGTACTTACAATAAAAATCCATTGGCAAAAAGAGTGTTTGCTCTTTGACAGTAGTAGAGATGAGTTCAAGTACTGCACAGTGAAATTGGCAGAATTTCTCATCATTCAAGTGTTCACAGACAAGGGAATCCATCATCTGCTTTACTTCTGCCTTTTGCTCTTCATTGTTCATACACTTTGGTTAAATTGAGGTTAATACTTAGGAGATATCAGGCTTTTATTGGCTATCCGTCATGTGCTTTTTGCCTTATGCGCTGCCGATATGCTTTTCGGGTTCTGTCCACCAAGTTATTCAGATGAAAAATAAAATATGTAATCTCTTGCGATGGTTGAATAGAGTTGAATGCATCCACCGTAGCGGTGATGTCTTCGTATAGTTCGTCCATTTCTGCACGGATAGCGATGCAGTCACTTGTTTGCAAATGCTCCGCCTTGTCAATCAATACTGCGAGGCTGTTTTTATAACGTACTACTACACTTTCCGCCACATGCAAGGCTTTGGCAGAAGGAATTATTCCAGTTACTTGCTGTGCAAAGCAGATGCACTCTGCATGGCTTAGTCGATTGAGAGGCAGTCTGTGAGTTTTTGCATCAGCCATCATTGTCTTGAATATTGAATTCGGAATTACAATATAATTTCTAGTGAGAAAACCACCTTACAAGCATTAAAAAGGTGTTGCAAGGTGGTTTAAATTTAAGTTTGCCGGGCAAGTTTACCTCTTGCCCGGCGGAGAGAATTGATTCTCAATTAGAATGCCAGGATAGCACGAACTCTAATAGATGGTGAAGTTTTATTTGTTTTTGGTTGCATCATAGTGTGTGATATAGTCGCTCCTGAAACCATAGCCTGATTTGCAGCTTTAGTTTTATCTTCAGGTTCTGATGATGTCCACCAGTAACCTGCTATTTCCGACTTTCCAAGAGCCTTTATAACCGCATTTACGGCTGTGATGTTAGAAACCAGTGCTTGCACTTCTTTTACTGCCGGGAGATACCAATTTTTGCCATCGACAGCAGCACGGTCTGCACACCACTTAAATGCAGGATAAGAAGCTTCCCATCCCTCAATAGCTTGTATTATAGCCATATTTGCTGCACCGTCCGTATCACCGGTACCAACTGCAACTTGGGGTCCCCAAGCAAGCAAGTTCGTTTCTTCAAAACCGACTACTTTACCCGATTTGCCGTTTACCTCAAAGACTACACCTACAGGATTTTCATCATCCGGATAAAGGTCTCCAATGACATATCCTTCTTCTTTTTCGGTAGCTTCGCCGTTTGCCATAGTCCCTTCGTTCCATGTAGCTACTGACATATTTACAATCTTAATCGTATTATCAACAGCATCTTTTCCTACTTTCAGGTTAAAAGTATAGACCTTTCCGGCTTCAAGCCCCGTTGTAACCAAAGCATCGGGAACTACCACTTTCAATTCTTGATATGTAGTACTTCCAGCAGGTGTAACTCGCATGCCCAAAAAGGGTGCCCCACTGGTATAAGTACCCGGTAAAACAATACCCGTATAGCATGGTTTACCATTCTGTGTACTTTCAAATGGGTAAACATAGTATCCCATTGCTAATGTTGCACCTGTAGAGGACGGATTGCTTGGCAAACTGAAAGTCACAGCTTCAATTGTAGGAACATTGCCACCAAATTCAGACCCGTATTCCGTCACATTAACAATCACTTTGGTCAGTTTGTGGCTAAACTGTAAGCCAAGCTGTTTATTTCCTGGTTTGGATACACCCGTAGCGGAAGCCGTCATCCAGTCCGCACTGCTTATTCCGGCTGTTTGGTTAGGCGGCAGAATGAAAACTGTATAAGAGGCAGTTGACGGATACCATGCGGTAAAGTCGTTTGTTCCTGTGCTATTCCAAGTCAGATAATCGCTTCCTACTGTCCATGCGCTACCATCGTAAGTGTAAGTGGCAGTTTTATTTGTTGCTCCACCTTTGACACTGAAAGCATCTCCACTGTCCCATTTATCGACTGTGGCTGATTCGGTAGATACACGTGTTTGAGTTCTTGCGCCGATACTGGCATTGACAATAACTGCATTGGGGTCATTGTCATAAGCCGAACCAAAGTCTTCATTATTTTGACAGGCAGCAGCGAACAATGTCAATACTGCCAGTGATAGGCTTTTATATATATTCTTTTTCATACTTGTAATTTAATCTATTTCTATGGTTGCTGATTATTTTGTAGTCTCCAAATTTCCACCGTCTACGGGTGTCCCCCACGGGTTGATGTCGAAATTTCCTGCCTGTACACCATCACGTCCTATTGCCAAAGCAAGAGTATATTGGGTTTTGGTGGCAAATTCTTGCGAATCGGCTGTATAGCTGAACGTTTTCTCTTCACCGTCTACAGTTGCAGCAACTGTTACTGTAACGGCAACGGTTTGCGGTATAAGAATGGCTTCGGCTGTTTTCACTACGGGAGCTGTTCCGTCTTGCAGATACATGGTGATGTCTGTGGCGTCTCCATTCAGTCCGCCAACTACCAATGCCCCTGTGGATAGGTTGAACTTATGGGCAATTTGTGTGCCGCTTACGGTTACGCTTTTGATAACTACAGTCTTTCCATTTAACTCTGAACCATGAGTAAACGAAACCAGCAATTTAGAGAATAAGTGTTCCATTGGCAGAGATATACCATCGGTCGATGGAGTTACCGCATCCTTTTTGTAATAAAGGAAATCGGAGGTGGCTACTGCTGTGCTACCTGTAGAACTTTGGTCGGCTTGCACACTAACAGGTAATTCTGTTTTTGCTGTAAGTTCGTCACCGCTTGCTCCGTTGTAAGGTGTATATGCTACAACATTCACAGTCTGCGAATTATCTTGCCACACCATACTTCCATCCTCTGTACTCCATGCACTTTCGGCATAAGTCATTTTGTAGTTCTTATACGTGTAAGTGGCACTGTTAGGATTAGTTATATACAACCCAATCTCGGTAGGCAGATTGTCATTGGCATATCCGGCACGGGTTGTCAGGTCGCTTACTCCGGCATTGATAACTATGGGGGTGTCTTTCAGATTATCCACAGCGGGATTGTTCTCGTTGTCGCTACAAGCTGACAATGCCATTGCAGCCAGTGCGGAACAAATCAAAAGGTTCTTCTTCATACTTTCTTGTTTTTAAAAGTGTTTATAATAATGTTTTCGTTATTCTACGGCTTCTCCACTACCCATAGAAGGGTCGTCTTCCCAATCTTGAATACTTGTAATATCTACGGTTACTTTATCTTTCAAAGTATCATATTCCACTTCAGGGGCATAAGAACCACCGTTCTGCATAATAGGAGCGATGACTTCTACTTCTTTTGATTTCCCATCACTGAAGGTAAAGATGAAACATATATGCGTTTTTGTTTCTACTGCTGCACGCACTTCGATAGGCTCTACAACAGGCATTACACGGAGCAGTGGGAAATTGACATCGCCACCCACAGGTGCCTGTTTTCCCAGTTTTACCTGTGCCATTTCTTCTGTTAGTTTACCCGTTGCGGGATAGAAACCACGGGCGCAGTTCATCACTTCAGCTTCTACCGATACTACTTCGACAGGTACATTACGAATAGAGAATTGTAATTCGGCAAGCACACGAATCGTCTTAATTTCTGCCTGTGTAATACTATTGTCTTTTACATTAACTGCTTGTATACCATAATGCGCATGGGAGGGCGAGGCTTTTGCATTGGTGAGCAACACCAAAAGTTCATCCATTTTAGTAATACCGATTGCGGTTGAATAACTAAATGGGGCAGTTAGGTTGATCCCTGACACTACCGTGTGTTCACCTGCCACAAGTGGCAATAGTTTACTGGCCATTGCAGTAGTAGAATTGAAGTTGTATTCATCTTCCAACACCTTGTTGGAATTGAATAACCACAAATGTATATCGTTGATGGCATCATCATTAGACATTGTGAACGAGACGGCTAATCCTTGCTTTTCCTCATGGCTATCTTTGCAGCAAGATGTCAGAGTCAGAATGGTTATGCATGCTAGCCAAAGAGTTGTTTTAGTTATTATCTTTTCCATAGAGCTTTAATTTTCAGTGATAAATAATTTGATTTCTGCACGGCGTGCCTTATTGTCGCTGGCAACTTGTGCATCTACTCCTTTGCCGATACAGGAAATACGATCTTCGGCTATACCTTTATTTATAAGGTAGCGTTTCACAGTTTCGGCACGACGGGTGGAAATGATTTCATTTCTTGCCTCTGTTCCGGTCTTGTCCGCCCAACCTACAAGGGTGACTTGTGTTTCGGGATGTTCGGCAAAGGCTTTGAGTAATTCCACAGTTGTCTTATACTCGCTCTCTTCAATGTATTCGCATTGATTGCGGGAGAAGTAGATAGCAGTTTCATAAACCACCTTTATCGCAGGTTGCTGATGCACTACTTGTTTAGGTTGTTCCGTTTCAACCTTTACTTCTGCTTTTGATTGAAGAGCTTCTTCACGATTGACAGGATGCCCAGTGGTGGTTGTTATAAGTTGATAAGAAACAGTTACTACTTCAGCAGGCTTTTGCTTTTTATTCTTGCAGCTTCTGCCTAAAGCGACGGCTACCTTCACACCTGTATTCCAAGTATAATTGGTCTTGTGTTCCGTTTGCGGCATCGCATCAATACCCTTACCTGTGAGATAAATCATTCCAGTATAAAGGCGCAAGTTTACCCGTGGACTTATCTGATAGCCTACTCCTAAATCACTACCTACACCGAAATGCATTTGTCCGTCGCCTTTCAGTACTTCATTCTCGCCTTTAATAGTCTTGACAGCAGCCTTTGAGGCAACGCCATACACGACAGGAGACACAAGGAACGACCAACGGCTTTCGGGACAGAAGATCTTCACGAAGTCAATATTCAGGTGTAAGCCAAGTTCGTAAAGATTGACGGATGAGAATAGGTCACCATAGCGATAACTTTTTGCTCCGGTAAGGGGAGCATAGTAACGGTTGCCATCGGCAAAGTAGAGGTCTTTACAGCAATCGTAAGCACCAAGCCCCAGATGAGAGTAATGCAAATCGGCTTCTGTAGATAAAAAACTATTAATGTGGTAGCCGCCTAACATGCCGAAACCATACCCTACACGAGTTTTATCTGTACCAAAAGAACAAAATGTGCCACGTCCGAAAGAGATTCCGGCATCAGCACCGATGTACCATTTAGAAGATGGAAAAAGTTGATTACTACTTATTTGAGCAGATATTGGCACTGATAATGCCATACAAAAAAGCGAAAGAAGGAATGTAAATCCTAATTGGATTTGTCTGCCTAGTAAAACTGTTCTTTTTATCATTATATATAAATGTTAGTTTGTTGATTGTGTGCTATTTATCAAGAAATAATTCGCTAATTAAGGGATGCCTTAATATGTGATATTTTTGCCATCAAAAACGAAAAAATCCCCCCTATTTCGTTAATAAGTCAAAGTAATCTATTATATTTGCAAATCAAGAGAATAGAACATTTTTGTTAATTTCGCAGGGGAAATTTCTTAACAGGTATAAAAACACATATTAAGGCATCCCTTAATTAGCGACAAGCGTAATCTCCTCAAAATACTAGTTTTATCTTCTTTTTTCTTTCTTCTTCACATTAAGTAAATTCTTAAACATTTAACAGCAAACAGATGAGCTTTTTAATTCACTTTTCGGTTTTAATTAATCAACTATTTATCAATTAAAACCAGTAAAATTATGATTATTGCTTATTTGAGGGTTAGTACAGGTCGTCAGCACCTCGAAAATCAGGAAAGAGAAATCAAACATTATGCAAAGTCCAAGAATCTGATTATTGATCGTTGGGTGACAGAAATTGTCAGCGGCAAAACAGAGCGAAAAAATCGCTTGTTAGGTTCTACTGTGCGTAAACTTAAAAAAGGAGATATACTGATTGTTACAGAACTATCCCGCCTCTCGCGCTCATTACACGAGATTATGGAAATTATGAAATTGTGTATTGACTCAAGCGTCACAGTACATAGCACGAAAGATGGCTATGTTTTTGATGACAGCATTAACAGTAAGGTATTGAGCTTCGCTTTTGGACTTGCCGCCGAGATTGAGCATAAGCTAAACTCGCAACGTACCCGTGAGGCAATGGCACTTCGGAAAGCTCAAGGCAAGCACATGGGGCGTAAAAAAGGCAGCAGTCCGAAAATGGAATATCTAAAAGCCCATAAACTGGAGATTTCAGAAAAATTAAAAGCAGGGGTAAGTATCAAACATATCTATCAAGAATATGGAATTGCCCATGAGACATTCAGGCAATTCAGAAAGAAATATTTGTCAGATACTGATAAAGCATAAAACAACAAACTCGCACAATAAAACAAGCATCACCATGGACTTATCAGGCTATTTAAACAACTTCATTAATAAATATAGTTAAATATTTTCCACTAATATCCACCCAATATTTATTACACGCTATTTATATCTATACGCGCAAAACTAGAATGTAAGCAAAAAAGTTATTTTTGATTACATATCCATATCATGAGCTAAATATATCACTTTGAAATTTTCGAATATTAAGCATAGCTTTGCCACGTGGATTTTAAGGAGCCACCCGTTCCTTTAAAAGGAAGAGGGTGTTCCTCGGTGTCGAACGGGTCGTTCCTTTTAAAGGAACGGCCCGTTGGTTTTAAACCAAAATCAGCGGATGTAACCAATTGAATTTCAACTTCTTACAAAATCGTATTTCCGTCCCCGCAAACCATGGGATTTTATTCAACAAGCGAGACGGAAAATGCTGTTAAAGGCAGCATTCAGTATATCATAAATTTAAACATTTAAAAAAGACATTCCCATGGTTACAGTTACGTTTGCCATTAAGCCTTATTTGGCTAGGTACATGTATGTTCAGTACGGACAAAGTTTAGAAATTCAATCTCAAAGTAATTCATCTTCAAAACTCCCTATCCCGATTCATCTCACCCACTTCACAATCATCTACCACTTCTTACAACAGTTATCAACCCCTCATCCGCAAGGTGTCTCTTGGAGGGAAAGTGGAAATATCTGCTTCGTTCTCCCCCAACCCAGAAACGGAAAGAACCCGGAAGTATATAACTACTTTGGGCAGGACAGCATCTATATTATAGAAAAGGAGATCGAAGTGGAAATGAGAGTGGCGCTCTATTCGTTTTTGCTGGAAAATAAATTCAAGAATGGGATTATGTATAAAAGATCGATGGAGTTATTCGTTATACATTATAATATGGTGGAGTTGGTAGAAGAGGAAAGCTTGATGAGAGCATTTCAGAGATGGAGGAAAATTACGAAAGAGAATACTAAGTAAGATTTCTCGTTTTTCTCAATAAGAAAAGTCAATGCTTAAAATTCTGATGGCGCCTCAAAACTGATGCACCATCAGACTCTATTTATTCCATTAATAATTTCCTGCTATGCGTTTGACCAAGTTTTAGTATATAATTCCCAATTATTTTCCTAAAAACCTATCACAATATCGCTGCTATTTTTCGTACTTTGTTAAGCTTTTCCATAAACTTATTATCCCGCTTTGCCATCTGCAAATTATAGCATGTCTGCATCCGAAGCAATGGTTCAGCATCTAAATCTAATACGGCCTCTATGAGCATAGCATACTCTGTACTTAACGGACGCTTTGCATTCAATATCTCATTTAATACTGTATAAGATACTCCCATTTCTTTAGCCAGTTTCTTTTGAGAGATTCCTCTAAATTCTATTTCATCCTTTAGTATTTCTCCTGGATGCGTTGGCTCAAAAGGGGTTAAGTTATTAGCTATCATTTTAGGGTCTATGCCATCTATTTTAATCATAACTTATTATTTATAATGGTTAGACAATTCAATTATATTACAATGGTAGTTACAATATCACCTTGTATTTCTGTTACTGTAAAGATAATATTTTCGCCTCAATACATACTCACATATTTGCGAATATTTTCTTTGCAATAAAAATAGCATAGCTTTTCTCTATTCCCTTTCAAACTTCACCGTCAGATCTCCCGGCACACTCAAAGCCTTGATACCATCTCCATCAATGCTACCAATCAGAATCAACTCACTGCTTTGCGACCATTTTTTATAAAAAATGGCCACATTTCCCCAAGGCGCATAAATCGTAATATCCCCGGGAGCAGGCGCACATCCCCGTTTCACTCCCTGTATTGACAGCTTAGGTGATGGATAAAATATTTTCTCGGTATTATTATAATCGTTGAGTGTCACTTCCAACGGCAAACGGGAAACAAAATCCTGTGCTGCCGCATTGTCAGCCATGGTTGCAGTTATAACACGCTGCCCTACTGTTATTTTTATTTTCATACTTTCTGTATTAGGTTCTTCATCTCCATTATTTATCTCTGTTCTTCCTGTTTCCGGATACTCTGTATTATCAGGATGCTCGCTACATGCTATCCAAACGGAAGCCAGCAAAATAGTAAAAGAGTATATCGAAAACCGCTTCACTCTGATTGCTGATAGTCGAATTTTTCTATTCATATTCATACTTTTATTTATTCTATTTATTTGTATACTGCAAAGTTCTGGAAAAAGGAGAAGAATCCCTGTAGACAAATTACGGGTATGACAACCCCAATTACTGATTATTTTATTGCAGACTATTCAAAAAGCGTGTCGGTTGCACGCCCAATGAATACAGAAGTCAGGCTTTAGCTTAAAGATTAGTACCCTTATTGAAGGGGAACTGTAATATGGGTAAATTAATCCGTAATTCATATACAAACAGATTTCAAATCCTGCAGTATCTTTGCAGTGTCATAAAGAAATAAGTAAAAACATTATTTAGAAAAACTGTTTGATATGTATTTAGAAAATATTTATTCTCCTGCAGATGTTAAGAAACTGTCGGAAAAAGAGCTAAACGAGTTAGGTGGAGAAATCCGTGCAGCACTCCTGCAAAAATTAAGTGAACATGGCGGGCATTTCGGACCTAATTTCGGAATGGTGGAAGCAACGATTGCTTTACATTATGTATTCAATTCGCCCAAAGACAAAATTGTATTTGACGTATCGCACCAGAGTTATGTACACAAGATGCTGACCGGTCGCAAAGATGCGTTCCTTCATCCGGAAAAATACGACAACGTATCAGGTTATACCGAACCGCAAGAAAGTGAACATGACTTCTTCATCATCGGACATACTTCCACTTCTGTCAGTCTGGCCAGCGGATTGGCAAAGGGACGTGACCTTACAGGCGGCAATGAAAATATCATAGCCGTCATAGGGGATGGTTCTTTAAGCGGAGGTGAAGCTTTCGAAGGATTGGATTATGTGGCAGAACTTGGCACTAACATGATTATTATCGTTAATGACAACCAGATGTCTATTGCCGAGAACCACGGAGGATTGTACAAGAATCTGAAAGAATTACGTGACAGTAACGGTCAGTGCGAATGCAACTTCTTCAAGGCAATGGGACTGGATTATATGTATGTAAATGATGGTAATAACGTACAGGCATTGATTGAAGCTTTCTCTAAAGTGAAAGATATTCAGCATCCGATAGTAGTACACATCAATACATTAAAAGGTAAGGGTTATGCACGTGCCGAGCAAGATAAAGAGACTTACCACTGGCGTACTCCATTCAATGTAGAAACCGGAGAAGCAAAAGTAAGTTATGAAGAAGAAGATTACAGCGAGGTAACCGCCCAATACCTGCTGAAAAAGATGAAGGAGGACCCGCGTGTGGTAACAATCACTTCTGGTACTCCCACCGTTCTGGGATTTACTCCGGACCGCCGTCAGGAAGCAGGCAAGCAATTCGTAGATGTAGGCATTGCCGAGGAACACGCAGTAGCTCTTGCTTCGGGCATCGCAGCCAATGGTGGGAAACCCGTTTACGGAGTATATAGTACATTCATCCAACGCTCCTACGATCAACTTTCACAAGACCTTTGTATCAATAATAATCCGGCTGTTTTGTTGGTCTTCTGGGGTACGTTATCCGGAATGAATGATGTGACTCATCTCTGTTTCTTCGATATTCCGCTTATCAGCAATATTCCTAATATGGTTTATCTGGCTCCGACTTGTAAGGAAGAATATATTGCCATGCTGGAATGGAGTATCCGCCAGAATGAACACCCGGTTGCTATCCGCGTGCCGGCAACAGATGTAATCAGTAGCGGAGAACCGATAGATTCCGATTACAGCATTCTCAATCGTTACAAAGTTACTCATCGCGGTTCGAAAGTGGCCATTGTGGCTTTGGGTTCATTCTATGGATTAGGACAGTCGGTTGCATCACTTCTGAAAGAAAAAGCCAATGTCGACGCAACACTCATCAATCCACGTTACATCACCGGTGTAGACAACGAACTGATGGATGAACTGAAAGCAGATCACGAGTTAGTGATAACATTGGAAGACGGTGTATTGGATGGCGGTTTCGGTGAAAAAATTGCCCGCTACTATGGTGCTACAGACATGAAAGTCCTGAACTATGGAGCTAAAAAGGAATTTGTAGATCGTTTTGATTTACAGGAGTTTCTCCGTGCCAATCACTTGACAGATGAGCAGATTGTAGAAGATATCACAGCACTTATCGGTTAAAATCAAACCCATTCACTATATATTCAACAGGTTGATGTATATTGTCGGTTAAGACAATTGCATCAACCTATTTCATTTCGATATGAAGTAACAATCCTTTCCGATAATTCAATGGAGTTTGTCCTGCATTCCTTTTGAAGAACTTACAAAAAGCTGCCGCATCACTAAACCCTAACTTGGAAGCAATCTCACCAACCGTAGATTTTGTAGAACTCAACAAGGTACGCGCTTCCATAACCAACAGTTCGTTTATAATACTATTGATAGTCTTACCTGTTCCAGCACGTACAATACGGGCCAGGTACTGCTCACTGATAGCCAGTTTATCCGCATAAAAGCTCACAAAATGTTCTTCCCTGAAATTCCGGGTAACCAATGCATGAAACTCCTGTAAAACGTGGTCTTTACGGCTGACCTCTTTTTTAATAATTGTCTTTCGGGAAAGAAAATCAGCTATATCAAGAAATAAAGCATTGCACGCTGCCTGTATGCGCCGGAAAAGAAAATGATGTTCAATATTCAGCAGGCGCATCAACACTTCCAGTTCCTTACGGATGATTTGGGCTTCGTACTCTGTCAACTGTATCGTATATTGTTTATTCTGCCTCATTGTCGCCAATAAGATGGCCGTTATTTGTGTCAAATAAGAATCGTCTGTCCGCATGGATTCGGAAAGGGCAAGAGTAATAAACTGAATATCACGGCTTGAGTAAAGATGCTCCGTGAGATAATTCGCTCCATGAATAAGCAGCATATTCGGCTCTATCGCAATAAACTCTCCATTCAGCAGAATCTCCGAACGACCTTCAAGAACGAATATCATATAAAGTTCCCGATTGAAATAACATTCATTTGCCGGATAACTTCTGTCTTTATATTCACTCCTAAAACAGACTACCTCCTCTTTATAATGAGGAAGTTCCGGATGCTCCTTTAATAGCTGTGTATTATCAAATATACGAGATTTTACCATTTACATCTTCTTTTTATGACGTAAAAATACGATTTGTTTCGGATATGACAAAAAGTGTACGGAATTAGATAATCTATTTCAGAGTAAAAAACGGGACCTTTGCATATCCTTTTCAATGCATGAAAGGAAAATAAATAAAGGAGGTCAAAAAGGTATGGAAATGAAAGATGTTTTCAAGAGGTATTTAGTATTTGTTATCGGACTCTATTTTTTAGCGGCAGGCATTGTATTGATTATACGCTCGGCACTAGGAACTACTCCCATATCGAGCATCAATTATGTATTAAGTTTGAATAGTCCTTTGTCATTGGGTACTTGCACCTTCATCATCAATATGGTTCTTATCCTGGGACAATTCTGGTTAATCCGAAAGAACAGAACCCGGCAGGATATTATTGAAATTCTTCTTCAAATGCCGTTCTCTTTTATCTTTTCGGCATTCATTGATTTTAATATGATGCTGACAAGTGAACTGCATCCCGCCAATTATGGCATGTCAATCACTTTATTACTTACAGGATGCATGGTGCAATCTATCGGAGTAGTTCTCGAACTTAAACCGAGAGTAGCCATGATGAGTGCAGAAGCATTCGTGAAATATGCGTCCCGCCATTATAACAAGGAGTTCGGAAAGTTCAAAGTCTATTTTGATATTACTTTGGTTACGTTGGCCGTAATTCTCTCTCTCTTACTTACACAAGGTATTCAAGGAGTACGTGAGGGGTCACTCATTGCAGCCTGCATAACCGGATATATCGTGAGTTTCCTGAATCAAAAGATAATGACGAGAAAGACCCTCCATAAATTATTACCAGTCTGGAAGTAAATCCTGCGTCAATTTTAAATAAACACCTTATAAAAAAGTCGCTTCTTTGAAAGATTCAAAATCTTTTCAAAGAAGCGACTTTTTATTTCAGATATAATTATACTTTGTATTTACTTCTTCTGCTTATCTATTTCTTTCAGAAGTTCATCGACAGCCACCTTTAATTGGGTATCCTCTCCCTTAACGACCATCTCCGGATCATTAGCAACCTTCACATCCGGTTCCAACTGGGTGTTTTCCAAATAACTGCCATCAGGCAAACGATAGCCAACGATAGGAATACCAAAGACGAGTGAAGGATCTTGTAAAGTTTCCCAAGACACGCTCGTCATTGTACCCGGAACAGGCATACCGACAAGTTTTCCTATATTTTGATGTTTATATACCCATGGAGTTCCATGTGCATTCGAATAGTTGGCTTCACATTGCAGCATAATAGACGGCTTGTTCCAACGACGGCTTGGCATGTCACACGCTTCACGTCCGCGGACTACTTGAGTGAAGTATTTCTGACCGCTGAAGAGTATTTCAATATCTTCATGCAAACGACCACCACCGTTGAACCGGGTATCAATCACAATTCCATCACAGTTGTTATATTTTCCCAGAATATCCGAGTAAACGGTACGGAAACTGTCATCTCCCATGGATTGAATATGAACATATCCCAAACGCCCTTTCGACCATTTCTCAACATCTGCCGCCCGCTGTTTCACCCAACGTTTGTATAACAACCCATTCAGCTGGCCGCTCGTAACCGGCATCACTACTTCTTCCCAACGTTCTTTATTTTGCGGATTGTAGATTGAAATCAAGGTCTTCTTCCCTGCTTTATTATTCAACAGACAAGTGATGTCATGATCGGGAGTTATTTCCTCACCGTTAATCTTTTCAATGATACACCCTGCTTTTACTTTGGTACGTGAATGGTCGAACGGACCTTTCTCGATGATTTCGGCAATCTGCATCCCTTTTCCCTGATAATCCCAGTCGAACAGAAGCCCCAGATTGGAAGTAACATCACCTTTACCTTTGGGAGAATAGCGTCCTCCGGTATGTGAAACATTCAACTCGCCCAACCATTCACTCAACAGTTCTGCAAAATCATAATTGTTATCAATGTGAGGCAGGAACTTGCGATAAGCATTAGTCATGGCATCCCAGTTTACCCCGTGCATATTGACATTATAAAAACGTTTCTGATGTTGTTTGTACACATGGTCAAACATCGCTTCACGTTCAGCTGCCAAATCCATTTTCATTTCAGCCTGATAACTGATTGATTTCAAAGCATCCGACTTGGCATCCATCTTTTGCATATTACGACTTCCCAACAAGAAGATATCTCCTTTTTTATCCAGCATCAACGATGCCCATCCGGTATTGAGTTTATGCAGACGCTTTGTCTCTTTCTCACGGAGATTCATTTTCCAAAGGTCATATCCATCTTCGAAAGCAGAGAAATAGTAAAGATCCTCTCCATCTTTGGATAGTATGGCACTGCCTAAGTCAGAAGAGTTGGGAGTCAGACGTACGATACGGTCTTCAATGCCGTTAAGCTCGACTACTATATCTTTCTGGTCTACTTTTTCCCCATCCGCCTTCTCCTTATCACCGTCTTTCTTCTTGTTATCATCTTTCTCCTTTGCTTTCTCTTGTTCCTTTTCAAGTTCCTTGAGCAATTCGAAATCTTCCTTGCTCAAACGGTAACGATCATAAGCATCCTGATTGAGGAATACTAACATAACATCCTGTTGCGATCCCCAGGAAGCATGTGCACGCATACCATAACGTTCAGTCTGGAAAAGAATGGCATTTCCATCGAGTACCCAACGCGGAGAACCGCTGATGTATCCACTATTAGTCAGATTGGTTATCGCTCCTCCCTGTGCACTGACAATACCTATATCCGAATAAGGATCGTGACGGTTGCCGATAAATTCAAGAGTAAACCATTTGCCATCCGGTGACCATTCGTAGTCAAATCCACCTCCGGTGTTATACCATGTAGAACCGTCCGTCACCTGACGTACTTTCTTCGTTTTCAAATCGAGTACCATCAAACGGTTGCGGTCTTCGATAAAAGCCAGTTCTTTACCATCCGGCGAATATTGCGGATAGGCACGTTCTACCGTCTTTGACGGTAATAAAACTTCCTCCTCAATAAGAGTGGCATTAGGGAAATTAGGATCTTCCTTACGGCTTATTTTTGCTGTGTAAAGTTGCCAATTACCGGTGCGTTCACTGGCATAAACCAGCGTCCGATTGTCCGGAGCAAAAGAGACGGAAGCTTCTTTTGCAGGAGTATTTGTGATTTGCTTGGTTGTAGCATAGTCAGTTGAAGTTACAAAAACGTCACCACGTACAATAAAAGCAACCTGTTTGCCATCCGGAGATACGGAAGCGGAAGTGGCTCCCTGCGAGAATTTAAGTGCAGCAACCTGCTCTCCATCGTCACGGACAAGTTCTACTTTTACTTTTTCCGGACGGGCACCGGGTTTCTGGGTATAAAGCTCACCGTCATAGGTATAACACAAAGTTCCTTTATCGCTGACAGACAAGAAACGTACCGGATGAGTTTTAAAAGTAGTGACAGCCTTTACTTCTTGTGGAGTATTCAATGGGAAAGTATACACATTAAAAGAACCTCCATTACGTTCACTCAAAAAATAGACAGTATTACCATCAGGTGCATATACAGGATTACGGTCCTCCCCTCCCCGGTTTGTCAGGTTCGTATGTTTTCCGGTTTGGGTATTGTATAACCAAATATCTCTCGTAATGGATGAAGTGTGATGTTTTCTCCATTCATCCTCAAAACCTTTGCGGTCCTGATAAAGAAAGTTCTTTCCTGCTTTATCAAAACAAACGAGTTCGGCGGGAGTTGCCAGCACTTGTTCGGTGCGTCCTCCGTCTACAGAAACTTTGTATAATTCTGTCATTGCTCCCGTAGGAAACAAGGCGCTGTTTGCAGGATCTTGTATGGAAGCGGAGAAAAGGACATACTTTCCATCCGGTGTAAAAGCCGAGGGAATTTCCGATGCGGAATGGTAAGTCAGTCTCCGGGCGACACCTCCGTCGGCAGGCATGATGAACAGGTCGAAATTTCCATTCCGGTCACTGGCAAATGCGATTTGTTTTCCGTCGGGAGACCAGACGGGATTGGCTTCATAAGAGGCTTGTGTGGTAAGTTGAACGGCAGTTCCTCCTTGTGCGGGAACTTTATAAATATCTCCTTTATAACAGAAGACAATCTCGGTCCCATCCGGTGAAATACGTGCATCACGCATCCACAAAGGAGTAATTGCATAGCTGGATAATGCTGATAATACCAGTGCTAACGAAGTTATTAGTTTCTTCATATCAATTTATTATATATTTATTCCGAAAAATCAGTTTGAATTAGTTTTCCCATGTAATTATAGAATGCTCTGTCACCAAAATCTTTGAAAAAGAAAGCGTATTTATCCACTCCCGTACAATGACAAACGCCAATTTGCCGGGGAAGGTATTCCTGCAAATAATCTGCAATGATCTGATATTTTTGTTTTTCCGCATTATGAATGTGAAAACCTCCGAGAAGTAACTTGCAGGGAGATTCAGGAAATGCAGCCCGAACGGTACGCAAGATATTGGTGATCCCCCGGTGAGAACAGGCGCTCAACACAGCAACTCCTTCCGGTTCCACTAACACCATTGCCAATTCATCCTGAAAGGTATCCGGTATTTTGCAACCATCTTCTTGCTGAACCCAGAAGCGTTCAAAATGGGTATCCTCCTGATTGATAATATCAATAGATGGAAAAAGAAAGACTCCGGGAAGCAGTTCGGTCTGCTCTGTGATAAAGCGGAAACGGGAAAGATCAAGATTTTGCGTATGCTTCATTCCATTCTCGCGTTCATCCTTGAATTTAGGAGAAAAGATTTCACGTTTACAGACAACGGTTGCCTGTGTATTCAATTCCAGAAAATAACGCAGTCCCCCCGTATGGTCACTGTGACCGTGGGATAATATTAAATAATCAACTTTTTGTAAATCAATGTGCAACAGACGGGCATTACGGATAAACAAGTCAGATGCTCCCGTATCGAAAAGAATTCTATTCCCTTGGATCTCAATATAGAGAGAAAGACCATGCTCTGCCTGCAATTTACGTCCATAGACACAATTCTCCACAAGAGTCGTTATTTTATAGCTCATGACGTTTAGTTATCAAACAAATAATGTAAAATAAAAAGTTCTGCCACAAAATTATAATAATTCTGTGGCAGAACAAGCAATCTAATCAATTAAAATTCTTGACTTTTCAATCTTTCTGATTGAATCCTTATTTTTATCCTTCAAAAGGTTATACCATTTTCCCCATCTTGTAAGCTTCCTGCATATAGGGAGTATCTTTAATTTCCCCTACCTTCCATGCACCAATTCCATAAACCGTTCCCTTTTCCTGCGGTCCTTCCAGACAATCGAGGAAGCCACGGAAACCATCAATGGTACGTTCCATCATTGCTTTATCGTTTTCCGCAGCCGCAATAATGAAATAAAATTCCTTATTGGTTATTTCCGTATAGCGTGCACAGCAGCGGTCGATCATAATCTTCATCTGTCCGCACATGGTATAAAAATAGACCGGAGTTGCCATCACAATCACATCTGCAGCAATCATCTTCTCTACAATTTCCGCTGCATCATCTTTCTGCGGACAAGGTTTGCCATACATACTGCAAACACTGCACCCCGTACAAGGATGAACTGTTTTGTCTTTCAGAAAAATCTTCTCCACTTCATTACCTGCTTCGAGAGCACCTTTCATAAATTCATCACATAATAACTCAGAATTACCACCTTTACGTGGACTGGATGAAATAATCAAAACCTTTTTAGCCATAACTTTACTTTATTACTTTTTATTTTCAGAATTCTTTCTATCAACGATTCACTTTGCAAAAGTAGAGAAATAAAAGTATATCGAATGTAGATAAATTACAGAGAAAGATACCTAAATTACAGTTTCCATATTTTACTGGTACTTTTTCTCTGTCTCTTGTATATATTTATTCTATAAATAGATCTGAAAGTTTTTTTCACTAATATATAATTCATATCTTTGTTCAGGATACGAACAATATAATACTAATGAAGAAAATACTACTGACCGACTCACATAAAGAAAAGCTGTTTCAAATCCCTCTCTTCCGGGACTTACCTCTGAACATCAAACTTTCTTTGCTTGAAAAGCTGGAATTTGTAGTCTATGCAGCAGAAAAAAAAGAGATCGTTGTAACGCAAGGTACTCCATGCAATAAACTATATGTATTATTGGAAGGTAAACTACGCACAGACATTATTGACGGACTTGGAAACGAAGTGATGATTGAATATATTATCGCTCCACGCACCTTTGCCACTCCGCATCTCTTTAGTTCAAACAATACATTGCCCGCCACTTTTACCGCTCTCGAAAACAGTGTGGTGCTGATGGCAACCAAGGAATCGACCTTTAAGGTTATCAGTCAGGATCCACAGGTTCTTCATAATTTTCTTTGCATCGCCGGTAATTGTAATATCTGCACAGTGTCCCGTCTGAAACCTCTTTCACGTAAAACAGTGCGGGAAAGATTCATTGTTTATCTATATGAACATAAGAAAAAAGATTCATTGGTGGTAGATATCATGCATACTCAATCCCAACTTGCCGAATACTTAAATGTGTCACGTCCCGCTCTATCTAAGGAAATCAATAAGATGATTAAAGAAGGACTTGTCACTATGGAAGGAAAACGAATAAAGATTTTAGATCAAATAACTTTAGAGAAATATCTGTAATACTCTATTCCATAACAATAAAGCTAATAAAGAGAGTGTGTCAAAACGCAGATTAACGCAAATTATCGCAGAAATAATTTATAAGTCGTTGATTAATATATCAATATTATTGAAATAATCTGCGATAATTTGCGTTAATCTGCGTTTTATTATTCATTATGACACACCTTCTTTTATAAACTCAAAACCTTTCAAAAATTCTCTTTCTATTTAATTCTTATTATTTCCTTGGAGTTACCATTTTACAAACAATATTTTCGGATTGATATTCAATGATACCCAACCCCAGTCCTGCCAGCTTTTATGATTGCCCGTTTTCACAGCATCCATTGTCTTCGTGCCACGCATAAAAGAATATCCGGCAGAGAGTTTCACATCTTTCATGACTGACCAGTTAATCTGATAATCAACTTCCGAACCTAATGATTTCTTTAAGTCCTGAACTTTAACTGCTGTACTAAAGTAATGGTAATTAAGTTCCATATCTACCTTGTCAGATAGACGGAAACGACCTCCGATACGAGCATCCATCAATCCTGGTGCATATCCGTTTGCAAATGTAGAAGCATAAAAATAATCCATTGCTCCATAGAATTTATGATGGGTTCCATAAAGAGGATCAAAAGCCTTATACTTACCGCCATTTCCTTTATCACCGCTTAAATAATCAAAACTAGCCACGGCTCCCCATGTCTGATTAAACGTATAGGCGGCTTGTATGCTTCCCATCAAAGCTGAAACTTTCTCCGCAGCTTTATTCTTACCCATCTGATAGTAGAAAGCACCATCCAGATTCCAGTTACTATTCTTATAAGTGAGGTAAGTACCCATTGTTTGTAAATAGCGGGTATGAGAATCATCCGTGACTTTATCGCCCGTTTCCAATCCCAGATTCATAAACAACAAAGAAGCTCCGAATGGAACATTATCCGCTTTATAATGATACCAGACGGTTTGCATATTCTTATAAGGCTGTCCGGTAGAAGAATCATAGTAAGTACCTCCACTTGTTCTATTGTCATTATTCTGGTTAAAAGCAAGAATCAGATGGACTTCATTATTTTTGTTGGCATATCCCAGCTTCAATGCATCGTGGTAACGGCCCGCTACATTCCAATCCAGTCCTCCCAAAATACGTTCATCATCATAAATCAATGACTGACGTCCTAGTTGAGCAAAGAACCCTTCACCAAAGTTCAGTTTCGCCCAAGCCTCATTCAACATAAAACGCCCATTCTTCTCAATCTGCGGGTCTTGTCCCCAAACACCGACATGCTGTGCCGACATCTTTAGTTCCAGATCCGAACGTTTATAATCCATCGAGAGGCGTGCACGGTTATTGATGAAAGATGTAGGAGCTACCCCTTCATCCCGTGGAGTCAATGCACCATTCCGATACTCCGCACGAGGTCTGATTTGCATAGACATCGTAAATTCATTCTCTTTCTCCGTGTTTTGTGTATATGCCATGCTTGGCAATAGCATAAGCAAGAATGACCAATAAAGTGTTTTCATTGATATTGAAGTTTAAGTGATTCGATATTTCAATTTAAATTATAAGTATGCACACTGACTCCCTGTGCGGCCGGAAGGTAATTGATTCCATACCAGCACATTTGCAACAGGACAAATGATACTAACAGAATAATCAACGCAGGACGTGCCTTCAATGGATTGCCTAATCTGAAATGGATATACACCAGATAAGCGAACCAGGTAGCTGCCGCCCAAGTCTCTTTCGGGTCCCAAGCCCAGTAATGTCCCCAGGCTTCTTTTGCCCAGATAGCTCCGGTAAGCATACCTAATGTCATAAATGCTAGACCTACATAGGTGAGGTTGTCACACAAATCCATTTCTTTCCGTTCAATCTCCTTCTTTTTGAACCAAAGCAGATAGACGGCCATCACCGTCGCCGCTCCCAACATAGCATAAGCAAACATATACACAATGACATGAGGGGCAAACCACGGACTTTGCAAAGCAGGCATCAACGTCTTATTATGAATCTCCGGTTTGAAGATATTGATACAAATAAAGACCAATGAAAGGATGCAACTGAAACTTAAAATCCATTTATACTTCCAGCGTGCATAGGTTATCAATCCCGCCAACGGAAGGAAGAAAGAATACCACAGCCGTGTCTCTCCCATTGTCCGCATCGGAGGACGTTCTAATGAAATCCACATTCCGATAATGAAACTGAAGAAAATAGCCAGACCTAAGAAAGTTAATCCATAAGCCCATCCCGGTTTTGTACCTTTCCAGGCAGCAAAAGCTCCCAAAGCCCAACAAACCAGTGCAGCTATTGCAAATAGTATAAAGTATTCCCAACTCATGCTTTGTCCTCCTCTTTCCTCTTTTGTGCGCTGACAAACAGACAGATGGCTCCTGCCATCATCATTATTATTCCTGTGTAAACAATCGGCAACCACGGATCGCGAACCAACTCGAAGACACTGACATCGCTCCATCGTCCCTTTGATTCATCGTAACTAAGTTGATAAATTTTCCAACCTTCTATCTCCATCGGACGGTTCACTTCAATGGTTCCTTCCGTGATCGTTCCTTCTTGTGTGTAAATCTTCACTTCCGATGCAAATCGCTGCGGTTCCCGTTCCGGCATTACAATACTGGTTAAAGAATCCAGCCGGATTGCCTTATAGGGAAAAAGAAAACTACCGCAACTTACCCATCCCTCTTTGGTTGTTTGATTCTTCTGATTGACTGCTTTCAGATAGACAGCATAAGTCGCTCCCATCGAATGAAATTCAGTAAACTTCAAAGTATCTTCGGTAGCCACAGAAGCAGCCATCGGAATAGATTGCTCAATAGTTAGCTGCCAGTCCTGCAAGCTGCCATTTGTCACCCCCTCTTCCAACAATACATGTACAGGAGATTTTTCGGGAAGCGTACGGCCGGTTTCATTATCAATCAACATCAGTTTCGGAGGATATTCGTCGATAGTGAAATCCTTCAGTTCGATAGCCAGCGGAAGTTCAATCAGTTGACCTTTATCATCCGTAGCCCGCCATTCGGCACTTCCCATCCGGGTTGTCATTTTCAACCTTTGCATATCGGCATTTCCCAAAGTGGCTGTTATCAGTGCAATAAACAATCCGATATGATTCAGAAGGAAAGAAATCCTGCTGATCTTCAAAGAAAAACCGGTGCGAAGGATTGTCAGCCCCAAGGCGGTGACCATCCAAAAGTAGAGCAGGACAAAAGGCCAGGAAGAAATCATCTGCGAAAATCCCAGCAGATCAGCCGGAGCATGACCGGAAGGAGCCTGCCGGATCAGTCCCATCACTACCGTCATGCCGACCACCCACAATAGAGACGAGACAGCAGCGGAATAATGACTCAACCATCCGAATAAATAGACACGTTTGCGAAGAAGGTGCATGGCTACCAAAGCAATGATATAAACCACTAACACAATCACATTGACCGGACAGGCAAACAGGTCCCAATGTATGGCTCCCACTGTCATTTGCAGCAATAGCCCTATCACCAGTAATCCTGCGCCAATCACCAGCCCTTCTTTATAGCTCCATGGTTTGCTCCACATATATAAATTCTCTTATTTCTGTGCCAGACGGCCGTTTTCTTTCGCTTTCTCCAACCATGCCGGAACAGTTGTTTTCAGGAATTTCTCCTTTGCCGCTCTTTCAGCATCCATATCCAAACCGATATATTCCTGTGCTTTTGCCTTTGTTGAAATGTCCGGCATCGGAACATCTCCCGTATATCCATTCTTTGCCAATACTTTAGATACAGCCAGACGGGCTTGCATGGCACGATCCAATCCATGAGAAAGAATTCTCTGAATTTCCTGCGGTGCATGGAAAGAACCTCCGTGTGAAGCTACTCCGAAATCCCAACGCCATTGTGCCTGACGAATCAGTGCGAGCACATCTTTCATCTGTGTTTCTGTAGCACCCTTGTCCCAGGCAAATTTAGCTTCAATATGTGCTTTTGCCAATTCCTGTTCCAGACGGTTACGGATTTCATTCGCTTTACGTTGGCGTTCGTACACATTATTACGTAAAGTCTCTTCACTTTCGCGGTGACAAACCTGACAGGTGCGGTCAATCATAGCCAACGGACTTTGGATATGGTGATCGCTGAATTTCACACCACCTTCACTCTTATACGGCATGTGACAATCGGCACAAGAGATACCTCTCTGTCCGTGGATACCCATCTGACAAATCTCATAGTCAGGATGCTGCGCTTTCAGAATCGGAGTACGGCTCAATCTATGAATATAATCATAGAAACCGGCCTCATCATAATAAGCCTCCATATCTTCTACCGTAAAACCTTTGTCCCAGGGGAAAGTCAGGTATTTACCATCCCCTTTGAAAAAATATTCCACATGACATTGTGCACATACCAATGAACGCATCTCCTGCGGAGTAGCTTTAGTGATGTCTTTACCCTGACGTTGGAAAGCCTCTATCAAAGCGGGACGACTGATATGAAGATTCATTGTTTCGGGATCATGGCAATCGGAGCATCCGATAGGATTCACAATTTCAGCACCCATAGCCCCCCATTTATTGTTATAGAAAGAATCGACACCTAATGCCTCCATCATACGGGGAACATCCGGACTCTTACAAGTCCAGCAGGTAGACGGTTGAGGACCTTCGGTCGGGCTCATGGGCGAACCGGTACGCAAAGATGCCGTAATATCCTCAATGGCATGCATGTGTCCCCGTGGAGTGGAATAATCTTTTGAGAAAGCATATCCCGCCCATAGAATCACCATTTCAGGACGTTTTTCCAAAGCATCGACAGCAATATTTCCATTAAATTCACTCTCAAAGTCAGTCTTTGCAGTCTCCGTCCAAGTCTGGTATTCACGGGGAAAGTCATCCTTAAACAGTTCATTTCGTGCTTCAATCCCTTTGATAACGTTTTTACGGTTATTGAAAATGCTGGCAACTTCCGCCCTCCGTTCCATCAACGCAGAAACGCATAATCCCAAAACAAATACAACGACCATTGAACCTCCGAACAACAGCCATCCTTGCCATGATTTTAATTTCTTTTCCATTGTATATCGGTTTTATTATTTTATTACGTATTTCATTTCTTATTTATCTTTCTGATTCACCATCTTCCGGAGCCATTCGGGAACAGGCGATTCCGGAAGAGGAACAATCGCTCCCGGAGTACCGGACAGGGAATTCTTTCCACCATGAGGAACATCACGATGGCAATCCCAGCAAGCCTTCCCCTCTCCTACCTGTGACATCATATAATCAATCTTCCCCGTCTTCACAAATTCCGTATTGAGTTGTGTATGACAGCGGATGCAATTATTCATAATCACTTCGGAACTGGCTTCATGAGCCTGAATGACCTGCGGCTCGCTTTTGGTAAGAAATGCAGCCACGTGTTTCATACCGTCCATACCTTTAAAGGTCCATTTCTTCACAGCATTTTCATGCGGCACATGACAATCATTGCAGGTGGCATTCCAGGCATGTGAACTATGGAACCAGGTTGCATAGTAAGGAGTCATAATGTGACAATTCACGCATGCAGCCGGGTCATCTCCAAGATAGGTATGCGCCCGGAGCATATACATAAACAGTGCTCCTCCACCCACAATAACACCGCCAATGATGACAGCCGCTACCTTCCATTTATAAGAAGGAAAGAGTCGATTTATTATTGGAAACTTCATCATACGAAAAAGTATTTTTCACAAAAGTAAAGGATTGGAAACAAAAAAGGTGTAATATCTATTACACCTTTCGAAAGAAAAAATACTCATTACGTAAAAAAACAGTATATCTATCGTCCTGTAGCCAGCAGATATTCCAGTTTCTTTATCTGATATTGAGAATAGGCATCCACATAAGTATCCCTACTTTGTTGAAACATAGACTGTGCATCCAATAAATCACTCATACTTGTGGTGCCTGCCTTGTAATAATCTTCATTCAATTTCAGATTCTCCGTTGCCTGTTCAATGGACTTCCGGGCAATCAGAATTTGTTTGTAAGCATCATCGACATCATTCCATGCTTTCTGCATCTTAATCATCAACAATTCTCCCGTATCATCCCGTTCATATTCCGCATACTTTAATTGTAACTTCTGCTTTTTAATGGCATGCGAACCGCCCCACCAGTTAGATATGGGAATAGAAACGGTGGCAAAAGCAATACCGAAAGGATGAGATTTATCCATCAGGTCATCATACATATATCCTGCGCCAATGGCAATCGTAGGCAGATTCTTTCCGATTGCCAGATTTTTCTGCAGCCGGTTAGCTTCCACATTTTTCTCTAACAGATGATATTCAGGAGTCAGCACTAATGAAGCATGATGGTCCCTGCGAAGTTGTTCGGGAAAAACCGGAATGTCTTCCACCGGAATATCCGTCTCTATTTCAAAGCCATCGCCTGTTTCACCGATATATTGTGCCAATACCATTTTGCTAAGAGACAACGCATTCTCTAACTTTATCCGGTTGCTGGCTACTTCATTCCTTTTCAGTTCCACCTGAAGCAGTTCGTTTCTTGTGGTCATTCCGGCTTTGACCGCCACTTCTACATCCTGATACAGACGGTCCAGCATTTTCTGCACCGTAGTGAGCGTGGTCAACTTCTCCTGCAAAGTGACTACCTGCCAGTAATATTGTTCCGTGGTATAACTCACTTCATTTTCCGACTGACGCAACTGCCATTTACTCACTTCCACGCTCACCTTCGCCAGTTTGTTGCTATTCACAATCTGTCCGCCTGTAAACAAAGGCTGCGTAGCCGTAATGCTGCCCACAATTCCATTCTTCAACATAGACATTCCCATCCCTGGAGCCAATTCCATTTCAAGCAAACCTTTATTTGCATTAAATCCGGCTCCCGTAGCTCCCACCGTAGGGAAATAACCGGTAAATGCTTCTTTCTTTGTCTGCTCCGCAGCCTTCAAGTCTGTGTGAGCTTTCTTCATTTTTATATTGTGTGCCAATGCCATAGAGCGGCATTGCTCAAGCGTATAAGTCTTTTGCGCACACAAAGGAAACATCATGAATCCGCACAAAGCGAAAATCACTACTTTTTTATATTTATCCTGTCTCATTGTCTTTTGTTCTTCATTTAATTATTCCAATTCCAGTTTGGCAGACCGACTGCGTTTCCGCGTTGTTCCGCTCATCATCAACCAGTAACATACCGGCATCACAGTCAGAATAAACACCATTGTAATCAGTGTGCCATAAAAAATAACGGTCCCCATCGGCATCCACAGTCCGCTGCCTCCCAATATCATCGGAATGACTCCCATAGAAGCAGCTGCCGATGTCAGGAAGATAGGGCGCATACGCCGTTGTGCCGAATGATAAATAGCCTGATGCGCCGTCATTCTTTCATTATTCCGAAGCTCTTCGGCATAGTCGATCATAATGATGCCGTTACGTACCAGGATTCCCATCAGGCTGACAATTCCCAACACGCAAGTCACACCAAAGTCGACACCCTGTATCAGAATACCGACAGCCGTACCGAATAGGCAAAGCGTCAGGCACATCAACATCATAACTGCCGTACTGATACGTTTAAAGTGCCAAAGAAGAATGAAGAAGATAATCACAACAGCAATGCAGAGTCCTGCCATGATATTAGGCATCTGCTCTTCATTTTCTTCCAGCTCACCGCCATAAGTCAATGTCACTCCCTCCGGCAAAGACAAACCGGACAACTTCTCCTGCACTTTGGCGGTTGCATTCATCACGTTTATTTCACGGCCTACTTCCGCCATTACAGTAATGGTCCTGATTCCGTTGCGGCGTACAATCTGTCCATCGTTCCATACAGGAACAATCTTTGCAATCTGGCGTAAAGGTACAGTTGCCAGTCCGCCGGATGCGGCAATCCGCTCGTCTCCGAGGTCCTGATAGCGGGCAGAGTCTGCCTTGGTGCTTTTCAGCACAATATTGATATCATAATCGCCTTCCCAGGCAGTGGCAACGGGAAAACCACTTCCGTAGCGCATAGCAAGTGCCGTTTCCAACGAAGCGTTCGTTATTCCCAGCCGGATGGATTCATCTTCATCCAGTTCAATCCGGGTAGCTGCCAACGGTTCATTGAAGTTAGTCCGTACCAGTTCCAGTTCCGGCATTGTACGCAGGATCTCCACAATTCTGTCGGCCTCATCCTTCAATACGGAAAGGCTGTCGCCACTGATACGCACTTCCACAGGATTGACCGCCTCACTATATCCTAATTGTTTGAAACGCACTACGGCTTCCGGAAAATAACCCGAATATCGGGGAGTATATTCATCCAGAAGTTCCAGTGTGGCATCTACTCCGGTCGTATTCACGATAAATTGGGCAAAGTTGCTTCCTCCCATTTGTGGTGCATACGAGTTTTGGAAACGGGGTGAAGAAGTACCTTTAAAAGAAGCTACCGATATCACCCGGGAATCCTGACGGAGAATATGCTCCAGGCTATCTGCTACCTGTGTCGTTTTCTCTACGGCCGTGCCGGTTGGCATATAAATCTCTACGGCAAACTGATCCCGTTCTGCGGTAGGCATCAGCTTTTGCGGCAAACTTCCCACCAGCACAATGCCTACAACAACAGAAAGTACCCCTAAACCAATCGTTATCCGTGGATAAGCGAAACATTTATCCAAGAGCCAGTTGTATCCAGTCTGCAAGCTGTCCAAAAAAGAAAATTTCTTCTTTCCGCCCTCCGGGAACTCACTTTTAACAGGCTTCCGGATAAAGTAAAACTGCAGAAAAGGAACCAACAGTTCGGCAACCAGCAATGAAATCATCAGTATCAAGGTAGTAGCCCACGGAAAGCTCATCAGGAAGTCATGCGTCATGCCCGTCATTGTAAACAGGAACGGGAAGAAAGTAATACTGATAGCCAAAGTTGCCGAAAATATGGATTTGAAGAAATGAGTGGCACTCTCAATAGAGGCATGCCAACGGGACATTCCTTCCGATATTTTTTCCAGATAGCTATCGATTATCACAATAGAGTTATCCACAATCATTCCCAATGTAACGATCAGTGCTGCCAATGTTACCGTATTCAATTCAATGCCAAAAGCGTAGAATAAGCCCAGAGAAATAAATATAGTGACGGGGATGGTGGATGCCGCTACCATCGCCACTCTGAACGGCATCAACAGCATTACTACAATAATCACAGCAATAACGGCAATCAACAGTTCTTTCAGGAAAGTGATTACACTGTCGTTCACTACCTTACTCTGGTCGGTAATCTTAAACAGTTGCACGTCCGACGGTAAGGTTTTCTCATATTCCGCCAGCACTTCTTTCACCTCATTACCCATACGGACAATATTCTTACCCTTCTTCATTTCCACACTAAGAAGCAGGCATTTTTTACCATTGTTCGTAATTACCGATTCCGGTACAGGGTATTCTTTTACAACTCTTGCTATATCTTTCAGGCGAACCGTATTTCCCATCGGATCGGAATAAACAATCATCTCCTGCACATCCCGCAGTGTATTCAGAGATTTAGCAATATAAACGGGAGAGATGTAGTCGTCAGTTTTTATCCGTCCGGCAGTGGTCGTAAACCCTTTGGTAAACAGGGTTATTGCAAGGGTTTGGTCGTTAATTCCGTAATGAGACAGGCGGTCACTATCGAGATAGATCGAAATCTGTTCTTGCTGCATACCGTACGTGTTCAGCCGTCCTACACTTTCTATCCTTCTCAATCTGTCTTTCAGCCCGTCCATATAAGTGTTCAGTTCGCGATAGGTTTTATCCCCGCTCTCCATCGTAACCAGCAAAGCCGACGTATCGCCAAAATCATCCATCACCTGAACAGCCAACACTCCTTGCGGCAATTCACTCTTAAACTGCCCGACTCCATGTTTAAACTTGCTCCAAAACTCATCTTTATTATTCAAGTCATCATTCAACTGTACCTGAATAATCACCATGCCATCCTTACAGGTAGAATGAGTTTTTGCTTTCTTCACCTCTTTATAACTGAATATGTAGTTTTCCAAAGGCTTCGCCACCTGCTCTTCCATTTCCGCAGCAGTAGCTCCCGGATACACAGCGGCAACAACTCCCTGCCGGATCGTAAAATCGGGAAACTCATTCTTTTTCATCTCGGACAGTCCGCAGACTCCAAATGCCATCAAACAACAGGTAATCAAAATAATAACCTGCCGGTAATGCATCGCCCACTCAACGACGCTACGCTTCTTTGTCTTCATTTCCTTTTTCATTTTTCCGTTGTAATCCGTGTCTGCACACTTACTTTCTGCTGTCCTTCAACAATCACTTCATCTCCGGAAGTCAGTCCGTTTTTAATCACTACTCCCCGATCGGTCAGTTCTCCTGTCTGCACCATTCTTTTTTCTGCTCTCCCGTGTGTATTCACCCACACAAACGAACGGTTATTTTCATCCAGCTGAACAACCTGAACCGGCAGCATAAATGCCTTCGCTTCTCCCTCCGATTTATTCATATACATCTGACAAATCATACCCGGCATCAATACCTGTTCCGGATTATCTACCAAAACTTTTACTTCATACGAACGGGACAAAGCATTTGCCGCTACTCCTTTCTCAATGATATTGCCTTCAAACACCCGATTATCCAACGCAGGAACCATAATCCGGGCAGTCTGTCCAATTCTGACTTGTGCTATTTCATTCTCGGGTACAGCCACTTTGACTTTCACCTGATGAATAGTGACCAGTTTTACAACCGGCATTCCCGGCATCACATTCTGTCCAGTTTCCACACTCTTTTCTGAAATAATACCGCTAAACGGTGCACACAACCGGCAATCGTCCAGACTCTTTCTGGCAATCTGTTCGGAAGCAGCCGCCTGTTTCAATTTACTCTGTGCTTCCACCCACTGTATTTCAGGCAGACTGCCATTGTCGTGCAACTGTTTCAACCGCTGATAAGCATCTTCGGCTTGAGCAAGCAACGCGGCAGATGCATTATAAGTGTTCTGCAAAGTAGACTCGTCTACCGTAGCAATGATTGCTCCTTTCGCAACCCGCTGACCAACTGTTACCGCTATCTGCCCTATCGTTCCTCCCACCGGGAAACTCAAAGTAGAACCTGTCATTTCTTCGATAGTTCCCGAAAATCCCTGCGTGCCATTCAACGGGATTTCTTCCATCGTCACTACTTTTACCTTCACAGGTTCCATCTCTGTCGTCTCTCCTGTTTGTTTGCATCCCATCAATAGCATGCCGAACACTAATGTTACCCAATAATAGCTCTGTTTCATTTTAGTTTTCATTTTACTGATTACATCATTTTCTTTTTTCGCCTGCGAAGATGTAGATTTTTCGAACAGTTGCAGTGTTCTTTAAAAGCCAGCAAGTGTTCCATTTTTCAAGAAGATATGTCTAATAAGAAAAACAGAACACTATCTCCGCCAAATCGGACGCATCATCTTTGGAAATAATGACCATATTTGCAGAAATAATAAGTAAGAATGGAACAATGGAAATGAAAGAGAGCAATATTATCCATGAGATAAATATGGATAATATCAAAAATGAGGAAGCCTTGGTTGGTCTACTGAATTATATGGACGGAGACATTGCTATTGCAGATGATATCAGGGAACTGCCCTACAATGATAATTCTACCATACAACTGAATATGCTGATTATTATCATGTGTATCAAAGGTAAGTTGCAACTGGATGTCAACAGTAATACGTATGTGGTTCATTCGAACGATCTTTTGTTTTGCCGTCCCAATATTTTATGCAACAATTACATGCTTAGTCCGGATTTTGAAGGAAAAATAGTGGGATTCTCCGAACGCATTCTCCAACATTTCTTTTTCAACAGCAGGAATATCTGGAACAAAGCCTTATATATCAGCAAAAACCCCATAATACATCTGAATGAAGAAAAACAGAGCAGTTTTGAACATTACTATGAATTGATTAAACTGAAAGTCAACCAACCGCCACACATCTATCATAAAGAGATTATGCGTTCTCTCCTGCAAGCTGCCCTTTACGAATTGCTGGTGGATTTGGATAAGCTCATATCATCTGACGAAGACAATTTGATGAGACAGGGAGATATTCTGTTCAAGAACTTTATGAAATTACTGGAGCAGACTAAAGGAAAAGAACGTTCGGTAGCATACTATGCCAAAGAGCTTTGTGTCACTCCTAAATATTTATCTTATGCCTGTAAAGTTGCCAGTCAGAAAACAGCTTTGAAATGGATACATGACTACACGACGGAAAATATCAGGTATATGTTGAAACACTCCGAGAAATCGATCAAAGAGATCTCTGACGAACTGAATTTCCCCAATATTTCTTTCTTCGGAAAGTATGTGAGAGCCCATTTCGGGATGTCTCCAAGAGAAGTGCGGAAGACTTTTTGACATACGACAGTTTCCATATAAAGAATTCCCCTTTATTTCAGCCTTTCCGACTTACAAGTCGGGCTAAAATAAAGGGGATTTCTCCGTGTTCAGCAAGTTGTCTTATTCATCATGGTGATGGTCTTCATCTTCCACCTCATTACTCAATTTGATATTGCGTGCGATATAAGATTCGTTACCTGCGGCATCCGTGCAATAAACCATCAAATGATAATCTCCTGCAGTAGCATTGGCCGGTATTACAATATCGTGATGATGAATATGGGCGGTTTTCTGTCCGGACACATCATAGGATCTGTTGAAACTAAAATCTACTGTTTCCTGTGCAGCCCTGCTATTACCTCCGTGTGAATGGTGGTCGAAATTACTATGAATTTCAATCTTATAGGATTTCAGCATGACATCATCCGACAAATCCATTTCAAAATGAACCCCATGTTCGTTTCCTATCTCCAAAGCCTGACCTTCTTCCGGTTCGTGAAGTTCAATCAGAGGTTTGGTCGTATCGCTGGAGTCATCATTATCACAAGAGGAAAACATGAAAGTAACTGTTGCCAAAAGGCTAATCATTGGGAGATAAAATTTATTTTTCATTTCAGTAATCTTTTAAATGGAACTTTGATTAATATCTGGAAGTTACGTCCCGGTTCGGGGATTTCAACTTTCCTGTAAAAACTAAGATGATTGTAATATCGGGTATCGAATATATTCCGGGCGGTCAGGGTTATTTCAATCTCATTGTTTCCACCTATCGGAATATTCAATGAACCACCCAGATGAAAGAGATTTGCTCCGGCTGTACGGTCTTCGTTACGGTCCACTCTATTTTGCCGGGCAATGCTATGCCATTCTGCATACAACATATACCGCTTCTTTTGCCAGGTTAATGTATTGCGCATGACAGGAGGTGGCGAGAAACTCAATGGAATATGTTCATCACAATTATAGGTGTAAACGTATTCCGCGGAAATCCGATAATTGAAGTTGCGCAGAAAATCAACATCTACGGTAGCTTCAGTTCCTGCAAATAGCGCTTCTGCTCCGGTATAGCGATAGATTTGTCCGGCATGAGGCAATACAGACCACTCTCCGGTAGGACGCAGAAAGATGTAATTGCTGAACCAACTGACAAATGGAGAGACGGAGAAAGAAATTCCCCGGTACTTCAGATGATAAGAAGCGTCCAGTTGCCAGCCTTGTTCGGACTTTAGGTTTGCATCTCCCTGTTCATGGCGGAAAGTGCCGTGATGTACACCGTTGGCAGCCAACTCATTCGCACCGGGCAAGCGGAAACTACGCCCGATATTCACCTTTACCAGATGTTTGTCGGAGGGAGTCCATACCAATCCCAGAGAAAGAGAATAATCACCGTAGTGCTTATTCACAGAGTGACTGTTCCACTTGTAGAAGTCTATCTGTTCCGGATCATAGCCCTGTTTCCGAAGATAATCGGCAAGGTAAGTATCTTCATGCGAAGAGATATTCATATATCCGTAGTCATATCGCACTCCTCCGCTGACGGAAAACACATTGTTGGGTCTGTATGTCGTAAGCCAAAGCATTCCAGTAGTGGAACGGCGATATTCAGGCAGTAAAAACGAATAGCCGGAAATGTCGTTCCGTTGATGTTGTCCATCCCACCCCAATGTATGTTCCCATGAAGAAGAACCGATAAAACGAGCTTTCACCGAAGCACTGAAAGTGTTCAGATTAAAAGCAAGTTCCTTGTCGGGGTCTTTCTCCGGTGCGGGTTGCGAACCATAGTGAGTATGGAAAGCACTCCACTCTTCACGGTGATTGTTCTGGAAACCTAAATCGCCTGACAAGATCAGTTTCTCCCATGCATATTGCTGGTGGGTAGTCACTTTCAGGTGATTCACTTTACTGAATGGCAATTCAATATTACGGCTGTCTCCATCATCTTCCACACGTGACGCATCAGGTATGCCATGTGCCCCCGGGAAGAATCCCGTCTTTTGATATACATTACTCACAGCATAATTCGCTTTATAGGCTCTTCGTTGATATTGGGTAAAAAGTCCGATATTGCGTTCAATGCCTGCTGTATTCTTGAGTTTACGCCCATATATGGGAATTCTTTGTGTCAGGTAGACAATAGAATCCGTCGGAATACGATAGTCACCGAAATGTTGTTCCGAATAACGGATATGGGAGTACCAGGCATTCTTCCTGATTCCCAGCATCAGTGATCCTCCAATGGTTCCATTGACTGATTTAGCCAGCAGTGTGACATCTCCGAATACACGATTATCAACAGGAACAGCCGACGGAACAACATCAATCACTCCTCCCATTGCATCACTTCCATAGAGCAGTGAGGAGGGTCCTTTCAATACATTGACTGCTCCGATATTGAAAGCATCCAGTTCTAGTCCGTGATCGGCTCCCCATTGTTGCCCTTCCTGTTTGATTCCGTTTTCCAATACAGCAATCCGGTTGAATCCCATTCCGCGAATCATCGGTTTGGAGAAGCCCGAACCAATATCCATTGCCTGTACTCCGGGAATATTCTCCATCGCCTGCATGAAGTTTCCTGTAAAATGTTTGCGCAAAAAATCCTGATCGGCTACATCAACCGTAAGGGCAGACTTTTTCGCTTGACGTTGCTGGTACGTTTCGGTTACCACAACATCAGGCAAAAGCATGCTCTTGATTGAATCGGATTTCTGTGCATGGACGGATAAGGTTACAAATAGCCCTATTACGCCCGAAATAATTCCGATACGCATCAATTACAATCTTTTATTTAATGTGTAAAATGAATGTGAGGATAGATTGAAAGCCAATCTATCTCCATTGAAAATATGAGTATGTAATCATGCGAACGGAGGCCCGCGTAAATGATGCGAATAAGTTCGTTTGCAAACAACCTTATCCTGGTAAATAATCGGCTCGTAGGGCACGAGCGTCAGTGTGCAATGAAATTCTATCGGTTGAGGTTCAGTAAAGAAAGAAAGGGAGTATTGGCAGATCGCACAATCATCAGATGATTGGTGAGAATGCTTTGCATGGGAACACGACTTTTCATCCTCACTTCCATGATAGTGAAAGGTCTTCACTACAAAGAAGGGAATGAATGTCATGAATAACATCCATGCTATATATACCCTTATATTTTTCTTTTGATACATTCTCCCTCTATTGATTAATAGAATAGCGGGACAAATATAACAGTATGAAAAATAATCAGCAAGTTATACATCTTAATATGTGTTACCGAACAATATTTTCGCAATAGATTATACTCCTACTCACTATAATGTTTCATATAAATGCTGCGCATTGTTGTATTAGGAAAATTCATGCAATATTTGTCTTTCAAAGTTATTACACCCCAATAGAACAAAACGACAGGATAAAATCTCATATCAAAAACGTTCTGTTTATCAAGTCTCTTTGAAAGGTCAGATACATTATAAGGCAGTTCATCATTAATAACTAACGCATTCAGCATCGCCTTTGCATTATCCAATGAAAGGATAAGCTGACAAATCCAATTAATATCAGTAAGTATATTTTCATCTATCAATTCGTCGGGAATACTGCCGGCATTAGCTGCAAATTTCTTAAAGAAGTAAGTAAGAATAGTGGCATTAAATAATCTATCACCATTGGGACGAAAACGGTAACCATCATAGTTATTTACAACTAACTGCCAAATTTCATCAAAACATTCCTGATTTATGGAATAACTATCAAGTACATAACGTAAATATGTCTCTGTCTCTTTATGTGTAAACCCAAGCATATTAAGAAAATTGGGCTCCAATGTTAATATCTCTGCAATATTATACCCACTAGTCAAATCATTCATAGTAATAGGTAACACACCTGTGCAAAAACAAGTACGGATACTTCCCTCACCTATACCTGCTTTTATTACTTTAAAGAAAGTGAGTAAAAAGCTGTCATTAGTTGTCACTTCTCCATAAAACGGTGTATTGGATATAGTTAGCAACTGGTTTGTGAAACTATCATATTCATCAATCAAAATATAAATTTTAGGGAAACCCTGTGAGCGAGCAAAACAAAGAACTTCTTCTAACATTTTGGACGCATTCCCCCGATTAAGAAATTGAAATTTACCAAATAGATCCCGATTCTGCTCTACCATAATCTCTACAGGGGAACAGTTCAAATCATTAAATTTTTGTGCCAATCCTTCAATATTATCCGACATCATCATTTCTGAGAAATCATAATGAATAATCATATAGCGATTATGTTCATTTGTCGGATGACTGCCAATCCAAGTATCTCCAAACAATTCTTCGAACCGATGCGCTTTAGTACGGTCATAATAGCAGGCCAAAGTAGAAACCAACAAGCTTTTTCCAAAACGACGAGGACGAAGAAACACAGGGGCTTTATAGGCCTCCAACTTCGATATATAATCTGTCTTATCTACATAATAAAAGCTATGCTCACGTAAATCTGTAAAATCAGTTACCGCATAAGGTATTGTTATTCTTTCTATAATCTTATCGTTTTCGTCTTTCATACCTTTCTTTCAAAAACAAATAAATCAAAAACATAGCGACTGATACATCTACAAAATTCCAGACTTCACGCCCTAATGGCAATTTTAAGATAGGCTGAAATAAAGTAGCTAAAACAACATATATTATACATAGTTCTTTTTGATTCTGTGAAAAACAGTTATATGCCATTATACAAAAAATGATAGTTGAAACATATCTTATCAATATATAATAGCCATAAGGCATAGGTAGCAAACATATTAGTAAAGCTATTGCTAATATTATTTTTATATTCAACTTCATAGCATATTCTTTTATTCATCAAACAAGTTTATCAAAAAAGCACAAATTACCTGCCACACACATGAAGCTATACCACCTGCTATACTCCAAACAAAGAGAAAGTATATAACTCCCCAAAAGCTACCAGGTTCAGTCCAGTTCCATGCAAACATTCCTGCCACTATAATGCATATTATATATCCAATATACATCAAACATCCAATAACATTCTTCATTATTTATATATTTATTATTTATAAAATCGTTTCCATGTATATCCTACTATGAAACAAGCAATAATACCAAATAGGATTTCAGCTATAAATATAGAACGTTGAAGTTCAATAGCTATTTGCGATTCTTTATGATTTTGAAGATACCATAAATAGGAAGTATACTTCATTAATAACAAATAGCCTATTATTAAAAAATGACTTATTAAATAGAATATCCCATTTGACACAAGCTTTCGCAATAAATATTTTACGATTAAACACTGCAATACAGACCAAATGATAACAGTTGGAATAATAGCTAATATTAGATAAGATGTATAATGATAAATGATACCAAAAATAATATCTGCAATGAAAAATAATAAGGCAAACATTATATAGCCTATAGGTATTGAGAGCATATTTTTCAATAAGTTTTTCATAAGTGCTTTATTCTTTGTTAAATATTAATAGTTACAATATGATAAGTTTTAAATACAGATGAAAACTATAAAAAGAATTGTACCTATATTAAATAAGATTGCACCATCTGTACTCAAAGATAGTTCATCTATTTGAAATCTAATTTTCCTCTTATAACTAAGTAGGCCGATAAAAAAAATATATATGCTAATGCTTATCTTACCAATTGGTACAATTGCTATAAAATTAATCAAAACACTCCAATACCAATTCAAAGATAAAAGATGAGAGAGTATAATACATGAAAAAACGAGTGAAAGCATAGAAGTAAATCCTGTCTCTCTTTTTGCCTTTTCAGTCAAGCACCACTCGTGATTAACTACTTTCCAAACAGCTCCAAAAGCTGTATACAAGAATACTAAACCAAGAATACCCAAAAAATGCTCCATATGAAAGAATTAAGGTCTTCCAATTCCTAAAGACGAGAATATTAAACAGAGAAGCGTGGAACTGTAACGCCACATCTTTAATGGAGGTCCTGAGAAAACCTTTACGAACAGATATAGTGATAGCAGCCCACGCTATAGCGTGAGAACCATCATGCAATCCTTGTTCGTAATTAGAAATTTCTCAGGTTTCCATTAACAAGATAAGCATAACGCTTCTTTATTTTCTAATATGTTTGAATAAAGTTACCTCTATTCGTCTGCAAAATTATATAAAAGATTTAATTAAATGAGATAAAACCGAATTTATCTTATAAAATTGTGTGCAGGAACACTTATTTTTGATTTGATTATATCATTCTTCCTGTTTCCAGACATAAAACACGGTTCTTCCAGCCCCACGTTTACGAAGAATCCCTTTCTCAATGAAAGTATTCAAATCATCTATTGCTTTCAGCCGGGAAAGTCCGGTCAAGCTACTATATTCCAATCGGGTAATACCACCATTTTTCTTTAGAAATTCCTGTAAAAGCTGCTGGCGTTGCTCCATAGAAAATTCCACTTTTTGAGAAGAGTGTTTGGATTTGTCCACACGTTCCAACTCTATTTCACGCTTAATCTTCCTTTTGAATTCTTTGGAAGTGCGCAAATGCACATTATCAAAACAGATTGATTCGGCACGAATCTCACGTTTAGTCATTACTTTATGTGTACATTTCAAAGAGATGCTAAAATGCCCGAGTTCGCCAAGTTCTACAACATATCCTTCTGATAAAGCTTCGGCAAGTTCATCGATCACAATTCCTACCACTGCATCTATCACATTATAATTAAATGTTTGGGAAGAGTGGGACACACGTTCCAGAAACTCTTTTTTCGAGTAGGTTCCGCTTGGGACAATGCGGGCATGAAGAGGTTGTTGTTCTCCTGTATTCTGAACGTCCGGTGTCTCATATAAATCATACTTTGCACTCATAAGTATCTTCGTTTTATTAGGTTTATGTATTTATACTCCTTTTGACTAACATTTAATCTCTTCAATACAAGGATTTAGTCCTAACTATACATAAAATTAATCGTCTGACTATAGTTTCTCTTTCGTCTGACTATAGTTAGACGAAAATTAAACTACAGTCAGACGAAAAGTACACTATAGTCAGACGATTAATCTATCGCATACAAAGGTATAACTTTATGCGATGCGACCTTTAAATCTTAGGAGGAAAAAGACAATTCCTCCCAAGAATTTAATCACCCAACAGTAATTTAGTCACAGCGGCAGTATTCAATGCCCATTCACGAGTATATATCTCGTCCGCTTCCGGAATATCAACTAACTTCAATCCCTGCGCCTGTGCTTTGACAGCTAACAGTTCACCGACAGTTGTTTTCGCTTCCAGCTTATCCAGATACTTTTCAATGGTCTGTGTATCCAAAGAAAGAATAGTCTGTCCACCAAAAGGTATTTCCAGCCAAACAATTTCCCGTTCTTTCACTTTCAGAACTCCGAAAACAAGCCCTTTCTGCAAACTTTGGGAAATACGTACCTGATGTTGTACGCAAGAAGGATCGTAAGCTACTCCTGTTCTTTCCGATATCTTCATTGGATAGGCAGAGTTCATCCAACCTACCACCAGATTAGGAGAGATAGCCCCGTTGCTATATGCATTGCAAGTGAAAGCGACATATTCCGCACCTACACGGTTCAGTTCATTCAAATCCAGCTCGATATATTCGGCAGTACCTTTCTTATTAGGAATACTTCGGATATCCCCGCTATGTTTAGCGCCAATAGCTTGCAAGTTGAAGAAGGAACAAACTTCTGTTGTGGAAGGCAAAGTGATATGACAACTCAAGTCCATATCAAGATGCTGTGCCGGAAGCCCTTTTCCCCACTGCATAAACAATCGCACTTTATCTCCCTCTACCGGGAAACGCGTTCCCTGCAAAGCACAGGAAGTATCCTGAATTGTTTCGCTACGATCACCGATAGCCAACGGGATATGGAACAACATAGGGTCAATATACATACTTTTGTTTTCACTTTCGACAGTTGCACTGGCGAAACGGGCAGCTACGACTACCTTACACAAATCCTGTACATCCTTCACCATCGCTTTTAGCTGATCCTCCATATACAGCCCCACCAAATAATGTGGTTCTATCAAAAGAGCATTCCCCCCTAAAGGTTTCACCATTCTCTTACGTCCCGGTTCAAAGTAGCTCTCCGCATACATACCCAAAGTAACTACCAAACGTGCCGGCAACAAATGAACCACTTCTTTAAATGCAGCCAACGTCTCTTCCGCTCCGAACCAAAGCATATTCGCAAATAAAGAACGTGCAAACATACCCGGTCGCTGCTTTAACAAAGCAAATGTCTGTTCCGCATCCGCCTTCAAACGGTTGCGCTCCACTTCTCCCTGCCAAACGGTATATGCCTCGCGGTAGAATATATCCATCAATTCCTTCAAATTTCCGAATTCCGGCTTACGGGCATATTCCGCCAGACGCAACGCACGTATCATACGTACCCACATCTCTCTTTTCGGATGCATGATTTCGCAAGCCTTCTCCGGAGCCATTGTCAGGTTGTTCAACCAAAGAGCTACCATTTTACATTCACGACGCGTATATTTCAACTTCAACTCCTCACGCTTCGCTTGAGCTGCCGAACGACTTTTATCCAAAACTCCACATATATGTGTGTTGTTTCTACCTGTTTTACGGATAACAGTCTTAGGCTCTATGATTTGTAGGAATCCGGTCTTCTTATACCACAGATAACGCAATATATCATTCGGAGTAGAGAAATAGATTTGTGCTTCCTGCGCTCTATCCTGTTCCACCAATGTATCTATCACCAACATCAATGTCTCCTTCATTTTGATTCCGACTGCCGATAACGGAAGTTCGCCAAGCATTATTTTCAAGCTATCCGCTTGTGTGGCATCAAGAGCCGTACGCGATTCAAGCAAGTCACAGAAAAAAGCATTCAGCTCCTTGTCCTGCCAAAGTTCCAGCACTTTCAGTTTACTTCCCTGTCCGAAATATTCCGTAGTAGCCGTTTGGAACGGGGTTCCGCAGAACGGACAACCATTGTATCGTTCCATAGGGAATGTATTATCAGGGATCACGTGTCCGCAAGGTAGTTTAACGCCTTTCTGGTTATTAAACAGATTAGCGATCCATGTAACCAGATGATCCAAACGCGTTTCTCCGGTAGGTACATCCCACCCTTTCACCAATGGAGCCCAGTTTAGCGTCACGCCCAATGCTTCTTTCATCACCTGAAGAATCATCATCTGTTGAGCCGGATATAACTGATTAACGGCATGCAGCAGTTCTTCGGACAAGCTATATCCTACTTTACGGAGTTGGGCTACCAATGCAATGGTAGTCGAAGTCAACTCTTCCTGTTTTTTCTCTTCTTCTATCAAAGGCAAATAGATTGCATTCTGCCTGATAGACACTTTCAACAAATCTTTATTCATAACTTTGTTTTTTTAAGTAAGGTAATCGGAAGACTGTGAATCAATGGAGCATTCCTGCGGTTTTGAAGTAAGTCTTCCTTGACCTTAGTTGATAAAAAGAGGTAGAACAGGCCGGATTCGAACCAGCGTTATCCACCGTTAAGAAGTAAGCCCCGGTTGACCTCATTTCAGATAATCCCGAAGCTGCTGTCCTACCTCTATATTTATTTTTTGTGGAGCAGGCCGGAGTCGAACCGACGACCGTCACAGGATAGGAGTAAATCTTAATTGACCTTTTCATCAGGATAATCTCAAGATTATGTATGATACTCTACCCACTGAGCTACTGCCCCTTTACGAAACAGGAAAACTGATAATCGTATGAGTGATTTCCATACCTTAAATGAGTTGTTGAAGTAACCCGTACTTGACCTGTTTTCTTGTTTCTTCGACAAAGATAGATGCAGTGGTGCGCAGCCTTTTTGCGCAGCTAAAACTTTTTTGCTCTTTTGAAGAAAAAAACAGTAAAAAATGAATAATTGAGGGCTATTTCGCGAAAATACAGAAGAAAGACAGAGACACATAGGTGATAACTCAAGCGTTTTCATACTTTTGTGCATAGTAGAGATATGGATATCTCTACCTACAATAAATACAATATTATGAAAAGAGCATTTATTTATAAAGATGAGAAATCTCACAAATTTTGGTGCATTGATTATAGTGGCTGTGATTTTGCCGTAAATTATGGTAAGTTCGACAGTATCGGCAAATTTGAAATCAAGGAGTTCGATACGGAAGAAGAGTGCCTGAAACAAGCTGAAAAACTGATTCACTCAAAAGAGAAAAAAGGATATGTAGAAGATACCAGTTTCAACTTCATGAACAGGATTTATATTGATTCTGAAGAATACGGCTTGCATCCCAAAACTTCCCATCCCCGATTTACGGAACACTTCACGGAAGAGTTCTATTACGATTGTGCAGACGAAGAAGCACCATTCGGCAGCGATGAAGGAAGTGATACCTTAGATTCTCTTGAAGAATCTATCAGAAAAAATCCCAAGCTCAACTTTTCGGACTATCCTAAGTATTTGATAGAACACGATTGGGGCATGGAATATATTCCTGTCGAAACTCTCGAACCGGAAAAGGTCAAGAAACTGGCTTCGAAAAAGGAAATGGATATGACGCAGAGCGACATGGTGACTTATGCCACCGCTTTTGGACAAATTAAAATCACAGGAAATCTCTCACCCGATCTGCAGGAACGTGCCATTAATGCCATAAAAAGACTTTCTCTGGTTTGGGAAGATGAACTGACAAAAATCCAAACCAAAATGATTGATGATTTACTTTCATTTACTATGCAAAAAGATTGATTATACGAAACAGACAAGTAGCATGACAAGAATATGTACCCTCTCCTCAAAGGTGATTTCATAAAACGATGCAGGTATTTTCAGATACCTGCATCGTTTAAATAGAAATCAGCGATTTGCCTTACGATTCTTTACTTCTTCTACAAGTTTTGTAAAGGACTTCTCCTTTTTACGTTTCTCATGTTCGGAAGCAGAAAAGCGCCACGCTTCCCGGCGAAGTTTCAGATAGCTTGCATAAACTTTATAATCTAACACACCGCTATTGACTGCTTCTAAAACAGCACAACCCGGTTCGTTGATATGCTTGCAATCTTTGAAACGGCATGATTCTGCATAGTCAGAGATTTCAAGTACTTCGGCCAGTGAGTCTGGATTGTCGATAACCAAGCCAAATTCACGCACACCCGGAGTATCGATTAAAACACCCGAATCATTCATCAATACCATTTCCCGACGGGTCGATGTATGCCGGCCTTTTCCTGTGGACAGGCTTATATCGGAGGTAAGCAACACAGATTTTTCACAGAGTGCATTTACCAGAGAACTTTTCCCGACACCCGAAGAACCGACAAACACAACAGTTTCTCCTTCTGATATAAATTCCCGCAGCCGGAGAATCGTTTGGGGGTGATGAATACTCGTAAAAAATACGGGTATCTGATTGGAGATATGCTTTATTTGTTCTTCAACACTCTGCCTGTCAAAATCTAAATCGGATTTATTAAGTACCAATACAGGCTTGATGTTTTCTTCCAATACCTGAACCATAAAACGTTCTACTCTGCGGACATTGAAATTATCGTCAAGGCTCTGCACAATAAATGCTTTATCGACGTAAGAAGCAATGGCCTGCCTATCGGCAACTGTACCGCTTTTCTTGCGATACAATGTCCGCTCACGAGGTAGCATATCGACAATAATCCCTTTATTCTCATCAAATGGTTGAAAAAGCACCCAATCACCCGTACAGGGTAATTCAGTATCAGATTTCCCATACATCATGTTTCCCGTGAGTTCACACTGAAACAATCCGTTTTCGGAAACGACCTCGTAGCAGGTACGATGTACTATGGATATACGTCCATGAGGAAGAGTGCTGTAGAGTGATTCTTGTTTTAGTTGGCTTAGTTTATCATTCCAGCCATACCAGTTTAAATTAAAGTCGAATTTGTGAATTGTTTGATTTTCGTTATTCATGATCTTAATGTATACAGCGTACACGTTACAAAGCACCACGATGCTTTTAGCACCCTTGTACGCAAGTTAAAAATTGAAATTATAAAGACATAAAGAGTACTCCCGGAAGGAATCATCCGAGAGCAAACGAAAGGACAATCTGTATCAGAAACACAGATTGTTTACTAAACCAAATCCGATTTATTATTTCTTGTCATGCGACAAAGATAGACTATTTTTATTTAATGGCAAAACGAGCCGTCATTTCATACCGTAGCTTGATAACCCGGTACTGCTCGGTAGCTGCCGCACCCATGCTTACATTGCTCTGCGCTTCGAAAGGAAGATAACGGCTTATGTTATTATCGGCAGGTTCGATGATACGAATCACTTCACCCAACTGCTGCCCCATCGCTTCCACCAGATAAGATGCTTTCTCACGGGCAGCCTTCAGTGCTTCAATCTTACCTTGTTTCCGATACATTGGCAAATCCTTATGTTTGAGTTCTCCGATGCGCATGGACTCAATTCCCCACGTATTGACTGAACGAATAATAGAGTTAATCTGCTCAAAATCCGTAAGCCGGATATCCAATTGCTTACCTATCAGAAACTCCTTTCCTCTCTGACGCCAATAATCTCCTATTTCCTGTGTGCGGATAGCATCATCCGTTATTCCTATTTTGCGCAAACTTTTACGCAAATCTTTCTCTATCATTGCCAATGGCACTTTCGTCCGAAAATCTTCTTCTTTCTTTGATTTACCGGTGTACTCTTCTTCCCAATACTCCTTAATCTGAATCAGAAAATGAATCTCATCCGGAACGACTTCTATTTCAGAAGAACCGGTCACTTCAATATATCTTCTGTCACTTTCCTGGGCATTCATAACCACACTCCATGCAAACAAAGCTAAAGCCAATAAAAATACTTTTTTCATATCTTCGATTATTATATTATATCTCATATTATCCATTAAGACTTATAAAAAGAATCTTATCTAATTGATTACAACTAATCCAATAAATTCCAAATTTCGGCATTTGATTTCTCTGCCAACTTCTTTATATCAACCAAATGCTCTTTAAATTTATTTTCATCTATCGGAAAAATAATAGTTCGAAAAGTTTCACTCCCATTACCACAGCCATATCCTATAATTGCTGATAAATCATCATATTCTTCCATACGTTTCACACTAAGAACAAAATCATACTTCTGCAAACATTCTTCAATAAGTCCGTTGTTCTGATACAGTCCCACTGTAGGAAAACCTAAAATACCACTTTTAATCTCTTTAATAGAATAATGCTCACTTCTACAATATTCCTGGCATGGAATCATAGTAAACTCTATCATAAGCAGTGGCAATGCTGCTAATCCGAAAAAAGTATCCCACAATCTTCCAACAATATAAAAAACAACCATCATTAAAGAACCAAAAACATGTACTCCTAAATACCTTTTCACCCACTTTCGAAAGCGCATTCCCATAGGTAACAAGAAAAATGAAATTATAGCGGACAAATATGTCACCCACACAATTATATAACCTAAATGCCATCGTAGATGATTATCATAAGGAATAAACAATAGTAGAAAAAAACAAAAGATCATTCCTATCAGATGCATGACTAACAAATATTTTCCCAATTGCATTTTCATATGCTTTCCATGTTTTACAATCATATTGTCTTGAATTACAAAACTATAAAAAAAATTACATCTAATATTATTTTTTCTCTTTATTCATTTACTCAAATGATATTTGATTGTAAAATACAAGATATGATATGCTATCATAAAGATTTTATTTATATTATTTTCATACTACAAATTAATAATATAACTTTGTATCTGTGACTATAATTGATATATACTATGATAACACATCTAATAAATGTCAGTTTTGGAATATTTGCTTTCTTACCTGAAGGATGGCTGTTCATGATACTCATTATGTTACTTGAATCATTTATTCTATCCAAGTTATTATGTCACAAAAAAATTGATAAGCAAATATACATTTCTATATTTGGAAGCAACATCATCAGTGGTGCAGTGGGGATCATTACTACACTGGCACTTAACGGTGGATGGATTCTAGTTGTTTGGTTTCCGTGGGTAAGTAGCCATGAAATAAATATTTCCGAACCAGGAAATCTATTGATATTCGTATTATTCTATCTTGTAGCTTTTATTTTAACTCTCATCCTTGAATCATTTACCAATTGGCTATTTCTAAAAAGGAAATATAAAACCAGGCAAATATTAATCAACACATTGATAGCTAATATTATCAGTTATTTAATAGGAACATTCATACTATATTCATATAGTTTCGGCCTACTTCCCTCTTAATGATTCAATCAAATATTTCATACGTATAAAAATTATATCGTCATTCTTCACTTTAGATTTCAGTAATACTTTTTTAGCAGGAATGTGTATTACATCCTGCTCCAATATACGCTTCAAACAAGTACTGGAAAGAGAGAAATATCTTTTCATTAATGATGACAGTTTCAGATTCAAGTCGAAATCACATTTGATTCGGATACTTATTATTTCATCGGTCATATGAATGATACTTTCCGGGGAGATGTTACTTATCACTTCATAGTCAACGCTGTCATAATCTAATTGAAGATTGTTTTTACTTGCCATTCCGGCAGAGAAAGCATACTGCCAGGCTACATTCCTGTCGTTCATGGAAAAGCTATGAAACAGTTTCTTATCAATCAGGTCGGGTTTAGTGCGGGATAACAGAGTCATATTACAAGTGTTATCACATTTCACACATCTATAAATGAGCCAGACATCAATGTTTTTCTTTTGTGCATTCATCCTGAACTTATCACTGCAATAAAAGCGGTCACTATCACAGTGGCTGCATTTCTTAATTAACAAAGGGCTATTCTTCACCCTTATCTCCCATGCAAATGTTGTTTCCATAACTATACAAAAGCTATTATTTTTCTTTGTGAATCAATTATTTTCTTTGCAAAGTTGGAGATTAGCTATTTGTATAATTCACAAGATGTCACAAGATGCTATGAAATTTATCCGTCCAGTTCGTCCATCATCTTTAATATTTTATCCTTCAGCTTATCAAGAAATTGTGTCCGGCTCTTCTTCCGGTTTCTGATTTCCAGAAATATACGATAAAAATCTCCTATCTCAATATTGAATAGTACTTCGCAGCAGAAAGCAATATCTTTCAAACTTGTATTTCCATTATTGAAGCATTTACCTGCGTATAAGGCATAGATGAATTCTACTAATCCTACTTTGCTGTCTGTCCACTGCAATAGTCGGCTGTCTATCATGGAAGTGAATTTCAAATGGAGTTCTTCGGATAATCGTTCTATTTCAGCAGACAGATATTCCGCCAAACGATTATTGGCTATGATTTCAGCCACACTAGAATCATGCAAGGTGGTAAAAAAGGAATCTCTATCCAGTAGCCCGCAACGGATGTCCGAAAGAATGTCATAGTTGCTTCTGATAAAATACAGCTCGTCAAGTTCTGTCCTGCCCGTATGGTAGTAATCATAGAAGGGGTTATCTAGAAAATATCTTTTCAGATTCTCCTGCTCCGACTTCAGATATTTGTATTGTGAGGACGGAGTTTTGCCGATACGGTTCTTTTCAATCTGATATAAGCGGACATAAAACATCAATAACCCGAAAATTTGCGGTTTCCAGATTTTAAAGAAAAGAATCTCTTCTGCTGAATTTGAGAATTGATATTCGGCAACGGCTGACTTCAACAGAATAAGTGAGGTCTGCATAACATCAATAATCTGTTTTATCTTATCAATCAGGGCAATCGGCTGGCGTTCAATCCTTTCAATCTCTTTTTCTATGTTTAGCTTACAATTTCTTACGAAATTTTCCATTTGTTCTCATATTGCATATGCTTTGGGAAACAATGCAGTGAATAATAAAAATGATAAAATGAAAAACCTGTTCAAGTATAGAACTACTCAAACGAAAGAAATTAGCCTGTGGTTTATGAGGCTAATATTAAGCTATAACAAATTTAAGAATTGTACCCAAAATCATTGCTTTTAGAATTCAGATGCAAATATAATTGTTTTTTTAGGATGACATGAAGTTTATATGAAATTTTGAAATAAGCTCACCAGAAGTATAGAAAAATAGTATCTTTGCCTTCGACTTTTCACAGATACTGTGAGAAAGCAATTTTTTTAATTATATAAATAAAAAAGACTATGATCAGATTAAATGTTTTTGTTCGTGTAAACGAATCCAACCGCGAAGAAGCGATAAAAGCGGCAAAAGAACTGACTGCCTGTTCTTTAAAAGAAGAAGGATGCATTGCTTATGATACTTTCGAAAGCAGCACGCGTCCTGACGTTTTCATGATTTGCGAAACTTGGCAGAATGCCGAAGTATTGGCAGCACACGAAAAATCTCCTCATTTCGCTCAATATGTAGGTATCATTCAGAAATTGGCTGAAATGAAATTGGAAAAATTTGAATTCTAAATGAATTACGAGGCTGTTCTCGAACAGCCTCGTTAAATCCGCTATTCCTCTATCTTTCCGAGTAGAATTAGTCGAGTTTCTTATGGATAAATGTTCCTTCAATCCAATAAGTTGCGTGATTCGATTCAAATTTCAACAAGACATAGCCGGGATCAGTGGGACCACCGGGAAAATGATCGATAAACCAGTCCTGCCAAAGTTCCTGCTTCATCTTTTCGTCAGTTACAACTTCCACTTTCCCTGTTAACGCCACGCTGTCTCCTTTATCCTGAAAGCATAATCCTGCTTTCGGATTCGATAAGAAATCAATTGTTTTTAGTGAATCTGCTCCGGTAGACATCCAGATAGTAGAAATTCCTTCTGCCAGGATTTTGCTCATCGGCACAGGACGGGGATAACCTTCTTTATTCACAGAAGCAAGGGTAACTACTTCACATCTCTGCAACAATTCTGTTGCTTTCTCTTTCATTGTTTTTGTGGTCATAAGCTGATTGTTTTTTATTAACCTTGCAAAGGTAACGGCATATCCTCCCACTCTATTGTAAAAAAGCGACTTTTACCTATCTATCTTTGTGGTTCGATATAAGTAAGTGTAGTTTCTTCCGGAACGGTAAGGGAAAGAAAAGACGCAGGAGTGTTGCCGGACATTGACTTAATCTCTTTTGAGAAATGCGCTAAATCATAGTATCCTGCATCAACTGCCGTAGTCAACAGATTGGCTGATGTCGTGGTTCTCAACAATTCTACAGCATTCTTAAATTTGACAATACGGCTGTATTCTTTAGGAGTAAATCCGGTATAATGTTTGAACTTTCTCTCAAAATGACGCTGACATAAACAGACGTCATCCATCAAACTGCGAACTGAACGTTTTCCTTCGGAATGATTAATCATGTTCACTGCCATAGCGATGTGAGAATCGGCAGGCTGATAATGGCGCGCCAAATATGCCAGCAAATACTCCTCCACTACCCGTATTCGATCTGCAACATGCTTCTGCTCACCCAATCTTTCAATAAAAGTGTCATCAAAAACAGCCTTCATCTCATTAGTACTGACTCTGCTATTCACAAATTCGTGTAGAGGCAGGTTTGTAAAGCAAGACAGCCCACAAGGTAAAAAACGAACACCAAACATGTGAATCGATTCTGTATAAGTGACGAGTTCCGAATATTTTGTCATAGGTCCTACAAAATAGGAACGATAGGGCTGCATCATCAGACTTCCTTCTTCAACAGCATTAGCCACCTCTCCCAGCGTAAATATAAAATCGGTACAACCATCCGGCAGAATATGGATGCGCATACCATAATCCGGATTGCCCTTAAACTCCCAATAGTTATCAATGTAGGGAACAAGTAAATGAGAAGGCTGATATTCTGTATACATGGATCTATTTTATACGCAAATATAGCGAAAATAAATTCTAATCAACGATGCGTCCGTTTGCCTTTGCCTTTTGAAGCCATTCAGGGACAATCTCTTCGAGAAATTTATCTTTGCCCGCCTTTTCGGCAGCCATATCCAAACCGATATATTGCTGCGCCTTTTCTTTCGTTGTGATATCCGGAAGCGGAACATCATCTGTATATCCGTGCGATACCAGGATTTTGTTGATAGCCATACGGGCCTGGAATGTTTTGTTTAACCCATGTCCCAAAATACGCATTATTTCCTGCGGAGCATGAAAAGAACCACCATGCGATGCCACGCCGAAATCCCATCTCCATTGCGCCTGGCGGATCAACTGCAAGACTTCTTTCATCTCGTTTTCAGTAGCTCCTTTATCCCAGGCAAATTTAGCCTCGATGTGTGCTTTCGCCAAATCTTTTTCTAAAAGGGCACGCAGTTCATTTGCCTTTCGCTGACGTTCGTATACATTATTACAAAGTGTCTCCTTGTTATCACGATGACAAGTCTGACAAGTGCGTTCAGTCACAGCCAACGGATTCTGGATATGGTGATCGCTGTATTTTATTCCGCCTTCATCATTATAAGGCATATGACAATCGGCACATGACACACCACGTTGACCGTGAATACCCATTTGGAAAAGCTCATAATCAGGATGCTGTGCTTTCAATATAGGGGCACGACTCAATTTATGAACATAATCAGTAAATCCGATTTCATCATAGTACTTTTCCAAGTCTTCAACCGTGAAACCTTTATCCCAGGGAAAAGTGGGATATTTTATATCGCCTTTGAAGTAATATTCCGAATGACACTGGGCGCACACCAATGAGCGCATCTCTTGTGGGCTAGCCTGTGTGATGTCTCTGCCCTGACGTTGGAAAGCTTCGACAAGCGACGGGCGACTAATATGCAAATCCATATTCTTAGGTTCATGGCAATCGGCGCACCCGACGGGATTTACAATTTCAGCTCCCCATGTAGCCCACTTATTATTATAAAAGGAATCCACCCCGATAGCTGCTACCATACGGGGAACATCGGGACTTTTACACATCCAGCAACTGGCAGGTTGAGGCCCGTCACCAGCATGCATAGGAGCACCGGTACGAAGTGAATGTCTTAAATCATCCAAAGCATACATATGTCCGCGTGGTGAAGAATAATCTTTAGAAAATGCATACCCAGCCCATAAAATGACCATTTCGGGGCGTTGCGCCAACACATCAATGGATATTCTTCCATTCATATCACTATGCGAATCGGTCGATGTGGTATCTACCCATGTCTTATATTCACGCAGATAGTTCCCGGAAAACAGAGAACTACGTGCTTCTATTCCGGTTATCTCCGTCTTTTTGTGATAGACCACATCTACGACTTCCGTCTTGCGTTCCATCAAGAATGAAAAAATTACTCCCAACGCAAAAATAACAGCCATTGCAAGACCAAATAGTAACCATCCCTGCCAGGGTTTTAGTATCTCCTTCATTCCTTGTTTTCTTTTTAGATGCTTTCTGTTTATTGTGTTAAATTGCACTTGCCAAAGATAAGACAACGGAAAAGCAACTACCTTTTCCCACTTCAGAATGTACTTCTATACGACCTGCCAGCCGCTCGATAATCACTTTACAAATGGAAAGTCCCAAACCACTCCCCTGCTCAAATTCATCCGTCTTGTAAAAACGGTCAAAAATCATCATGAGTTCTTTATCGTCAATTCCTTTGCCGGTATCTTTTACATAGACACAGACTTCCCGGTGTTCCTTGTCTATTTTACATCCCAAAGTAATCGTTCCTTTTTTGGTAAACTTGTTCGCATTGTTCAGGAAGTTGGAAATGACCTGAGTAAATCGTAAACTGTCGATGTTAGCCGACAAGGGAATAGTCTCGTCCAGTTCGAGAAGAAAGTTCAATGAGGGCTGAATCAATGTTCGATAGGTCATATAAATTTCCTTCACAATTTTCGTGATGTCACACTCTTTTATATCAAAGGATAAATTTCCCGAATCCAAACGGGATATTTCTAATACATCATTCACCAATTTTAAAAGCAATTCATTATTGGTATTGATGATTTCGAGCATGGCAGCCTTTTCTTCCGGCTCTATTTCATCAGCTCCTTCGGTTATCAGCAGATTGGTGAAACCTACAATAGCATTGAGCGGCGTACGAATTTCATGACTCATGTTATTCAGGAATGATTGCTTCAGTTCAGCCTTTTCCGCTATCTGTTTCGCAAGGATCAACTGGTGTTCATGCTCTACCAGTTTCTGAATATTTTGCATGGTACCGGCCAGCATAATCTCTCCCCTGGCATCTTTCAAACTACTACATCGTAGTTCGTACCATTCGTAATTTGCCCCCTCCTTTCCAAAACAGAAACGTATCCGCTGTATCTGCATACCGGGAGATTGATGCAAGGTTTCATAGAATGAACTAAGTAACTGAACATCATCAGGATGAGTATATTGTATAATATCCTCTTTGGTGAACCTCCGTTGTTCCAGTCCGACCAACTGTGTATAATTGTCGTCAAACTCCAAAACACCCTCCTGAATATTCCAAAGAGAGATTTTACCTCCATCTACAGAAAGGCTTAATCGCTTGTGGACTTCTTGCAGCATTTGAAGATTCCTGCGTTCTATCAACGAACGCCGATGAGTACGTAACAGGCTGATGGTGACGAGGATAAAGGAAAGGACAAATAGTCCGCCCAGTATATAAAGTTCTTTCCGGTAGCGGTCATAAAACGGATAGTTGATAATATGGACATCTTTCGGAACGTTGCTGATGTCACCTGCATATTCGGAAAAATAAGTCCAATCCAGCACATACTCTTTTTCTAAATCCCTTATTTTAGGCATTCCTGTCTTTTCTTTCTTTAAAAGGCGTGTAGCAAGATCAGCGGTAGCCTTTGCCGAGATACCTTCTGTTGCCATATAGCCACCCACAATCTTGGCGTTTTCGCCAAATCCCTCACGGATGCAACTAAAGGAAGGAATATTCAAGGCAGTTACTATCGGAATGGCCATCATATCTAATTTATCCAATAAGAATGCCTGATTTTTCTGTTCTCTTTTTGATTGTTCCAGCATGACCAACAGGGAAGCTCCCCTTATATAGCGAAAGGGGCAGAGACTGATGGTTAAGCCGTTCCTTTTCACATGATCATTGACCAAGCCGGGCGTCAGATTGAAGTATTCAATCATTTCCGTCAAATGCTCATAATCGGACTCTTGCACAAATGCTTTCTGATAACCCAACACTCTCACACTTTGTCTGTCAACTACTTTGGAGAGTTTATCGAAAGACTTATGTCCGAGGTAGGTAAAGTCTATGTTATAAATGATCTCCATATCGTTATGAGGATACAATGCTTTTATAAAGTCAATGTTACGTTTCAAATCAGGGCTGTCACGCAATACATACACTTTCTTCAAATCGTATTCTTCTATCAGTTCTTCGTTGGGAAAACGCACATTACAAGCTACCACGGGAATGGAAGACAACAGACGGTGGCGAGTAGATAGAAAAGAGTAGGTTGCCTGGTCGCCCATAATCAGAATAAGGTCAGTGGACTTACTTTCAAGCAGATCGAGGTACTTCCGTGCATGTTCTACTTCCTCTTTCTCATTCAGTTTAGCACAATCGACATAGAATTTATCAAATATGGGTTCTATTCCTTGCTGACGAAATTCTTCATACAACAGTTTTTCCAGTTTTTTATTGCCGATATCATTTTTAGCCATGGAATAGATAAGGGAAATACGTTTGGGCGTCAGTTTGTTAGTGACAAGCCAATGTTTGTAATTTAGTCCACCTATAAAAACAAACAAAGAAAGAATGAATATTAAAACGTATTTAGGCTTAAAGTATGCTTTGTCCATGCCTTCGGTTTATGTCAAGCAAAAATAGTGTAATTTTTTTAAAAGAGGAATATTTTATTGAAAATGTTTCCCACAAACCCGTTTAAATTCATTTTTTAGTAAAAGCTTTCTATTTGCCAATCTTGTTACTATATTTTCTCCAACCTCATTTTTTATACTATATTTGTATCCGAAAAAATAATAGAAACGATGATAAACTTTGCAGCTATCGACTTTGAAACAGCCAACGGCAAACGTACCAGCGTATGCAGTGTTGGCGTGGTCATCGTAAGGGAGGGAAAAATAACGAATAAAATCTATCGCCTGATCCGTCCCCGCCCCAATTATTATACCCAATGGACCACAGCTGTTCATGGCTTAACTTACGACGACACGATGGAAGCTGATGAATTTCCGGAAGTATGGGCGGAAATCAAACCACTGATAGACGGTCTGCCACTTGTAGCGCACAACAGTCCTTTTGATGAAGGGTGTCTTCGGGCAGTTCACGAACTATGGGAAATGACTTACCCTAATTACAAGTTTCACTGCACATGCCGCGCGTCGAGAAAGGTATTTGGAAAAGAGTTACCCAATCATCAATTACATACGGTAGCTGCCCGGTGTGGATATGACTTAACGAACCATCATCACGCACTTGCTGATGCGGAAGCCTGTGCACAGATAGCCATGCATATTATTCCCGAACCGGACAATACCCTATCGGCATCCATGCTTAGCTTTGGTCAAACGAAGTAAGACGCCCTCTAACTGTAAAATAGATATAAGGAGTCTGCGCCTCTGTTTTGCTTTCATATACTCCTTCGAAATGATTAATAATCATGCGATTTATCTCATTGCGAATAATCATATCCTGCGACAGCCCCTGACTAGCCAGTAATGTGCCATATACTTTAATCATCAATTCTGTTTCCTCTTCGTTTACCTCTATAGAAACTTGTAGTTCTTTCCCCGGAATAGCAACAGCAAACAAATTATTGAAAACATTCAGCAATCGCGGACCATCAATGTGCGACCAAAACAAAACTGACTGCGGACACACTATATTTATTTTCCTTCCAGACTCAATTGAATTTCCTGCTACGGCATCCTGAATCAGAGAAAACACTTCGACATCACTCAATACAAAACGCATCATACCTGCTTCTAAACGTGAGAGGTCCAGAATGTTATTAATCAACTGCATCAAATCCGCCGAGGTTTTATTGATAATTTCGGAGATCTCGACACGCTGTTTATCCTCAATCTGCTGCTCTGAAGCTAAAAGTAAAGAACTCTCAACCACCATATCCAAAGGTTGGCTGATAGAAGTGCTGATATTGGACAAAAAACGTTCTTTTGCAGAGTTGGCAAGTTCAACTTCGTAGGCCATTTTACGCATTTCAGCTTCATCCCGTTCTAATTTTCTACGAGCACGATAAGTATAAATTATAAAAACGGTAATTGTGATAATAGAGACAACTAAAAAAGATATGATAATGATCTGGAGATAACGATGGTTGCGATCTTTTTCCTGTTGCAACACATAAACGTCATGTATACTCTTTACTTGCTCCGTTTGTGTATTCAAAAGTTCTATTTGCAAAGAATCACGTCTTTTCTTTGCCACTTTTAATAAATCAAGCGCTTCCGCATCACGCCCCATCAAATGCAAGATTTCCCCACGTTCTTCAAATGCCGCATTATAACTCAAAGGCGATACCGGACGGAATAGCATCATCAACGTATCCACCTGTGGCAAGGCTTTCTCATACTGTCCGGATTTTCGCAAATAATCACTGCTCACCCGTGCATAATATTCCTGATATAATCCTGCTTCCGGTAACGTACGATAAGTACTATCAGCCAAATGATAGTAATGTTTTGCCATATCCATGTCTCCCACCTTTGTATAATACGCCACATAGTGGATATACATCATAAGGATGCAACTTTGCAACGAGAAATTCACTTTTGAATGACATATACTCTCATTTATACAGTCTTCTTCGAGCTTGATATACTTAAGCCATTTAGGATAATCTTTTATCTTTTGAATGACCTCTGTCACCGAATGGATTATTTCAAGTGTTAATGCAGGATTATCAATTTTGCAAGAAAGGACATACGCTTTTTCGTATGCAGCCAATGCTTCTTCATCCCGGTATGTGACAATATATGCATTTCCCAAAGACTGAAGAGCAACGACCATTCCTATCATGCTACCAGCCTTTTCTGCTTCTTGCAATAGCAATTTAGATTCACTTTCTTCTTTTTCATAGTCACCACTCAACTGAAAGAAATCGATCACACACCTTTTACCCTGAAACTGTAAATCGTAAAAGTTATTTTTCCTCGTTAAAGGTTCAAGAAGGGAGAACCAATAATGCAATGCCTGGGTATCCAGAGAGTTATATGCCATAAATATCCGATTCAGATAAGCCTGACATTTAAAAAAATCGTTTTTTTGTTTATCCGCCTCCTTCATCAACTGGTCGAGATAATAAATCCGAACCAATGGCTGATACTTTGTAGCCACCGACAACTCATACAAAATAGTAAGGCGGGTAGTATCTTGGGGGGATTTTACTAATTCACGCAATAACTCTTTCTTCCTCGTTTCCTGTGCCCTGACACCTAAAGAAAGCAATAAAAACACGCCAACTAATATATAGAATAAATGCTTCATAAAGTCTGGTTATTAGATAGTGATAATGGATGAGTGAAAATAAATCTTGCTCCTACCGTATATGTAGAATCAATCCATATTTTTCCACCAAAATGTTCGACAATCAACTGACAGATAGATAATCCCAGACCGGCACCTTGCACTCCTTCATGCAATTTCTCAAAACGCCCGAATATATGAGGCTGTTTTTCCAGTGGTATACCACAACCTGTATCTTCAACTGTAAAAACAGCTTCTTGCCTTTCTGTATCCACATCCAGTCTTAATATAATATTGCCTTGTTTGGTAAACTTGGTAGCATTAATCAATAAATTAATCAGTACTTGTTGCAAACGCCCACTGTCCGTATATAATGACAACTCATCCACAGAGGAGGAAAACTGGATAGCAGCAGATGTCTGCTTGACTTTATCTACCGTATCAACAACCATACGGCAAATGTTTACAACATTATAAGTATTGCAAGTGTATCTTATTTCGTTAATATTCAACTCCGACATATCCATAACGTCCTTAATAAGTTTCAGCAAAAGATCTGCATTCTGCTGAATGCTTTCACCACACTGCTGTTTCGTTTCTGCATCTATCTCTCCACAGTTCACCAGAATCCCCGAAAAGCCAACAATAGCATTCAAAGGAGTTCGCAACTCATGGCTCATATTAGAAAGAAACATGCTCTTTGATTGAATGGAGCGAGTGGTTTCTTCACGCACGACTTGTAACTTATTACGGGAAACGACCAACATCTTATTCTTCCGCCAAACCATATAAAAGATAGCAATACCACCCAACAGAATGATGGTGCAACAGATGATAGTCCATTTATACAATGAACTGTATACCGATTCATTTTCACTTTTTAACTGATCGACCAAATAAGTGGTATGAAGATGTTCAATCTGACGTGTATAGCGTTGCATATCCAAGGAGTCTGTCAATTTCCTGACTTCGGTATACATATTACAAGCCTCGGTTATATCGTTCATTTTCTCAAGGAACACGGCTTTATCAATCATTACATTCCGATATTCATTTAAATTGCCGCTCTTCCTTATCTCAACCAAATTAGAATCAACAAAAGCCAACGCGCTTTTATAATCCTGCTCCAGCTCATTATATTTAAACTTCACCCAATAATACCAACGTTTATAGAATGGATTGGTATCTTTTATCAAATCTAAACGATCCAAAAGAGCCAAAGCCTTTATCTTATCCTTCACCTCAATCTGATAGAGGGTCTCATAACATAGTGCATAATAATCATAGTACTCATTTGCCACAATCGAAGTATGCTGCAATTTTGAAAGCTTGTCTAAGTAAATATGCATAACGGCCGGTTCCCCCAACAGGTAAGAGACATGAACTATCTGTAAATATAGCCGCACAAGGACCGGGTCCGATTCATAAAGTTTCAGCCGGTTCTCTGCCTCAACAAACGCATCAAAAGCCTGTTTCAGCTGATCCAAACTCATATACGTGCTACCTATTGCCTGAAGTGATAATGCTATTCCTATAGTTGAATTCATTTTCTGCGCATGCTCGTACATAAGTTCCGCTTCATTAGTGGCAACTCCTATATCCCCTTTCAGACAGTAAGAATTTACCTTGATCTGGCCTATTCTGAAATAGTTCTCAAAATCTCCTGCTTTGGAAGCTTCTGACTCAAGTCGAGTGGATAAACGGATTATACTGTCTTCCGGAATTATGCTACTTAAGATAAAATTCTTACCGGATAATTGATAAAGAAGCTCTAACTCTGATGGATACTCCATGGCATAGGCAGTCATACTTCCTGAAATAAAGATTAATAGAGTTAGTATTGAGTGTTTTGTCATCTGTTTCTTTTGTTAGTGTGGTACAAGGGACAAATATAACTAAAAAAGAAACATGTGCAATTTACATAAATAGAAAAATAACCCTCATCCAGCATAATAAATTACTGTGATGAGGGTTACTCCAATATAAAAAGGTATGCTACTTATAGAATAGATTTTGCAATCCCCATTTCCAATCCGCGCAGTTCTGCCAATCCGCGAAGACGGCCCAGACAAGAATATCCCGGATTCGTTTTCTTTTTCAAGTCATCAATCATTTGATGTCCGTGGTCGGGACGCATAGCGATAGAGCATTTACGACGCTGTTGTAGAAGAATAAGGCTCTTCATTACGTTGTACATGTCTACATTTCCTTCCAAGTGATTAGCTTCGTAGAAGTTTCCTTCCTCGTCACGTTGTGTACTGCGCAAGTGTACGAAGTTCACACGGTCGCCAAAACGTTCCATCATACCTGCAAGGTCATTGTCGGCACGCACACCGAAAGAGCCTGTACACAAGCAGAGGCCATTAGATTCGTTAGGTACGGCTTCAATCAATTTCTTGAAATCCTCTTCCGTACTCAAAATACGAGGCAAACCTAAGATGGTATAAGGAGGATCGTCCGGATGAATCACCAATTTCACTCCTACTTCATCGGCAACAGGAGCAATTTCTTTTAAAAAGAAAATCAGGTTGGAACGAAGCTTCTCTGCATCAATATCGTCATAACGATCTAATGCTTGCTGAAATTGTTCTACCGTGAAACTTTCTTCCGAACCCGGAAGTCCGGCAATCATATTACGAACCAACAATTTCTTGTCGTCTTCGCTCATCTGCTCAAAACGAGCTTTCGCTTTAGCTATTTCTTCCGGAGTATAGTCTTTTTCAGCATTCGGACGTTTCAAGATGAAAAGATCGAAAGCTACAAAAGCTGCTTTTTCAAAGCGGAGTGCTTTAGAGCCGTCCGGCATTGTATAGGCAAGATCTGTGCGGGTCCAGTCCAATACAGGCATGAAGTTATAAGTAACTACCATCACGCCACACTTCGCCAGATTACGGATACTTTCCTTATAGTTTTCGATATATTTCATAAAGTCGCCCGTCTGTGTTTTGATATGCTCGTGTACAGGTACACTTTCTACCACAGACCATGTCAGACCCACTTCTTCAATCATTTGCTTACGCTTCATGATCTCTTCTACTGTCCACACTTCACCATTTGGAATGTGATGAAGAGCATTTACTATACCAGTGGCGCCTGCCTGCTTAATATCCCACAAGCTAACCGGGTCATTAGGACCATACCAGCGCCAAGTTTGTTCACATAAATACATATTATTCTTTCCTGATTACAAGTTACTAATTATGATTAAAAACAGAATGATACCATCCCAATATTAGATAGAGAATGCATCAAATCCACCGTCGATAACAGCTACTGTACCTGTTACGAAGTTAGAAGCATCGCTAATCAAATAATGGATTGTTCCATAAAGGTCTTCCGGTTCACCGAAACGGTTGAATGGAGTATGAGCGAGAATGGTCTTTGAACGATCGGTCAGAGAACCATCCGGATTAGTCAATAACGCACGATTCTGATCGGTCAGGAAAAATCCCGGAGCGATGGCATTTACACGCAGACCGTTACCGAATTTCAAAGCCAGTTCGCCAGCCATATATTTAGTAAAGTTGGCAATAGCTGCTTTTGCCGCACCATAACCTACCACACGGGTCAATGGACGAAGAGCCGATTCAGAGCAGAAGTTCACAATAGAACCTTTCTTCTGTTCTACCATAATTTCAGCAAATACCATTGTAGGCAATACTGTACCGAAAAGGTTCAGATCCACCACTTTCTTGAATGCATCAATCTGCAAATCGAAGAAAGTCTTATCCGGAGCGATAGTTGCACCTGCCATGTTACCTCCGGCAGCGTTCAACAATACATCAATACGGCCATAAGCCTTCATGATTTCTACTTTGTTACCTTCCAGCACTTCCTTATCCATTACATCCGTGTAAAGGAACATAGCTTCATTTCCTTCGGCTTTGATACTATCTACCAATGCTTTTCCTGCTTCTTCACTTCTATCGAGCACAACTGCTTTTGCACCTTCCTTTGCGAGATACGCAGCAATACCTTTACCTAAAATACCAGCTCCACCGGTGATAACAACTACTTTGCCTTTTACGTTAAATAATTCATTCATGGTTCTTACAAATTTATATGTTTATAATTTATTGTTCAGATAATATTTCAGATTCTCTTTGAGAAGAATATCGATAGGCATCAAATTAACCTTTTCACTGCTCTGTTTGAACAACAGATGATTACACAATGATTTAATACCATCATATCCCTGACGCTCCGGACGCTGCGCAATCAATGCGGTTATGACACCTTCGGAAAGCAACTGTGTATTTCTCCCGATAAGGTCATAACCAACCAATTTAACAGACTGCATTCCTCTCGCTTTCAGGTAATTCCCTAAAATATAACAAGTTGAATTGAAGATAACAGCCCCATTTATATTTGGATTAGCTTCAAATATTTCATCCAGTTTCATGAAGTTATACACTGAATCATTTATTTTCAGCTCCACTTCATGCAGATTTCCATTGAATCCTGTTTGCGTGAGATAATGGCAGAAACCTTCCCGCCTGTTCTTTCCCTGATTAGAGTCATTCTTCCCACTATGAATAATTCGCGCCATCAATATATCGGAAGACGAAGAAAGCCGGTCCATCAACAATCTGGCAGCAATCACTCCGGCATCATAAGACTCCGTTCCGAAATAAGCCAGTTGATGTTGCCCTCCAATGTTGGAGTCAACATACACATAAGGTATTTCATTCCTGTCAAGTTCCTGCGAAAGCCGGATAACAGAATCCGTAAACAAAGTCGCAATCAATACACCATCCACTTTCTCATTCAGCAGATTACGGATGATATCATCAAAAGTCTTGTTATTATATTGATCGAAAAAGAGTTTGGTAATGGTGATGTTATACGATTCCATTTCCGACGCTGCTTTATCTATGCCTTCCGAAATAGCTTCCCAATACTCTCCCTGAACAAAAGAAGGAGTAATCGCAAGAAGATGATATTGCTTTTTGGAGGCCGCCAATGAACGTGCCATCAGATTGGGCTGGTAATGTACCATCTCCAGAATCGCCTGTACCTTTTTCCTGTTTTCTTCAGATACCCTGCCACGATTATGTATTACACGATCTACCGTGCCAACAGAGACTCCTGCCATCTTGGCAATGTCTACAATCCGAATATTTGAAAACTCTTTATCCATCTATTGATAAGTATCTTGTTTTTCATCGGCAAAAGTAAAATGAATTATTGAATTAAGCAATAGTGTGTGCGCACACACATAACACACAATAAAGAACAAACCACTAATAATCAACAAGTTAACCACAAAAGTAAAGAAGTATACATGTTGTTAAACATAAGAAAAAGTAAAGATAGTATAGAGAAAAAAGCACTTATCAGATGAGAAATCAGAGGGAAAATAGTTTTTGATTCTTGAAGGAAGTGAAAATAATGGGGAAGATACACCAATATGTGTTCGTGCACACATCATTCAGATAGTGACTGATAAGGCTAGAAATAAAAGATTAAACGTATATAAAATAAAACAGGTAACCGATTCTATTTAAATCGATTACCCGTTTTGGAGTTCTTATTTCCCCCACTTATCTTTTGCTTTTCCAGCCACTTTATCGGCTTCATCTGCTACTTTATCAGCAATTTCCGCACCGGCTTCTACTGCTTTAAGTCCAAGATCCACTGCTTTTCTTTCAGCATGAGCAGCAGCTATTTCAGCATCACGACCTATGCGATGGATAGCATTATAAATTTCACTTTCTAATTGTTTTGCTTTTGCTGTACGTGAAAGACGATAAGCTACTGCGCCAAGGATTGACCCAATTCCGAGTCCAATCCAGAAATTTCCATGTCTACATTCCATAATCAAGTTCTGTTTTTAGGATTAAAAATAAATTATATAAATATCTATTTAGATTTCGAGAATAAAGAAGCAATCCACAATACAAGGATAGCTCCTACGGTGGAAGTTATCAAACTTCCGATCAGTCCTGAAGCTGCCAGTCCGAAAAGGGCAAACACCCAACCGCCCAGTACACCTCCAAGAATACCAAGTAATAAATTTATAACAAGACCAAAACCTCCGCCGCGCATTATTTTACCTGCGAGGAATCCAGCCACAATACCAATAATGATATACCATATAAAGCCCATATAATCCTCCTTTTTTATTTAACAACAGTAGGTATGAAGAATAGTTCAGTCACTCAAAACTGAATTAACGACAATTTACAATCCTTAGTCTTAGAGCTTTATTCCTATCATATTGAATTAATCACAGCAAATATATATTGAGAAACGGGAAGTTTCCGTACCTTTGCAGCCGATTTTTCAGGAACACTTCAATAGTAAATAGGTATTATGGTACAGAATCAGGAACAACCCGTAGGAAAAATTACATTTTCCATTTTGATTGCATTGAGTCTTTCGCATTGCCTCAACGATCTTTTACAGTCGGTGCTATCAGCATCTTATCCTTTATTTAAAGATGATTTAGGACTTAGTTTCGCGCAAATCGGACTTATCACACTAGTTTATCAACTTTCCGCTTCAGTTTTTCAACCGATTACCGGAATTTTCTTTGATAAGCATCCCGTCGCATGGTCATTGCCTATCGGAATGAGCTTTACACTGATTGGTTTGATAAACTTAGCATTCTCTGATAATCTATACTGGATATTAGCCTCCGTATTCTTAATCGGAATTGGCTCTTCCGTACTGCATCCGGAAGCCTCCCGTATCACGTTCCTTGCCTCCGGCGGAAAACGTGGACTGGCACAATCACTCTTTCAGGTAGGTGGTAACTTCGGAGGTTCATTAGGCCCTTTGCTGGTTGCTCTGTTGGTGGCTCCTTATGGCAGGCAGCATCTCATCGTATTTGCATTTGTGGCTTTAGCTGCTATCGGAGTGATGTACCCAATTTGCAAATGGTATAAATCATATCTAAACCGGATGAAAGCACAGACTGTCAGTGTCAGAAAACCTGTTCATCTTCCTTTGCCTATGGATAAGACAGCCCTTTCAATCGCGATATTGCTAATTCTGATTTTCTCCAAATATATTTATATGGCAAGTCTCACCAGCTATTATACTTTCTACCTGATTCATAAATTCAATGTAAGTGTACAAGATTCGCAGCTATATTTATTTATTTTCCTGGTAGCTACTGCTATCGGAACATTAATTGGCGGACCTGTCGGTGACCGTATCGGTCGGAAGTATGTGATTTGGGCTTCTATTTTAGGAGCTGCCCCATTTAGCTTACTAATGCCACATACCAATCTGCTGTGGACTATTATCCTTAGCTTCTGTGTGGGATTGATGCTTTCTTCCGCTTTTCCTGCCATATTGCTTTATGCACAGGAGTTGCTTCCTACCAAACTTGGATTGATATCCGGTTTGTTCTTTGGATTTGCTTTCGGAGTGGCCGGTGTAGCATCTGCCGTACTTGGCAATTTAGCGGATAAAACGAGCATTGAATATGTATATAATATCTGTGCTTATATGCCACTACTGGGATTAGTCACATTCTTCTTGCCTAATTTGAAGAAGAAAAAGATTGGATAGAAATCTATATAAATAAAATCGCCCTGCTATAATGATTCTAGTGGGGCGATTTATATTATTTATAATCTGAACTCGTCTTCACATTTTTAGCTTCAATATCTACTTAATTGCCCTTCATAGATACGTTTCACAGAAGTGACATTGGGATATGTTTTATTATATATTTTCGTTACATCTTCTACTAACCAACAATACAGTGGGCCAAGAGCGCGAGTAGCATCATCTTCTGATGGAGTTTTTTCCGGAGAGGTGAAATAAAGCACATGGTCTATATCATTATAATTCACATAAATAAAAGAAGTAAATGTCTTTTCATCCGTTTGCCTTATCTCTCTGGTAAAAGAAGCAGTAATAACGTTAGATATATCATCCTTTGAAGGAATTACAGTAAGCGTACCACTATCTTTTGTATCATAAATAAATTTAGGTGAGTATTTACGACAATACCCTAATTCTTTTTGACTAATTTATAATTGGAAACCTTGGGAGAACATCTCAAGGTTTTTTCTTATCAAAGTTAGATATATAAAACTATAAATTTGATAAATATGAATGAAACTATTATCACAATCATAGTACAGGATATGGGAGACAAAGATGCCACTATCATTGTCAGAGGAGAACGCAATGGGAGTTTTATGTTTGAGGAAAAATTCGAATATAAAGATGAAAACAAAGCTCCTTTGCAACTACATCTTCTCAAAGAGCGTTTTCTGGAGAGATTTCCGAAGCTTGGTAAAAGTCTAGGTGTTATTTGTATTCGTAAACTATTTAAAGCTATTACAGAAAAGAGCGAATCCGTGGGAGTTAATGATTATAGAGATATTGATAAAAATGAGAAATAATATGGAAAAAGACAAGAAATATACATTTACGCCTAATAAGGGTAAATGTATTTTTAAACATTTAAACATTGATTGTACAGAGAGACTTAAATGTAACGGCTTTCAGAAAAAAGGTTGTAAACTATCTAAAATTAGTAATACCAAATCTACTTAACTTTTGACATTTCTTTCAGAGTTTGTTCCATGCGACCTAATTTGTCCAATATTTCTTTTCCGTATTTAATCGTTGTTGCAGGTACATTCTCATGATTGATAACGCCAATTGAATGACCACACGCCTTGCAACTGATGGATAGAAAACTGAATGTGCAATTATCAATGTCTATATCGGTAAATTGAAACTTTGTGTTTCCACATTTAGGACATATTTGCTTCATTGTTATTCATTTAATCGTTGATGATTACAAAAATACGATTTTTTCACTATATTTGCAACGTCCTGCGGGATAATTTATGGAAATAATTAGTAAGTGCCTCACTTCTTGTGAAATCGCCAAATCTCAATAAGGATATGCGAGGCACGGTGACAGCTCATATATGGTGGGCTGCCTATCCGTGCGCATATCCAGGTGTTTGGCGATACCTACAAGAGTGCGAGGATGGTAGCCCACTTTCTATATACAACGTTGTTAAACTCTCCTATTGACTACCTACGGAGAACTCTTGTAAAATTCGCCATTATGAAAAAAGTATCTTTTCTTTTTGTTTTCGCTCTTTTAATTAGCGTAAACTTGTATTCTCAAAGTGTAACCGCTTTGGGTAACTTTATTCTTGAACAGAATAATTTCACTGTCGCAAAAAAACTATTAAGAGAGAAGGGGTTTACATTGTTTTCGTCAGATGAATTAGAAGCATTTGGGCACAATCCAAGCACCGTAATCATTGGAACTAAGGGTGCGAATCCTTCTAACTCAATTATGGCTGTAATTAATGCTATAAGTCAAACGAACAGCAGGATTAAAGAAGCTACATTCATTTGCTCTAAACCTTATGCCAGCCGTATTGTATCCGATTTATCCGATGCAGGTTATAAGAAAGCAAAAGAACGGGAATATGTAGAAGGTGGCAAGTTTAAGATATTCGAGAAAACATATCATCGAATTGTCGGTAATAATACCAATATTGCTATTATTAAGTTCGGTCAAGATGGTAGTGCTCAGGTTACATTTAAGATTCAAAAGAGTACAAAATAAGATTTATTCTTTATTAACAGTCCCCCATTTCCCAATACTTACTTGGATATAACAAGAAAAAGGAGCAACCCGTTTGAGGAAGCTCCTTTTTTATTCCATTCCTTCTTATTATATTTGCAGCGCAGTCCTGAGAAGATATGCAACCGTAAATCAAATTGATAGTATTAGTCATTAAAACAGAAAGGAGGAATAAATATGGAAAATTTTCTATATTCTTACTGGAATAGCTATCAATTTGTAGCTATATACAGTAGAGTACGTATTGGATACGTTACTTTTCTATAACTGGGAAGAGTATGAAGGCAGGAATTATTTCTTGCCTTTCTTTTTCTTCTTAACATTGTATTTTAGAGCTTTCTGCATAAAGGCAGAAAAGTCCACGGTCACTTCCGCTTTCTTCTTTAATTCTTCAACAGGCAAAGATTCAATAGCCATTTCCTTTTTCATGTCTTCTATTGTTAACAGTTTCCTTTTACTCATTTCGTCAGACTTTGAAAGGTTATACGATGATTTGAATTGCAAAGTAACAAATTAAAACGTGAAATATCATCAAAATCCCTCGTATTATAGCGGAAACAAAACTCATTAACATACCGTTGCAGGTGTTTCTTACTCGTATGGTTATATATTCCTGTTAAGCCACGTTTCAGAATACTCCAAAAACCTTCGATATTGTTAGTATAAGCATCTTCATCAACATATTGTCCATGACCGTGGTCAACTACGTAATGCTCATATAATTTGCTAACGGTTTTATATCCGCACCATTCATCGGAGAATAACGTTGCCGTTCTTTTTACCGTTCTTAGAATAGGAGCTGTCAAGGATTTATAGGAAGTGTCACGGACTACTTTGCAAACCACTTTGCCGCCACGTTGAAGCATACCCATGACGGGAACTTTATCCTTGAAACTCCTGCCTTGACAGTTCTTTACTTTCTTATTCCAGTGGCGATATTTATTTTTGCCACCAACGAAAGTTTCATCAAGTTCGACTTCTCCGTCAAGTTTTTCTTCCATAACAATTCCGAAGCATTCACGAATACGCTGATTCATAAACCATGCAGTTTTATAAGTTACGGATATTCTCTTGGATAATTCGATAGCTGAAATACCCTTCTTACGAGATATGATTTCATAGATAGCCGCAAACCACTTTCTCAATGGCAATTTAGAGCCTTCAAACATCGTTCCTATTCTGACATTGAAGTTCTTGCCCGTATTCTTACAACGGTACATTCCATCACCACGGTTATATACTTTAGACGTAGGGTCATAGGGAGAAACAGGAATGCCGTTTGCCCAGCGTTGTTGTTCCAGATATTTAATGCAGCTTTCTTCATCTGGAAATGCTGCAAAAAAGTCAAATAAGGAATCAAATTTGAATGTTATCATAGCCAAACTTTTTGTGGTTTGGTATGATTAACTTTGGTGAGAAAATTCTCTTGATTAGAAAAGCACGTTTTTGTCTAAATAAGGACGCATTTTGGACATTAAAAGCAGGATATTTGCTTGATTTATAGTCAAATGTAATTTAGAATAGGAAACGCCACTTTGATAAGAAAAAACCTTGAGATGTTCTCCCAAGGTTTCCAATTATAAATTAGTCAAAAAGAATTAGGGTATTGTCGTAAATACTCACCTAAATTTAATTCCGCCAGTTACATGCATATCCGAGCTTGCGATAACTTGATTTTCTAAATCTACTTTCTCATCACCCTCAAGTCCTTCGACTTTTACACTTACTTTCTTTGTAGTAAACGATTTCGTACCTTTGATTATCTTTACATCAATTTTAGCAGTCAGTCCATTCGCATCTTTCACTACAAGAAATGTTGTTCCCAATTGAACGGGAGCTATCATCACATAACCATATTCTTCCTGAATCTTAGCTTTTGCTATCTCTTCATCACCAGTTTCTACAGTATAAGGAGCTACCCCACCTGTCATTCCTACAGCAGCACCATCAGTTATCTCCATTACTATATCACTAATAGGTTGATCTGGGAAATATATATCATCTATTTCATAAAGAAAGAAACGCTCATCATCGTTATCACAGGATACTAATCCTAAGCCAATGAACAACAATAAAAATAAAAGTCTAGTTTTCATACTTTAATTTGTTAATTTGTGAGTGTGAGTAATAATTATCCTACAAAGTTACAATAAAACAGTTACATAACCTACGAAACTCTATTCTATTAACATACTTAACAGAAGAAAGAAAACGACCGGTATGCATCGTCACGACGTATACCGGTCTACAAGTTAAGGTCAAAGTCAAAAAATTAAGAGAGCTATTTATATGTTAGGGTTAGCGTTTATTTCTTTTTGGGGAATAGCATATAAATAATAGGTGCTATTTACTGTAAACGGTTTACCATTCGGGAAGTTAAGGAACCAATGTCCTAGAGGATTTCGTTTTTCAAAGCTACCACCCTCCTGCCAGCAATCGACTTCTGTCTTCTGCATTTCATCAGATAAAGCAGTACGTACTACGGAACCCTGTGTACGAAGTATATCTGTAATACCGAATCCCTCTCCCCAAAGTTCCCGGCGACGTTCCATCAGAATCTCATTAAGAACATCTTCCTGTGATTTTCCCGTCACGTCATAATCTCCCACTCCACGGGCATTGCGCAACGTATTCAATGGAATGACAGCCTGATTCAAAGCTACTCCATCACGAACTTTCGCCTCCGCTTCTATCAAATACATTTCAGAAGCACGCATCAAGACCAGATCAGCTGTATCATCTGCACGCATGTGGAATTTCTTATATCCCAGATACCCTTCACGCATCCACTGAAACAAAGGCAGACGAATGTCACCCTCAATAAAGGTATCTTTTAGATGAGGATCGGCCATAAAGCTACTATAAGCTCCGACGTATGTTGCATCCAGATAATAGAAGTTGTAGCTGGCATCCGATTGAGAAGGTATTTGAGGAAATCCCCATATCCATTCTTTATTGGAAATATTATTGAAGCCTTCGTATTCGGCTGTCGTTGTCATCAACGCATATCCTGTACGTGCGGCTTCAGCTGCTTTCGCTGCTTCTTCCCACTGCCCTGTCAACAGATAAGCGCGAGCCAAGAGGCCATCCACTACGGCAACATTCGGTTTGAATTTTTGGTTATCACCACTCCTTACATAGTTCTTCAAATAATCCTGTGCCAGGTTCAGATCATCAAAAATACGCTGATAAACCTGTGCCACCGTTGATTTTCCTTTCGGAACTGTCGAACTATTACTCGGTTCGGTATATATAGGAACACATGGAGCATCTTTATCTTTCAGATAAGTGAATTGATAATGCTGCACCAAGTGTAAATAACAGAAAGCACGCAACGCCAATGCCTGTCCCTGCGCCTGCCGGAGTTCCTCCGAATCTCCCTGAATGGAAATGGCAGTATTACAGTTATCAATCGTTTTATATATCAGATACCAAGCAAATTCTGTTCTATTGTTTGAAGGTAACGCTATATCGTTAAACTGATACGAAGAGTTGAAACCGTATTTCGGACGGGAAACAATATCACTTGCCATCATGTCATCCAGACACTGAAGCGCCCGATAACCGATATTGGCATAAGTACTTGAATAATCAAACAGATTATACCAGGCACCATTCACAAGTGCCGCTGCATTTTCGGGCACAGGTACTTTTTCTGAACTTACCGCATCCGTTGGGTCCGTATCCAAAAAACTGCTGCTACAACTCGTTGCCAGGAAAAGTCCGGCAACTGCGGCAAGAATGGATTTAATTTTTATTTTTCTCATAATTTAGTCTGAATTTAGAAAGAAACGTTGATACCTCCGGAGATCGTTCGCATAGCCGGATAACGATAATAAGTGATACCGGTAATTCCCTGTTCAGGGTCTAGTCCCTGATTCCGGTGAATGGTAAACAGATTATCTCCTTGTACATATACCTGCACACTACTCAATGATAACTTACTAATCCATTGTTTGGGTAAGTTATAGGAAAGAGTCAGGTTTTTCAATCGCATATACGAATTATTCTGCAAGAAACGGGTAGAAGCCGAGTTCCAGTTATTAGTGGTAGTACTCAAAGCGGGAACATCTGTATTACGATTGTCGGGAGTCCATCTTTTTAGAATCTCCGTCGACCAGTCGCGTCCTTCCAGACTTCCATTATGCAGAATCATTGTAATATCACGATTGTAGATATATCCACCGATACTATAAGCAAAGATGGCAGAAAGATCAAATCCTTTCCAGGAAAGAGAGGTATTGAATCCACCATACACTTTCGGGAGAGAAGATTTATTGACGTAATAATAGTCGGCCGAACCGTAATCGTTTGTTGTGACACGTTTTCCGGTCGGATTGTGATTTTCATCTTCTTCATCCATATACCACAACGGATCTCCGTTCTCCGGATCTACTCCCGCCCACTCTATCATATAGAAATCATAAACAGAACGGCCTACCTGCAACTTGTTCACACCACTTTGCGGCATATCTTTCAAAGGAAGATCCGTCACCTTATTCTTATAATGTGTCAGATTCATACCCAGTTTCCATACCCAACCATTCTGATTGATAATTGTTCCGTTCAACACCATTTCTATACCTGTATTCTTCAAGGCTCCTACATTCTCGTCAATAGAACCATATCCCAGGGAAGGAGCTATCGGACGTGAGTAAAGCAAATCTTTCGAACGACGTGTAAAGAAGTCAAACGAACCGGAAAAACGGTTGTTGAACAGAGAGAAGTCGATACCCATGTTAAAGTTGAGGTTCGTTTCCCATTTCAGGTTCGGGGTCGCCATACGATCGGACACTAACGCATTTTCTCCCAGATTGGAAACAATGGTATAAAGTCCTTTACTCGCATAATACGTACCCAAGTTATCGTTTCCCTGTGCACCATAGCTCATTTTCAGAGTCAGGGCAGACAACCAGTCGGAAGTGCTTGCCATAAACTCTTCCCGGTCGATACGCCAGGAAGTACCCAGCGACCAGAAATTTCCCCAACGGGTTTCGGGCGCAAAGCGTGAAGAACCGTCGCGACGATAAGATGCCGAGAAGAAATATTTATTCTGATAATCATATAACGCTTGAGTCAGATAACCCACCAATGCATAGTCAATACGATATCCCGAACCTCCGGTCAGCTGTGAGCCGACTACCAATTCCGGCATATCAGGCTGCGCCATTTTGGAACGTGATGCTGTCAGTTCATCGTAACGGTAAGAATAGGCTTCCACACCGGCAAGGACATTAAAATGATGTTCACCGATTGTCTTGTCATACGTAGCGATATTGTTCCACGTCCAGGAGAAAGTGCGGGTATTCATTCGGCTGACGCCGCCTCCGTTCTCTTTAGCCGGACCTAACTTCGGATTCGTATAATCCAGCGTATTATAATTAATCAAGTCAAAATTGAAACTTGTCTTGAATTTCAGTCCTTCAATAATCGTAGCTTCCAGAAAAGTACGACCGGAGACTTCATCTTTCATTCGTTCCGATTTATCCAAAGGCAAAGTAGCGGGCAGGTTCCAGTTTGCCATCGAACCGGAAGGACGATAGGAACCAAAGTCATAAATACGATCTCCACTCTCATCCAATTTGTAGCTACCATCCGTATTCATTTCATAAATAGGATAAAATCCCGGCATGGTACGTCCTGCGGTAATCACATTACTGGTTTTGGAATCGGAAGAAACCGGATAATTCTGCATGGAATGTGCGAAACTCAAGTTGACGCCTCCCTTCAACCAGGAAGTCATCTCGCTGGTGATATTGGAACGAAGATTGAAACGCTGGTAACCGGATTCGAGTGCAATACCTTTATCATTCAGGTATCCGGCAGAAAAGAAATACTGATTCGCTTTTCCACCTCCGGAAACACTTAGATTTAACTCTGTGCGAAGTGCCTGTTGCTCCATGGCGTCACTCCAGTCAGAATTCCATAACGGACGGGCACCTGCCACCAGCTTTCCATCTGTACCGACCGGTTGCGCATATTGAGGACCATAGGGGTTCGGGCCACCTCCCATTAATTTCGTTACCAAGTCTTTGGATGCTTGCGTCGCGGCAGTTGCCGGAGTATAATCCGCACTCTTGGCATACTGATTGCGAAGTGCTTCCCAATATAATTCGAAGTATTGGTCGGTACTGACACGATCATAATCGCGTACGGCACGGTTGGAACCTCCTAACGAAGCTTTCACCTTTACTGTTGCTTTGGTATTCTGGTCTCCCTGCTTGGTCGTGATAATAATCACACCGTTTGCACCACGGGAACCATACAAAGCAGCAGAGGCCGCATCTTTCAATACTGTCATCGAAGATATGTCATCCGGATTGATAGAGTTCACACTACCATCGAACGGAACACCGTCCACTACATAAAGCGGAGCGCTGGAAGCGTTGATAGACCCGATACCACGAATACGGATTTCCGCATCCGTACCCGGCTGGCCGCTTGCCGCACTCGCCTGTACTCCGGATACCGTACCCTCCAATACACGTGATATGCTGGAAGTCTGTAACTTTTCAATCTCACCTGCTTTCATTGTCGAAGCTGCTCCGGTAAAACTATATTTTTTAGCGGTAGCATAAGCTACTACCATTACTTCTTCCAGTTCCTTACTTTCCGATTCCAACGTGACATTAATCACATTCCGATTGTTCACCGGTTGTTCTACCGTTCTCATTCCTACAAAACGGAACACTAAAGTGCCGGTCGCAGGAATCTCAATCGAATACTTTCCATCAATATCGGTAATGGTGCCGGAAGATGCTCCTTTCAATTGTACGGAGACACCAGGCAAAGGCTCCCCTTCAGAAGTCACCGTGCCTGTCACGCGTTTCTCCTGCTGTGCTTCCGCATATACAATATTTCCTGCAAAAAGCAGAAGAGACACGACTAATAAACGTAAATAGATTCTCATAATTTTGTGGCTTAAGATTTATTTGCTTGTTGTAACTAACAGTATATTGAACTTTTTTGTTTAGGAAACGAAACATTTTTTAGAAGATTGCTAGTATAAATCAACGAAAGGTAGTACATTCGTGAAACTAAAAATATCTATACCAACAAAGAACCACATGGGGAAACGGGTTATTCTATATCTTTTTCTGTTATTGTCACTGTCCTTACAGGCGCAGACTGAAGAGAAAGTCTCTTTGGGCAACGATAGTACAGAAATAGATTCCACAGCAACCGCCAAGCCAAGTGCTTTTAAAAGAGCAATCAAGAAGTTTATGAACTTCAGTGATTTCGATACGCTCTATATCAGTCCCAACCGTTATAACTATGCGCTGATGGTTACTCATTTCAGTAACTTTGAGTATTATTCTATCACCAGTGAATTGCCGCAGCCACAGAAACTTAGTTTCTCTCCCAACCCGCACAACAAGATAGGATTGTATTTCGGCTGGCGATGGATTTTCCTGGGATGGTCTGTAGATGTGAACGATATTTTCAAAAAAGGCAACCGAAAGAACAGAGGAACAGAATTCGATCTTAGCCTATACAGCTCCAAACTGGGGGTGGATATCTTCTATCGCCGCACCGGTAATGATTACAAAATACATAAAATCAGAGGATTTTCAGACGATATCCCCTCCAACTATTCCGAAGATTTCAGCGGAATAAAGGTAGATATCAAAGGACTGAATCTATATTATATCTTCAATAACCGTAAATTCTCTTACCCTGCCGCATTCAGTCAGTCCACCAATCAACGACGCAATGCAGGTACATTTATTGCAGGTTTTTCCATTTCAAAGCATCATCTCGACTTCGACTATACAGCACTTCCGGGATTTATCCAAGAGGCGATGAATCCTGCCATGAAAGTCAAGAATATTAAATACACCAATGCCAACATCAGTTTCGGCTACGCCTACAACTGGGTCTTTGCCCGCAACTGTCTGGCATGCCTGTCTCTCACCCCTGCCATTGCCTACAAAGCTTCCGATGTGGACGCAGAAACGAATGAAGCAAAAGCATGGTACGGCAAATTCAATCTGGATTTTCTGGTTCGTGCAGGGATTGTCTACAACACAGGCAAGTATTACGTAGGTACTTCTTTTGTTGGAAAAAACTACAATTATCATCGCAACAATTTCTCTGTCGACAATGGATTCGGTACTCTCCAAATATATGCCGGATTCAACTTCAACACCCGCAAAGAATACAGGAAAAAGAAATAATTCCACAGAAACTAGAAATCATCAACTTGCTTGCTTATCCAAAGAATCTTTGTACATTTGCCACGTTCTAACGAGCAAAAGTAAAAAAATCAATGAAGCAACAACGCCACATACAGACCACACGCACTCTTCTTTCCCGCTTTCGCTACTGGGGAAGAAAGAACTATGCTGCCTTTGCAAGTATGGGACGCGAATTCCAAATCGGTCATCTGCATACCAATGTAGTGGACGTTGCTCTTCGTAAGCAGAATGCTGCACAAACTATCCCTTATCATACATTTATGACACTTCAGGAAATCAAAGACCAAGTGTTGGCGGGTATCGACATATCACCCGACCAAGCTGCTTGGCTAGCCAACATGGCTGACAGCGAGGCGCTTTATGCCGCCGCGCATGAGATTACCGTCGCGCGTGCTTCGCACGAGTTCGACATGTGTTCCATCATCAACGCCAAGTCCGGCCGATGTCCGGAAAACTGCAAATGGTGTGCACAATCCTCCCACTACCAGACTAAAGCCGAGATTTACGATCTCCTCCCCGCTGAAGAATGTCTCCGACAGGCCCAATACAATGAAGCCCAGGACGTCAACCGATTCTCCCTCGTTACCAGCGGACGAAAACCATCTCCCAAACAGATTACCCAACTTTGCGATACAGTCCACTATATGCGTCGACATTCGTCGATTCAACTTTGTGCTTCTCTGGGACTGCTCAATGAAGAAGAATTGCGTTCACTGCATGAAGCGGGAATTACCCGTTATCACTGTAATCTGGAAACTGCCCCGTCTTATTTCTCCAAACTCTGCTCTACGCATACACAAGAACAGAAACTGGCTACTCTCGATGCAGCCCGTCGTGTAGGCATGGATATCTGTTGCGGAGGTATCATCGGCATGGGAGAAACGATGGAACAACGGATTGAATTTGCTTTCACATTGGCAGAACTGAATGTTCAATCCATACCTATCAACCTGCTTAGTCCGATTCCGGGAACTCCACTGGAAAACGAGCAGCCTCTAAGCGAAGAAGAAATACTTAAAACCATCGCACTCTTTCGTTTTATCAATCCGACCGCTTTTCTGCGTTTTGCCGGAGGGCGTTCACAACTTTCTTCCGAAGCGATGCGCAAGGCATTATATATCGGAATTAACTCGGCTATCGTAGGCGACCTATTGACAACACTCGGCTCCAAAGTATCGGAAGACAAAAAGATGATTCAGGAAGAAGGCTATCATTTCGCCGATTCCCAATTTGATCGCGAGCACATCTGGCATCCGTACACTTCGACTACCGATCCGCTTCCTGTATATAAAGTGAAACGGGCAGACGGCGCTACCATTACCCTCGAAGACGGACAAACGCTCATTGACGGAATGTCTTCCTGGTGGTGTGCAGTGCATGGATATAATCATCCGGTATTGAATCAGGCGGCAAAAGAACAATTAGATAAAATGTCTCATGTCATGTTCGGGGGACTGACGCATGATCCGGCCATTGAATTGGGGAAATTGTTATTGCCTTTGGTTCCTTCCTCCATGCAGAAAATATTCTATGCAGATTCCGGTTCGGTAGCCGTAGAAGTGGCACTGAAAATGGCTGTACAATATTGGTATGCAGCAGGAAAACCGGAAAAGAACAATTTCGTGACTATCCGTTCCGGCTATCACGGTGATACGTGGAATGCCATGTCTGTATGTGATCCGGTGACGGGTATGCACAGTCTTTTCGGTTCGGCATTGCCTGTACGTTATTTTGTCCCGTCCCCCACTTCCCGGTTCGACGGAGAATGGAATCCGGAAGATATACTACCTCTACAAGAGATGATTGAAAAACATTCAAAAGAGTTGGCGGCGCTTATCCTGGAACCAGTGGTACAGGGAGCAGGCGGAATGTGGTTTTATCATCCGCAGTACCTGCGTGAAGCTGAAAAGCTTTGCCGAAAGCACAATGTTCTTCTTATCTTCGACGAAATAGCAACAGGATTCGGACGTACCGGCAAACTTTTTGCGTGGGAACACGCCGGAGTAGAACCGGATATAATGTGCATCGGCAAAGCACTGACCGGAGGATATATGACACTTTCTGCTGTATTGGCCAGTAACCGGATAGCAGATACCATCTCCAACCATGCACCGGGAGCTTTTATGCACGGACCTACATTTATGGGGAATCCACTTGCGTGTGCAGTGGCCTGCGCTTCCGTCCGCCTATTACTCGAATCCGGTTGGCAAGAGAATGTAAAACGAATCGAAACTCAACTAAAAGAAGAACTGGCACCTGCACGGGAATTTCCGGAAGTGGCTGATGTACGAATACTCGGAGCTATCGGAGTCATTGAAATGAAGCGTCCGGTAAATATGGCCTATATGCAACGACGATTTGTGGAAGAAAGAATCTGGGTACGTCCCTTTGGAAAACTGGTATATCTGATGCCGCCTTTCATCATCACTTCGGAACAATTAAGCAAGCTGACTTCCGGGTTACTTAAAGTTATTCAAAAAAGATGACAGATAAGAAGGATATTACCGGATTTTCACCCAAGAGTCTGTTCCTCGGTGAGCAAAAGGGTGTTCCTCGGTGAGGAACGGGCCTTTCCTCACCGAGGAAGGATACCTTGGTCGGTGAGAAACTTTCGGAATAGTTCTTCTGATGATAAACATCTTATAGACAGCTGATTACATTTTCAATCATTCATATATCAAATACTGATTACTTAAAACAATAATTCATGACATTAGAGTATATAAACCAGGAACTCCAGACCTTGAAAGAGAGAAAGAATTACCGTTCTCTCCCGCCGCTAATCCACGAGGGGCGAGATGTTCTGCTGAACGGACAACGAATGTTGAACCTATCTTCTAATGATTATCTCGGACTGGCCAATGACATCTCATTGAGGGAGGAATTCTTAAAGACACTCACTCCCGAAACATTCCTGCCTACCTCCTCTTCTTCCCGGTTATTGACCGGTAATTTTAGTGACTATCAGAAGCTGGAACAACAGCTAGCCACCATGTTCGGAACGGAAAGTGCACTCATATTCAATAGTGGTTATCATGCCAATACAGGAATACTTCCTGCCATTTGCAATACTCACACACTGATTCTTGCTGACAAGCTGGTACATGCAAGCCTGATAGACGGAATTAAATTATCATCTGCTAAATGTATCCGGTATCGTCACAATGATATTTTCCAGTTGCAACGACTGATTGCTGAAAATCATAACGCTTATGAGCAGATTATTATTGTTACCGAAAGTATCTTCAGCATGGATGGCGATGAAGCTGATCTTCCTGCTCTCATTCAACTCAAAAAGAGTTATTCCCATGTTCTTCTTTATGTAGATGAGGCTCATGCTTTTGGTGTACGGGGAGAAAAGGGATTAGGATGTGCTGAAGAACAGGACTGTATCAATGATATAGACTTTCTGGTAGGAACATTTGGAAAAGCCATTGCTTCGGCAGGAGCTTATATCGTCTGCCGACAACTCATTCGGGAATATCTTATCAATAAAATGCGCACGTTTATATTCACCACTGCCCTTCCTCCTATCAATATTCAGTGGACTTCATGGGTGTTAGAACACCTTTCAGCTTTACAACATAAGAGAACTCACCTGCTACAAATCAGTGAAAAGCTAAAGGTAGCCCTTACAGACAAAGGATATAATTGCCCATCGGTGAGCCATATTGTACCTATGATTATAGGAGCCAGTGAAGATACCATATTAAAAGCAGAAGAACTCCAACGCAAAGGATTCTATGCGTTGCCCGTCCGTCCGCCTACCGTACCCGACGGAACTTCACGCATCCGCTTCTCACTGACAGCGGACATCACAGAACATGAAATTGACCAACTCATCAAACTGATAAACGAATGAAGCAGCATTTTATCATAAAGAATAATCAGAAGCATCTATTGCTTTTCTTCGCCGGTTGGGGAATGGATGAAACTCCTTTCCTGACCATTCATCCTGCTAATAAGGACTGGATGATTTGCTATGACTACCGTTCATTAACATTTGATGCCAGTTTATTGAAAACCTATTCCCAGATTACACTCATCGCCTGGTCGATGGGAGTCTGGGCAGCTTCTCAACTCATAAGGCAGTATCCACATCTGCCTGTTTCCCAAAGTATCGCCATCAACGGTACCCTCTATCCCATACATGAAACCAAAGGTATTGCTCCCTCTATTTTCGATGGTACACTCCAAGGATTGAACGAACAAACCTTGCAGAAATTTCAAAGAAGAATGTGTGGTTCAATAGCTGACTATAAAGCTTTTCAAACCGTATCCCCCCAACGTCCGGTTGAAGAACTTAAAGAAGAACTTGCCGCCATACAACAACAATATTTATCATTGCCTCCCTCTGATTTTAAATGGCAAAAAGCTATCATAGGAAAAGGCGACCGCATTTTCCTCCCGGATAACCAATATTTGGCATGGGAAAACCAAGTGGACTCTCTTGAACAAGTGGAAGCGGCACATTACCAACAGGAGCTTTTTAATACAATACTCATGTAGCCGGATACTGATGCATCCATTATTTTAGAATAAAGTAATTATCATACCATCAGTATATCAGCTTATTAAATAAAGATTGATTATGAATAAACGACTAATCGCAGAACGTTTTTCAAAAGCTATCACTACCTATCCGAGGGAAGCAAACGTGCAACGGCAAATAGCAGATAAAATGATTCGTCTGCTTGCGAAACACATATCTTCTCCCTGCTCGAAAGTGATTGAATTTGGCTGCGGAACCGGTATTTACTCCCGTATGCTGCTCCAAACCCTCCGTCCGGAAGAGTTATTACTCAATGACCTTTGCCCTGATATGAAATATTGCTGCGAAGACTTATTAGAGAAGAAGCAAGTTTCTTTTCTTCCGGGAGATGCCGAGACAGTCTCTTTCCCCGCCGAAAGCACACTGATTACTTCCTGCTCCGCCCTGCAATGGTTCGAGTCACCGGAAAACTTCTTCGAAAGATGTAATACCCTGCTCGATAATCAGGGTTATTTCGCTTTTAGCACTTTTGGAAAAGAAAACATGAAAGAAATACGCGAACTTACCGGCAACGGACTTCCTTATCGTTCACGGGAAGAGCTTGAAGCAGCTTTGTCAACCCATTTCGACATACTATATTCAGAAGAAGAGCTTATCCCGCTTTCGTTCGAAGACCCGATAAAAGTGCTATATCACTTGAAGCAAACCGGAGTCAATGGTTTATCAACGCAATCCTCTCCTGCCAGAAAACAAGAGAACGATTTGTGTTCATCAGACGACAATTCAAAAAATAATTCTAAGAACAATCTTCCCCAACAGCAGTGGACTCGTCGTGACTTGCAACTCTTCTGTGAACGTTACACGCAGGAATTTACTCTGGGCACTTCTGTGTCCTTAACATATCACCCTATTTATATCATCGCAAAAAAGAAAAAAGTATGAAACAGAATGTATATTTCGTCAGCGGTATCGATACGGATGCCGGAAAGAGCTATGCCACCGGCTTTCTAGCCCGTGAATGGAACAAGAACGGCCGTCGCACCATCACCCAGAAATTTATTCAAACGGGAAATGTAGGTCATTCCGAAGATATTGACCTACACCGGCAAATCATGGGAATCCCTTTCACCAAAGAAGACCAAGAGGGACTAACCATGCCGGAGATTTTCTCTTATCCCGCCTCTCCGCATCTTGCTTCCCAACTGGATAACCGTCCCATTGACTTTGATAAAATAAAACGTGCAACTGAAGAATTGAGTGAACGGTATGACTCTGTTTTACTCGAAGGAGCAGGCGGCCTTATGGTTCCCCTCACTACCGAACTTTTGACCATTGACTACATCGCTCAAGAGAAATATCCGCTTATCTTTGTTACTTCAGGCAAACTGGGGAGCATCAACCATACCCTGCTTAGTCTCGAAGCCATACAAAAACGCGGCATTATACTAGATACCGTATTATATAATTTATATCCCACCGTAGAAGACAAGACGATTCAGAATGATACAATGGAATTTATCCGGACCTGGCTGAAAAAGTATTTTCCGGAAACGAAGTTTATATTGGTTCCGGAAATAAAAAAAAATCTATAGAAAAGCAATTACCGACTACTTTCACTCGACAACAATCGTACTCTTTTGTGGATTATGGCTATCATAAGTAACTTTCACCAGATACATATAGCCATAATCCTTTATTTTTTAAACAGTAGTCGAATATTTATCCAAAGCCTTTCTCAATGATCTTTCCGAAATTGGTTTAGTCACATAATCGTTACACCCCATCTCTAAGGCCTGTTCCTTATCAGTCCCGAAAGCATAAGCGGTCAAGGCGATGATAGGAATCTCCTTAGAATAAGAGCGGATAATGTGGGTTGCTTCCAGGCCATCCATACGCGGCATTTTTACATCCATCAGGATTAAATCCGGTTGGTACTGCTTATACATTTCGATAGCTTCCACTCCGTCTTTAGCCCAAAGCAATGTATATTCCCTGCCAATCAGATTCTTCAGCAAGATGAAATTGCTCTCCACATCTTCTGCTACCAGAATCTTCTTAATCTGTTGTACACGATTGACAGTATTTCCTTTAGATTCCACCTTTGTCTCTTTGAAGAATTTACCGAGTTCCCCGGTTTCTTCATAAGGAATTGTGAAGTAGAAGGTAGAGCCTTTACCCAGTTCGGAAGTCACCCCGATTTCTCCACCGATCTTTTCGATAATCATTTGACAGATAGAGAGCCCTAATCCTGTCCCTTGCGCAAAAGAGTTCAGTTTAACAAAACGCTCGAAGATATGATTCACCTTTTCCGGCTCTATACCTATTCCTGTATCTTTCACATACACACGAATAACCTTATTCATCCGTTCAAAGCCAAATCGAATCTCTCCTTCATAGGTGAACTTACTTGCATTAGTTAGGAAATTCGTTATCACCTGCATGATGCGGTTCTGATCTCCCTCAATGAGCAAATCCTCCTCTTCATTGTCTAAAACAAGAGTTACCCCTTCTTTCACACGTTCTTTATGAACAGTATAGATTGTCCGGCAAACTTCTCCCAGATTCATTGGACGTTTGATATATTCCAGTGTTCCGGCTTCTATCTTCGATAAATCCAGAATATCATTAATCAATTGCAACAAGATATCCGAATTCTGATTGATAATACCCGAATAGAGCTTTTTCTCTTCAGCAGTTTCGGCAGAAGGCAATAATTGGGAGAATCCTACAATAGCATTCAACGGAGTCCGGATCTCATGGCTCATGTTAGCAAGGAAAGCACTTTTCAGTCTGTCGGATTGCTCCGCTTTAATCCTTGCCTTGATTAGTTCCTGCTCAATATTCTGAAGATTAGTAATATCCCATGAAATGCCAATCAGCAAGGGTTTACGTCCCTCCATCGGTACGAGTGCTTTCAAAGTCTGCACGATACGCGCTTCTCCATTAGCGGACAGATAAGTTTCCTGCATATCAATACGCTTATGAGTCTGGAGTAATTCCAAATCATCCTTACGAAATTTCTCCGCGTCTCCGTGCACCGGAAATATCTCATAATCCGTATGCCCGATAGCTTTAGACGCCGGAATACCCGAATGATCGGCAAATGCCTTGTTCCAATATAAATATCTAAGATCATCTTCCGGATCTTTCACAAACAGATAGACCGGAATATTATTTAAAATTCCATCTAATAACAGATTCAGTTCGCGGAGTTCATCCCGTTTCTTGATAACATCGGTGATATCCTGCGTAAAGAACCAGGTGAGTTCCTGATTATTTTCACGAATCAGGAAAGTAGATACCTGATGTACTCTCTCCTTCGTATGCCCGTAAGGTATATAAGCCGCCCGATAAGCCAGACTTCCTTCATGATCGCGTATCACCTGGAGCTTTTGTTCCCATGCCTCCTTGTCGGTCATAGAGACACGCAAATCATATATTTTTTGTGTACCCAACTCCTGCGTTACACCGTATTCTTCTATAAATTGCTTATTTGCATAAACCAGCGTTCCATCTTCTGCCACAGCAAGAATACTGTCACTCACCTTATCGAGCACACTTTTAAAAACTTCCAATTGTCTTTGGGTAGCCACTTGTTCCGTTATATCACGGCACATAATCAGCACGTATTCCTCATCCAGCGGAAAAATACGGTTCTCGTAATAATGGCGTTCACCATTAAAATCCAGTTCGTGATGCGCAGTTGAAACAGTTCCGGTGGTAATAGCATGACGCATATTGGAGTGAATATTCTGATACGCTTCCGGTGAAACCATATCCTGCATGTGCATCCCTCTAAAATCCTTGTTTGATATTCCTACATGGTTGGTTTCTTCATTGGAAACAACTTCAATGCCGACCTCACTCTGATTGAAGACAGTCAGCATATCGGGAAGAGAGTCTAGTATTCTAACAGCATATTTCTCTTTAAAACTGACAGGACGATCGCTATGCTTCTCATCCCTAAGAACAGAAAGTTCTTTTCTAAGCTGCTCGTTTTCTTTTTTAAGTGCTTCTAACTGTTCTAGTAATGCTTCTTTGCTTTGTTCGATGCTCATGATGTAACGGGGTAAATACGTACTTATCTGCCAAAAGTAAATATTTTTTTGAATAAAAGCATGTATTTACCCCGTTTTTTTCAAAGAATTACTCAATTACCATAATCCTGTCGTTCAATCCCACCTTCATGCCATCTTCCACGAATACTTCTTTCACAACTCCATCCGTCACCGAACGTATCTCATTCTCCATTTTCATCGCCACCAATACACAAAGCGGATCACCCCGCTTCACGAGATCTCCCTTCTTTACATACGTCTTCAGGATAACTCCCGGCATCGGTGCCTGTACCACCTGACGCCCTACGGATTCAGCAGCAGTGCGGGCATTATGTATCTTCTCCATTTCTCCCTGCAATTCAATCTGATAAAGCTCCCCTTTATTCATAATCGTATATGAATTATTGGAAGAAGGAGAAATCTGCACTCCATGCGAGTGATGATCGATGATGATCGAATGGATAGAGTCGCCACCCATGTTATAATCGACCTCATATATCTTACCATTGACTGCAATCTTCTTGATTGGTCCGTCCTCCAGAATCTCCACCTTATATTCACTGTCCGGCATATCCTGGAGCTTGGCATAATATGTAGCTAATGTTGTACCCATAACCAATTCCGTTATTTTTTAATTTTTAATTCTCAATTTTCAATTTAATAATTATTAGCAGTCATCTGCAATTTACCGTAATACTTCCAGAGCGATTCGCCTACTACCGGAAGCGTAGTGGCACGGGAAGCCGCTTCTTTCTCCCTCTCGTAGTGTCTCACTGCGGCAGCAATGACAGCCACTGTCGGATCGGTATTCTGACGACGTTTCAGGTCTTCCTTATCAAAACGCGTATCGATAAATGTCGTATCGTATTCACCTTTCAGGAAAGCCGCATTCTTCAATACACGTTGATGGAAAGGAATCGTCGTTTTGATTCCCAGAATCTTATACTCGCGCAGAGCACGTGCCATATTAGAAATGGCCGAAGCACGGGTACGTCCCCAACAACAAAGCTTTGCAATCATCGGGTCATAATGCAAAGAGACTTCAAATCCCGCATAAGCGGCACTGTCAAGACGCAGGTTACGTCCCTCGGGAGCTTCACGAACAGTAATCACACCGGGAGAAGGCATGAAGTTATTCTCCGGATCTTCGGCGTAAATACGACATTCGATCGCTGCTCCGCTAAACTCAATATCATCCTGTTTATAAGGCAACGGATTTCCGGCAGCAACAGTTATCATATCCCGTACCAGATCAACGCCTGTGCATTCCTCCGTCACAGGATGCTCCACCTGCAAACGGGTATTCATCTCAAGAAAGTAGAAATTCTGGTCTTTATCCATCATAAACTCCAATGTCCCGGCACTGTAATAACCTATTTTCTTACAGGCTTCCACAGCTACCTTCAACATCTTCTTTCTCGTCTCCTCTTTCACAAAAGGAGAAGGACTTTCTTCTATCACCTTTTGGTTACGACGCTGAATGGAACATTCACGTTCATACAGATGAACGACATTCCCATACTTGTCTCCCATGATCTGAACTTCGATATGATGCGGATTCTCAATATATTTTTCAATATAAACCGCATCATTGCCAAAGGACGTCCCTGCTTCAGATTGCGACAAACGGAGAGCTGTTTCCACCTCTTCTTCCGTACGTACCAGACGCATACCTTTTCCTCCACCTCCCGCAAGTGCTTTCAGCATAATGGGATAGCCAACTTCATTAGCGACCTTCTTCACTTCATCAATGCCCTGTACGGGTGTTTCGGTTCCGGGCACAATGGGTAATCCTGCTTCCCGCATAATCTTACGGGCCTCCGTCTTGATTCCCATTTTGGAAATAATATCCGCACTCGGTCCGATAAAAATCACTCCTTCTTCTTCGCAACGGCGAGCAAAATCCGCATTCTCCGACAGGAAACCATATCCCGGATGAATAGCGGCTCCGGTCTTTTTGGCAATGGACAATATCAATTCCGGCTTCAGGTAAGAGGTATCTTCCGGCGAATTGGAAATGCAATAGGCTTCTTCCGCATAACGAACGTGCAAAGCCCCGCGATCTACATGGGTATAAACAGCCACTGTCGAGATATTCATCACCCGACAAGTCCGGAAGATGCGCATCGCTATCTCACCCCGATTGGCTACTAATATTTTCTTTATCATAATCTTTGATTCTTTTTAATAAACACTCACCTATCATCTACCTAAAGCGGAATATTCGAATGTTTCCTGGGAGGATTCGATTGCCGTTTGTTGGCAAGCATCTCGAAACTTCGAATCAACCGCAAACGGGTTACCGCCGGATCGATCACTTCATCCACATATCCCAGTTCCGCCGCCCGGTAAGGATTGGCAAACTTTCCGCGATAATCATCCTGAAGTTCTTTCCGTTTCTCTTCGGATTTCTCGGCTTTATCTATTTCCTTACGGAAAAGGATATTAACAGCTCCATCCGGTCCCATCACCGCGATTTCGGCAGTAGGGAAAGCAAGATTTACATCTCCACGGATATGCTTGGAACTCATCACATCGTAAGCACCACCGTATGCTTTGCGGGTGATAACCGTCACTTTCGGCACCGTAGCCTCGCAATAAGCATAAAGTAGCTTTGCCCCGTTACGGATAATTCCACCATATTCCTGGTCGACTCCCGGAAGGAATCCTGGCACATCTACCAGTGTCAGTAAAGGAATATTAAAAGCATCACAAAAGCGGACAAAACGGGCGGCTTTGATAGACGCATTGATATCCAGTGTGCCAGCAAGCACCAATGGCTGATTAGCCACCACTCCCACTGTTTTTCCATTCAGGCGGATATATCCCGTCACAATATTCGCTGCATATTCTGCCTGAAGCTCGAAGAAACTATTATCATCAGCCACCGCTTCTATCATCTCTTTTATATTATACGGCTGATTCGGATTGGACGGAATCAAATCTGCCAGTTCCGGAGTCAGGCGAGTCGGCGAATCGCTGGTCGCTACAAACGGAGGCTCTTCCATATTATTCCCCGGCAGATAGGAGATCAATTCACGAATATAATTAATACACTCAATATCGTTCTCCGCAGAAAGATGGGCTACACCGGACTTTGTCATGTGCACGCCTACTCCACCGAGTTCTTCTTTTGTCACTTCTTCCTGTGTCACGCTTCTCACCACATCCGGTCCTGTAATAAACATATAGCCGGAGTTTTTCACCATCAGAATAAAATCGGTCAATGCAGGAGAATAAACAGCACCACCGGCACAAGGTCCCATGATCGCGCTAATCTGTGGAATCACTCCGGATGCCATAGAATTGCGCAGGAATATCTCGGCATATCCGGCCAAAGAACGTACTCCTTCCTGAATTCGTGCGCCTCCCGAGTCATTCAATCCGATGATAGGCGCTCCCATCTGCATAGCCATGTCCATCACCTTGCAGATCTTCTTTGCATGCGTTTCCGAAAGAGCTCCTCCAAACACGGTGAAATCCTGTGCGAATACATAAACCAGGCGCTTGCCAATCATACCATATCCCGTCACAACCCCGTCTCCGGCAAATTTCTGCTTTTCCATACCGAAATCGGTACACCGATGGGTTACCAACTTATCCAGTTCGATAAACGAACCTTTCTCCAATAATAAATCGATGCGTTCACGGGCGGTCAGCTTGCCCACAGAATGTTGTTTTTCAATGCGAGCGTCTCCGCCGCCTTTTTCTGCTTTCCTGTTCAGTTCTTCCAGGTTGCTAATAAGCTCTTTCATAGGCTGTAATTATTAAAGTTGTATGTGTGTGTAAAAATAAACAGTAATAAATGAAATCATTGTCATATTGATTACACAAAGGTACTTTTATATAATGAACGCATCATGCGTGGAAATTGTTAGCATTTATGCCTTAAAACATCTTTATCCATTTATTTAGGGAGCTTTTTTTTGCAGGTTGCGACAACAAACTTCCATGCTTTTCTGTTTATCGCTTATCATTTTTAATAAAACCTATACCCTAACAAAATGAGAACAATTAAAATCTTATTAGCAGCCGGTTTCCTGCTCGTGTTCGGTACAAGTATTCATGCACAGGTACAACGGAATGAAACCTATCTACCCAAATTTGCCATCAAGACCAATGCTCTCTATTGGGCCACTTCTACGCCCAACTTAGGAATCGAAGTGGGACTGGCAAAGAAACTGACTCTCGACATATCCGGTAACTACAATCCATGGAAGTTTGGTGACGACCGTCAAATCAAACATTGGCTCGTTCAGCCGGAATTACGCTATTGGCTCTGCGAACGTTTCAACGGAAGTTTCTTCGGTTTGCACGGACATTACGGAGAAATGAATGTCAGCAATCTGAATATATTCGGAATGGGACATGACCGTTACGACGGCAATCTGTACGGAGCCGGTATTTCCTACGGATACCAATGGATCATAAGCAAACGATGGAGTATGGAAGCTACCATCGGAGTGGGATACGCCCGTCTGGAATATGATAAGTATGCCCGTGGTGACGGAGGTGAAAAGCTGGGACATAACACCCGTAATTATTTCGGCCCGACCAAAGTCGGTCTTAGCTTCATTTATGTCATCAAATAATCGAAATTTCTAAAACTTACAATGATGAAAAGAAAACTTATTTATCTATTTATAGCTCTTGCAGCCACTATCCTGCCGGCTCATGCACAAAAATTCCTGAACGATGCGCTCACTCTCTCGAACGTATCTTTATGGCAACAAGGTAACTCTCTTTATGTCGGCATGACTTTCGACATGAAGAATCTGACAATAGGTTCCGCCCGAAGTTTAAGCCTTATTCCCCTGCTGACGAACGGACAGCATAATGTACCCTTGCAAGAAATCATCGTCAATGGTAAAAGACGCGAAAAAGCATATATCCGCGGTCTGGCAATCACTAAACAAGAACCTACCGCCATTATCGTTCCTTATAATAAAAGGGAAACTTTTAATTATACGCAGGTGATTCCTTACAAACCCTGGATGGCTAATGCCAGTTTGCAACTTGTAGAGAATCTATGCGGATGTGGCAATTATCAGGAAATGAATGCACAGGAACTGATTACCAATGATGTATCTACTGAAGCCAAACGTTTAAGTGCCATGTCTCCTATCATTGCCTATATTCAGCCAACCGTAGAAGTGGTCAAAAACCGTAGCGAACAATATGAAGCTCATCTGGATTTTCCGGTCAACAAATCGGTGATCCTTACCGACTTCATGAACAATCATGCTGAATTGGTGAATATCCATGCCATGTTTGACAAAATACAGAATGACCGGAACCTGACTGTGAAAGGTATCAGTATCGAAGGTTTCGCCTCGCCGGAAGGACCTCTTGCCTTCAATGAACAGCTTTCCAAAAAACGTGCGGAAGCTTTGAAGGATTATCTGGTTAAGAACGAAAAAGTGTCTTCCAAACTATATAAAGTGACTTTCGGTGGAGAAAACTGGGATGGATTGGTAAAAGCACTCCAATCTTCTTCGATGAAGGAGAAGGAAACATTCCTGAACATCATCAAAAATACAACTGACGATGCCAAACGTAAACAGGAAATCATGCGTGTAGGCGGCGGAGCTCCTTACCGTAGTATGCTGAAAGAGATTTATCCGGGATTGCGTAAAGTGAACTGCAAGATTGACTATACCGTTGTCAATTTCGATGTTGAACAAGGCCGCATCATTATCCGGGAAAATCCGAAATATCTTAGTCTGAACGAAATGTATCAGGTGGCCAACAGTTATCCGAAAGGCAGCAAGGATTTTGTTAATGTATTCGATATTGCTGTACGCATGTATCCTACTGATGCCGTAGCCAATCTGAACGCAGGAGCCGTCGCATTATCACAAAAGGATTTGGATGCAGCAGTGAAATTTATGGAGAAAGCCGATCACAATACCGCCGAATTCATAAACAATACCGGAGTCTACAATTTCCTTAACGGAGACATTAACCGTGCCATGGCCGCATTCGAGCAAGCAGCAAAGCTAGGTAATGAAGCTGCCCTTGCCAACTTAAAACAATTACAACAAATTTTAAGTGTGAAGATGAAATAAACAGAAAAATCTATTTATTCAACTGACCAAAGTGGGGCGTTCGTTTGTTATATCAATAATAAACGACGTTCCACTTTTTAAATCTGATAATTATGACCTTGATCCTTGCTGTTATTCCGGTGTTACTGTTGATTATACTGATGGCATTTTTTAAAATGTCAGGTGATAAAAGTAGTATCATTTCTCTGATTGTGACGATGCTGATTGCTCTTTTCGGCTTCGCTTTCTCGGTAGACAATCTGTTTTATTCCTTTTTATATGGAGCATTAAAAGCTGTCTCTCCTATCTTAATCATTATTTTGATGGCTATTTTCAGTTATAATGTATTGTTGAAAACTGAAAAGATGGAGATTATTAAACAGCAATTCGCATCTATTTCTACCGATAAAAGTATTCAGGTGTTATTACTGACTTGGGGATTCGGAGGTTTATTGGAAGCTATGGCCGGCTTCGGAACAGCAGTAGCTATTCCGGCGGCAATTCTTATCAGTCTGGGATTCAAGCCTATCTTTTCGGCAACGGTGAGTCTGATTGCCAATAGTGTAGCTACTGCTTTCGGAGCAATCGGAACTCCGGTATTAGTATTGGCCAAAGAAACGAATTTGGACGTATTGCATCTTAGTACGAATGTCGTATTGCAATTATCCGTTTTAATGTTCCTGATTCCGCTGGTTCTACTTTTCCTTACTGACTCCAAACTTAAATCGCTCCCGAAAAATATATTTCTGGCTTTATTGGTAGGCGGAGTCTCTTTAGCCAGCCAATATGTGGCAGCAAAATATATGGGTGCTGAATCTCCGGCCATAATCGGCAGTATTCTTTCTATTATCGTAATCGTTGTTTATGGAAAACTTACTGCATCCAAAGAAGAGAAAGCACGAAAAAGTCATCTGAAAACGAAAGATATATTAAATGCATGGAGCATTTATTTACTGATTCTGTTTCTGATTATCCTGACCAGTCCGCTCTTTCCGGGATTGCGTCATACTTTAGAGAACAATTGGATTACGAGAATCAGTCTGCCTATCAATGCGTCCACCGTCAATTATACTATTTCCTGGCTGACTCACGCCGGAGTATTGCTTTTCATCGGTACTTTTATCGGTGGATTAATTCAGGGGGCTAAAGTAAAAGATCTGTTCATCGTTCTTTGGAATACCGTGAAGCAGTTGAAGAAAACATTCATTACGGTTATCTGCCTCGTGGGGTTATCTACTATTATGGATAGTTCCGGAATGATCGCTGTGATTGCCACAGCACTGGCTACGGCTACCGGAAGTTTGTATCCGTTATTTGCTCCGGTTATCGGTTGTCTGGGAACATTTATCACTGGAAGCGATACATCTTCCAACATCCTTTTCGGAAAGTTGCAAGCAAGTGTGGCAGGACAGATTCATGTCAGTCCGGATTGGCTGTCTGCGGCAAATACAGTAGGTGCCACAGGTGGTAAGATTATCTCCCCGCAAAGTATTGCTATTGCTACTTCTGCCGGAAACCAACAGGGAAAAGAAGGTGAAATACTGAAAGCGGCTATTCCGTATGCATTAGTATATGTAGCGATTACCGGAATTATTGTTTATATTTTCAGTTAATTCCCCCAAAATAGAAGAAGATAATAGTACCGTTAACAAAGTGCGATAATGCTTGACAATATTTCCGCTTAGCCATTAGATGGCAAAGCATTCAGCTCATTTTCGTACTGATTTGAACACCAATAAAAACTATAACTCTCTGCCACATTTTTGTCATTTATTCAAGTATTATACGGGGGAAAACAAAAATGTGGCAGTGCTTATAATCAATGACTTGGTTCTAAAAAAGCGTAGAAATAAGAGAAGTTTACAGAAAACGTATATAGAGTTTCTGCTTTTTGGAGAAGATAAAATGCACTTTCTTTTTAATCATTTGAATTTTAGTGTATTGGATGTATCGTTTTATTCTTTTCATCACACTTCGGCCTCAACGCATCTATTTCTTTGTTGTCGGTAAAGATATCTTTTAGATAATCACTGTTTGCTTGCAGTTGAGTAATTTACCGAATGGACAAGTGTTACGTAGCTGTTACACAAGTGTAGATGAGTAGTTACTCAAGTGCAACAGATTAACTTATGCGGATGAATTAGCTAAAAGATAAGGAGAAATGAGTAATAGATGCAATAGAACTTATTATATCTTCTACATAATATAACTAAAACATCCAGTCGTTCGTGATAAGTTGTAAAGGTGGAAAAGTATTAATACTCTATCGCTAGGATATTAATACCTGAATTGTCGGGTATATATACCCAGCACATTGGACATATATATCCAACACGCTGCGCATATATCCCCTATATATTGGATATATATATCCAATAATCTATATGAAAGCCCCTACATGATGAAAGAGGTGAAGGATGCTCTCTTCTATATTTCATGCTTTGTATCACTGTAGGCCATTGATTCATAGCTATTCAGCTAAAGGTGAAACCTATGAACCTTCTAAATGCTTCTTAATAGTTATATATTCGTTTTCAGAAGTTTAGTGTTGAGTTTATTGCTATAAGTTCTAAATTATACAGATTTTCTTTCTTCTTTTTGATTTATATTCTATCTTTGCAATGCTCTTTATCAAAATCCACAGCAGGGGAACCTGCTGTATCAATGTGGCAGGCTTTTTTATGCTTGTCCCATTCTTCTATATGGCGGTTTCGTACCCCCATGTAGGATGTTAATGCACCTACTGCCTGTTGTGGATGGTGAAGAGCAATGGGACAGGCGGAACCGCTTCTTTTATTTCCTTGAACTACCTTTCTGTTGCGCCCCATTGAACTTAATTTATTCACCATTTAATTAAAATTCTTATGGAAAAGGTTTTAAACAATCAGCAAGTTCGCCCGGGGAGCGCGACACAATTCATGCATGCTATTTTCTCATCAGACGATGAAATGTTGACTTTTTATCTCACGCTCAATCGTTTTATAAATCCAAGTAGTTATCTGGTGGAACGCTCGGATGGAAGACGCCTAGAAGATCTGGCTAACGTACTTCGTAATAATATGGCAGCTTTCGAGGCTGTCCACAATTATAAGAATATTAGTGTGAAAGATGTAGTCAGGGGATTTGGCATGCACATGATGAATACGCAAGTATCCAATGCCAAGCGTCTGCAAAGTGCAGATATAGTGGGTTCCTTCATAGATTGTATTGTGAATACTACGAAAAACACCTGGCAGTTTAAGCAGATGTACTTGGTTAACTATATACATCTTGAGAATGTAAAATATTTGCAGAAACGACTTAATACAGAATCTGATGAAGAAAATAGCAGTAAAGCACTGATATAAACCGATTCTTCTTGGTAGAAAATGTACCAAAAGTTCCTGAAATAAGCAATCACCTTTACTACAGCATTAGCGTAGTGAGGGTGATTTCAACTTATTCTCTCTCACATCTTTCCTTGAAACTATTAAATATAACTACAAATAATTCTTAAATATCTTATCTATTATACTTTTCTGAAGCATCACTTCCATAGTATGTGTTTCTCTATCATATTTATAATATTTCTTATCTTTACGCACATAAATATATCTAACATACTCATAACCTGTAGCACACCATTCCTCAATATCAAATCTGATATCATTATATTCGAAAGGAAGCACTAATCTATTATTTATATCAACAGCTCCATATTTACTATCCTTAGTTACTATTACAACATCTTTAGTTACATAATCCAAACTATCATATTCTGTAGGAAGTAATACTTTACCAGTATAATCAATAACTCCCACTTTTTTATCTTTCACAACATAATGCGCAGAAGGCCCATATTCCCACCATGAAGAAATCGAATCATACTCGCAAGGAATTATCTGCTCACCATCTTTCATCACCACTCCCACCTTATCCTGCATCTTCACTACAAAGCTTTTCCGGCCAATGACAGGATGTATCCTTTCATATTTATCAGGAAGTAAAACATTACCTTTCGCATCCATTATATAGGCCTTGGTGTCACCTGTCAATATATATAAATCATCGAATTGACAATAATAAATATCGTCATTTACAAAGTCAACAACAATTTCATTCTGCCAGTTTATCAATCCATAAGACAAGCCATGAGCAGCAATCAGAAATGGGTCTAATGGTTTGATTTCCGAATATTCAAAAGGAATCACTATATTTAATTGGCCGTCCATACAGCCATATTCATTTTCCAGATTTTGAGCTATATAGACATTTTGAAACGTTCCGTCTTCTAATACTCTTCGATTTGATTCATAAAACGTCAAAAAGCAAGGTTCTGTTTTCTCTTTTGTCTTTGCAGACATAACAGCAATATGACCTTTTTTCTTTAAACTAAAAAGTTCATAATCACTTCCGTAATCAGAAACATAGTCTATTTTATCATACTCCAAAGGAAGTATGAAATGTCCCAAACTATCAATTATTCCCCACTTTCCCTGCTTTTCTACAATTCCCATTTGATATTCCTTAAAAGGAAGAGCTGAATCAAATGTACCCAAAGGAACCACTTCCTGTAATTTTTCATTCAGATATGCAAATTTCCCATCTTTCACAACCAATCCTAAGCCATTAAAACAAACCAAGTCATCACCCTTGGAAGCCATAATAACTTTATCATAACAAAAATTCGTCCTTTGTTTACCTGATTTATCATAAAAAGCCCATTTATCATTCTTGTTGACAAGTACCCAGTTATCATTCCAATTTTTAATCTCTGAATAATTTGGTGAAATCAGCCATTCATTCTTTGCATTGAGACAACCATATTTTCCTTGATATTTTACACATGCCATTCCCTTTCTAAAGTAGTGAGCATCATCATAAATAAAAGGAATGACAGTTGTACCTTCCTTGTCAATATATCCATATTTACCGTCTTTAGCTGCACAAGCTAAGCCATTTTTCGCAAATCCGCCTAATTTATCATAAATAAAAGGGATGGCTATTTCACCATTCATATTAAAACATCCTTTTTTACGATTCGGTTTTTCAGCCAAGACCAAATTCAAGTCACTATCGCCTGAAATTTCCAGTAATTTTCCAAAGCCAAAAATAGTATCTCCTTGATTATTCAGCCAAGTATAACCACGTTCACCACACAAAATAACTCCCCATTCTCCTTCCTGAATATATATGATATCGTTCTCTTCTTGTGCATATCCTATAGAAGATACTAATAAAGAGAATAAAAGTAAAATATAAGTTTTAACTATATGTTTCATGATATCAGAATTACAACCATCATATTATTCTCAAATATAATGGATTTAATTCTGATACACAATAATTCTTCTAGCAAATAATAATTCTATTTCTCATCATCAAATGAGTGGCTCTAGAATCACCTTTATCAACTTTTCATGTTACTTATACCACATGATATACGACTTCATGTGCTTCCGCCAGTTGAGGAACCTCCAGTTTATCCAACATTTTATCTAAAACAGATTCAGGAAGTGCATATTCCCTGCTTTTATTTTGTTGACGCCAAATGTGGTATGGTTGTTCCAGATAGACTATCTTTACTTTTGCACCATAATCAACAAACAAATCAATCAATTGAGCACGCATCTGACGAGTTATGTTAGTAGCATTCCAAACAAAGTCCTGACCTTTGCGGAGATACGTTCTGGCTTCCTCTTTCGCTGTTTGCACTACCCATCCATTCGCAGACTTATCCGTAGGACTCAATTTGTGTTTTCGACGAATGACGTCCAAACTCACCACAGGAACATCTATGCCAGCAGATTGAATATAATAATCCTTCCCCATTCCCGGAAGTCCTGACAACATCGTCACTTCACATTTAAACTGTTCGTGAGGGACATAATCAATATAACTGTCTTCAGTATGGAAGTAATGAAAACGTGCATAATCAGTGGCAAATTCTCTTGGTTTCTTCCAACAATCCTGTTCACGGCAGAAAATCTCAAACAGTTCCAGTGCTTCCAGCAGTTCATTCTTATCTTCACAAATGCGTCCTCTGATATCAGCATCGGCCAACATCTTTAGCAATGAAGTATCTACCCGTAAAGAAGCTTCACAGAGTTTCTTCACAGAGTCAGGCTTCTCCATCAGCCAAACAGGTAATCCATGGTACCGGACTAAAGATGCAATCTGTTCCCGGATATGGAATGGAGCAGGACAATCCCGGTATAAAATAGTGCGGACAGTGTACTCTCCTTTTCTGGCATGTCCTTTAGCAGATACCCGCCCCTCTCCTTCATCCACGGAAGTTGAACGTTTTTCAACATCATGCAACAAGGCAGATGTCCAAATAAGTTCTTTCTCCAAAGTAGAAAGAGAATGATAAGCGGAAGACTGCTGCAATGCCTCCAACACCATACGGGTATGTTCGGCTACACTGCCCTCGGCATGATAACGAATATCCTGCTGAACAGTATTCATTTCGCGTACCCACTCGAACTGTTGTTCGAGTGAGCACCACGATTTATCTTCTATCAATTTCCAATTCATCTTTATTCCTCCTTTTCATTATTAAATTCCCAAACAAGCGAGGCACGCTTCCAGTTACGTGTCCAATGCTCGTCTGTTTTAACATGTCCTTTCCGCACATACTTAAATACATTATGTGCAAATTCGCTTACCGGATATTCTCCGACATTGCGGCTGACTACTCCCTCACGGGTACAAACCTCTTTCGTCCACGGATCACAAGAGCCGAAGATAGCCGGTTCTTGTGACATACGGATGATTTCCTGTTTTAATAGTTCCGGTGTCAAACCGGAAACAGGCTCTATCTTCAACTCCGGAACAGTAGGAAAGTCGAATAAAGCTGCATAAAACTTTACTTCTTCCCACGACAGCCACTGATCCATACAGCGGACTGCAAAAACATAAAAATGCGTTTCTAATCGCTGATATTCTATGGAATGTACGGCATATAGATTCTCTCCAAAGATTTCTATATCACCCAAATCATTCTTTATCAATTCCCAACGCTCACGCAGTTGCCTCGTCCAGGGTGAAGTAGTAGGAGCAGCATGCGAACGGGCAAAGACACCCCACTGACTTAAACAATTATTCTCTCCATCCAGCTTCTCGGTATGCACCAATGTCCGAATCCGTTGAATGTCCTCCCAATACGTATGGCTAATCCGGTCGTCACTAGTCATTCCGGGAGAGAACGGATAGTGATAAGTGCGACCATATTTCTCTGATATCATTTCTTTCTTTTTTTTAATTAAATACTAATTTCTTTCATCGCATCACTCCTTATTCATTCGAACGATGCGAGGCATAAATTTACCCTGCACTTCCACCAGCGTTTCCTGTGTATACATCACTCTGTCAATATCCTTATATGCCAGTGGCATTTCTTCCACGCTCCCACCAATCAAAGTCACTCCTGCCTGCGACAGTAGTTTCTTCAAAGCCGATTGCGTAAAACTATCTTTTGCCTTCTGGCGGGACATCGCCCTGCCGGCTCCATGAGAAGCCGAATTTAAAGCAGCTTCCATCCCTTTGCCACAAACCAGATAACCTGCAGTAGCCATGCTACCGGGAATCAATCCCGCTTGTCCTTTCTGTGCCGGAGTAGCCCCTTTACGATGCACGATTGCCATACGCCCCGGTGCTATTTCCTCTCTCCAAGCGAAGTTATGATGGTTGTTGACATTAGCGAGCGGCTTCAACCCTAATGCTTTCGCCAAATTCAAATGAATTCGCTCATGACAGGCACGGGCATAATCACCTGCCAGATTCATACTCATCCAATACTCCTGCCCCGCTTCAGTGTTTAAATCCAGCCAGGCAAAATGCTGTGCTTCACGGGGAAGCCTGCACACTTCACGTGCCAACAGGCTGTAATGTTTGGCAATGGCAGCTCCCAATCCTCGTGAACCGGAATGTGACAACAATGCCAGATAATTTCCTTCCGGAAGATTCAACACGTTATTTTCTTGCAGAGCGATCTCGCCGAACTCTACAAAATGATTGCCACCACCGGAACTCCCCAGTTGACGTACTGCCTTTCCATGCAAATCTCTCAACAAAGGCGTCAAACGGAATTCTTCCCTATCCAACACCTCATGTTCCTGCTCAAAACCCAATCCGCCATCCATACCGAAATGGGTGAAATCTTTCAAGGCTTCTTTCATCTGATAGGTATATCGTTTCAGGAAGTCGGCGCTGGCATCAAATACCGTCAGGCTCATCCGACAACCGATATCAACGCCTACGGCATACGGAATCACTACATTATCCGTAGCAAGCACTCCACCGATAGGTAACCCGTATCCGGCATGAGCGTCAGGCATCAATGCTCCGGCCACCGTTACAGGTAAGCGCATAGCCAGGTTCATCTGTTGTTTGGCAAGCGTTTCGATAAATTTACCTCCATAGGTTTTATACATCAACGGCTCATCCAATAAATCATAAGCTATAAACTCTTTTGCTATGATAATAGGCGAAAGGCGTTCGGCCAGCTTATTCCAAGTTTCATTATTTTTGTAAGATTCGGGATGCTCGAGTATATCGCTCAATGTCATTTCAATCTGTTCTTTAGTGTCGTATTTGCAATGTTTACTCACAATGCCCACTACCAGACTACGGGCAACATTATCCCGGTATCCCAGTTTGCTTAAATCTTTTAATCGTATTCCCATACTCTTTTTTCGTTCGCATACAGCATTCCCTGTCGGCCTCACCGGCAGACAACAATGCAATACACGTGATACCAATGCTTTGGATATGGATATGAAATACCTCACCACCGCATTGAAGTGATTAATTTAAAATATAAAAAGTGATTGCAGGACTAATCAACGATTACCGCTTGTTAGTAGAATTGCGGTCAATATAAGAACCATAGGTTCAGTGTAAAAACAATAAGTTGCAAAGCCTCATCCTCCCGACGAGACAACTTAGTCCTAATTTGAAAATATTATAGCTCCAACATAATTAATACCCTTTCCATCTGTTTTTAAAGGGTGAATACTCATTTTATCGCGGCAAAAGTAGTGCTTATTTTTATTTCCTCCAAAGAATAATAGACAAATTTTAGCGTTCGGTAACTATCCGAGGGAAGTTTTGCCAAGAGTTTCTGTCAAATTGCTATTTTTTACTCCCTTTATATCCCCTATCTTTGCAACAGAGAAAACAAAAAGAAAGATAGTATATGAAACTAATGAAAGGTTTATTGAGTGCTTTTGCCGTTGTATTGGCAACCACAGCTTGTGCAGGCAACAGCGGAGAAAATAAAAAGAGTAATGAATCAACAAAGGAGGACAATAAAATGGAAGTAGTAGCATTAAATAAAGCAGATTTTTTAAAGAAAGTATATAATTATGAAGCCAATCCGAACGATTGGAAATTTGAGGGCAGCCGTCCTGCTATCGTAGATTTCTATGCTACCTGGTGTGGTCCATGTAAGGTGATGCACCCGATTCTGGAAGAACTGAGCAAAGAATATAGCGGTAAAGTAGATATCTACCAGATTGATGTGGACAAAGAACAAGATCTGGCAGCGGCATTCGGTATCCGCAGCATCCCTACCTTATTGATGATTCCGATGAAAGAGGAACCTAGAATCATGCAGGGAGCTATGCCCAAAGACCAGCTTAAAAAAGCAATTGATGAATTTCTTCTGAAACAAAATAACGAAGCAAAGCAATAGACTTCGACTTTTTTCTCGTCATGGTGACTGCCCTCTATTCGTCTTTTGAAGATGGATAGAGGGCTAGTTCTTTATAATAGGTTGCCTTATGGTATTCATTTACAGTGAAAAGGTAAGAATTTTACTTTTCACCGCTGGACTTCGAATTGAAGATTTATGTACTTTTGTCTCATATAGATATGTATTAGCCAATAATTAAAGCAATATTCTAATAATATGAAGACCAAGCGTACAAGAAGTTCTTTTCGTTCTATGAATTCGGAAAGAAAGTTAGAGTCCATCTTTTTATTTGTTACCGGAAAGTGTAATGCCAAATGCGCCATGTGCTTTTATGCCAACGATATGGCTAAGAAAGAAAAGGATTTGACTTTCGAAGAAATCAGGAAAATATCAGAGACGGCCGGAGAAATCAACAAGTTGTGGGTATCTGGAGGCGAGCCGACGCTCCGGGAAGATCTTCCTGAAATTCTTGAAATGTTTTACCGCAATAACCAAATCAAAGATGTCAATATGCCGACAAACGGACTGAAGCCGGATCGTGTCATCGAATGGGTGAAACGGTTCCGCACCAACTGTCCGGATTGTAATATCAATGTCAGCATCTCACTGGATGGATTCGGAGATACACATGATACACAACGAGGGGTACCGGGCAATTTTTATAAAGCGGCAGATACCATACGAAAAGTAAGCGAACATTTTAAAGACGATGGAAAAGTATTGCTCAATGTAGCCACGGTTATCACTAAATATAATATAGACCAGATTAATGATTTCATGATGTGGATGTATGGACGTTTCCATTTATCTACTCATACGATTGAAGCAGCCCGTGGCGTCACCCGCGAAGACGGAGTCAAAGCATTGGACGAATCCACCCTCCGACGGATTCAGGATGAAGCAGCCCCTATATATAGAGCTTATGCCAAACGAATGGTGAGTAACACTTCCGGTTTGCGCAAACCTATCACAAAGTTCTTCTATATAGGTATTATCCGAGCTTTATATGATATCCGGGCAAGTAATATCGACCAGCCAACTCCCTGGGGTATGGACTGTACGGCAGGAGAAACGACATTGGTTATTGATTATGACGGTCGATTCCGTTCCTGTGAATTGCGTGAACCGCTTGGCAACGTAAAAGATTACGATTGCGACGTACAGCAAATCATGAAAAGTGAAGCTATGAAACAAGAAATAGAAGCGATCGGACATGGATATAAAGCAAACTGCTGGTGTACACATGGTTGCTTTATCACTTCTTCCTTAACTTTCAATCCTCGCAAAATGATTAAGAAAGTATATAAAGGTTATCGTGAAGTGAACAAGCTCGACAAACCCATTGATTTCGGCGAGGACAATATGTCTAAAATGGAAGAGCATTACCACCTCGACCGGGAAAAATTACGTCTGCTCGGCATTATCCGGAATTAATCACTATAAACGTTCCGCCATGAAAATACTTTTGGTTACCAGAGGATCACAAGGAGATATCTATCCTTATCTGACCATTGCCTCCGCGCTGATAAAACGAGGGCATCAAGTCACATTGAATCTTCCACAAATATTTGAAAAAGAAGCAAAAGCATATCAGCTGGATTATGTCTTACAGGATTTTGATGATATACAAGGAATGGTATCGAAAGCAGGAGAGAAATCGGAAGGAGCCAAACCTTATCTAAAATGGATGCGCGATGTGATTGATGTACAGTTCAAGCAACTGATTCCTCTACTGAAAGAGCATGATATACTGATAGCCACCAACTCCGAATTTGCAGCAGCCAGTGTTGCTGATTATTGTCAGAAACCATTTATCCGGACTGCCTTTGCCCCTTTTATACCCGGCAGGCATATCCCCCCTCCTATCTTCCCTTATCCAAAGCCTCATCCAATTTTCACTCCCCGGTTTATCTGGAAGCTGCTCAATATCGGCAACAACTATATGACGCAGAAAACCATTAATAAAAATCGGGAACAGTTAGGACTGAAGCCTTTAAAGAACTGTGGTTATTATTCCACGGAAAGAGCCTTTAATTATATGCTGTACAGCCGTTATCTCGGTAATACAGATCCCGATTGGAAGTATAAATGGGATATTGGAGGATACTGTTTCAATGACGCACTACACTATGATACGGATGCCTATCAGCAACTTCTGGATTTCATTCAGCAAGAACAAAGACCTGTTATCTTCTTTACATTAGGGAGTTGCAGCGCAAAAGAAAGCGATGCTTTTTGTAATCGGTTAATCCATATCTGCCGACAACTGAATTTCCGGCTGATTATCGGCTCCGGCTGGTCGGGTACAGGAAAGTCCTTAGCAAACGATAAGGATATCTTCCTATTGACACACACCATTCCGCACAGTCTGATATTTCCTCACTGTGATGCTGTCATGCATCATGGAGGAAGCGGAACAACACACAGTGTAGCCCGTGCAGGTAAACCACAAGTTGTCATGCCGCTAATCATCGACCAGCCCTATTGGGCTTATCGTGTTCAACAGTTGGGAATAGGACCGAAATGCATCAAAATCAATAAAGTTTCCGACCGGGAATTAAAAGAAAAAGTGAATGATTTGGTGACTAATCCTGTGTATAAAACAAAAGCAATGGAATTAGCCGGACAAATTCGTGAGGAGCGGTCGGTAGATAACTTCTGTGATTTTATAGAATCTGTGGCAGATCAGATATAAAATCACTCCTGTTTGCTCCAGACATGGGTGACTTCGCCAAACACATATTTACGATAATTACTTGCTTTCTGATAAGCATCAGTTATATAATCCCGTGCTTCCTGTGTGCAGAAATCATCGGGATCAGGAGTCGTAATCTGTGTTAATTTGCACTCAAAAATAAGCCGGGCCTCTTTGAAAGACATATTTCCGGAGGGAGTTTGAATACCTGTCAGTTCCACTTCCTCCATTTTCCGGCTATCCCTCCCCGATTGGCTGCCTAGAAAAAGCAACTGTTCCTTATACCTATCGGAGAAATATGCGATGGTATATGTTTGTTCCTTTTGAATAAGTTCAAGAGTATAGCGGTCTGTCCGGATCACACACCAACTAGCGGGCTTCCTGAAAAGAAGTCCGAAACCGCCTCCACTACCTATCATAGAGTTATAATGTGCTTCATTACCTGCAGTTATAACATAGAAATTATCCATTACCAGTGTGAACATATTGTCACTGATTTCTTTCGGAGAGATTTGCCAGAACAACTGTTTAAAATCGTTTTCTTCAACATTCATACGCTTGATTGCTTCCATCTTCTAATTTTTTATTGAATCTATTACTTCTAAAAAAACAACAATGCAAAATTATGGGATATGAAACGAATAAAATAGCTATTTTTGCCATAAAAATAGTCGTAAAAGACCTCTTATGAAAAAGGAAATACAACAGACTGATCCCAATGTACTATTAAAATTTGCTCATTTACTAGGAACAGAAGTAAAAGACGGAAGACTGGAAATCCCCCCAAAGTATGGCAGAGGGTATTGTACCGGATATGTGTTCAATGAACAAATCCGAATACTAATCACTAATTATAAGCTGAATGTAGATCTGACTATCGAAAATCCGGATGTGAATATTCCCATGAGAATGATACTCTTCAAATTCCAAAACATTATTCCCTGGCTGGAAATACCATCCACAGATATGCCAATAAAGACAGTGCCGTCGGTTCTAATCACAACCAGTGCTATGAATACCGACATCATCATTCCCATTGATAGAAATACCGCAGCTATCAATATAGAAATGGATGCTGATTATTTAAGCCAACTGTTCGATTGTTCAGGACAGTCAATGATTCTGAAAAGTTTATTGGAAAATACACAACCGCTACTATTTGAACAAATACTTTATCCCTCTTTGCTGAAAATCATCAATGAGATGATGACAGAGGCAGTCAATACAACCTTTAAACGGTATTTTATAAGAATAAAAACAGAAGAACTGGTTTGTCGGCTACTAATGGAATTAGAAAAGCGGGAAGAAAAGCAAATTTATGCCTTGAATAGCCATGATACAAAAAGTATCTACCAGATAAAAGAACGAATACTTCACCATTTGGATACTCCTCCTGTTATAAAAGAACTCGCCATCTCTGTCCACATGAGTCCATCCAAGCTTAAACGTTTATTCAAACAGATCTTTGGTAACAGCATCTTCAACTATTATCAGGACTTCAGAATGAAAGAAGCAGCCCGTTTATTGAAAGAGGAAAAACTTTCTGTTTCAGAAGTCGGATATCAGTTAGGATTCACCAACCTAAGTCATTTTTCGAGAATCTTTAAAAAACACATAGGGATAAATCCTAAGCAATATACCAAATATTAACCGGAAACCGGGACAGATTATAGTTTTCTCTGAACACCGTCGTCACCAACGACGTAATAAACTCCATTGTCTATCAATACAGCCCGTCCACGCTTTTTCTTCCGATTCTCCTTATTGTCAACATTGACAGCGATGACTTTACCATTATAAAAGGTTGAAATATCCTTGAAGATAGTGTGCCCCACAAGGATATGTTTTACCATATAACGATCCAACATCATTTGTAAAGAGTCCTGTACCAACGGTTTATACTTGGGATCTTCTCTCACCAGGCCGCGATACCAGATCGGACCGTCATTGCCATACAGAAAATCAGTCAATGGAGAAAGTGCCTTACGCTCTTTTTTGCTCATGAAAAGTGCCCGGCTCATTTCCTCGTTCACAGTGGGGATATTCAAGTCCTTATCATAGAATAATTTTCCTAATCCGGCATGTACATATAAATCGGTTCCAATAATTTGCATTGTATTACGTGTTGCAAGCCAACGCCCCAATTCGGTATTTGTGCCGAATAATGAAGGATATTCCACTCCCAGTTTTTCTGCCAGCAATTTATATTTATCTTTTGTATAGCGAAGATCGTTAGACAACACCAAAGCCTCATGGTTTCCCAAAAGGAAAGAGACATGACCTCCCGCTTTAGCCGCTTCGTCTTCTAATTTATAGAACAGCCAGAAGATCTGCAGTACATCCTTGCCACGGTCGAAAATATCTCCGATAATCACCAAATGATTGCTACCGAAATTCCATTGATAGTTATCATTAATCACTCCGTTTCCTTGCAGTAGGCTAATCACACAATCCAACCGCCCATGAGGATCGGACATCACAAAAACTTTCTCCGGACGGGTATATTGCCACTCCGGTCTTTTCAATGGATGGAGTTTTACATCAAATGGATACCGTCCCTCATGATCCGTCACACGGAAACTGAAATCTTTAGGTAATGTCGCATAAGTCTTGTCTGTAATCCGTCCTTTCTTATTGACATTAATAACCCGTGTACTACCGTCTGCCTGATAGATTATATAGGGTCCGTCACCAGACAATTTTTCTTTTTTCTCTTTCTTCTTATCTCCTGAATGATAAGTTCCGGCCTGAATGCCGGAACTTATTAAAACGAGAACAAGAGTAGAAAGAAATAATCTCAAAAAACGAGTGCTCATATTCTTTTCTTTCTTGAAGTTTATTTTTTAATCGTTACTAATTCTCCTTCGTCATTGATGGCTTTAATATCATCTCCTTCAATAACCACGGCACGAGTTTCTTTTTCAAAAGCCTTGGGATGATTAACACAAATATCATATACCTTTTTATTATAGGTATACTTCACACGACTATTTTCCGTATGACCGATAATAATACGTTTGACATCATATTTAGCCAGAAATTTATCTACATCCGCTTCCTTTATCGGACTGTACTCACTGCCAGTCTTAACCATTCCACGATACCACAACGGACCGTTATAACTATCACTATAAAGGAAATCGGCAATCTCCGGATATTGTTTTTTCCGTTCCTCTTTTGAAAGGTAAATGCTCTTGCTCACCAGTTCATTAATTTCAGGAATCGTCTCTTCGCGTTCCATAAACGCCTTACTCAATCCTGCATGAACATAAAGGTTTTCACCTACAATCTGAATGGTGTTTTTAGAGCGCAGCCAATTACCCATCACATTCGTCAGTCCCCACATTTTTCCATAGGTCACGTTCATCGCTCTTTGCGAAAGAGTGTTGTACTTGGCATACGTATATTTCAGATTATCACGCATTATCATTTCTTCGTGATCCCCCAAGATGGTTGTCACTCTGCCACCAACAGCTTTCGCCTCAAATTCCAATTTATATATGAGCCATAAAATAGGAAGTACGTCTGCTCCACGATCGAAAATATCACCATCAATCACCAAATGGTTACTGCCATATATCCATTCATATTTATCATTAATCACTTCCCCTGTTTTCAGAATAGCGGCAAACAAGTCGAAACGCCCGTGAAGGTCGGATACGGCAAATGTTTTAGCATACTCGGTACGGTCTTCCCATGCCGGACGTTCAAAATTCTCAATCTTATTAATGGGTACCTGAAAAAGGAGCTGATTATCATCCGAATACACATCCAGTTTCAATCCGGCCGGTAATCCGGATTCTTCACGAATGTTCAATGCATTATCTTTAGTCACTTCCAAGATTTTAAGTTTACCGTTTTCATAGAAAAGGTAAGGGCCATCATTACGGAAATGAGTGATTTCAGCTATATCCGGTCCCACGGGAGTCAGATCTTCCCCGCACGAATAAAAGGCTGTGATGAACAAACCCAAAAGGAAATAGATGCTATATATCTTTTTCATAATTTCTATACGTTAATGCGTTAATTAATGCAATTCATATTCCGGATTCTGAACCATGTTTTCATTGTACTCCATTTCGTGGTTAGGAACAGGAAGAACGATTTTATAATAACTCCAATCAAACTCAACTGCTTCATTAGGAACTTCGCTCAAATAATCTTCACGCATCACTTTCCTGTTATTTCTAAGTAAATCAAAGAAACGTTGTCCCTCTCCCCAGAATTCAATGCGACGCTGTTCAAGCACCAGATCCAGATTTATATCTTCATCTGCCACAGCATCCAGATCCTTACCCGTACGTGCATAAATAGGTTTCAGATACTTGCGCGTATTAGGTATATCATTCCTCTTAATCGCAGCTTCAGCCGCATTCAGATAGAGTTCCGACAGACGGAAAACCGGAATATTGGCATCTTCATACGATTTAGAACCTTGTGCCGGATATTTCAAGCAATAAGGTTTACTGCTACTATCCGTAGACACCATCTTACTACGAACATCATCGGAATTGTCTTTCATGTAGTCTTTCCAATACTTTTCGGTGGCTATCAGATTATATTTGGTGCTAAGATAACCGATGGATGATTTTCCCGGACTATCAGTTGTCAGATTCACAATTTCGAACAACAGCTCACTATTGAACGGAGTAGCCCATATCTTGGCATATTCATCATTGGTCCACAACTTATAGCCTTGTTTTTCTGCACCTTTAATAGCTTCGGCAGCCACATCGTATGCCTCTTTGTCATTCCCCATATAGAGGTAAACCCGGCTTAATAATGTCATTGCCGCCCATTTATTGATTTTACCCTCTTTCTTTACCGAACGAAGCAGCTTCACTGCATCTGTCAGGTCGTCTGTGATGGTCTTATAACATTGGGCAGTCGTATTGCGGGAAGGTTTGATATTCTTATCTTCTACCACTTTATCAATGATGGGCACAGCCAATGATGCCCCGTTATCTTTCAGATAAGGATACCCGTAAATACGTGTCATATCGAACAGCAACAAGGCACGTATTGCCAAAGCCTCTCCTTTCAAGTCATTATAATACTCCTGCTCTGTCAGCTTCTCCAGTTTCGGAGTTGTAATTTCCCGATCGGGAACAAGCTTTATCTTTTCAATATCCCTGAATAAAATGTTCAGGTTCTTACCAATACCGTAGTACATTCCCCAAAAACCACTAGGTCCATTCGTCTTATTATACTTGAATGTATAGAAACTGACATTGGTGCTGGAAGACTTATAAGATTTCATGTCATCTCCCCTCAAATCACCATAACAGAACATATCTGCTCCATAATAACTGGATGACTGCATACTGCTGTATGCACCATTCAGCACAAATTCAAAATCTCTTAATTCGGTCAATGAACCATCGGTTTCTATAGCTGTGGAAGATTGCAAATCCAACCAGTCATTTCCGCAACTACTCAATAAGGTTGCAAAGACACCTAAAGCTATATATTTTATCTTTTTCATACTTATTCATTTATAGATTAATGCACTTAGAATTTCACTTCCAAACCGAATGTATAAGTTCTCATCGGAGGAGTATCCCAACTAGGTGATGAACCCGATTCGGGGTCAATATAATCGTATGCCGCCCAAGTTAACAGGTTATTGCCCGATGCATACAGACGTATATTGTCTATACCCACTTTCCGGGTCCATGTCTTCGGCAGTGTAAAACCGAAAGTCAGATTCTTCAGACGAACATAATCTCCACTGTATAAACGACGTGTGGTAGCATAATCGGTCATGGAAATTGATCTACCGACTACAAAACGTTCGATACTCGTTTCATCCCCCTCCTTCTGCCAGCGTTTCCGGTAATAAATAGGAATATTCAGTGTTCCGTCGCCACCATGTTCCAGTTTGCTTGCCGAACCATCATAGTTCCATGCTCCAAAAGAGAAATTCACGTTAAAATTCAAATCAAACCACTTATAAGAGATGCTGTTACCCAGTCCACCGGTGATAGTAGGATCGGCACATTGCAGTATCACTTTTTCCGCACTACGCGGATCTTTAGTAGTTTCTTTATTCAGATTTCCATTTTCATCTGTCGTATTCTTATAGAACATCGGCTCACCGTCTGCCGGGTCGATGCCTGCAAATTCAATCATATAATAGGTAGAATAGGGCAAACCTACCTTATGAATAGATGTTCCGCTGGTTACTTGTTTCAAATCTCCGTCCAACTTCAGGATTTTATTGGAATTATGTCCCAGATTCAAACTTGTGCTCCAACGAAAATCTTTTGTCTCGATATTAGTTGAACGAATTTCCAATTCATATCCCTTGTTTTGTAATTTACCAATGTTGGCAAGATAACTTGAGAAACCTGTTGCAAGAGATAATGGCCGGCTGTAAAGCAGATTTTTCGTTGTACGGACATAATATTCAAATGTAACATTCAGTCTGTTGTCGAAGAATCCCAGGTCGATACCGGAGTTGAAGTTATAGTTGGTTTCCCAAGTCAGTTCCTTGTTTTCCAGTTGCGACTGCGTGATACCCGGATTATCGTTATAATTACTGGTCAGACTGCTCAATCCCATATATCCATAATAAGAAGACGGCAGAGTTCCGTTCACACCGTAAGAAACTCTAAGTTTCAGGTCGCTTAACCAGTTCTGAAGAGGTTTCATAAAACTCTCGCTACTCACTCTCCATGCACCGGACAACGACCAGAAATTTCCCCAACGATTCTCTCTTGCCAATCGCGAACTTCCGTCTGTTCTCCAACTCGCTCCCAGATAGTATTTGTTGTCATAATCATAGTTGGCACGCGTAATATAAGAAACAATACGCGTCGTACTGTTAGAACCTCCCATACTCTGATACACTACACCATTGTTGACTTCCGGTTTATCCCAGCGTGCAAAATTAGAGATAGTAGTTCCCAATCCATCCGACTCCTTACTGTTGATTTCATAACCAACCAAAAGGTCCAGATTGTGTTTTTTCTTGATCTTTGTCTGATAAGTCAGAATATTAGACCATGTCATATTGGTAATATCATTATAATCTTTGCTGAAACGTCCGTTATCATCGTCACCGTCACTGGTACGCGGGTCTTTCCATGCACGAGACTTGTTCATCACAAAATCATAGCTGAATGTAGACGCAAACTTAATTCCTTTCCAAATGTCGAATGATGCATATACGGTATTGAAAGAACGAGTCGCATATTCTCTCTTAAAATTATAAGAATTTGATAACATCGGGTTACGGTCATCCAATTTGATTAATGCACGGTTCCAGGTGCCGTCTTCATTCCATATAGGGTCAGACGGTGTGGCTCCATTACGCGTACCGTAAATTGGAGAAGTATACGATGTACCCTCCGAATAAGTATCCTGATTCACTTTGGAGAACTGTATCTTTGCACCGATATTCATCCATTTAGCCATCTGATAGTCTACATTCAAACGTGCAGAAATACGTTCCAGACCGGAGTTTATCGTAACACCATCCTGCTTCATATAGCCGATAGATGTATAGTATTTAATCTTTTCCTGTCCGCCGGAAGCCGAAAACTCGTAATTCTGGTGGCTACCGTTACGGAACAGATAATCATCCCAATTCACAAAACCACACCAAGGGATCGGTGCATACTGGTCAATATTCGAATCGGCATAAGCCCATGCTTCATTCTCGGTCATCCCCTGATGAAGTCCTACCTCATCATCGGTCTTACCGCTATAAGTTAAAGCATAATTCCGAAGCCCCTCGTGGATCAGGTTACGACGTTCCTGTCCGCCCATCAATTCGCGGAAAGGCATGGCAAAATTAGAGAATCCCCAATCCGATTTCAATTTAAAGACCGGTTTACCTGCTTTTCCTTGTTTCGTGGTAATAATGACAACGCCATTCGCTGCACGTGAACCATAAAGTGAAGCAGCAGCGGCATCCTTGATAACAGTGATGCTTTCAATATCCGATGTATTCAAGGTAGACATTACATCCAAACCAGAATCACTACCGGATGCACCAATATTACCCGACAATACGGGAACACCATCCACTACATACAGCGGAGAATTGGAGGCATTGAACGAACCCATACCACGGATACGGATGGACGTTGACGAACCCGGTATACCCGAACCGGTATTTACACTGACACCGGGAGCCGCCCCCTCCAACATCTGTTGGAAAGATACATTAGGCACATCTTTCACAGCATCTGTCTTTACGATACTGGCAGAACCTGCATAAGCCGATTTCTTGAAAGTACCATATCCCGTTACAATCACTTCGTCCAACAGGTTATTATCCACTTTCAGGATTATGCTCATCGGCTTGCCGGGAGTTGCAACGACTTCCTGTGACGTATAACCGATATAAGAAACCATCAGAGTCACTTTCTTGTCTGTAACTTCCAGATGGAAATTACCATCCATATCAGTCATCATACCGTTAGTTGTACCTTTCACAATGACATTAGCTCCGATTATCGGCTCTCCACTATCTTCAATTACTTTCCCTGTAATCGTATATTTCTCACGTGCAACAGTTTCCGTCCTAACGGGTTCAGCCTTACGGATGGCAATTACTCCATCATGAACCGTATAAGTCAGTCCGCTATTTTGCAGGCATTTGTTTAGCACTTCAGAAATCAGTTCATTCTTCACATCCAGATTTTCCACTCTGACTTTCTTCGCATCATTTGTGCTGTAGATAAAGGTAAAGTCCGTTTGTTTCTGAATTTCCCAAAGAACTTCATTCAGTGTTACATTTCTGAATTTGGCTGTAACCGTGGTCTGTGCGAATACAGATGCGCGCATCAGCCCTGAAGTCGTAATACAGAGAAAAAGGAACATCATACAAAGACGTTTTCCATATTTCCCAAATCTGGCAACATTACGTAGTTTTTCCATAAAACAGGGATTAATGATTAGTGAATATTTTGATAGTTTTTCCTTCTACTGTGACAGTTACTCTACCCGTTTGCTCCAACAATTTCACCAATGGGGTAATCTCATTATAGCGGTTAACATAGCAGCCGAAACGTAACTCTTTTGTCGCTTCATTCTCATAGACTACATCCATATCATACCATCTGGCAAGAGTTTTCATGATGTCGTCCAATCGCTGATCTTTAAAATTGATCTTTCCATGTATCCATGAGGTATAAAATGCAGTATCTACATTGCGTACATTGATCTGGTTGCTGCCCGGAGTAATACAAGCCTGTTCCGATGGTTTCAGAATCCGGTTACTTCCATTTTCAGTCTGTACTTTTACCGAACCGCTGACAAGTGTAGTTTGATATTCTTCGTTTGCGTAAGCTGATATATTAAAAGTAGTTCCTAATACTTCTATTTTCATCCCTTTGGTTTGTACAATAAAAGGCTGTCCGGTTTTGCTTACTTCGAAATAGGCCTCTCCCTCCAATTCTACCAAACGGCAATCCTGTGCAAACTGAACAGGGAAGCGGATGGAACTCATAGAATTCAACTGTACCTTGCTTCCATCGCTCAACATCAGCTGATATTCACCACCACGAGGAACGTTTACCTTATTATATGCAAGTTTTTCGGATGTCCGGGCGGGAGCCTGCTGATAATTCAATGCGGTAGAATCCACCTGAATGACTGTACCATCTTTTTCTTTCAATTCCACGCCGGAAGTGGACTTCAAATCAATTGCTTCTCCATTATCCAAAATAAGAACAGCTTTCTTACCACCCGGAACAATTTGTTCCGCTACTTGAGATAACGGCTGGGGTTCATTACCGCTCTTATATATTGCCACAGTAGCAATAGCCACCGGAAAAATGAAAATAGCAGCATATTTACATATATTCAGTATCCGATGTCTGAACCGATGGCGTTGGATTTTTCTTTGTACCCCCTCCCATCCATCCTCTGCATGGAAAGTTTGCCGCTTCTGCATATTCTGCTTTATGTTCTCTTCCTTGCAGATTTCCTGAAAAAGGCGTTCGTTTTCGGGCGATTCATCTCTCCACCGGGTCAGTTCCGCCTGTTCTTCTTCCCCGATTTCATCAGATAAGTATCTGGCAATGAGTCTTGCAATATAGAAATGTTGGTTTATCATAATTCACATGTTTTAATCGTTGTTTATACTAAAACAGGTGAATTGAAAATCAGGGTGTATTAAAAATGATTTTTTTTAAAAGAAACTATAAAAAGTAAAAAACCAGGTAGTAATAGTCTTTCAAATATACGCGTAATTTACGGTAGGCAATCTTTTTCTGGGAGTGTACCGTTTCGCCGGAAATATTCAGTGTTTCAGCAATTTCCGGATTGCTTTTTCCCTCAAGTGCCAGTTGCATAATGCTTTTCATCTGCGGCGGTAGTTTTTCAATGGCATCCACTAATATCCGGTAACTTTCTTCTGCTATGACCTTGTCTTGGAAAAAAGAGTCTTTACTCATTTCCTGAACTTTCTGTGCATACTCGTTCATGACCTTGGTATGTTCCAGTTCATTTAAAGATTTATTGCGTACCGACGTATAGAGGAATGATTTAATCTGATGCACATACATGAAATCATCGCGCAACTGCCACAACTTCACAAAACACTCCTGAACAATATCAGCCGCTAATGCATCATTTTCGACATACTGATTAGCAAACATACATAGAGATATGTAATATTTGTCGAATATAGAACGAAACTGAGTCTCATCAGTTAACTTAATACTAATATAGTCTGTTGTGCCAATCACGTATTCTTTATTTTGGTTACAAATATACCATTTGAAAATTATGTAACCAAACAAAAATGAAAAATCACAATCTTTGTTTCATTACAAAACCCTCAAAGAAGTCGTCCCGGTAACTATTACCGATAGCAATTTCATACGATTTTATAAATATATCATTATTGTCAAATGACTCGATGTGATCGGTATTGACAATATAGGATTTATTCACCCGCAAAAAAATAGATTTTGGTAATAAATCGAATATGGCTTTCAGGCTCATGCGAGTAATGATACGCTGGTCGTTCAGTTGAAGAATGACGTAATCTTTCAATCCCTCAATAAAGAGAATATCGGAGAAATTCACCTTGAAATACCGGCGCTCTGCCTTTACGAAGAAATATTCAGCGGCAACAATCGTTTCGATAGCTTCTTTCTCTTCTTTCAATAATAGAGAATGATAGGATAACGCTTTATCCACCGCCTTTTGAAAACGTTCCGCTTCGACGGGCTTAATCAGATAGTCGATTGCATCTACTTCATAGCTATCCAGCGCATATTCTGTATAGGCTGTGGTGAAAATAACCAGTGTTTTTTTGGAAATCGTACGGGCAAACTCTATTCCTGTAATCCCAGGCATCTGAATATCCAGAAAAACCAGATCGACTCCCTGCTGCTCCATAAAGTCGGAAGCAGTTGCAGCACTATTAAAGCTACCTATCAACTGGAGATTATCGGATTCTTCTATCAATAACTTCATGGCCTCACGTGCCAAGGGTTCATCATCTACAATGATACAATTCATAATGTTATACTTAAAATTACAGAATAGAGATTTTCATCTTCTTTTTGTTCCAACTTATAATGTTCAGGATACAGTAATCCTAATCTACGCTGAATATTGGCAAGTCCGATTCCACCGACTTTACCCTGCTGGACTGCAACAGCCGGTTTAGAATTCTCACACCGGAATTCCAGCCGGTGAGCCTCCACTTTAAAAAAGACATGGACATACGAAGAATGCTCACTATCAAAACTATGTTTCACCGCATTTTCCACAAAAGGAATGAATAATAAAGGCTGAATCCAAATGGAATCCACTTCTCCCTCCTGCCTCAACGTAAACTGGAAATTGTCACGACGTATCTTTTCCAAATTCAGGTAGTCATTCAGGAAACGGATATCCGAAGCCAACGAAACTCTTTCACGCGAACTGTCATTAATCTGATACCGTAGCAAATCTTCCAGTTTGAAAAGTACTTTGGAAGCTTCTTCCGGATTTCTCTTTATCAGGACATTGGCATTATTCAGCATATTGAAAAGGAAATGCGGGTTAATCTGATTCTTCAGAAATGTCAGTTCGGATTGTAAAGTAGTGGACTCGAGTTCGTCAATACGTAGGTTGTAACGCAACCAATGGGTAAACAGTGATATGGCTGCCGAACCTGCGGTAACAAAACCGATGGTCAGTATCCCCGAAAAAGTATTAATGAAAGTAGCGAATCTGCCAGGATCTTTTCCGGGCAGAATTACTTCAAAGAGTAATCCCTGGGTAATTGAAAGGAAGACGATGACTACCAAATTCGTCAGGACAGCCGCCAGGACATAATGACCTAAGCGGTTCTTCAACAGAAAGCAGGGTACTAATATATACAGGTTCATATAGATTACCGTATTAATGGAAACAAAATATGCCAGGAATCCACCAAAACGCCGCCAAAAAGAAACTGACTGCAAAGGTTCGTACCAAAAGACATTAATAGTCATCAAAAGAACTATTATTTGCAGTAACAGATGTCTGCATGTCCGGTAATGAGGACTTAACAAAAAAGCTGTAACACTTTTATCTTCCATTCTTCTATGTTCTATATTCAGGTTCATACTTCACCTCCTTTCAATTCCAACCAGATGCTTTCTGTCGTCAGGAATAGTCTGTAACGATTGCCATATAATAAGTTCAGTCTTTGGCGGATTCTTTCAAGTCCTTTATCTTCCAAAAGATTCACTTGTAGGCAAAGACAGGTGAATATAATTGTGTTCTCTTCTACTTTCAAATGGATTTTGAGAGAAACAGGGATTGATGTTCGCTGTTCGTTGATTGATTTTACAATATATTGCACAAATGGAATGAAAAGCAAGGGTGGAACCAGTGTTCTATTTACTTCTCCATCCGCAAGCAGTTCATAATTGAATTGTGCCTGGGAATTCTGTTCCAAGGTCAGGTAATTATTCAGGAAATTAATTTCACTACTAAGCAATACCTTTGTTCTGCTGCAATCATATAGTTGATAGCGAAGTAGTTGACTTAATTTCATCAGCATCTTCGAGGCTTTTTCCGGTTCGCTCAATGTCAGTTCCCCCGAATGATGCAATGTTTTGAAAAGAAGTTCGGGGCTGACTTGTTCTTTTAGCTGTTCCACTTCCGAAAGTACGTGAACCTTTTCCATTTGTGAGACACGTTGATGGTCTATCATCCATTCTTTCAGGAGAACAGTCATTGTTCCTCCTATCATGCAGAGTGTGGACAACATGAAAGAAGATATATAATCCATCACTATAGGTATGGAAAAATAAGAGGCACGTTCGTAAAATTCCGGCCAGCAGGAATAAGATACATATTCCGTTGCCATTTGTATTGCCAGGGCAAGCATCATTGCTACTGAAAGTAAGGATATGTAGCTTAGATAGCGTCTTTTCAGCAAAAACTTTGGAAAGAGCCAGAAAAGATTCAGATAAATAACTCCTATATAAGTCAGTAGATATAAGAAAGTGAATGTATAAATCCATCCTCCCAATATATCCCGGTAATCGAGGAATATAATAAAAACCTGATTGAATGATATGGTAGCCAACACCATAATGAGCACCAGATAACGCGCCCATCGAAGTTCCGGGCTAACGAGAAATCGATATAATAAAGTAGATTTATTGTCTGTTGTTATTGTTTCAGCCATCGTGTATTTAATCAGGGAAGATGTTTTATCTCCGGGGACGAAGATAAAACATTTTTCCGGTTGGACTTCTATATCGGTTATCTAAAATTCAAGTTTATAACTCACATTTGTCAATGTTGTAGAACCGTCGCTAACATCAATTTTTCCAGTTTTCACATTATATTCATGTCCATAGTGTTCTTTCGCACCGGTAAAGTTAAGTCCTTTCACTGCAAACTCATGAGAGACTTTCTTCTTGTTGATGCGGTAACTCACGGTATAGTTGCCGATAAGCATGGGAGAATATTGTTTAGAAAATGCTTTCGTTTCGTCATATTGCACCTCTTTATCAGGATGATTCATCGTTGCTTCCCTGTCAATCGGAGAATACCGGTCACCTCCTTGTAAGGTCAATTTCAGATTGATGCTAAGAATATTCTGTCTATTACGTCCCAGCATCCATTCCTTTCCAATCAGTCCGTTGATGACATAATTCCGATTAAACTTCGTATTGTACCACACACCGTCTCCGCCCCGATAGCGGGAATCGAAAAGAGAACCGGAAATCATGTAATAGAGTCCTTTTTCCAGGAAACGTTCTAAAGTGATGTCAATGCCTATGTTGCGTCCTCTTCCTTTATTAACCAATGCGTCTTCCACATAGAAATCAGAGCGGTTGAGTACGGAATAAGAGCTGTCAGCCATCACAGGCACATCATGGAGAAATTGGATATAAGGTTCTATTTTCAGATTCATGCGATCGGATATTTTGTATCCAAAAGATAACATGACGTGCTGCGCTTTGGTGAAATCGAGTTCCTTGTTGACGGATTTGTCTCCTGTATTTTTCGTTTTCACAAAATAGACGTCCATTTTCTCCATACGGCTGTACATACCATAAGCCAGTGCGAAAGTTGCTTTCGGAGTAGCTTGCCATTTCAAACCAATACGGGGTTCAACAGACCACTTATTATTCAGGGTCAGAAATTGCCCGTAAATACCGGCATTGAGCGTCCAACGTTCCGTCAATCCTACAGAAGAACTATTGTAGGCAGATATCAGACTCGTATTGCCTTTTCCTTGAGATACGGTTTCCAGTGATTCGGCTTCATAAGGAGCAATGGCAAGGTTCATTTGATAGAACATGGCATTATACGTAAATCCTGTCTTATTAGTAAAACGGTTACTGAATTTACGGTTGAAAGTCGAAGTCAGTATCAAGTTGGTATGTTTCGAGTTAAGATCCATGTAGGGAGTAGATTCCAGAGAGTGGTTAAACATGGTTGCTCCTCCGTCCAGTTGCGAATAAGTGCCGGCAATAGTGGTTTTCAATGATGCGTCATTGTTGAAGAAATAACGGTGGCTGATACCTCCGGCAGCCATATACTGTTTGTCTTTTGATTCGCTACGGTCGCTCATATATTCCCATTTATCCGTATTCTTTTCAAAATCACTGCCGAATTTATCAATCAGGCTGGTTCCCCAGACAGAGAATGTTCCTGCTTTCTGTGTCGGGAAATTCAGTTTGAAGTTCAAGTCCTGATAGTCCATCTTTCCGCCCTCCAAGTTCAGAAGTCCCGTTGTGGAATACCGGTAATTGAAAATATAGGATGCTTTGTGCTTCTTGCTTAACGGTCCTTCGGAAGCTACATCAATTCCCATGATGCCCACTTGAAGCGTATTCTCATTCTTCTGGTTATTTCCATTACGCAATTTCATATCAAACACACCGGATACCGCATTTCCATATTCTGCCGGAAAAGCTCCGGTAAAGAAATCGGAATTACCCAATACCTGCGAACTAAGAGATGAAAGTATTCCTCCACCCAATGTGGCAATATCCGCAAAGTGATTCGGGTTGGGAATTTCAACGTCTTCCAATCGCCACTGCAACAGATGGGGAGCATTGCCATGAATGGATATTCCATTAGAAGATACACTGGGGGCCACTCCGGCAAAGGAGGATACCAAACGGGCAGGGTCGTCAAAACCTCCGGCGTAGCGGCTCGCTTCTTCCACACTTAACATACGGGCCCCGGTAGTAGCCATCTTATTCATCGCCTCCTCTTTATTGGTTCTGGCACGAATCACTACTTCATTGAGTTCGTTTACACTTTCTTTCAAAGGAATTTCCAGATAAACTTCTTTGGCGGAAGTTACCAGTATCTCTCTGAAAATACCCGGCTCATATCCCATAAAGGCTGCCTCTACCGTATGCCGTCCAACAGGAACCTGTGGTATGCTGAAACGACCGAGACTGTCTGTTATCGTACCTGCTCCCTCTTTTTCGGATAATCTCACCGTTGCATACGGTATCGGGTGTTTCGAATCTCCGTCAATAACCATTCCCCGGATTGTCTGTACCGGTCGTCCTTTTCTCTGCGGTGTCTGACTAAACGCCACTGCGGATACCAACAAAGCAACCAACAAAAGTATCCACCCGCCATAACGATGTATTTTCCGGGTTAACTCTTCACTAAGAACTCTTTCAAAGGTTTTGAGTACTGCGCTGCATTCATCTGCGGAGATACCCGACTGAATAGATATTTTTTCTAATAATCTAGTTTTATTCATCTTCATGATTTTATTCTGTTTTTATTTCGTCACGAAGATAGAGTATAGAAGATTGCCGATTTTTGAAATGAGACGAATGCATCCCGTTTGTAGACAAAACGCAAAATTGATAAGACGAAAAAATCATTCAATCCATGAAATCTTACCAGAAACAGAGCTTTAAAAAAAAATAAAACTCCATATATTCTGTTTTTAGAAAAAAAATTCTACATTTGCCAAATCAATATACAGCAAAACAACAATAGTGGCTTTATAGCGACACAATCAATTTAATATTTATAAAGTATGAAAAAGTTTTTATTTGTTTTGGTGGCCTTTATCACCATTTTTATGACTAGTGCTGAAGCACGCCGTATAAAAATCAACGTTCCAGCTAACATTCCTAAAGTCGCTACTTTGCCGGACAGTTCCTATTACAAGACAGATGACGGTTCACATTTGGATCTGGGTTATATTGAGAAAGATGGTAGCCGTGTATTAGTGCTGTTTTCAGAATCCAAACCTGACACCTATTATGATATTCCCGACGATTTTATAGAAGCTCTTCAGAAAGACCTCAATGTAGAGGATCTTACCAGTCTCATTCCAGAGCCATCTTTCTGGGATAAATGGGGAGGCAGTATTCTAATCTATGGCTTCGGTGCATTGATCGTTATCGGTATAATAAGTTATCTGAAAGATTTTATCTTTGGTATCCTCGGACTAGGCAAAAAGAAAAAAGAGGAAGAGGACGAAGAAGATAATGATTCGAAAGCTAACAGCTAACGGTTCATCCTAAGATTAAGTCGGGCAACTCCTATTCTGGTTAGTTGCCTTACCTATATAAGAAAAGTCACATCACTTTCAGAACGGTTTATGTCCTCTAAAAGTGATGTGACTTTTCTTAATAGCACACGCCAACCTACCCTAAAAAGTCGGTCTTATCTTTATCCGTGATCTCCCGAATTACTTTACATGGAACTCCTGCAGCGATCACATTTTCCGGCACATCCTTAGTCACTACACTTCCTGCTCCGATTACCGAATTTCTTCCAATGGTAACACCACCCATAATATGGACGCCTGCACCAATCCAGACATTATCCTCAATCACAATCGGACGTGCATAGCAACCTCCCATAACGCGTTCCCGAGCATCAAGTGCATGATTTGCAGTGTACAGTCCGACACGTGGTCCCAACAAGACATTATCCCCTATTGTAATAAGATTCCCATCCAACATGATGCAATCAAAATTAGCAAAGAAGTTGTTTCCTATAGTGATATTAAATCCAAACTCACACCGGAAATTGGGTTCGAAGTGAACATTCTTCCCAATGCCTTTCAACAATTTGCGTAATAATGCTTCACGAACCTCTTTGGGTTTTCCATAAGTAGAGTTATAATCATTAGTCAGAAAAACGACTTGTTCTCTTCTCTGAACCAGTTCTGCAGACAAATCATTATACATAGTCCCCGACAACATTCTTTCATACAATTCTCTATTTTCCATATCTATATCATAATGATTGATTAAAGTCCTTTTGTAATCACCGGTAATCCGAAAAAGCCTTTTTGTAAAGTTAGTATCTTCGGTGCACCTGCCTTGGTCTTATTATAAGTGGAAAGTGACACATGCAATTCTTCCACAGCTCCATTCTCAAAAGCTACCTGCAAATAGTATTCCTTACGTATGCCATCCGAAACATAACGATGCCTGCCTACTCTACGGGTCTTCTTGTGTGTTTCTACATATTTTTTCTGTACCATCACTGTTTCTTCGTGTGTGGAAGCAAGATCGGCAAACCAATAATTACCGCCAAGAAACAATACATAACTGATGGCACCGATGCAAGCCAGATGACACAAACAATTAATTACTTTACCATCCATGGTTGTAAGCCATATCCATTTCTTATAGAATGGGATAGTAGCAAGAGCAATCAAAAGCGCCATTCCAACAGGTATCCACCAGGCAGTCAGTGTATCTTCGTAGATAACATATCCGATGCCACACGAAGCAATAAATACCAGAAGCATCAAAAAGCGAAGTATCTTAATAAATAGAGTTTTCATCATATTTCTTTCATTTATACGCAAATATAAAAATAAGCTACTGAAAACACTGATTATTAAGAAAAATACTTGATTCAACCTACTAATTCATGATTAATCAAAAGCCTTTTGCCGATATATCAAGACCATTTGATTTTCCATCATAACTGAAATTCATGCTTATTGTATCTCCTAATAAGATGACAGCTATACAATCATTCTTTTGTGAAAGAAAGAATATGACTAATATGTCTGGAGGATGTTCCTAATAAAATAGAATATTGACCGGAATTCACTTTCCAATCATGCGTTTCATCATCCCAGAAAGCCAAATCCTCTGGCGTTATTTCAAACTCTACAGTTTGATTCTCTCCTGAATTTAAAAATATCTTCTTAAACCTTTTCAGTTCTTTCTCGGGACGCAACACAGATGGTTGATCTTCTTTGAGATATAGCTGTATAACTTCAGCTCCTTTCTGACTTCCTGTATTTGTAATAGTCACCGAACATCTTATCATTTGGTCATTCATTTTTTTAGATGACAAACGTGGTTTAGTCAATGTAAAAGTTGTATAAGAAAGCCCATACCCAAAAGGATAAAGTGGTTCTATATTTTTTGTATCATACCATCTATATCCCACTAATACACTTTCTCCATAATTCACATCATACACATTGATAAGATGCTCATTTTTAAGTTCATTATAGAGTGACGCCCCTTTAGGTAAGTATCCCCATGCCGGTGAGTCCTCAAATGTTTTTTCTATAGTCATTGGTAACTTACCAGAAGGAGTTACCTTACCTGTGATAATATCTGTGAGTGCTTCAAAACCCGATTGTCCTCCATACCACCCGTAAATCAAACCCGCCAATCGATCATTCCATGCAGACATATCAATAGCTGATCCCGTATTAAGGATAGCAATAGTATTAGGATTATTTTTAGTGACATATCGCATTAATGATTCATCTTCTTTTGGCAAAGCAAATGGACGTTCTATTGCTTCTTTATCTCGCGTACCCATACTTAGCAAAACGATGTCAGCCTCTTTTATATCAACTACAGTAGGCTTTTCTATATAATACACTGTTCTGCCAAAAGCTCTCTGTAATGCTTCAATCAGACTTACATTATTGTAGCCGATTACTTCTGCAGCCCCATAGCCACGAGGTATTTCATATATAAACTTACCTGTCAATAATATTTTTCTATTCTTTGTTGGATCAAGTGGCAAAATATTATCTCTGTTTTTAAGTAAAACAATTCCTTCTTCCGCCACTTGTCGTGCAATTTTTTCATGCTCCTGATACTTATCAAGCAAAGACAAGTCATATTTGGACCTATCATAAAATCCCATTGCAATACAAGTAGCCAAAATAGGACGCACCATATCATCTAAATCTTTTTCTGTGATTTTTTTCTGATGGTATAAACCCAACACAGATTCTCCAAAATTATATGAACCAGGCATCTCCAAATTCTGTCCTGATTTAATAACTTTCTCCAAATTCCACACCGAATTCCAATCACTCATTACCAACCATTTAAATCCCAATTTTTCTCTAAGAATATTCTTAATAACATACGAACTTTGCCCAGCCCACTCTCCATCAATTTGGTTATACGAGGTCATTACAGACATAGCTCCTGCATCTATTCCTGCCTTAAAACCAGGTAAATAGATTTCATTCATAGCTCGTTCGCTAATGATAGAATTACTCCGTTTACGATAGAATTCGGTGTTGTTCCCGTAGAAATGCTTCAAACAAGCCGCTGTGCCTGTACTTTGAAGTCCCGTTACATATTGACTTACCATTTGAGATACTAAATAAGGATCTTCTCCAAAATATTCAAAGTTTCTTGCACATTGAGATTGTCGATAAATATTTAATCCAGGACCCAACAAAACTTCGATACCTCCGGCTCTACATTCCTCACCAATAGCTTTTGCATATTGGTAAGATAGATCTGGAGAAAATGTAGAGGCTAACAATATAGGAGAAGGAAAAGCTGTTGAGCGTTCCAATTGTTTCACCACATTAGGATCAGGCAAATTATTTCGGATATTTACTCCTTGTGTTGCATCCGACAAGTAAATGGGAAGTATCCCTTTCTCTTCGAATCCTTTAATAAAGAATTTATTATATCCTCTGACCATGAGTGCCTTCTCTTCTATCGTCAATCGTTCCAATAAGTCATTCGCCTTTTTATATGCCGCAGTTGCGTCCATTATTTGTTGAGCATATATCCCAATGCAACTAATAAACATAAAAACAAGTGAGATAATTTTTTTCATATTATGAAAACTCTTTAATGTAGAACTCCTCTTTATAATAGAGAAGTTCTACCTATTAATATTTAATTATTATATAATTCTTTTATTTCACTTTCTGATAATATTCTTTCGTACAAAATAAAATCATCCAGATAACCATTTAAAAAGTTTTCAGGGGCAAATGCTCCATTAGTAAAGCGATAATTACAACCAATGTAATATGGCCAATTATCAACTACTTTGTCAATAACCCCTTTCTTTTCAATAACTTTTTCTCCGTCTATATAAAGATAACTATCCCTTTTGCCATCAACTTTTTGATAAACACAAACATAATGATGCCATTCACCATCATCCATCCGTTTTCCTTCATATTCAGCCCAGTTTCCAGCCTTACCTTTATATTCTACGCAGAACACAACAGTTTTACCACTAGTATCAAGTCTGAACCAACTTTGTCTTGGGACAGGATCAGTATATGTAGCACCAGGACCAACACCTTGATGGAATATAGCATTCTTTCCAGTCATATTTGAAGTCTTCACCCAGAATGCAACAGTAAACTCACTCTCCGTATAGTGGCTCTTTAACCCTTCTTCAGGAATAGACAATATTGAATAATTTTCTTTATCTCCCTGGAAATGAGCAGCGAATCTACATTCAGCACTTTCGCCAGAAAAACGTGCCGGAGCATTATAGACATTTGCCCCAGTTCCTCCTATAAGTTCTTCAGGGTTCAATTGATTGGGACCTATATCTTTATTATCACCATCGAATGGTAAATATAACACTAGTTTTTCTGCAGAAATGACATATACGTATCCTTCTTTCTCTTTTACGGAACTGTTCACCGAGTTTTTGGCCGTTAACGTCACTTTATATTTTCCAGGATTTACATACTGCACCACAGGATTCTGATCTGTTGAAACAGAAGGATTACCTCCTTCAAAAGTCCATTTCCAGTCTTCCACCATTCCCAATGTTTTATCTAAAAAGTGAATATATCCTCCGGCATATGTATTCCGGCATTGTGCTCCAAAATCTGCGGCAATCGCATTCTTATCAATAACAGTGATATAATCCACCATTACTTTATCAGAAGATGCTTTCGGATTTTTTGCCACTAATTTAACCGTATAAATTCCCGGAGAGAACATCATTTGTGGATTTTGTTCTGTTGAAGTAATAATTTCTCCACCTTCTTTAGGAGTAAAACTCCACAACCATTCATTAGGATAGCCTTTAGATAAATCTTTGAAAGATATAATATCTTCATTTGTTGCAGTAGTCTTATCTGCAGAGAAGTTGGCTGTTATCTGAGATGGGTAGTTGACAGTAATATATTGTTCTTTCACAATTTCATTAACATTGCTTCCTCGTCCAACAGACAAAATGACAGAATAAACTCCAGGTTTATTGTACACAACACTAGGACTGAATAAGACCGAAGTCTCTGGTTCTCCTCCATCAAAATGCCAGTTCCACTTAGTCGGTTCACCGGTAGAAGCATCTTTGAAAGTGACACTTTCACCCATTGTGACTTCCTGAACATTCGATTCAAATGCTGCCTGTAATGATTGCAAATCATCTTCAGAACAAGCAGACAATACTATCATAACGACACACTGTAATAAATATAAAACTTTTCTTTTCATATCAGTGATATATTAAATTCATTGTATTTTATTAATTCTAATTCTCTCAAAACTAATCTTTTCGTATAGCTTTGAGCTGCCATTTTCATATAAAATTCCTATTTCATTATCAGAGAACATTACGATATCAGAATAGGCGAAACCCCACTATATACGACATATCCTGCCGACCATGTTTTACCATTATCCACACTTTTCTTTATACTCATATTTATGCGTGTTAAACTTATATCTGTATTCTCCTGCACATCAGAACAGGAAAATAAAAACAGTCTGAACAATATGTATTGACACCAATTCATTGTATCGATTTTATACTGACAACTTTAAAAGCCAATCCATCTGTATATCTTTTTTCTCCACCTTCATATATAAGAGCAATCTGTGAATCAGAGAGTTCAACCAAATCCGAATAACCAGAGTTTCCTTCATACACAACATATTGCCCTTTCCAACTTTTTCCACTATCAGAGCTTTTCTTAATAGTCATATTAATACGTTCTGTAGCAGAAGCTGCATTTGAGAGAAAAACAGATTGTCCTATTGATAGTATACTACCCTGACATTTACAATCTATTTGATCGTTGCTAGCCTGAGGATTAGACCACGTTATACCACCATCCTGACTAATACTATTTTTTCGGTAGAATCCTTCATCCGCTCTCATATTCAACATTAAAGTTCCCTCTCCTATTTCAGCAACAGAACATTCGCCAACACCACTAACCGGAGTTGGTTCACCTGGTTTCCATGTCTTTCCGTAATCATCAGAATAAATAATATGCGAATAACTTTTCACTTTTCCATTTTCCCTAGTAGTAAAATAGTTTGGAGCAATTAAACGTCCCCTATTGGTCCCTTTCTGAATTTGAATACCATGACAAGGTCCAGTAGCGTACCAATCCCATTTTTCTTTTTTCACAGCAGAAGTTATCTCAACAGGAGATGCCCAAGTGACACCGTCATCATCCGAATAGGTATAATACGGACGCCGAGTGTTTTCTCCGGTTCCATTGGTTATTGTTCCCCACTTATCTGTTTGATAATTCCATGTCATTAACAAATGTATTCTACCTTTATCATCAACAATCGGAACAGGATTTCCACAAGTATTCTGCCCATCATCCCATATCATTATTTGTTTACTCCATGTTTTTCCATTATCAGACGAACGCTTAACAACAAGATCTATATCTCCACTGTCTCCATTACTTCTAGCTTTTCTAGCCTCTGCAAATGCCAATAAGGTATTACTCTGCGTTTTAACAATAGCAGGTATTCTATAGACTTCATATCCGTCTACTCCCTGACTATAGACATAATCGAATTGGGATGCTGGAACTTCCTCTTCAGGTGAAGGTGGAACCGGAGTATCTTGTGAATCATCATCTTTTTGACAAGCCTGTGTGAATAGGCTCGTCATAAGAAATATACATGTCAGAATCTTATAAGTTTTCATATCCTTGGGTTTGTTTCAGATTAGGATTAATATTCATATCACTTAGTGGAATTGCGAGATATAATGGAATAATAATATTATCAATAGCTTTCTTTTTCAAGTTCGGAACTTCCTGATAGACATCTATTGTTCCACCAAAATGGAATCTGAGAAGATCAGGCCATCTTTTCCTTTCAAGATATAATTCTCTTGCACGCTCATTCAGAATCTCCTTTTCCACTACTTTTTTATCCGTACTTCCATTATAAATACCTATCTTAGCACGATCCCTGACTTTATTTAACTCAATGATTGCCTGAGGTGTCTGATTCAATGCTGCATAAGCTTCGGCCTTGAACAAATACATCTCTGCAAGTCGATAAATGATAATATCCGAATCATAGGTACGATCTCCTTCTGTTTTTGTCCCCTTCATCTTATTATCGAAAATACCGATCTCATTTCCTCCCGCATCCTTAGCTATTATAAAAGATTCTTTTGTTCTAATATCAGTGGGATTAGCATTAAAAAGATCTATTAAAAAAGAGCTTGGTGCATAAGTACTGCGAGCCCCACCTTTTGCATAAGGTATTTCATCTTTATTAACTGCCTTTTCCACAAATACATCTCTTGGCTTCAAACTTTGACTATATTGGGCTTCCTTTTCATAAATCTCAAAGTGAATAGTCCATATCACTTCTTTTCCATACTTAGTACCATAAATATCGGCAAAATTGTCTTCAAAAGAAAGACCTTTACTTGCTAAATCAGCATAAGTGATAACATCCTTCAAATCCTGCTCAGAGCCATTCAAGACTTTCGCTTTCCATAACAAAATATCGGCTTTCAGTGCATAACATGCCGGTTTTGAGGCTCTTCCTTTTCCATTCGTATAACTTTCTTCCGGAAAGAGATCGATTGCTGCATTCACATCACTTAGAGCCCGTTCTAAAACTTGCTCTGCCGGCTCCCTTGCTAATTTAGGCTTATTGGAACTTTCTGTCGGTTCCAGTTCTATAGGAGCATCTCCCCATATACGAGCTACACAGAAATACATATATCCCCTTATGCAATATGCTTCTGCCAACAACCTGTTTTTATCAGATTCCACTCCAAAACTTATTCCAGGTGTATACTTTAATAACATATTACAATGCTGAATTACCGAATAATAACTTGACCAACCATATCCGTTTTGTGAAGTCAGATTCTGTGCCCACAAATTCGATGGACCACCTTCCAGACCTGTTGTAAAAGCATCTCCTCTATCTTCAAAATGAAGAGTTGAATTAGAAGTATCACGTAACTTAGTATAAATACCTATCAAATAGCTTTCTACATCCCCCTTTGTATTCCAGTACCCGTCTCCCGTTATACTTGAAACTGTATCTACATCCAGCAAATTGCATGAATGTAACAAGAACAATGAAATTCCTAATAATATTGATTTAATTTGTTTCATAATTACAAGTCTTATTTAATTAGAAATTAATTTTTACTCCCATATTATATTGTCTTGGCCTTGGGTATACCCCATAATCCACTCCGGTATATATTTCAGGAAACATACCATCATATTTCTTTATATAACCTATGTTATATGCTCCAGCAAAAACTTCCACTCCACTCAATCTTATTTTTCTAACCCAAGTTGATGGTAGCATATAGCTTAAAGACACTTCCCTAAATGCCAGATAATCTCCTTTACTAAAATACAGGCTATTGTTGGTACTCCCACTTTCAGAACTGCCTATTTGATTATCCCATCTCATATGATTTCGATATTGATAATCGTAATCACTTTGAACTGTATATTTAGGATATTTCGTTCCATCATTCGCACTTTGCCAGGAATTGGTCATTGCGTCTTTTATGGCATTATTGTTATTACGTGAACTACCCATTATCTGTCCTTTAAAACCATTATCTATCACATGTCCCATAGCCCAGTCCATTACAACCCGTACAGTAAGTCCTTTATATTTGAAAGAGTTGACAATACCTCCCACCTTATCCGGTCGGATATATCCCATGAATTTCATATCTTTAGAGTCCAATTGCCCATCATTGTTCACATCTTCAAATATGGCATCTCCTGCATGTTTCTTTCTACCTTGCGCATTAGGATCATTAGGGGCTTTAGCTGCTGCTTCTTCCGTTTGATAGGTTCCTAAATAATGAAATGCCCATCTTCCACCAAACTTTTCGCCCTCAGCAATTCCCCCAACCTTTTTAGTACCTCCTGTAGCAGGATCATAAATAAAATTACCTCCTACCCGATTTTTCTCCTCTCCATTATCCGGTAAATCTACTACGACTCCTTTATTGTAAGCAAACGTCAATGATAAATCCCATGAAAAATCTTTGGTTTGAATAGGAGTAGCATTCAACTCTATTTCTATTCCGGAGTTTCTTACTGAACCATAATTACTCTTAATCGAACTAAAGCCCGTAGAATTCCATAAAGGTTCATCATACAATCTATCAAATGTCAGTTTATTATAGTAGTCAATTAATAATCCCAATCTATTATTAAAAAATCCGAGATCGACTCCAATATCATACGATTCCGTCGTTTCCCATCGTAATTGAGAATTTTTTAATGTTGTATTTAGTATACCTACTGATCCTTGATAATTAGTATCTGTAATTTTGTACTCACCTCTTGAATTGGCAACACTCAAATTGTTATTACCCGTACGCCCCCAACTTGCGCGCCATTTCCAACGACTCATAATACTTTCTAATGGCTTGAAGAAATTTTCCCTATGCATATTCCATCCAGCTGATACTCCAGGGAAAAATCCCCATTTATTATCTTCTGCAAACCGTGAAGAACCATCTGCACGCATACTGACAGAAACTATATATTTACCTTTATAATCATAGTTTACACGTCCAAAATAACTTAAAGTAGCTTCCATTGTCTTAGTAGAACTTGCTCTTTGTGTACTATCTGCCGTTGCATTTAATGTTGGAATTAAATCTATAGAAGATCCACTACCGCTTGCCGAAAGTCTGTAACTATAATCATGAGTATAACTGGCACCTGCTACAGCTCCTATATTATGCTCCTTGATTTTCTTATCATACGAAAGAACCAAATCTCCCTGCAAATGTCTGTCATAGTTATGCTTAGCTGAAGCAGGACGGATTGTATTTCCAGTCGTCTCATTATCTGCCTGAAAATAATTCTCAATACCTTCAGTTCCAAAATAATAGGCTGTTGGTTTTAAAACTAGCCCAGGTAAAATATTCCAGATTGCACCCAACTGAAAAGTTGTCCTATAAACACTAGTATCATCATAATTTGTTTTATAATAAATCTCATGCAATCTACTTCTGAAAGAAGAAATACCTTCTCCGGGGGCTGGAGTTCCATCTTCATAGTACAATCTGTAGGTCGGTGGTGTTAATATACTTCGAGATATAGTATTGACTGTATTTCCACCTCCCACAGCATCTCTAACCTGCAGACTAGCTTTAGTAGACAAACTCCATGCCTCACTTAATTTATAATTTCCATTAAATAAGACACTATAATTTTTATAATTTGTACCTCTAAGTATACCATCCTGATTCAAATATCTTAAACCTACATAATAGTTAATCGCCTCTGTTCCTCCACTAATACTAAGATCAACCTCATGCTTTTGTCCTGTTGTGAAAGTTGCTTTCTGAAAGTCATTATCCTGGAAGATGAGCTGTTTTCCCGTAACAGGGTCCGCCATGGTTTGCCAGCCCTTATGTTCCAGTAGATTACTCACATAACCTTGACCATACTTTTGCAAATAAACATCCAAAAATTCAAGTGTATTTTTAGAGTTTCTCGGATTTCCTGTTGACATACCAAAAGAACCACTTAAGAATTTTGCCTGATCTTCCTTTCCATTATATGTCAAATCAGCCTGATTAAATTTCGCAATATTAGAACGAGATAATGTTATATAATCCCGTGCATTCAATAGTGAAATTCTCTGCGGTTGTTGTTCCACTCCATACGTATACCTTAAACTGACAGTAGGTTTCCCTTTCTGACCAGCTTTAGTTTTAACCAAGATTATACCATTAGCAGCTCTGGAACCATAAATAGCAGTAGAAGCAGCATCTTTCAGAACTTCTATCGATTCTATATCTGCAGGATTCATATCTGATATATTTCTAAATCCTTGTGATATTATACCATCAATAATTATTAAGGGAGTATCACTTTCAGGTGAAGTAGAACTACCTCCACGAATAAATATTTGAGGGTCTGCCCCCGGTTGTCCATTAGATATTTGTAAGGATAAACCTGGAACTTTGCCTTGTAATTGTAATAACGGATTCTGTCCTGGTGCTTTTTGAAATTCCTCTTTATTTATCTTAGAAATAGAATTTGTTATTAATGCTCTTGACTGTTTACCATAACCAATGGCAACGACTTCATCAAGTAACACAGAACTCTCTTTCAAAACAATCACAATATTTCTCCGTCCCTTAATATCAACCTCTTTTGTTTCCATTCCGACAAAAGAGACAATCAGAGTTGCATTAGGAGGAACCATTATAGAAAATTCACCGGAAGCATTGGTGATAGTACCTTTATCCATACCTTTTACGGATATTGAAACTCCTGGTAATTCAACTCCTGTCTGGTCTTGTACTACACCAGAGACCTTTATATCTTCAGAATTAATATTATTTGCTTGAATATTTGAAAATACAGATGATAAGATAAATACCATCGATAATATTAATAAATCTTTAGTATGCTTTATTGAGTTTTTCATAAAAAATAAAATTAGAATGAATAAATTATATAAGGATTAATCTTTCATATCAATCGTTTTAGGTCGCAGACAAGTGACCAAAATGACCAGCATAACAAATACCAGTATAGCAAGCAACGCAAAATCGCGTCCCAAATGTCCGGCATCCATCGACTCACCCAGAAGGCTCGTAATAGTAGCTCCGGCAAATACACCACACATATTCATAATACCATAGGCAGTTGCCCTGTAACGTGCAGACACAAACTGACAGAGAATAGGCATATTATTTGCGTCAAACATACCAAAACCTATCCCAAACAGCATAGCCCCCATCACCAGTGCGAAAATAGAATGGCCATATCCGATAAACAACAAGGAAGGTATGATAAGCCCCAAACCAATAGCACCAGTATATACTCTTCCACGTACATTTTTTAATACCCAACGATCGGATATATATCCACCTGCCAACACGCCGAATAGTGAGGACAAAGCTATAGAAATAGTAGACATAGGACCTGCTACCGAAATATCAATAGACAAGCTGTCAGAGAAAAGAGTCGGTAGCCAGTTCTTTGCCGCCCATCCCGGGGTACCCGGTACACAGAAATAAAATAAGATAATCCAGAAAAAGACATTGGAAAATAACATTCCCAAACTCTTCAATACAGGAATCTTTTTCATCTTCTGATTTTCTGATACACTTCCTCTCTCTTTATCACGCAGAAGAAATGCCAGAATAACACCATAACCCACACCTATAATACCAAACCAATGGAATGTTGTATGCCAGGAATAGATTGCAGCAAAAGTAGCCCCAAATCCACCGATAGCCTGTCCCACATACAACCCTGTCATATGTATTCCCACAGCCAACGAACGAGTCTTATCTTTATGAAAATCGGCAATCAATGACAAAGCAGCAGGCAAATACAACGCTTCACTAATTCCCATAATTCCACGCAACCAGTAGAGTTGATTGAAAGTGGTGGCATATCCCATCAAGTAAGTAACTCCTGACCACACACACAGACTACCTACAATCAACCATTTGCGGCTCATACGATCACCGACAATCCCCGATAAAGGACTCATCAGTCCGTATACCCACAAGAATACAGCCATCAGGCGACCGAAATTGGCTGCTGATTCCAATTCCCGCACATCCTCCATCATTGGAATTCGCATAGTGGAAAGCATTTGTCTGTCCATATAATTCAACAAGGCAACACCCCACAGCAGCCCAACCACTACCCAAGGATATATATTTGAAGTTTTATTATTCATGTCCGTTTACTTTAAAATCTCTATTAAATTGATTTTTATAAAAGCTAAATCCGACTGACTACTCTCATATAATATACCTATTGAATTTTCATCTATGGATGTAATGCAGGAATATCCGGCACTACGATATTGGTCGAAAAGAATCCAATGTTCTTCCGGCCAAGTCATTCCATCATCAAAACTAACTTTTAAAGTCAGATTATCTCTTGTCCCATAATTATTCGGATTTACAAACAGAAGCATGCTTTTCTTCTTTCCTTCTTCCATATACTCATGTCGATGCAGACTTGCCATACAAGTAGGTTCTACGAGTGCTCTCCGTGAAGTTGGATGTTCTTTCCAACTTTCTCCCAGATCAATAGTTGTGCAGATTCTACGACCGTTCACGTCTTTATTTCCTCTGTTCCGGTTATCACGCATGTTCAACATCAAGGCGCCGTCACCTAATTGTACGACACTACATTCCGTAACATCCTGATATGCAGGATTACTGGTCACCCACGTCTTTCCATGATCTGTACTATACGTAATATTCGAGAAAGGAAGCCCGTTTTCGTCACGTCCTTGTGTAGGAAATATCAACGTTCCGTCTGTCAACGTAATTCCCTGTCCGGGTGCAGGTGCAAATAACCACCATTCAGGGCGTTTCGTCTTTGAGGTTATATTATCCGGAAAGCCCCAGCTAAGACCATCATCCGTACTTTTTGCTATCATAAACTGGGAAGTTTCTTTTAGCCCTGTTCCTGGTTGAGAACCTCTACCTTTCCATTGATGTGTCCAGTTCGTACTTTTTTCATTCAGACCTTCTATCCACTTTCCGTCTTTATCCAGCAGACCGTGCATCCACAATCCGGCTACATAAATATCACCAGTATTTTTATCTACTAAAATACAGGCATCACTCACTCCATTGTATTTCTGTGGTAAACCTCCCCATTCCCCCATATCCAAAACAGTTTGAATGGGTTGCCAGGTTACTCCCTTATCTGTACTACGATGAAGAGCAATATCTATATTTCCCTGCAAATCACGAGGATAATCATAGCGGGCATCAAAAATGGCCAATAAAGTGCCTTTATTACTAGTAGCTAATCCTGGAATACGTGATGAGATACATCCATCCTGTCCTTTCTGTCGTACCGCTACTCCTACTCGTAAAGGTTTACTTGTTTTATCCAAAATTGTCAGATTGCCTTTCGTGGTTTTCACCCGGTTACAATTAACCTGAACACGATGATCCAGTGAAACCGTATCTTTCAATGTTACGGCTACCCAAAAAGACAAAGAATCCTGATTAACCTGCACTTCATTAGTAAATGACATTTTTTGTGTAGCGGGAAGTGCATTACAAAGTAAACGAGACGTATCTATCAGTCCATTCTTCTTCGCACCATATACGGCAACAGAAACAATATCTGCCACATTCGTGCTCCCCAATAAATCCAGATCTATTTGCCGGATAACATAAGGTTGATTGTCTGTCCTGATTAAAGTTATCTTCATTACAGGATTTGCCGGTTTCTTTACCAACACAGGAATAACAGGTCTCTCCAATACCCATTTTATGTCTTTACCTAAAGATGTGACTGGTGACACCAATAACAAAATCATCGAAAATATGATAAATATTTTCTTACTTACTTTCATAGTATCTTTATTTTAGGTAATTTTGAACGCATTTAACTAGATTGGAGGGGATAGACAGAAAGTAAAGTAGCTTACCCCAGCAATACACTTTTACTGTCATCTCCTCTTTATTATCTTCAGAATTCAAAGAATTTTATAGCGTCTAAATCACCTCTTAGTTTTTCATATTCATCAACAGAAAAAGGTTTTATCGGCAACCGGCAAGAACCGCAATCAATACCTATCAGCTTCATAATCGCTTTGCCACCGCGTACTCCGCCACCATATTTAATAATAACCTCCACGGTACGTATGGATTTTATCTGATTGTGGCGAGCCGTTTCCAAATCATTCATTTTCATTGAATCAAAAATAGCCTGATATACATTAGGAATATAATTATACGTACTCCCAACTCCTGCTACAGCTCCCATAGCCAAGCCAGAAATAAGAATTTCATCATAACCATGCAATACTTCAAACCGATGTTGCTCCAACTCTATGCAAACTCCCATCTCCATCAGGTTATTATGAGTAAACTTAGTACCCACCAGATTAGGTATTTTCTTTTTCCCTTCTACCAAAAACTTATCCACCGGCAAATTAACCCCTGTAATCGATGGCATATTATAATAATAGAAAGGTAAGCCAGCAGCAGAGTGGCAAATAGGTGCAAAAAAATCAACTAATTCATCTACTGTTCCCGGTTTAAAAAAAGAGGGAGCAATTGAAGCAATAGCATCGGCCCCTACTTGTGCAGCATGACGTGCCAGTTCCATTGCACTTCGTTGACAGTTTGAGCCTACATGAGCTATGACTTTGAATCGCTTACGGGCAGAAACGAGCCATTTTTCAAGAATTAATTTACGCTCATCGATCGTCAATGAAGAAAATTCACCGGTTGTGCCGCACACAAATACCCCTTTGATAGGAGTCGATGCTATCCAATCAGCATATTTATCAATAACAGATAAATTTACGTCCCCATTCTCATCCAATGGGGTGAAGGTGGCCGCAACCATACCTTCCAGTTTTTCATAATTGTTCATAGTGCATTTAATTAGATTGTTATTTTACTTTATTTTCAGAAAGTTCCTTTCAAAATTAAGGGAGTTCGTATACCAGGCTGTATTTCACCGCTTACCACGTAAACGTCATTCCCCATATAAACCGCATTTGTCGTAACAGGAATAGGATAAGGGCAGTTTAAAGAATCCACCAAAGAATTTGTCTCTGTACTGATGACTCGTAGCTTACGGCTAAATCCCGGATGCTCGGGAGATGTAGGTAGTATTTCTTCAACTCCTCCCAGTAGTATTATCTTGTCTTTTTTATATGGAATAGCAGTCCCCGCCATTACAGGAAAATTACCAGCTATTTTGCCCCATTTCCTGCCACCTGGTTCATATACGTACCCCTCCGTATATTCTACCATCACTTCATTCGGAGCATAACTCCTTCCACTAAAAAGATAAAATCGTCCTCCCTGAACAACACTTACCGCATAGGCGAGCGATGGTCCCTCCCAACCGGGCATCTTCTGCCATCCTTTTTCTTTATGCAATAAATCAAGCATATAAAAATGATTGGTCGACTGTTCATTTGTCATAGTCTCCTGCCCCCCAGCAATATAAATACAGTTATCCCCAATAGCCCCCGTTGCATTTGCCAACGGAACCGGTAAAGCCGGATAACTAACAGAATCTACTACAAATGAAACGCCCTCTTTTTTTATGAGAAAAACTTTATCGCTGCATTGCATACGATCGCATCCTCCAATACATAATAACCCTTCCGGCAAGCATATCGAAACTCCATAAGCTAATGGGCTGTTAAGGAAATCATCATAAACAGTCCACTTCTCCGTGTGCAGATCATAACTATATAAAGTAGACCACCAAGTTTTAACTCCTCCCTCCCAAGGATATTTATCAGGAAAGTTGGCTCCTCCCAGCACTAGTAATTTATCCTCTACTATTCCTGAATATGCACCAGCCAATCCAACATTTTTCAACATACCGATACATCCCGGAAGTAACAATGAGTTTTCCCATTGCATTACTATCTTATTTTCTCCTTTTCTCGAACAAGCCGTATTCATACATGATAAAATTAAAGATAAATATAAAATAAAAAAATACTGTTTTCTCATATACTATCTATCCTTTCTTCTTCGTTTTTCTCTGCCATCAATTCCAGACTCCGGTTCACTTTAAAAATCTTATAAACCTCAAAATGTCTTTCAATGGCATCACGATAGCCTTTCTCGTCTCCTTTTCTTATAAAATCCAATAAATCAGCATGAGTAGCTATTCTGCCGCTTTTACTCATCTCTATATTTATAGGTTTTAAGTAGTCTTTGAACTTTTCTTTCACATAGACAAGTATAGGATGAATGATTTCCTGAAATTCAGATATTATTTTATTTCCCGTAATTTTGTATAGTTTTGTATGAAAAGCCGATTCGCTGATTAACGCATACTCGTTATTCTCGAAAACAATTCCCATTTTCACAATCTCGCTCAATTCCTCAATATCTTTAGGAGTTATCTTACGGAAAATATCACTTGATATTCCTATTTCAAGTGCGATTCTGAAATCCAATAAATCCAAAATTGTTTCTTCACTCAAAACACGAGGATCTATCACTCTTTTCATTCCACCTAAAATGGAAGGTTCAGTCAAAACCATTCCCTTACGAGGGCGCGCATGAATCAGTCCCATCATTTTCAAACGGCTCAAAGCTTCTCTGACAACACTTCTTGCAACTCCTAATTCTGCGGCCAGATTATTCTCATTGGGAATAGAATCTCCACATCTCAAATCATTCTTTTTAAAGTAGGTAAGTAAGCTGTCTTCTACCTGATCGATCAATGTTGTTTGATTAATTTCTATCTTCATATTATTAGATTTTATCATTTGTAGTATTTGTCTGACAAATAATACAAATGCAATATTAAAAGATTTTTTTTAGAATGCAAGGGCATTATAATAAGAAAATGCACATTTATGTTGAGAAACATACTTTTAGTACATATTGAGCTCTCATTTAGAACAATAACAAGAGCAGAGATACTCATTTTAAACATAGTAGCGATATCTACTTATTATAGTGAAGGTATAAATTCATAAGATAGGATACCCTAAAAAATAAGCAATTAAAGATACAAACAAAATCACATATAAAAATCTAGGTTATGTCTATTGTATCTTTTATCTTTGTAACAATCAAAAAAAGCGATTATATGAGTCCTGATTCAGAATATACAGAAACACATGAGAATAAAATCTATGCCACTCTTGACAAACTGGGAATAGCGTATCAAAGTCTACACCACCTGGCCATAATGACTATGGAGGAAGGAGCAAAAATAGCCCAAAAGCTAGGTTGTACTTCATGCAAAAGTCTGTTTCTGACTAATAAACAGCAAGAATACTTCATGCTCTTATTGCCCGCAAATAAAAAATTGAAAACAAAAGAACTTGCCGGGCAGATAGGTAGTTCCCATCTCTCTTTCGCTTCCGAAAAGGCTATGGAAAATCTCTTGTGTACTTTTCCGGGGGCTGTCAGTATTCTAGGTCTTATCTACGATAAAGAGAACAAAGTACAGCTCCTGATTGATAAAGAAATTCTTGAATCAACATATATAGGATGTCATCCATGCGTAAACACATGCAGTCTAAAAATCAGGTTGGAGGACATTCTTAAAATACTATTGCCCAAAATCAGTCATCAGAATTTTAAGATCGTGGAGTTATAATCCGAAATTACAAAGTCGTACATTCTGCAAAAAAAACGAACATTTAAGCTAGTTTCACGACTTAATTAAAGTACATGTCTTGTTCCTCGGTGAGAAACACATCGTTGCACACCGAGAAACGGGTCGTTCCTTTTAAAGGAACGGGGCTTTGGTTTTAAACCAAAAAACAAACCATATAATCAACTAAATATCAGCGTATTATCAGATTGCTATTCCAACTAATGAGCATATTAGAATTTTATTGACAACTCACGATAGGATGGGAATGATAGAATAACAGAAAGGATAGAAAAATTCATTTTAAACATGGTGACGGTATCCACTTATGATAGTGACGGTATATTCGTGGGATAGGGTAACCATCCCGACCGGATAGTGACGCTATGTTTTTGCTGGGAAAAGAGCATAAAAAAAGGCTATCTATCCCAGACAGCCAATCTTTTGTTAACCTTAAATCTAATACTATGAAAAACACATTGCAAAGATACGGACTTTCTGCATATCTCCAAATTTTCAGGCTCAAGTAGCGTATCTTATAACATGGTTTAATAGAAGTAACAGTTTCGTTAACATTTAACATAAATCCATCGGATATTAACGAATATCCGATGGAGTAGATTCAGAGATTACTCATATCGTAATGAACGAGCAGGTTTGCTCATTATTATTTTCATTGTTTGGAAAGCCACTGTCACAAATGAAATGAACAGCATCAGCAATACAGGTACTATAAAGAACCACGCTTTGAGATCGGTACGGAAAGCATAATGACTTAACCAGGCATTCATACTAAACCAAGCTACCGGAAGAGCTATAACAACCGCAATCAGAATCAACTGGAAAAATCCTTTGACCAACTGATAGAAAAGATTCCAGCGGGAAGCTCCCAACACTTTACGTATTCCCATCTCTTTGGTGCGGGTGGAACAGGAAAACATGACTAATACCCAAAGTCCGAGACAGGAAATAAAGATTGCCAATCCGGTGAACGAACCGATCATCGCTCCGAAAACCTCGTCTTGCCGATATTGGTGGTCGAAGAACTGATCGAGGAAGAAATAATCAAAGCTGGAATCCGCGAAATACTGATTCCATATCTCTTGCACTTGAGATACCAGTTCACGGGGATCTCCGGAAGCCATCACAACAGAGATATAACGTTGGGGCAACCAATCAATTTTATCTTTATGAATCAGCATGATAGGTGTATAGTTCTTACTCAACGCCTGCTGATGATAATCTTTCACCACTCCGATAATCTGCATTGGCGCATCGGTACATTCTACTGTTACCAACTCGCCTATCGCCTCATCATTGGAGGCAAATCCCAGATTACGTACAGCCGTTTCATTAATCACCAGTTTATCGACATCATCACCATATTCTTCGGAGAAACTTCTTCCGGCTACTATCTGCAAACCGTATGCATCTGCATAATCAGGATCACAAGCCAGCATTTCATAAAGACGGTTCTGCTTCAAAGCGTCATTGGTGCGACGATTGGAAAGGAATGTGGCCACTTCTTCGCCCGGTACGGCACCGGAAAAAGTAACCCGATGGACTAGAGGAAGACGCGCGATTGCTTTTTTCATTGCTTCCAACTTGATATTCTGCCCCTCTGTATGTCCCGGAAACTTAACCACTAATGTCTGGCTGGTTTTCACTCCCAAAGATTGATTGCGCATAAAATTCAGCTGTGCAAAAACAATCAATGTAACACAAAGTAAAATCATGGAAGCTGTATACTGGACAACCACCAGTACCTGACGGGTCCGGTCGCCTGACTTGCTATGCAAAAACTTCCCTTTCAACAAGGTTATAGGTTTGCGATTCAATAAAGCCAATGCCGGATAATACCCGGAAATAAATATTCCGGCTATGAAAACGAGAACCAGCAAAATCCACCAGTAATCCATGAACCAGACAGAAAACGTAACTGTACGTCCTACCAATTGGTTGAAATGTGGAAGAACCAGTTCTATTAATCCCACAGCTAATATGAAAGCTATCAGATTCATAACCAAGGCCTCAAACAGGAATTGATAAATCAACTGTTGGCGGAAAGCTCCCACTACCCTGCGCACTCCCACTTCTTTAGCACGCTCCATCGAACGGGCTACGGTCAGATTGATATAGTTAATCCAGGCAATAGCCAGAATAGCGACAGCCGCAAAAATCAGGGCGATCATAGCAGAACGATTTCCTTTGGTTTCCGTCTCATAGCCTATCTGCGGGGTGAGATGTATATCTGCCAAGGGAATTAAAGACACGCCCCACGTCTTATTTTTCAGTGCTTCCTCTGTCTTGTATTTCTCCGCCATCACAGGAAATTCTTTTTCTATCTCCGCTTTTCTTTCCGGTGAGTCGAGCAAAACATACGTATAGGCTTCATGCTTATACCAGTATTCCTGCATATATTGAGGCAGAGAGGCATAGGAAATCAGAAAATTATAATGAATGTGTGAGTTGGAGGGCATTTCTTTCATGACTCCGGTCACTTCGCACGATACTTTATCATACGTTCCGGTAAAGATCAGAATTTTGCCGATAGGGTCTTCATCTTTGAAATACTTACGGGCAATACGTTCGGTGATTACCACTTGCCGGGGCATAGAGAGACAAGTCTTTTTATCCCCTTTCAGAAGTTCGAAATCAAAAAGACGGAAGAAGCCCGGATCGGCATAGGCTATCTGATTCTCCCGTAATGTCAGTTCGCCATATTTCACAATCTGCTCCGGTTGGAGATGGGTAGCGATACGGGTATAATCTTCGATTCCGGCAAGATTCTCTTTCATGGCCGAGGCATATCCGAAAGAGCTGGTCGCCCAGTAATCGGTCAGGACTTCCCCTTCATGAAAAGTGCTTTGCACCCGATAAATATGGGCATATTTCGTGTGCATTTTATCAAAGCTGAACTCAAAAGTAACATAGGTTAGCATCAGTAATGCCGATGCCATTCCGATTGCCAATCCAAAGATATTGATGAAACTGAACTTCTTCCGCTTCATCAGATTCCGATAGGCACTATTCCAGTAATTCCCTATCATACGGTTTCGTTTTTAGATGACGTTTTCTTTTCCAGCGGACGGTTGATGTTTTCGGCTACAATCTGTCCGTCCAATAGTTGGATGACCCGGTGTGCATATTTCGCATCCCGCTGTGAGTGGGTGACGATAATGATTGTGGTTCCCTGACGGTTGAGTTCGCTCAACAGTTCCATCACTTCGATGCCATTCACCGAATCCAGATTTCCGGTAGGTTCGTCGGCCAGCAGTAGTTTACATTCAGTCACTACGGCACGGGCAATGGCTACACGCTGTTGCTGTCCGCCGGATAACTGCTGGGGATAATGATTCGCACGATGTAACAGGTTGACTTTCTCGAGCACTTTGTTGACTCGTTCTTTCCGTTGGAGAGTCTTCATACCAAGATAGACAAGTGGCAGTTCCACATTCTCATACACGGTCAGTTCGTCAATCAGGTTGAAACTCTGAAAGATAAAGCCCAGATTGCCTTTCCGCAAAGCAGTCAACTGGTTTTCAGTCATTTTATCGACTTGCTTCCCCTCAAAAAAGTAAGAACCGGAAGTCGGAGAATCCAATGTACCGAGAATATTCAGCAAGGTGGATTTGCCGCATCCTGACGGTCCCATTATCGCTACAAATTCTCCTTGTTCCACCTGTAAGGTGACATCATTCAATGCTTTTGTCTGCACCTCTTCTGTGGTGAAAAGCATAGATAGTTTTTCTGTTTTAATCATAATAATTATTCATTATTTTAGTATTAGTTTCTCATTGTCTCCAAATAATTCATAGCCGGATATGATTACTTTCTCACCCGGAGACAAACCGTCTGTCACCTCGTAATACTGTGGATTCTGCCGTCCTATCTTCACAGGGCGTCGCGTGGCAAATGTACCACTTTCATCGACAACGTACATCCATCGGCCCCCGGTAATTTGAAAGAATCCGCCACGGGGAACCAGAATAGCTTGTGCCGGATCACCCAATTGCAGGTTTATGTGATAAGTCTGTCCGGCACGGATATTCTCCGGTCGTTCGGATATAAAATTGAGGTCTGTACGAAACTGACCGTCTTTCACTTCAGGATAGGGTTTAGTCACTTCCAGTTTATAGGTTCCTCCGTCACGGGTAAAGTCGGCAGGAAGTCCGGGAAGTACCCGTTCTACGTAGTGCTCGTCTATCTGTGCCTGTACTTTAAGGTCGGAAGTGATGATTTGCCCGATATGTTCGCCGGCAGAAATAGATTGCCCGATTTGCGCATTCAGGTTTCCTACCTGTCCGTCGATCGGAGCTTTCACTTTCAGGTTTTCCAAACGCTCACGAACCAATGCCAAGCTCCGTTTCATATTACGTATATTCTCGTCAAGACTGCCTATCTGACTTTCCCGAAAAATATGATCCTGACGGATACGTTCGTCAATAACAGCCAGTTGCTCTTTGGCTGCTATATATTCTTCCTCTGCCTGGCGATAGTCTTCACGTGCTATCAGTTGTTCGTTTACCAAACGTTTATACTGCTCATAACGGCGTTGCTTCCCGATAAGCTCTTTATTCAGGCCGATACGTTCTTGTTTCAGTTGCAGTCGTTCCTGCTCCATACTAATCCGGGTATTACGCAACTCGTTTTCCTGATAAGCAAGATCGGCTTCACTCTGCATGATACCGATATTGAGCAATGGGTTGCTAAGACGCAGAATCACATCACCGGCCTTTACCATAGCTCCCTCTTCTTTCAGGCGCTCTTCCACACGACCACCCTCGATGGCATCCATATAGATAATCCGGCTAGGCATGACCTGACCAATCACACGGATATAATCACTGAACTCGGCCTGCTTGACAGTAGCAATTGTCAGCCGGTCTTTCTCCACTGCCATAGAAGAGGCTGTATCTCTGAAAATAAAATAGGCAATCACAGCAAGTCCGAGCATTACCCCACCGACCCAATAAAGACGTTTGCGATTGATGCCGGGTTTTCGTTCAATAGGTGTATCCATAATGGTTTATAAAAAAGTTCCTTGTCGATAATATTTTTCTAGTTTCATCATCATTTCTATTTGCAAGCGTACACGAACCAATTCTGCTTTGGCAGCAATAAACCGGTTACGGGCTTCCATCAGTTGAAAGACGGAAATCAATCCCTCTTCCCATTTCCGTTCGGATTCTTTCAGTACCAGTGTTTCAGCGTCAAGTTGTGATAATGCCTGCTGATGTTCACTATATCCGGTGTGAAGAGAAAGGAGTGTTTGCTCAATATCCGTATATAATTGTTGTTTTTCGAGTTCTTCTTCGTTTTTGAGCCGATACATATTCAATTTCAGCTTGCGCTGATTGGTCAGACGTTGCAAACCGCTTAGCAGGGGAAAGGAGATGCCAACACCCACATATTTTCCTATATTATCACGCAATTGTCTGGCCGAGAAAGCTGTATTATAATAATTGGAACCGACGGTGAAACGAGCAAAGACAGAGGGTGAGAAAGCTCCTCCCGCTATCGCATACTCTTTATGAGCTGCTTTTTGTTTCAAATCAATCATACGCATGGAGGGCAATATTTCGATAGATTGTGCGTATAAAGTTTCCACAGTCGAAACAGAATATGGTGGTAATTGGGATGCTGTAATCGTATCCAGAATAGCGAGTGTGTCGCCCGGCTGGATATTCATTAATTGTTTCAGATGCAATAAAGCGATCCGACTGCTATTTCCGCGCGACTGATAACGATAAATATCTCCCTCCCGGCGCGCTTTCACCTCCTGTAAATCGGAGGCTGATTTCAATCCCAGTTCCACGAAGACCTCTATCTGTTTCAAATACCTTTCGCTCAACCGGCTTTGTTCCAAAGCAAGATCGAGCAATTTTCTCTCCAGAATCAGTTTGTAATAAGCATCCGTCACCTGATAGGCCAGTTCATTCTGTTTCTCTTTCAGTTCCCATTCACTACGTTCTTTATTCATTTTCCGGAAACGCACCTGATTGATACGCGAAAAGCCTTCAAATAAGGAAAGCGTCATATCGAGTCCCACCGTTCCCTCTTCAAAAGATTCACTGGTATACCCATTGGTGTCAGGATCCAGCGAACGTCCGAATCGTTTGCCTGTTTCCACATTAACCACTATTTGCGGCAGGAAAGCACCGACAGAAGCTATATAATCTGCTTTCGCTTCCTTTATGCCGATAACTCCGTTACGTACAGCCGGATTCTGTTTATAAGCCAAACGAATGCAATCGTCCAGACCCATAGCGGGCTGGGCCAGCAGGAAAACCGGCACTGAAAGCAATAGTAGTAAAAGAAATCTTTTCATCCTTTATAATATATGATTGTGTGATAGCAGGATGATAAAAGCAAATGCAATGCCACAAATCATAAATAATTGATTATAAAACAAATAGGAATTACATAATTCTTCCACCGTCCAAAAATTAAACGCCCTAACGTCCAATAATTGGACATTACCGAGAGAATCCCCCTATTCTACCCCGTTCTAACTCGTTCTGACTCATTCCAGCATAAACTTTGTATGAAAACGTCTAATTATTGGACACTCACTTGCAAAGAAAATCAAAAACAGATACCTTTACCCGGAAACTTAAAAGGAACATTCAACGGACAGAGCCCCCAATCTTGCGTATGGAAACAGGAACGATTTTAATTGTAGACGACAATAAGAGTGTATTAGCCTCACTGGAGTTATTACTCGAGAATGTGTTCAGCACAGTCCGCACAGCTGCCAATCCTAATCAAATCACGACCATCTTATCTACCACTCCGATTGATATTGTAATTCTGGATATGAACTTTTCAGCAGGAATCAACAATGGTAACGAGGGACTGTACTGGCTGAAACATATCCATGAAATCCGCCCATCACTGCCTGTTATTATGCTAACCGCCTACGGTGATGTAGAATTAGCCGTTAAAGCACTGAAGAATGGTGCAACAGATTTTCTACTAAAACCATGGGATAACCACATACTGATACAGAAAATAAAGGAAGCCTATCAAAACAATCGTCCAACCCATCATAAAAACTCTCCCAAATCAACCCAGAAAGCATCCGGTGATGAAAATCTGAATAAGTCGGAAATGTTGATCGGTCATTCACCTGCAATGCTACAGCTAATTAAGGTAGTTACTAAAGTCGCCAAAACCGATGCCAATATCCTGATAACCGGAGAAAACGGAACAGGAAAAGAGATGTTAGCCAGGGAAATACATCGCTTATCTTCACGAAACACCCGTCAGTTACTTAGTGTCGATATGGGGGCTATTAGCGAATCGCTCTTTGAGAGTGAACTCTTCGGACACGAACGTGGAGCGTTTACCGATGCTTACGAAAGCCGTCCGGGTAAATTCGAAGCCGCCAATGGTGGTTCGCTTTTTATGGATGAAATCGGAAATCTCCCTCTTGCATTGCAGGCCAAACTACTGACTGTACTACAAAATCGAAATATCACCCGAATCGGAAGCAACAAAGTGATTCCCGTTGATATCCGACTCATCTCCGCCACCAACAAAGACATACCGGAGATGATTAAAGAAGGTTTGTTCCGCGAAGACTTGTTCTATCGCATCAATACCATCCATCTGGAAATTCCCCCTTTGAGAGAACGGGGAGATGATCTATTATTATTCATCGATGCTTTTCTTCATCGCTTCGCTTCCAAATATCAACGACCGGAAATGCGAATGCATGAGCAAACGATTGAAAAGCTACGCTCCTATCATTGGCCGGGCAATATCCGGGAACTGCAACACACCATCGAAAAGGCGGTTATTTTATGCGAAAGCAACGTGATACGTCCTAAAGATATTCTGGTGAAACAGACTTGGAAACCACAGACAGTCCAAGCGGTGCCCAATCTGGAAGAAGTGGAACGGCAAGCCATCGAGACAGCCATCCTGCAAAACAATGGAAACCTGACTGCTGCGGCCGAACAACTTGGTATCAGCCGACAGACGCTCTACAATAAACTGAAACGATTTAAGCCCTAAGCCGTATGCTATTCAGCCGACATATATATTGGACCATATTAGGACATATCCTATTTATTCTTGCTACTTCAGGAACAGGTCTATGGCTCATTATCTCCCAACAAGGAGTGGTAATAGGGATATTACTGGTTATCTGCTCCTTGTTTCAGATTGGAAGATTAGTGAATAAGCTAAACTCTTTCAACCAAAAATTACGCCTTTTCTTCGATGCGATAGAAGACAAAGACAATATGCTCTATTTCCCCGAAAACAATGTCAGCCGGGAACAGGAAATGCTGAATCGTTCACTCAACCGTATCAATACCCTGCTCATCCGAACTCAAGCTGAATATTCAAAGCAGGAACATTTCTACCGTTCGCTATTGGAAGAAGTCCCTAGCGGTGTGTTGGCATGGGATTCTTCCGGAAAAATAATGATGGCCAACAGTGCCGCACTGACTTTATTGGGATGCCAGCAACTAGCCCAATACGACCAACTGAAACCTATCCTGCAGGAAAAAGAGAAGAAAGAACGACTTAGTCTGTCTCAAAACCAGATGAAATTACAGAACGAAACTATTACCATCTTATCTATCAAAGATATCAGTAATGAACTGAATGATAAAGAGAGTGAATCATGGAACAAACTAAGCCACGTGCTTACCCACGAAATCATGAACACCATTGCTCCCATCATCTCCCTGTCGCAAACATTATCCGCATATCTGGACAACAGCGAAAAAACACTTCGCGGACTTCATATCATCCAAGCACAAAGTGAACGCCTGCTGGAATTTACCGAATCTTTCCGTCGTCTTTCCTATCTGCCCCAACCGGAAAGGAAACGGTTTTCACTAACAGCCCTCCTGCAAAATCTGCAAGAACTCCTGTCTACCGATTTTCAGGAAAATCAGATTCATTTCACACTTACTTGTCAGCCGGAATTCATCGACATGGATGGAGACGAGAACCAGCTATCCCAAGTCCTGCTCAATCTCCTTAGAAACTCCATGCAGGCGTTAGACGGAAGAACGGACGGAGCAATCGAAATTTATGCATATCGGGACGAGCATATATCTATCGACATCACAGACAATGGTCCCGGTATCCCCGATGAACTGCAAGAAAAAGTATTCATTCCGTTCTTCACCACCAAATCCGAAGGAACCGGTATCGGGTTAAGTCTCTGCCGACAAATCATCCGTAACCACAACGGTCATTTGTCTATTTTGGAAAGCCGTCCCGGTAAAACAATTTTTCATATCGACATTTCACTGTAAAACAAACCTTTCACGGCCTTCGAGTGTTTATTATCATATAAACGAATTTTACACGATATGAGCACCAAAGAACAATACTGGAAATATTCCCTCATTGTCATCATCCTGTTTATGGGAGTCATCATCTTCCGCCAAATCACTCCTTTCCTGGGGGGATTGCTGGGAGCACTCACCATCTACATTCTTGTACGCGGACAGATGAATCATCTGGTAGAAAAACGAAAGCTGAAACGAAGCATCAGCGCACTGTTGATTACCGCAGAAACGATTTTCGTCTTTCTTATCCCTTTGGGATTGACAGTCTGGATGGTGGCAAACAAGTTACAGGATATCAATCTGGATCCACAGACCTATATTGCACCTATTCAACAGGTAGCAGAATTCATCAAAGAGAAAACAGGATACGATGTATTGGGAAAAGATACGCTGTCATTCATCATGTCCATACTTCCCCGTATCGGACAAATTATAATGGAAAGCATCAGCAGCCTTGCCATCAACCTGTTCGTCATGATCTTTGTCCTTTATTTCATGCTGATTGGAGGAAAAAAGATGGAAGCTTATGTCAATGACATTCTGCCATTTAATGAAACCAATACGCAGGAAGTCATTCACGAAATCAATATGATTGTCCGTTCCAATGCTATCGGTATTCCCTTACTGGCTATCATTCAGGGAGGCGTGGCTATGATAGGCTATCTGCTTTTCGGAGCACCCAACATACTGATGCTGGGATTCCTGACCTGCTTTGCAACCATCATTCCGATGGTAGGTACGGCATTGGTATGGTTTCCTGTAGCTGCTTATCTTGCCATCAGCGGAGACTGGTTCAACGCCATCGGGCTTTTTGGCTATGGAGCTATCGTCGTATCGCAATCGGACAACCTTATCCGGTTCATCCTTCAAAAGAAGATGGCGGATACACATCCGCTTATCACTATTTTCGGAGTAGTCATCGGCCTGCCGATATTCGGGTTTATGGGAGTCATCTTCGGTCCGTTGCTGCTTTCATTATTCTTTCTTTTTGTGGATATGTTCAAGAAAGAATATCTCGACTTGCGAAATAACCTCCCATCGAGATGACGGAACTACCGAAAAATTGTGTACTTTTGCGGCTGTAAAAACGACACTAAAATTTGATGGAAACATTTACATTCAATACTGTCGAACTGATTCTTTTATCGGCGGCAGGTATTCTTTTTATCATTCAGCTCATTTATTATTTCGGCCTGTACAATCGAATACATGTCCAAAATAAGGCTGTAGGCAAAGAAGAGGCGCATTTCACACGAGAACTGCCTCCACTTTCCGTGATTCTCTGCGCACGCAATGAGGCTGAAAATCTTCGTAAAATTCTACCTGCCATTCTGGAACAGGACTATCCACAATTTGAAGTGATTGTCATCAATGATGCTTCCACAGATGATACCGAAGATATACTGGGAGTGATGGAAGAAAAATATCCTCATCTTTACCATAGTTTTACGCCCGAAAGTGCACGCTATATCAGTCATAAGAAACTGGCTCTGACGTTAGGCATCAAAGCCAGCAAACATGACTGGCTGGTATTTACGGAAACAAACTGTATGCCCGCCAGCAACCAATGGCTAAAACTGATGGCACGTAATTTCACACCGCAGACTCAAATTGTGTTGGGATATAGCGGATACGACCGCACAAAGGGATGGTTGCACAAACGTACTGCATTCGATACTTTGTTCCAGTCTTTGCGCTATCTGGGATTCGCTTTAGCCGGGAAACCTTATATTGGTATCGGACGCAATCTGGCTTACCGGAAAGAACTATTCTTTCAACAGAAAGGTTTCTCCAAATACCTGAATCTGCAACGTGGAGAAGATGATTTATTCATTAATGAGCTAGCTACCTCCTCCAACACCCGTGTTGAAACAGACTTCAACGCTACCACACGAATACAGCCCGTATATCGCTACAAAGATTGGAAAGAAGAAAAGGTTAGTTATATGGCTACTGCCAGATTCTACCATGGAATACAGCGTTACCTACTGGGATTTGAGACATTTTCCCGTTTGTTATTCTATGCTGCCTGTATAGCAGGTATCGTATTCGGAATTCTTAATTTCCACTGGCTGGTAGCAGGCATCGCATTCCTGATCTGGTTACTGCGCTTTACAGTACAAGCTGTCGTTATCAACCGCACGGCCAAAGAAATGGGTGGAGGACGGAAATACTATTTCTCGTTACCTGTTTTCGACCTTATCCAACCTATACAGTCATTGAAGTTCAAACTCTGCCGTTTCTTCCGGGGAAAAGGGGATTTCATGAGAAGATAAACCGGATTTCGTGAAAAGGCAGACTTATTATTGAATCAATCGCTGCATATAAATAGCATCCGAACCATCGTGATAATAGCATGGCTTTATTCCAGCAGGAATAAAGCCATTTTTCATATATAGTCCGATAGCGGAAGTATTGGTCACTTTCACTTCAAGCGTAATCTTTGTAGCCTTACATTCGCCAGCCGTCTGAATCGTCTGATCCATCAATATCTGCCCCAGTCCTCTTCCTCTATAATCCGGATGAACAGCTATCGAATAGATTCTTAAATAGCGAGTTCCCCCATGAAATAACAGGGAGACATAAGCAATCACCCTATCCTCCTCCATCATCACATAGAAAGTTCCTTTCGAACGGCTTATCAGATAGGCAAACTGCTCCTTTGAGAAACTATCTTCCCGGAAACACTCCCACTCTATTTCCAAAATAGCGGGAATGTCTGCCTGCTGTGCTTTACGGACGACTATCGGCTCCATAATCAATAATGTTTCGTTTCTAACACTTGTTCAAAGTGATTCAACAAACGGTAATACATTTCATCACCGATAATGGCATCTTCCAGTCCATGATCGATGCTCGGATTATCATTGATTTCAATTACATAAGCCTTATCATCCACCATTTTCAGATCGACTCCATACAACCCTTTTCCTATCAGATTGGCGGCCTTTACAGCTGTATCCAATACCACACGAGGCACCTGATAAATAGGAATCGTATCTACCAATCCACAACGGCTTCTGCCCGAATCATAGTGACAGTAAATCTGCCAGTGTCCTTTTGCCATATAATATTTGCAGGCATAGAGCGGTACACCATTCAATAGACCGACACGCCAGTCAAATTCCGTTGGAGTAAATGCCTGTGCCAACAAGATAGCCGATTTTTCAAACAGTATCTTCAGACTGGCTTGCAGTTCTTCTTCGTTCGACACCTTTTTCATGCCAATGGAATAAGAGCCATCCGGTATTTTCAGGATAAAAGGAGCGCCAACCTGTTCGCTTATCTGTTCGAACGAATGATGGCTGGATTGAAAAATCAATGTAGACTTGGGAGCAGATATCTTTTCTTTCTCAAAAAGTTCTTTCAGATACACTTTGTTCGTACACCGGATGATAGACAGCGGATCGTCAATGACAGCCATTCCGTTTTGTGCAGCCAACTGTGACAAATGGAATGTATAATGATTGAGCGACGTTGTAGTACGAATAAACAAGGCATCAAATTCGAGCAAACGGATAGCGTCATCTTCGGTAATCATCTCCACATGGATATTCATTTTCTTAGCCACCTCCGTCAATTTGTGCAGAGCGCCTTTATTGCTGGGAGGAAATTTCTCCTGCGGATCGACCAACACGGCGAGACTGTAACGGGAAGCCTTTGCCGACTTCGGTGCACGCCATATTTTCTTATTAAAGTTATCCAGTGTATTAGCAAAGAAATCCTGCTCTTCATCATTGAGCTGATTCAGGGGAAGAAAATGAATGCCCTCGATCTGATTTCTGGGATGAGTATTTAAAGCCACTCTTAACAATGGACAAGGGTAATTCTCGAAAATAAAACGCGCAATCCGTTCCAGACCTTTTTCCCGGCATTTGCCAAAGTAGATATTCAGGTACCAGATATCATCCTTGATGTCATTCTTCTGTATCCATTGATAGCAAAGGGCTTGCAGACTACGATCCATCCGCACCCCCGTTCCAGCCTCCATTTTGTTGATGATATCAACATCCGGAATGACTTTCTGTCCTCTCGTTTGGGCTAGCAGCGAACAGTAATACCCTTCAGAGTTATAGCTGTAATCATTGCTAAGATTAATAACTAACTTCCGGTCTTTCTCCACCGGCTTGTTTTTTAGATAGTCGGAAACAGTCAGGACACTACTTGTCTCATAATACGGTTTCCAGTCATCCAGATTATCCAACAGAATTAACACATTATTCATAATGGTTAAAAATTAAACCTACAAGAGGATATTAAGTAAATTGGGCGCAAATATAGACATATTATTCACTCCACATCACGCAATGGACCAAATTATTTTTGCAGTAAAAATCAGATAGGAAAAAAGAGGATTATTCGTATCTCATGGAGCTTGCCGGATTGATCTTAGTGATAAGAAATGAAGGACCAATCAGCATCAATACAGATGCAAACAAAGTGCCGAGATTAATCAAAACGAAAAGTAATACATGAAAGGAAACCGGAACGGTATCCACATAGTAAGTCTCCGGATCAAGTTTAAAAAGTCCGAACTGTGACTGAAGAATACAGAAAGTCAAACCAATGGCATTGCCCCAAAGCATTCCTTTACCAATCAAAAAGACTGCAAACCAAAGAAAGGTTCTACGAATCGTGAAATTGTTGGCTCCCAATGCTTTTAGAATACCAATCATATTGGTACGTTCGATGATGATTATCAACAGACCGGAAATCATAGTAAAACCGGCCACCCCTATCATCAGAAACAGGATGACCCATACATTCAAATCCAACAAGTCGAGCCAAGCGAAGATCTGCGGATTCAACTGTTCGATATTACGCACATAATACACACCGCCCAGTTTATCCATCTGGTTGTCTATATCGGTTGCGATTTCATACGTTATGTCCTCCAGTTTATCATAATCTTTCACCTGTAACTCTACACCGGTCACCTGTTCCGGTTGCCAGCCGTTCAATCGATTCACCAGATTAAGATCCGTCAATAAAAAGAGATTGTCGTATTCGGAAAAGTTCGTTTGATAAATTCCGGCAATTGTCAGACGTCGTGCACGGATATCGTCCTGTATATAATAGGTGTATATCTTATCTCCCAGTTTCAACTTCATCTTAGTGGCCAATGCCTTGGAAATAAGCACCTGATTGGAAGAAACAGAATCACTGAAAACAGGTATCTCACCTTCCACCAAATATTCCTTTATAAAATGAGGGTCAAATTCCGGACCTACGCCTTTTAATACCATTCCCTGAAAAGCATCCTCCGTCTTAATCATTCCCGGTTTGGTAGAAAAACGCTGTACATGGCTTATCTCCGGATAATCAGCAAGAGCAGTCATCATACTGTCTCCTACCACAATCGGATGAGTTTCGTAAGAACTGACCGCATCCAGATTGGTAATCTGGATATGCGATCCGAACCCTATAACTTTATTTCTCACTTCACTTTTAAACCCGATGACTACCGCTACCGCAATAATCATTACAGCCAAACCAATAGCAATACCCGCCATGGCAATGAGGACCGCAGGACGTGATACCTGCTTTCCGCCATCGCTTTCACGATAGATACGCCGGGCTATGAAAAGTGATAAAGACAATTTGTATAAATACTTAATACCTGATACTTAATACTTGAATTTATTCCGTTCTTCCCGGATACACTTCCAAAGCCTTCTGCAAGACAAAAAGAGCACGGGTTAAATCTTCTTTTTTCAATACGTAAGCAATACGAACCTCATTGATTCCAGAACCCGGAGTGGTATAGAAACCGGAAGCCGGAGCCATGAATACAGTCTGACCTTCATACTCAAAATCAGAAAGACACCATGCGCAGAACTTATCGGAGTCATCTACCGGAAGTTTAGCCACTGTATAGAAAGCTCCCATCGGAATGGGCGAATAAACGCCAGGAATACGGTTCAAACCGTCAATCAAACATTTACGACGTTCTACATACTCATCATACGTTTCGCGTGAATATTCTTCCGGAGCATCCAAAGAAGCCTCTGCAGCAATCTGGCCAATCAACGGAGGACTCAAACGAGCCTGACAGAACTTCATGACAGCATCGCGTATCTCCTTGTTTTTGGTAATCAACGCACCAATGCGGATACCACATTCGGAATATCGTTTTGATACCGAATCAATCAGTACCACATTATTTTCAATACCTTCCAGATGGCAGGCAGAAATATAAGGAGAACCGGTATATATAAACTCACGATATACTTCATCAGAGAAAAGGAATAAATCGTACTTCTTTACCAAGTCACGAATCTGATTCATTTCACGACGTGTATATAAATAACCGGTAGGATTGTTTGGGTTACAAATAAGAATCGCTTTCGTACGCTCATTAATCAGTTCTTCAAACTTCTCTACTTTCGGAAGGGAAAAACCTTCTTCAATGGTCGTAGCAATAGTGCGAATCTTTGCTCCGGCAGAGATTGCAAATGCCATATAGTTAGCGTATGCAGGTTCCGGAACGATAATTTCATCTCCCGGATTCAGGCAGGAAAGGAAGGAGAAAAGTACGGCTTCCGAACCTCCCGATGTAATGATTATATCGTCTGCTGTAAGATTAATATTAAATTTGGCATAATATCCCACTAATTTCTCGCGATAGCTACGATAACCGGCACTGGGGCTATATTCCAGCACTTTACGATCAATATTGCGTATCGCGTCAATCGCGGCCTGAGGAGTGGGCAGATCAGGCTGTCCGATGTTCAGGTGAAACACATGGACTCCGCGTTGCTTGGCAGCGTCTGCCAAAGGAGCCAGTTTTCTGATAGGAGATGCAGGCATCTCGTTTCCGCGAATGGATATGGTTGGCATAATTTTAACTACAAATTACTAATTACTATTTACTTTTTCTACTTGGAGCTGCAAATGTACGCAATAATTTGAATACAGAGACATAAAAACTTTAAAAACCTTAGCAAGGTTAAAATCGCTATGGTAAATTGAAAAGAAAGCTATACATTTGTCATACGGAAAACTTAAAACAATATCATAATGACCATACACCTTATCTCATTCGCTTCAATACTTCACAAACAAGTCTCGCTACGTAGCTCGCACGAAGCTATTTTGAGTGAGATTGAAAAATATTATACTGTAAAGTTCGTCGACTATCAAGATATGGACAAACTGAAAAGTGACGATTTCAAAATCATTTTCGTCGCTACCGGTGGGGTGGAAAGACTGGTCATACAGCACTTTGAGAATCTTCCCCGCCCTGCCATTTTACTGGCCGACGGTATGCAGAATTCTCTTGCTGCCGCACTGGAAATTTCCACCTGGTTACGGGGACGCGGAATGAAAAGTGAAATTCTGCACGGTGAATTACCAGCTATCATTTTACGTATCCATACACTTTATAATAATTTCCAGGCACAACGTTCTTTGTTTGGTAAACGTATCGGAGTCATTGGAAGTCCCTCTTCCTGGTTAGTGGCCAGTAACGTGGATTACCTGCTGGCAAAACGTCGCTGGGGAATCGAGTATGTGGATATTCCATTGGAACGGGTTTACAAACATTTCGAACGTATCACTGATGATGAGGTAGGTGCCTCCTGCGCCGCCGTCGCTTCACAGGCTCTTGCCTGCCGTGAAGGAACTCCCGAAGATTTAATCAAAGCGATGCGATTATACCGGGCAATAAAAAAGGTCTGTGTGGAAGAGAAATTAGAAGCTCTTACATTAAGTTGTTTCAAGCTGATTGAGCAAATAGATACTACCGGCTGCCTGGCCTTGTCGCTTCTGAACGACGATGGAGTAATAGCTGGTTGTGAGGGTGATCTCCAATCTGTATTTACTCTTCTAGCAGTCAAAGCACTTACAGGCAAAGAGGGATTTATGGCAAACCCATCCATGATTAACACCCGCACAAATGAACTGATATTGGCGCATTGTACCGTAGGACTCAAACAAACAGAAAGATATATCATCCGCAGTCATTTTGAGACAGAGAAAGGAATAGGTATTCAAGGACTGCTTCCTACAGGAGATGTAACGATTGTGAAATGTGGTGGAGAATGTCTCGATGAATATTACTTATCCACAGGAACACTGACTGAAAACACCAATTATATCAATATGTGCCGTACACAAGTACGCATCCGTATGAATACACCGGCCGAATATTTTCTGAAAAACCCGCTAGGAAATCATCATATCATGCTTCATGGCAACTGTGAAGATACGTTGAATGAGTTTTTCCAGGCTAATGCCTGCAAACGGACAGAATAGAACGTCCGGGATTAATAGAGCAGATAAGGATGTGAAAATAAAGCTTAGGGATGTCATTTAACAAATAAGAACAAATGTATTATCCTACTGACATGCTGATAAAAGTGAATCCTAAAAGTTGGACAATCAGCTTTTAGGATTCATTTCAGTTTTGTCTCTTATCTACTCTAAGAACTAATATTGCAAGCTAATTTCAAATGGAGTTATCTTATTTGCCGTCAGAGTAGTAGCATTCTCCAATGTATAATCAAACATAACCTTTTGCCCGGCTGCATTTACTCCCACAAATTCAAAGATTCTACCGGTCAAAGTCTGTTCAGGAAGAACTCCCCGATACACATCTCCCGCTTTCATTAATGTGATAGTAGATAATGGCGCAGATGCATCGGTTTTAGTCGTTGTGGTCTGGTTGATTAAATCTACAGATGAACCAGTCAGCACATTAAGCAAAGCAACCGAAGTCAACGTAACACCATCCGGTAAAACAGGTTTTACTTCAATCCGTGCCATCACATGCCCAAACTGCAAACTAACAGCTCCCTCTCCCGGAAGAGCCTTTTCATTCTTAGCTACTAACAAATCACTCTGCTCGTAACCATTATCCTTTGACTGATCGGATAAAACTGTAAAATCAAAGTTTGTGGTCAAATGATCTCCATAAGGATAATAAGCATAAAAATTGATAGGCGAATTATCCAATGGATAAGTGATTGATTTATCCGCAAGCCACTTTCCGCTGCCAGTGTAAACATACATCACATTCTGGTTCAACACCTCTGATGTTCCGCGTTTTACGCCAAAAACTCCTATCTGATCATCCTCAACGAAAGAAGTGACTTTTCCTTCTGTAACGGTTCGCGTCTTTGATATATTCACATCGAAGTTGACTACCTGAGCAGATGGAACCAATTCATTCTCTGCATCCTGACTACAAGAAGCAAAACTCCCTATAAGTGCAGACATTACTAATAGTATATTAAATCTTTTCATTTTATTCACTGTTTAATTCTCTTTTACCTTTGTCAAAGATACATGATCCAAATAGAAATTCGAATTGGTAGCTGTTGGATAGAAACCAATGTAGAAATCATCATAATCGGCTACAGAAGCATCGGTGGCGTCAGCATCCGCATAAGAAGCTCTTCCGCTTGTTCCCATTCTCGCAAAATTATAAGTGACGGAATATTCCACGTACTCCGATGTTGCGGTTACTTCCCTGTAAGTAGGATATTTACCGCCTACAAGTACAGTCAATAATGGACATTTGCTTGTCGATGTTCTCACAAAACAATTGATTTTTCCGGTTCCTTTTACTCTGAACTTCAGAATATATTCGCCTAGCTCCGCCTTACTCATTCGATACCCAACAAAAGACTGATACCATCCGGCTGTACCTCCGGTGTGAGACAGATATAACACATTATGATTCAATTGCTCATCTAATTGTATCGTCGAATTCCACCATACAGATGTAGCATTTACCGTTTTGAACCAACTATCCATAGGAATGCCACTATTAGCTGCAAACGGATTATTCCCGGCAGAAGCTTTCAAATCACCCAATAACAGACCAGAGATTGGTCTTACCAAGAAACTGTTGCCATTTCCTTGAATCACATTGTCATCTTCTTCCCAATCCTTAATAGGCTCTTCATCCATACTGACGAATTCTATCTTATCCAAACTGACTTTGACCACTCCTATATAACGAATTCCACTCTTAATCTCCGATAACCAGCTCGCCAAACTGATCTTTTCTGTTCGTCCCCCCATTCCGGGAAGAACAATTTCGACATAATATCCATCAGTGTCTGTCGACGGTAAGATACGTCCGGACGCTCCATTTCCCTGACTTGCCTCATACGCAGGAAGCAGGATGTCCTGCACATTTGTTATATTCTGAATACTTCCTGTCAACAGATTAAAATTTGCTTTGGTAGGCAGCCCCGTCAGCTTGATAGTAGCGTTTGCCAAATATTCATCCTTTACTCCATCTCCGGCTTCCAACTCTACATTCAACTCTGCAACTACCGGACGAAGTTCCATCATTGTTTTCTTATTATCCCTATTCAATCCTTTACTATTATTGGCATACACAAAGCTGAAATTATCCGCTACTGTCTGATCCGCAATATTCAAAGGGTATAGGTCATCCTTTAGATTATCTTTATACGGGTAGTAAGCCACTATATCGACTTTACTTCCATCTTCAGGATAATACAGTACTTCATCTGTGGAAACAGGAGAAAAATATCCAACAGGATAAACAGTGGCTTTATGCTTTATATTATGATAGGGCATGATGATCTCCGTTGAATTGGCTTTCAGCATAGAAACGCCGATCATCTGATTATTTTCCCATTGTACACCAGACTCATCTACATCGAATGTATACACTGTGCCCTGTATGACTGCGGGAGCTATGATCGTTTCCGCTTTTTCGTCATCGCTACACCCTGAAAAGATGCCAGCCGACAATATCACTAGAATCGAATAAAACAGATTGTTTTTCATATTGTATCTCATTTTACTATTAATCATTATAAATCTATTCATAGCGTAATACTTGCAGGTTTACCACAGAATGCGCCCTGTGGCATTGCCACGGGAATGCGTTTACCATTCCACTGAAGCACAATCTCTTTCAATTCTGCATTCATGGCAGCATCTGTCACTGAAACCGTTGTTTTTCCATTCACATCTTCAATCAATACTGTACACGGAGCAGAAACCTCCAATTTTACACCTCCCTTATCCAATACGACTCCCGATTGATAGAAAACAGCTTCAATCACCTTACTGTCTTTCGACTTGACAGCCTGTACCAATGTATCATTACGCAATACTTCGAAAGGTAATTCCATTTCCGGCATTCCTTCACCTGCATACACGACATACCCATAGGTATCATTCACCGGTTTTTGTGTATGGTCAATCCATAAACGAAGTACATCGACTTGCGACGGAAGATCCTTTATACTTTTATTGGCTGAATTACGTTTAACCCAATCCGTCTTCAGTGTCTCACATACGAAAGACGCTTTTTGAGTATACTGCGGCAATATGCTATAGGCAAATTTTCCTTTCTGCACTACCCAGAAAGAGGTACCGTCTTTAGGGAAATCCTGCACGCCATTCCCTACCGGCAATATTTTTCCATTGCTCCAGACAACAACTTCCGATTCTTTCTTAGGCTGGTCAATGGTAGTCCGGACAGTTCCCTCCATCTGCGGAGTCAAATTCGTTATTCCGGCTCCCAAAGCTACCATATAGTCTCCCAGCATAAAATAAGACTTGTACGCTTTCACTCCATACAGAACTTCATTTTTAAGGGGAGTATTCTTTTTCTTTTCAGACTCAATCTTATCGTTAGCATCCATCTTTTCAAAGATATATCCGGCAACAGCATTCTCACCGCCATTTGTCGAAGCGGCTGCATAATTATGCTTACTGCAATATCCTCTCCAGTTGGTAACGGGAGTTAATTTCTCCGCCCCTTCACGGGCAGTTACTCCGGGAGTCATGGTTATATCCCATGCTCCAATGACCTCACGATATTCATTTCCATTTTTCTGAAATAAAGTCATGCCATCCGTAGGATAAAAGTTATACTCATCGGCAGCCGCTACGGCACTTTCCAATCCGTCACAACGCACGGAAGCCATATTAACAATCAGATGATAACGGTCATTCTTCTTTATCAGGTCATCATTATTAAAAAACCAACGCGTACCGTTGTACATTCCGGCAGAATAGCCATTCATGCTGATTAATTGTTTGCGAGCATCACGCTGAAAACTGCGAAGTTCATCTTTTTGTGCAGGAGTGAAAGAATCAGCCCAGTCTTTAAGCAATTTATCTACGATGGCAAGAGTACGAATATCCACTTTAGCCGGAGTGTAACGAGATGTAAAACGATCAACGTAAGGAGTTATATTTCCTTTGTAGTAATACCAGTTACTTCCCCGGATAAAATTAAGCAATGTTTCTATATTGTCATCCGTCAACTTCTTATCCCACGGAGAACTTTTCAATGCACCCAAAATAGTTAATGCATTAATGCCTCCATCAATAGGATACCCCCAAACAAGACATTGCATTCCGTGTCCCCAGCCTGCACCGTCCGCCGTGCAACCTTCTGTCCAGAAAGCTGTATTATATGTATTCTGGGAAGTATAACTGATCCCACCCTGCGCTACCTGCACCAACAAGTCAACCATAGGAATGGATCTATACATCATGGCTACTGGCAACAACGGACGATACGCCAATGCATTGCCTCCTACCCACCACACGTGATTACGAAAACGTTCTATCTGTACCACATTCTTATCTGTCTCGTCATTCCGCAAAGGTTGTGTCCACGATTGAAGTGCCAATGTTTTCAACATTTCACACATATCCACCAATGATTGATCTTTCGTTTTCCCATTCTCTACAGCATCCATTTGTTTCAGGAAACAATAGTATATATTCACAGCCGCTGTGGGAATAGCAAAACAGGAAGCATGAAAACGGTTCACTTTATTACTGCGACTCACTTCAAGATTGCCATAATAAAGTACAGACTTCTGGAGTTTGCGAAACACATCTTTATCTAATGAAACTCCCATCCGGTCGTTACGGAACTCCTCCGAAAGTTTCCAAAGGCGATTCATTGCATCCGTAATAAACAGCCCCATCTCTTGTGTATCTTTCCCCTCAATCACCTTTTTTTCCCTGTTTGCCCAATCTGTAAATGTACCATCCTCATTCAGATAGGCAAGAATCTCCGGTATGGAGGTTTTTATCTTCGTTAAATCATACGCCCGATAGGGAACCGTGGCATACTGATTCCGAAAAGTCTTGATCGACTTTTCTTTCTTATCATCTTTTACCTGTTGCGCATCCTTAGAATACCGGTACAAATTATCGAATGATAATTGACGTTCCGCATTTTGAGTCTGTGCCTGGGCAGCCAAAGCCGCTATCCAAAGAATGACAATCGTATGTATATATTTCTTTTTCATCACTAATCCTCTATTTATTGATTAACTTGCGGGATTTTCTTTCACTACTATTTTAAATTCTTTCACTACACTCTTTGAATTCCAGGCATTTGCATTGGAGCCTACAAAGGTTACCGTATATTCACCCGGTTCGCTATAAGTATACGTATAAGACTGTGTTTTCATATTCAATGACTTGATTGGAGTGCCCATATCCGGAGATACCGCAGCCAAATCTATCGCCTGACTAATAGCCCATACATCCACATCCGACTTTAAGTTATCTGCCGTAGGCTGAAATAACAACGTAGTATTACTGGCACTAAAATTTGTCTTTTTCGTTATTGACTCAAAAGCATAACTGAAACCAAACTGGTCTTTCGGGTCATTCATGGTAGCAGTGGAGCCATCCACTAGCTTCTTAGATACCACCAAAGAGGTGACATCTACACGGGGATACGTATCTATATCTGACGCTGCAGCGGCATTATAACGGAAAGCCAGATAAAATTTCTTATCTTTATAAGCTGTGAGATCCATTCCGTCAGAAACCGTTTCCTTACCACTGGCATCTGCACAAAGCGGAACTTTCAGATGTAACACTCCATTTGCTCCGGACAGACATTGCCAGTCTTCCTGACGGATCGTTGTATAGTCTCCGTTAAAACTCTCCGAGATAAAAATAGACATGGTCTCTTTATTACGATGCGGCACTCTCGTATACTGCTGCAATATTCCATAAGACAATTCTGCCGATTCCACCTCTACCCGCAAACGGTCTTTATTAGCATACTTACTGCCATCCTCACCGGAATAAAAAATAATATAATCCGGATTTCCACTAAAATCAAAGATGACAGGATCGCCAACAAAGATTTCTTGTGCATCATTGGATAAAGTCACACCAAAATCAACACTATCTACTCCATCGGCATCACAGGATGAAAGCCATGCACCTGTCATCATCAGGAGAGAATAAAAATATATCTTCTTCATAATTTCGTTACATTAAAAGTTAAGATTACCAATTCACATTTTGTCCGCAAGTGGGATTCGTGTTCAGTTCAGCCTGCGGTATCGGATAATAGATATGCTTTTCAGCGAGATTGACGGCAGGCAGTGCTTTCACATTTGTCAAATCATATCCTATTTTCTTATTTTTACTATCCATAGACTGATCCTTCAACAAATTGATACGGTCGAAAAAGTACTGTTTTCCCCAACGGCGAAGCTCCATGTGACGAGGCACTTCAAAGCATAACTCCCGTGTACGTTCTACTTTAATGGAATCGCGGAAAGAGCTTTGTGTACAGTCGGTCAAACCGATTTCTGATATTCCGGCTCTTTTACGTACCTGATTGATTGCATCTACCGCTTCTTTTGTCGGCGAACCGGACACTTCATTAGCGCACTCGGCTATCATCAGTAATACATCCGAATAACGCATCACAGGAAAGTTGATTGATGAACTATTCAGAGACCACGGACGAACCGGATCGTATTCGGCTCTCCATTTTCCCGGATCACCATCCTCATACTTGGCTTTATCAGCGTCTGTCAACATCACTTTTTTCACCTTGCCGTCTGTCGTCACATATTTATAATCCGCAAAATTCCACCATTTACGGGCATCCGTGTCGTCAAACATCTTAAAGAATAATTTAGTACCATGATACCAGGCGTATGCTCTGGGCACATCAGGATCGGTAGTCGTTTGTTGGCTGATTCCCATATAAAGTCCTACCTTGCCACTTTCATTAGTCTTATCCAGACCGTTACCATAAAACTCTACCTCGAACATACTTTCACGGTAAGTCAGGTCATACTTATTGGAACACATATTAATAAATAGAGCACGATACCCATTCACCCCATCCTCTGTCGTTTTATACAGAGTATGCAGACCGCTATCTCTCACTTTACGTGCCCAGATAAGAGCATCCTCCCAAGTATCGGCCTCAACCGGATAGCCGGACTGCCACATATATGCACGTGCCAGTAAGGCTTGCACGGTGGTTTTCGCAATACGTCCGGGTGCATTCAGTTCATCGGCCGGAAGACAACCCGCTTCCGCTTCCTCAAGGTCTTTAATAATTTGTTTATAGATTTCCGGCTGGGAAGACTTCTTCAACTGCTGCTGTGCCAAGTCACGAACCACTTCCAACCGCAGAGGAACCTCTCCCCAATAAGCAACCAGATTCAGGTAGAATAATGCCCGTAATGCTTTGGCTTCTGCCAGAAACATCGTTTTCTTTTGCGCACCGCCACAATCTGAATCCGTACGTTCGGTAATGGAAGCAATGTAATCATTGGCACGATTAATGCCCTCATACAAATTCTGCCACGTAAGTTGCAAATAGGTATCCGTGTTATTATAATTATTGAGTGAGGGCAAAGCCTTACTTTTGTTGTAATCAGCACGATATACGGTAAGGTCTGTACCGGCATCCAATTCTCCCCACAGGTTCAATCCATAAACACCATCTGTTCCCAAGCGGTCATAAACTCCTGCCAAACCCGCCATGCAACTAGTCTCATCATGATACAGGTTCTTTTCATCCAGATTGCCGTATACCTCTGTATCCAGAAAGCTACAAGAGGATAACACAAATACTACTCCTATTATATATACTATTTTTTTCATCATATTCCGTTTTTATACCTGTTAAACTATAAACCCAACTTCACACCGAATGTAAAAGAAGTCGTTCTCGGATAAGCCGAATAATCAAATCCACGAGTCATTGCCGAATTTCGGGTCGACACTTCCGGGTCATATCCGGTATACTTGGTCCATGTCCACAAATTCTGTGCGCTTAGATACAACCGTAAAGAGCTCATTTTAAACTTGCGAATGAGTTTCACTGGGAAATTATAACCCAACTGTACATTCTTCAATCGCAAGAAAGAAGCATCTTCCACAACACGACTGGTATTGATGTCAGACAGTCCTCCATCCACTCTCCATAAATAATTCGTATAATTTCCGTCAATATAAGTTCCATCGCCATTGTCTACACGAGGTGTCCAGTGATCTTTTGCAGAAGCAAGCATATTGGTGTGGCGGACACCGTTCATGTTCTCCAGTTTGGCACGATTATAGTTGATTACATCATTGCCATAAGACCATTGAAAGAATACGCTCAAATCAAAACCTTTGTATTCAAAGTTATTCGTGAAACCACCGGTGTGGATCGGCAAACCATGACCAATCACTGTCATATCTTCCGGCGTCACCTTTCCGTCGCCATTGACATCCTTCAGTTTCATATCACCCGGCTGAATGGTATTACGTTCCTTCGTATTGTTAGGTATTCCGTCTTTCAAGACAAATACATTGGGAGACACTTCATTGAAATCTTCATATTGATAAACGCCATCATATACATATCCGAACATTTCCGACAACGGATGACCAATACGGGCAATATAAAGATTGGTCAATTTCGGAGAATCCAAACCGGAAACCTGATAATCCTGATCTCCCGACAGTCCGGTAATTTCATTTCTATTGAAAGAAATATTAAAGTTGGTCGTCCATTTGAAACGCCCCTTGCCACCTACGAAATTGACCGTATTGATTGAGATCTCCAATCCGCGATTGCGTACACTGCCTATATTCTGCTGTATTTTGTCAAAACCGATAGACAATGGAACTTCCGCATACAACAACAAATCTTTCGTATGCTTATCGTAAATATCAACCACACCATTAATGCGATTATTGAATATTCCAAAGTCCAATCCAATATTTGTCTGATAGGTTGTTTCCCATTTCAAATCCTTGTTCGGCATCTGCGAAATATAGATTGCCGGGTTATCTATCGAGTTATTAAACGCATAATTCTGGTCGCCTGAATAAAGTAATTGAGATGGATAAAAATTCTTCGTATTATTATTACCGGTCGTTCCCCAGCCTACTCTGAACTTTAAATTCGACAGCCACTTGTGACTTCCTTTCATAAAGGCTTCTTCCGAAATACGCCATCCGAAAGAGGCTGACGGGAAATATCCCCATTTATGATAAGGGAAACGGGAACTTCCATCCGAACGCATCGTTGCGGTCATCAGGTAGCGAGACTTCCAGTCATAGTTGAGACGAGCGAAATAAGACATCATACGGTCTTCAAAGTTAGTGGAAGTAAGCGTGTTAGGAGTTCCATTCGAAATACCCCAGAACCCAAGTCCATCCCATGGAACCATCGTCGAACTGGCACCCAATGTAGAGATTGTCTTACTGTTCATGGAGGCTCCGAGCATAGCAGTGATATTATGATTCTTGATTTTCTTTCGATAAGTCAATGTATATTCATTAGACCACCCATCCCACTCTCTAAAAATAAAATTACCATTTGAATGTTTGGCAGAATAGCGCGGATCTCCCCAATAGGTGTCAGCGTTATTAAATGCTTCACTCCGATCCTGACGCCAAGTATATGCAAAAGTTGCTTTAAATGCCAGATTTTTCAGAATATCCCATAACAGATAGGCATTCAGATTCAACTGACGACTACGTGTCTTTTGATACATATTCTCAATGGTTTTCAAAGGATTATACGGATAGTTGGGATTCTCTGCCAGCAAAGCATCTTCCGACTCTTCGGAATCGGCATAAAATACGGGCCGGTAAGCCAGTACCTGATACAGAAAATACTGTGTGCCACCGGCATCAGATCCCTGCGATGGTGCTGTACCCTTAGATATATTGTTAGCAAAATTCAAGCTTCCGCCAAATTTCACTTTCTTAGTGATCTGCTGGTCTAACGTCAGACGTGCCTTTAAACTCTCATAGGAAGAATTAATGATAATACCCTGCTGATTGTAATAAGACAGACTGGAACTATATTTTGTATTTTTAGTACCTCCCGTCAACGAAATGTGATGGCTTGTCATGGGTGCATTACGAAAAACCTGATCTTGCCAGTTGTATGAGGGTACTTTATCATAATCGCTCAAGATACGGTTGCGCCCCAACGCTTCATCATAACTATAATATGTTTTATTCATTTCAGAAGCAGACAGCACTTCTTCCTGCATGGTCACAAAGTCTCTTCCCTGAAGTAAATCCATGCTTTGAGGTTTCAGTTGATAAGTCACATATCCGTCGTATGTTACTTTCGGAGAGCTTTCCGAACCACGTTTCGTTGTTACGATAATCACTCCGTTTGCTCCACGCGCTCCATAAATTGCCGTAGCTGAAGCATCTTTCAAGACATCAACAGATTCAATATCATTGGGATTCAACGAAGCCAGATTTCCATCTTCGGTTGCGAAACCGTCAATCACATACAAAGGTGCACCATCACCGGAATCCGAAATCGTATTACTACCACGAATTACAATATTAGCCTCTGCGCCGGGTTGTCCATCGGAGGAAACGACCTGCACACCGGCCACACGTCCTCCTAATGCCTGATCGATGGAAAGTACTTGAGTTTTTGTCAAGTCGCCCATATCCACCTTTGCCACAGATCCCGTCAAGTCACTTTTCTTCACTGTTGCATAGCCTACGGCAACAACCTCATCCAACGCGACACCATCTTCTTTCAATGTCACGTTCAATACCCTTTGAGTTCCTACCGTCACTTCTTGGGTTGCATAACCTATAAACGAAATAACTAATACGGTAGACTGTTTAGGAACAGCAAGCTTAAACTGACCATCCATGTCAGTGATGGTTCCGGTTGTTCCTCCTTTCACTTTAACATTTGCCCCTATAATGGGCTCTTTCGATTCATCCATCACCTTTCCGCTGATTGCAATCTGCGCAAAAGCAACGGTGAAAGAACAAAACATCAACAGCAATAGACAGATGCGTCTTGTGATTTGTCGATTCTTCATAATATAATTTAAATTGGTTATTAATCTATTATTGATTTATTGTACTTTTTCATGAGCAGTCTGCTTTTCCATCTCCCGCTTACGACTCAAGGCTTCCAGAAAATAATAATCCGCATAATTTAACGGAACATCTATCTCTGCATGATGAGGGATACTGCCTACTGAATGCATCAAAATAAAATTTCCATTCTTTCCCACTTTGGCCCGATAGTCGGAAGTGCTCAATGCTGCAAGTATCTTGTCGGCCGTTTTCTTGTAACGCGGATTGGGCAAATACAAGCTCAACTCATAAAGAGCTGAAGCGGTAACGGCGGCGGCGGAAACATCCCGCGGTTCATTAGGGATATTCAAGGCATCATAATCCCAATAAGGAATTAAGTCTGATGGCAAATGCTTACTCGTAAATATGAAATCATATATTTTGCAAGCCTGCTCCCAGTATTCAGGCTTACGGGTATAGCGGTAGCAAACCGTGTAACCATAAATAGCCCAAGCCTGTCCCCTCGCCCATGCAGATTCGTCGGCATATCCCTGCGCAGTTTGTCTGCTGCGTACAGCGCCCGTTTCCGGATCATAGTCTACTACATGATAACAACTGCCATCGGAACGGAAATGATTTTTAAGCGTCTGATCGGCATGGCTGACTGCTATATTATAATAGGTGGAATCGCCCGACAAACGGGTAGCCTCGAAAAGAAGCTCAAGATTCATCATATTATCAATAATCACCGGACACTTCCATCCCCGTTTTGCCTGCCAGCCTCTATCTGCATCCCAGGACTGGATAACTCCGGCTTCCGGACGGAAACGGGTAGAAAGCGAATGGGCTGTTTGCAACACAACCGACGCATAATCTTCATGTCCCATACGTATCCCCTTCAGATAACTACATCCCACCATGAACCCTACATCATGATGCCAGGTGAGGTACTGCACAGAATCCAGTGCTTCCGTATATTTCACTGCCAGTTTCTCCCACTTTTCATCTCCCGTCAGTTGATACATATACCACATACTACCCGGGAAGAATCCACTGGTCCAATCATCATAAGGAACATAAACCACTTGCTTCTTTTCATCCAGAGTTCTCGGATTCAGGATACTGCCACTTGCTTCTATCTGGTTGGTCATCAAAGAATATTGGGAGACAGCATGCGCTATATTTTCAGCTACAATATCTTCCGTTGCAGTCTTGTTCAAATTACATCCGGCCATCATGAAGACGGAAATTCCCGCCAAAGTACAGATTATGCTTTTCATACACTGTTAAAGATTTAAATGAATGATGATGCAAATGTAGGCATTCAGAAAAAAGAGCCGTTAGTTGTACATACAAGAATCATACTCTATACGTACATTCATTCCGTAAACTCCAAATGTACGCATAGCACACATTTTATGTACTTACATAGCAGTTGCATATCCACGAAAAGGACGTATATTTGCATAGCAAATTCTAGAATTCTAATATCTATGATCATCAAGAAACAGCTATGTCTCATTTGTTTCCTGCTTATCCATATTATCAAAGGACAGGCGCAAGATATCTCTTTCAGACATCTCACAACCGATAACGGACTTTCTCATAATGCGGTAATGACCATGTATCAGGATGAACGAGGATTTATCTGGATCGGTACGCGAAATGGGGCCAATTTATACAACGGACATGAATTCAAAATATACAAATCTCAAAAAAACAATCCGAACAGTCTGATTTACAACAATATCAGACAGATAACCGGTAATGGAAACGGAGATATTTACTTCATGACCCCTAAAGGAATATCTGCTTTTAATATCCGACTGAATAAATTCACCACACTGATACAGAAAGAGATACGGGCCATGTTTTTCCACAAGCAATTGTATACAGCTTACAACAACAGTATTTATAAATATGATGGAAAACAATTCAATGTATATTACGAGTTGCCCCAAAAACAGACTCAAATCACTTCTCTTCATATCAACGAAGATCGTATACTCATTGGTACCGAAAATCAAGGTTTATTCAGTCTGGATACTAACTATCGGTTATCGCATCTCATTCCCAAAGGGAATATCTCTACGATTTTTCAGGATTCATCGGGACAATACTGGATAGGTAGTTGGGAACATGGACTTTTCACGATGAACGGAACTACCATCCACAATTTCCGCCATCAAGAGAATGACCCTGCAAGTATCAGTTCTAATTTTATCCGTTGCTGCACTGAAGACAAACAAGGGAATATATGGATAGGAACTTTCGACGGATTGAACAGGTATCATCCGTCTACCCGGACATTCACCTATTATTTGAAACGTGACAGGGGACTTAGTCATTCCTCTATCTGGAGTCTACTGTGCGACCACCAGGGAACAGTATGGGTAGGAACTTATTTTGGGGGAGTCAACTATTTCAATACGGAAAGCCAGATTTACCATCAGTATCAAGCATCGGACATGGTAAACGAGGGATTGAGTTCTCCTATCGTTGGATGTATCATAGAAGATAGTCAGAACAACTTGTGGATAGGGACCGAGGGCGGAGGTCTGAACAAATACAATTTAGCAAGCCGTCAATTCGAATGGTATAAACATGATAACAATGCCAATAGTCTTTCACACAATAATATAAAATCGCTCTATTACGATGCCCGTCATGAAGTGATATGGATAGGCACACACATGGGAGGGCTGAATAAAATGGATTTGAAAACCAAACGATTCACGCAATACAAATATAAAGAGGGAGATAAGAATTCGCTCCCGTCTAATATTATCAGAGATATTGTTCCTTATAAAGACCAGTTGCTCATTGCAACCAATACGGGAGTGTGTATATTCAATCCCGAAACAGAACAAGTGGAGCGTCTGTTTCAAAATGAACCGGACAGGGTTACATACGCCGGAGGTCTCTTCGTCGATCATCGCAACACACTGTGGATATACGGAGGAGGCGACGGAGTATTCACTTACCAGCCGGACACTCGCAAAATGACCAATTACAAGCATAACCATGCCTTGGAGCACAGTATCAGCAGCAACAGCATCAACCGAATCTATGAAGATAGCCGTCACCGCTTGTGGATATGCAGCAATGATAATGGAATCGATCTCTACCGCTATGAAACGGATGATTTCATCAACCTTGATGAAGAAAACAATGAACTGGCAAGCAACTGTGTGTATGATGTATGTGAGTTATCTCCGGATAAATTACTGTTCACCACCGATATAGGTTTTTCAATCATGGATTACCCTGCCCGGAAATTCTCGAATTATAATCAAGAAAACGGTGTACCACTATCCGCACCCAACGAACGTTCTTTGTACAAAACCCGCCAAGGGGAGATCTTTATAGGAGGTACGGACGGGATGGTTTCTTTCAAGGAAAATGATATTGATTATGCGCCCGGAAACTATACCATATCTCCGTTCCGCCTTTTAGTAAACGGACAGGAAGTGAATGCAGGAGATCAGAGCCATATACTGAAAGAAGATATAGGATACATTTCCAGACTGACACTCAAAGCCAACCAATCCATGTTCAGTATTGAGTATGCCATATCCAATTATATTCCGGCTAATAAGGATCATCTGGAATATTTCCTGGACGGGTTCTCCAATACATGGACCAGCACACGTGGACAGCATACGATTACGTATACGAATCTGAATCCCGGCAAATATACGCTGAACGTACGTATCAAAAACAACTATTCTCATATACCGGCACATCAGTTGGAAATCGTCATTCTTCCTCCTTTCTATAAGACTGGGTGGGCTTATTTACTATACACGCTTATCATTGGTGTCATTCTTTATTTTCTGATCCGTACTTACAACAATCGTATCAAGTTGCAGGAATCATTAAAGTATGAACAGAAACGTACCGAAGATATCGAACAGCTCAATCAGGCCAAATTGCGTTTCTTTACCAATATCTCACATGAGTTCCGCACTCCGCTCACTCTTATCATCGGGCAAATGGAAATGTTACTGCAAGTTCGTTCATTTGCACCAACCGTATACTCCAAAATCCTGGGAGTATATAAAAGTAGTCTGCAACTACGTGAACTGATAACAGAGCTTCTCGACTTCCGAAAACAGGAACAGGGATATATGACAATCAAAGTAAGCGAACATAATATAGTCGATTTTATTTATGAGAATTTTCTGCTCTTTCAAGAATATGCCGTACAAAGGAAAATAACATTCAAATTTCAGAAAACAAATGATGTGATAAACGTATGGTATGATGCCAAACAGTTACAAAAGGTTATGAATAATCTTCTATCCAATGCTTTCAAATATACGAAAGAGGAAGGAGAGATTTCCGTATCCGTACGAAAGGGTAACCGGGAAGTGATTATTGAAGTAACCGATAATGGAGCAGGCATTTCTCCACAGGATATCGACAAGATATTCAACCGCTTCTATCAAACAGAGCAGCTGGATTCTATCTCCAATACCGGAACCGGTATTGGTCTGTCTTTGACCAAAGGTATTATAGAATTGCATCATGGCAGCATTGAAGTGTACAGTGAACAAGGAGAGGGAACGACTTTCTGCGTACATCTTAAAAGCGGTAACGAACACTTCAACCCCGAACAAATTGGTAAACAACAAGAGGATACGCAACAAACTGTTGAAGAGAACATCCACTCTTCGGAAGCTTTGCAACAACTTTTGCTGGAACAGGAAGTCATCAGTAATGAGTCTGTCGCGCAAGACAGAAGTACCAAAATCCTGATCGTAGAAGATAATGACTCGCTACGAGAAATGCTTGTTAAGATATTCGAGGTCTTTTATACAGTCGATACAGCCACTAATGGACGTGATGGCTGGGAAAGGATACAAACAGAACAGCCCAATATCATATTAAGTGATGTTGTCATGCCCGAAATATCCGGCACGGAGCTTTGCAAACTGGTTAAGAACAATATAGATACATGCCATATCCCGGTGGTACTGCTTACGGCACGAACAGCCATCGAACACAATCTGGAGGGATTGCGCTTGGGTGCAGATGATTATATCACCAAACCATTCAACATTAATATTCTGCTTTCACGATGCAACAATCTCGTGAACAACCGTATTATGCTGCAAGAGAAGTTCAGCAAGCATCCTCAAGCAGTTCCACAGATACTGGCAACCAACCCATTAGATAAAGAACTGGTGGATCAGGCCATGCAGGTCATTGAAAAGCATATGGATGATGTTGAATTTAATGTAGATGTCCTGGCTCGTGAAACGGGTATAGCACGTACCAAGTTATTTACTAAGCTAAAGGCCATCACGGGACAGACTCCATACGACTTTATCCTGACCGTACGGTTAAAACGAGCAGCTATCATGCTCAAAGAAAACCCGGAGTTTAATATCTCCGAAATATCCGACCGACTGGGATTCTCTTCTCCCAGACAATTCAGCAAATGCTTTAAGGAAAAATATCACATGATACCTCAAGCATACAGAAAAGGAACGAACGGAGAAGAACAGGAGGATGAAAACGAGTAATCTGTACGCAGATACCACTATTCATGTACAGAGGATGCACTTGATTCTCATTAAAATCGACTTTATTTGCAATAATAAAGCAAATCTATAATTAAGTAGAAAAACATGAGAAAGAAACATTTGTACGTCTTGTTATGCTTCACGCTATTGGGGAGCACTGTATTTGCGCAGAAGATTGAAAATCTGGTAGAGTTGAAACACCAGTCGAAGAATGAATTGTTTCATCATCTGGGACAGGCTCCGCGTACACCGGCATTTGAATCCGAAGGATACTGGGTATGGGGAAGTTCGGTAGTAAAAGGAGAAGATGGAAAGTATCACATGTTTGTTTCCCGTTTTCCAAAATCTCTCCCCTTTCACCCGGGATGGATGATTGCTTCAGAAATTGTTCACGCTACTTCTGACACACCTGAAGGACCTTACAAATTCAGTGATATCGCCCTACCCGCTCGCGGAGCACAGTATTGGGACGGACGCTCGACACATAATCCCCGTATCCTGAAATACCAGAATAAATATTACCTGATCTATATGGGGTCTACACACCCATTTGCCAATCCAACTTACGAGCAACTGACTTTGGACAGCCCGTGGTGCATTATTGGACGTTCAAACAAGCGTATCGGACTGGCTGTTGCTGATAGTCCTTACGGCCCATGGAAGCGTTTTGATGAGCCTATCTTGAAGACGAAACCTAATACATTTTATAGTTTTCTTACATCCAACCCCTCTCCTATCATACAGGAAGACGGTTCGGTAATGATGATCTTCAAAGGAAGAACGTACATCGGGGACGATAAATTCTCGGATATGGCACTCGGCATGGCATACGCCCCGTCCATAGAGGGACCTTACGAAGTACTCAACAACGATCAGCCTATCTTCCAGGTAAACGGACAAGGAGAAGCAGAAGATCCGTTCCTTTGGAAAGACAACAAAGGATACCACGCAATCTTCAAAGATCATGTTTCCAAATTCACAGGAGAGCAAGGCGGAGGCGTAATGGCGCACTCCAAAGATGGTATTCGCTGGACTGTGGATAAAGACCCGAAAGCCTATTCGCGTACCGTAGAATGGGAAGATGGTAAAGTAGAGATGCAAGGACAGCTGGAACGTCCATTCTTACTATTCGAAAACGGAAAAGCTACTTATGCTTTCTTTGCAACAATGAATGGCCCCGGTGGATTTGAAAATGCGACCAAGTCGTGGAACATGGTTATCCCGATAAAATAAAGACTCCCCCCTTTCGATACAGTCAATAGACCTGAATCACATTTAATGAGGATGTGCAAACTCCCCTCTTAACAAAATCATCCTCGTCACAGATAGTTGTAACGAGGATGATTTTTAATTTATGAAGGTTTTGACACACCTTAATTAAATGAAACACGCCAAGGTGATGCCTCCGTTCATATACAATGAGAGTACATTTATGCCCATTTGTACTTTAACGTATGTTCTTAAGTACGCTGCACGCACCTGTTTCATGTTCAAAGCAAATATATTTGCCCCAGCAAGATTACCCACAAAAATAAAAACGTATGAAAAACAACAAAAGCATTAAGTACCTTTGGGGAGGTTTCTTCTGCTTGCTCTTCTTGTTTTCGTGTCAAGACACTGACGAGTTGAGTAAAGAAATCGACCAGCTAAAAGACCGGACAGTCGCTTTGGAAACAGCGACAAAGAGTCTTAACACTTCTCTCGAAAGCTTACAGGCTTTACTGAAAGCAGATATAATTGTAGGATTCACTTATGTAGACGATAAGTATCGGATTGAACTAAACGATGGTTCTACTATCGAAGTAGTACAAGCTTCTAAAGTGAATCTATCCATCCCTCAACTCTCTATCAATAAAGAGGGATATTGGATTTTCAGTACAGATAACGGAGCTACTTTCAATCTCTTGACAGACGAAAAGGGAAACAAGATTCCAGCTACGACAGCAAGCGCAGACAAAGCGGCTGTTACTCCACTATTAAGAGTTAACTCAAATGGATTTTGGGAAATCAGTACGGATGGAGGCACCACGTATAGTCTTCTGGGTGGAAAAGAATGCACAGCTGTAGGAAACGACGGAGAAAGTAAAGATGGAGTATTCGAAGAAGTCATTTACGACTCTGAAAAGAAAATACTGACCGTCACGCTAACAGATGGTCAAGTATATAAAATACCTTGTACGGAAAGCTTCTACCTAAAAATAGCGGGCACAAGTACACAACAGGTATTCCCTTTAGGCGAAAAGCGCATATATGAAGTGGAACAAAATGAAGTGGCCGACGTCACTATCCTTGCACCGGATGATTGGCAAGTAGACCTCAAAGAGCAACAACTTACCATTATTGCCCCGGCTAGCACATTGATCGAGAAAGAAGATCATATCAAAATTATCTATACTTCCATACAGGGGTATCTGCGCATGGTCACTATCTCCGTGAAATTACTAACAACCGGTTTTGATGCTAATGCCACCTTAGCGTGGAACCGTTTTGCGACCCACTCTCCGGAAAACATTCTACTGGACTTTTCATACGCAGGTTATAAACACGGCACAGAAGCGCCTCCTGCCATTCATATAAAAAGCAGTGGCTACACCGTTTATAATGTGAAAGACTATGGTGCCAAAGGCGACGGCAAGACCTCTGACCGGGAAGCATTAGTTAGTATCACCAAGCTATTCAAGAATCAGACCAACGCCAAAGCCATCATTTATTTTCCGGAAGGAGATTATGTATTGCATACTTCGGCTGACGATGAGAATGGAGTTTCAAAACCTATCGAAATAAATTTCGGAGGATTTGTACTCAAAGGAGCCGGACGTGATAAAACGATTATCAGAATGGCAGACCGTAATGTAGCGGCTACTAATTCTACTCCGCCTACAATGATTAATATTAAACATACGGTAGATCTGCAAAATCCAATCAGACTGACTGGTGATGTTGCCGCCAAAGGAACATCCGTTATTAATGTTGCGGATGGTAGTTCTTTTAGCATTGGACAATGGGTATGCCTAAGATTGATTGACTCCAGTCCATCTCTTGTAGCCAAAGAACTGACATCAATTACCGCCAATGGAAATGTGTGGAACAAAACAGCCGATTCGCAATGGAGTAACCTCAACAACTCTGGCGTACAAGTGTATGACTATCATCAGATAGCCGATAAAAAAGGGAATGAAATCACATTTACAGAGCCATTGATGCATGAGGTAGACCCTCAATGGAAATGGGAACTATGTAAATTTAATTATTACGAGAATATTGGTATAGAGGACCTTACGTTCGCAGGGAATACACAACCCGGATTTATCCATCATGGCAATAGCGGAGGAGATGACAATGATTACAAACCTATCGGCATGATGCGTTTAGTAAACTCTTGGATACGTCGCGTCAATTTTACGAATATAAGTGAAGCACTTAGCATCTCATCATCTGCCAATATTTCGGCTTATGATATTGAGATAAATGGTAATCGAGGACACTCCGCTATTCGTTCGGGAGGCTCTTCCAGAGTGTTTATCGGTAAAGTCTACGATCACAGCAAAGGAAATATCGCCATAGATGAGAGTACGACCGAAGCATTTCTTGATAATGCCGGTCAGTTTCATGGTTGCGGAGTATCCAAGCAAAGTATAGGTACCGTTATCTGGAACGTCACTTGGGGAGAGGATGCATGCTTCGAAGCACACGCCACACAGCCGCGGGCTACTTTGTTCGATTGTTGCAGCGGAGCGTTCATCAAGTTACATCAGGGAGGTGCCAAGACTGAACTACCCAATCATCTGGACGATCTCACCTTATGGAATTTCAACGCAACAAATACAAACAGTGTATCCCAAGGCAATTTCACTTGGTGGGATGGAAACTGGACTTGTTTCTTACCTCCAACCATCGTAGGATTCCATGGTCCCGCCGCCGGTCAAATCACTTTCGCAGACAACGAGGTCAAACTGAACGAATCCTACAACACTGCCGTGGAACCTTATTCACTGTATGAAGCACAGCTTCGGAAACGTTTGGGATATGTACCCGCCTGGATTAACTCATTAAAATAAAAACAACTTTAAATAGAATGATTATGAAGAAATTATGGACTCTTCTGTTCCTGTTAGCCGTTGTGTTTACAGGATGCAACAAGACTGATGATCTTTGGGATGAAGTGCACGATATACAAAAGCGCTTGACCAAACTGGAAGTTCAAGTCAACAACCTGAATGGAAACATTACAGCTCTACAGGAACTTTATAAGAATGGCGCCACCATTACCACAGTGGAGGAAGCAAATGGCACTTATACTATAACTCTTAGCAATGGTAAAGTATTAAAGGTTGTCCAGAAGATGGAAGAAACAGTCTATCCGATAGTGGGAATTGACAATGAAGGTTATTGGACTGTAAGTTATGGAAATGAAACACCTAAACGTATTCTTGTTGGTGACAATCCGGTAAAAGCTACGGGAGAAGACGGACTGACTCCGGAATTCCGCATTAACGAGAAAACGGGATATTGGGAAATACGCTATAAAGCCACCGAAGCATTCACCACTGTTAAGGACTCCAACGGTAATCCGGTAAAAGCTGAAGGAACATCAGCCACCGGCTTCTTTCAGTCAGCCGGCATTAGTGAGGATGGAAAATCATTCAACCTGGTTCTAAAAGATGATACGAAAATAACAGTGCCCATCGTAGGTTCGTTCTCATGTACTTTTGAGGAATCAGTGGTAGGAGTTCAAAAGTTCAACTCAAAAGAAAGTAAGGACTTTAAAGTTTTATTGAATGGCGTAGACGATATCGCTCTCATGGCATGTCCCGCCGGTTGGAGTGCGACGTTATCCGAACCGCTCAATAATGAAGCCATCTTAACTGTCACCGCACCCGAAGCTTTGGCTACGCCGACACGTGCTACTGCCAATAATGGCACAGATATTTCCATTCTGGCGAATTCCGGTAAATTCAGTACGATACTGAAATTGCAGGTAGAAGTAATTCCCGAAGAGCCGATTGAACCAACTGTTGATTATCTAAGTATCTATCAAAAGGGAGAGACTCTTTTCACTATCGGAGATGGAGCCAGTGCTATTGAAATTAATAGTGTGAATTTCCCGGAATCACAGGAAATAGATTTGAGTGAAGCAGACCAAACATTGGCAAAAACAATACTCGCCCCATCCCAGCCAACGATCTATTTCCTTTCAGGAGAACATGTACTTAATGTCACTATGGATGGAGATCAGGCTATGAATGGCAAAAAAGTGGTATTCATCAGTAAATCAGCAGCTGCAAAACCTAGCGTTAAATTTGTGGGTACTGCCGGAATACGTTTACAACAAAACAGTTCCATCGTATTTAAAAACGTCACTATTGAGAATTTATCTTTAGGTAATTACAGTAGCACGGGCAATGCACATAATATATGGATTGAGGATTGCAACATACAAGCACTAGCCAAACCAATTCTGGCACTGACAGGCACTAATGCACCATTAGGTGGTGTCAACAGCCTATACTTTAGAAACAACTATATTGAAATGAACACATTCCCGGACAAAAGTTCAATATTCAGTATGGGACCATTAATAACCACAGATGTAACGAACGTCTCTATAGAAAATAATATCTGGTATAAGAAAGGAACTTTGGTACAAGGAAGTATCTATACCTCCAATGCTAAAGGTATCACAAAGAATATTTCTTTCTCCAACAATACAATCATTAATTATGCCGGCAACAGCAGTAATTCTCTTGCCGCCGCATACCTGATTCTCACGAATGTGGAGAATGTAAATATAAAGAATAACATCGGCTATTCTGACGATAATGCAACAGATGGATTCAGCAATAGCGGTTCCAGTTTCTACATCATAGCAAATATCGATCCTATGCCGTCCATATCCGTTACAGGCAATATCGTTTACGGTCTGAATCCCGACTTAGCAAATAAGTGGAAATGGAATACTTATGGATGGAAAACAAATGCCTCAACTAAAGTAGATCAAGATGGAGAAAAAGGTGGTATTATCACCCGCTATTCAAAAAATCCATTCGCAAATCCCAATGGATTCAGCAGCGGAAATTTCACGCCAATCTCTGAACTTGATGGAAAAGGAGCTAACCTGAAGTAATATATATACAGAAAGTTTTTAAGTTTCTCACCATTTCCAAAACGTGTTTTCCCAGTAGGCTAACGATGCCCAACGGAAAGCACGTTTTTATATAAGAGAGTTAGAACCGATTTTTACATCTTCCCATTTTCCCTCATGCCATTCTACCACTGAAGTATAGCCGGCTTTCTTTAAAGCCTCCAATGCTTCGGCACGGGAATTATTGATCCGTTCCGGATAATGCGCATCACTATTTACCTGCACTCTGATACCTAATTCTTTCAGGAAAGAGAAATAGCGTTCGTTGGGATAGAATGTGCCCAACTCATGATAAGCTTTGGTATTGATTTCAACCATGTATCCGCGTTCGGCAATCGCCGTGAAGTATTTACGAACCAGCGTATCATACCACGCTTCATCCAGTAATCCGGGACGATAACAGGAAGCATTGTAGTGCATCTTATCGGCATGACCGACAATATCAAAGCCCCCCAATTCTACCATGCGAAGCAGGTTCCTATAATATAGGCAGACCACATACTCAAGATCTCCTCCAAAATGCTGATCTATCAGCTGACGGAAATGATCTGCCGGTGTATCAATATCCACAATCTTACCCTCGGGAGAATACAACATGTGTACAGAACCAATACGATAATCAAGAGGCAACTCCTGAAAACGGGGTAAAGATGGATTGCTTTCTTCATTCAGATAGTCAATCTCAAGACCGATGACCAACTCTATCTTATCGGCATATTTCTCTTTGAGACGAGAGAATTCGGAAAGGTAATCTTCCATTCTATCCCACTCCATCGTCCATGCGGTAGAAAATGGTAGTGGAGCATGAGAAGAAATGCCATAGGAAGTAAACCCTTCGCTGATAGCAAAACGAACAAAATCGTCCATATTGGCTCGTCCGTCGCAATACAGGCAGTGGCTATGATAATTAGTAAGGTTTGTCATACTAGGTTATATTGTCTGGGGGTATATTATCATTATTTGGTTATCCGGGAATATAATAAACTATACTTGTGCCATCGAAGTGGCACAACTGTGCCAGCGTGTTGGCACTGCTATGCCAAAGAGGTGGCACAAAGGTGCCAATATAGTGGCACGAATCAGCCTTCTATTTCGCTAAGTTCCAACCAACGCATTGTCTTTTCATCAATCATATCATTGACTTCGGGCAAACGTTTTGACTTTTCAGTCAGTTCGTCAACGGAAAGTGTGCCGCTACAAAGAAGTTCCTCTATTTGTGTTTTTTCAGCTTCCAGTTCGGCGATTTCTTTTTCCAGTTGCTCGAATTCACGCTTTTCCTTGAAACTCATTTTCCGCTTGTCGTTCAGACGGACACGGGCGGTCTTCTCTTCCTGCGGCTTCTCTGCTTCTTTCTCTTTTTGTTCCTTTGCTTCTTTCCAGTCACGATAATCACTATAATTTCCGGGGAAGTCACGAATATCTCCCTGTCCGTTGAATACCATCAGGTGATCTACTACTTTATCCATAAAGTAACGGTCATGGGAAACGACAATCACACAGCCTTTGAAGTTTTGGAGATATTCTTCGAGTACATTCAGCGTGATAATATCGAGGTCATTGGTAGGCTCGTCCAATACCAGAAAGTTAGGATTACGCATCAGGATGGTACAAAGGTAAAGACGGCGACGCTCTCCCCCACTTAATTTATAGACATAGCTATGCTGGGTTTCAGGAGTAAACAGGAAATGCTGCAGAAATTGAGAAGCGGTCAGCTTCTTTCCATTACCCAGTTCGATGACTTCGGCAATATCCTGTATCACATCAATCACTTTCATCTGTTCGTCAAACTGAAGTCCGTCCTGCGAATAATAACCGAAACGAACTGTTTCGCCAATATCCACTGTTCCGCTATCAGGCTTGACTTGTCCCATCAATATCTTGATAAAAGTAGATTTTCCGGTTCCGTTATTTCCTACAATTCCCATCTTCTCATAACGAGAGAAGATATAAGAGAAATCATCCAGAATCTTCAGATCTCCGAAACTCTTGAAAAGATGGTCAGCTTCGAATATCTTGCTTCCGATATACGATGCTTTCACTTCCAACTTTACGTTATCAGTATTAAAACGCTGCTTCGCTACTTTTTCCAATTCGTAGAAAGCATCCTCCCGATAACGTGCCTTATGTCCGCGTGCCTGCGGCATCCGGCGCATCCAATCAAGTTCCGTACGATAGAGATTATTGGCACGTTCTATTTCTACGCTCTTAGATTCGATACGCTCCTGACGTTTTTCGAGGTAATAGCTGTAGTTACCTTTATATTGGTAGATTTGCTGATTGTCAATTTCGATAATCTCGGAGCAAACACGATCAAGGAAGTAACGGTCGTGGGTCACCATCAGCAAGCTAAGGTTAGTACGACGCAGGTAATCTTCCAACCATTCGGTCATATCCAAGTCCAGGTGGTTGGTCGGCTCATCAAGGATTAACAGATCCGGTTCGGTAATCAAAGCATTGGCCAAAGCGACACGCTTCAACTGTCCACCGGACAGTTGCTTCACTTTTTGATCGAAGTTGCGAATTTTGAGCTGTGAAAGGATTTGTTTGGCTTTCTGCTCGTATTCCCAGGCTTTCTCCTGATCCATACGTGCCAGAAGGTTTTCCAGTCCCGGATGACCTTCGGTCTCCATACAGCGTTCGTACTCCTTTATCAATTCCACCGTGCTGTTACCATGATGGAAACAGGCTTCGAGCACTGTCAGTTCTTCGGGATATTGCGGATCCTGTTCCAGGTAATCCACGCGAAGATCACGACGAAAAACAATATTACCGCTATCATAGCCTTCCTTTCCGGCAATGATATTTAGTAAGGTAGTCTTTCCACTACCGTTCTTTGCTATTAATCCTACACGCTGACCTTCGGCAATGCCCAAAGATACATTTTCAAAAAGAACCAAGTCACCGAAAGACTTGGTCAGGTTATCTATCTGTAAATAAGGTACTGCCATTTTAATCCAAACACTTCTTATATTCTTCTATCACATTGCAGGGCTCTCCCGCCTTTACTTTACTCCAAACGAGCTTCATCGGGTCGATGGTGCGATCTTTATATTGGAGAACAGGAGTTTCCCGGTTGCCGTCAATCAACGTTTTCCATTCCATGCCATCCACTTCATTTGCCAGAATTGCACAAACAGTGATACCAATGGCCAACCATTCCTCTTTCTTTTTCGAGCCAATCTTACCGCTGTCAATCACTTGCTGAAGTTTCTCCAAGTCCTCTTCTATTCCTTGAAAATCCTTTTTCAGTTCCTGCTTCACGGTCGATACCACCCATTCATATCCCTCATTAATCAAATAAATTTCAGAAAGACGTACAGGAATCAATTCAGCGGGGTACTTTTGCGCTTCTTTACGTACCTCCAAAGTAGCGATTACATCTTCCGCCTCCTTCACAACTCCACCTTTAGGCACGGTGAAAGAACATTCAAAAGCAATATCGTCAACGCCTGTAATCCACAAATGGGAAGTATAATAAGTTCCCTCCTCCTGAAACATTTCTTTGCTATACGCACATTCCCACGTTCCGACTTTCACCAACGAAGCCGAATCGTTCTCTTTCAGTTCCTGCCGGATGGCATCTTTGCCATAACCAGCTTTTCCTTTAAATGCGGATATACGAAAATTCCCCGTCCATACATCGGGATTATAGAAAAGAAAAGAGCCTTCGCCATCTTCAAACTCATTCCAGTCTGATGGATAGTTCATAGAAAACCATGCTCCGGGAGAGATAAATTTCTTGCCTTGCATCCTTTTACTTTAAAATGATTACTTGGCAAAAGTACAAATTAAATACGAATTTCAGGCACGGATTACACGGATTTCACGGTTTTTCAGAAAGATAATTACATAAAGCAACAGCGTAATCCGTGTAACCCGTGCCTACAAAACATCATTTCCCTATTGGCTGTATTTTCCTCCGCACATCTTTAGAAATTTCCAGAAACATATAATTCAATTTCCCGGAATGAATACCTTCTTCGTTCTCCTTATACTTCTTATTAGCATATTGCTTCGATTTCTCGAAAGTCAATAGCGACATTTCATTCTGCGACTTACCTACCATTGTGGAGTCCAGCTGTTCATCCGGAAAAAAGTCATCCAGATCGACATCACCAATCATTGTTGTTTCCAGGAAGTTCTTATCTGTATGTGAATTATCGGTATAGTACCCCACAAACATGTGTCCCGGCGTACGTACCAGAATAGGATCGATATTTATAGCCCGAAGCAGTGATGCAAACAGTACGCTACCGTCCACACAATTAATCTGCGAAGATTCCAGTGCATCATCAAACGTACGAACCCGTTGCGAGAAAACAACATTGCTCGAAAGGCTGGTGTTGGAAACAGAACTGTAACGGAATTTGCGTTTCTGCAATATATTCCAAAGAGCATACACCTGCTTGTCCACCGCCCCTTTAGCCTTACTCTGATAGCCAAGGAAGCGATTGACAATACGAGTATTCAATGCTTCGCGAAGCAACTGGTCAATCATCGGATTCTCTTCATTGACATAGGCAGCGAAGAAAATACTTGTATCATGGAATTTGGTTCCATTCGATACATACCCCAATAGACATTCATTGATACTGCGCACAGAGAATGTACGCACCCGTTGCCCCAAATCCTTTCCATTCATCTCGACAGTAATAGCCACACTTACCGGTTCTGCCTGCACCTCATTTTTCAGAGCTTCATAGTTCCAGATGATATCAGGATAAATCGTATATTCCGTTCGAGGCTTGTTTAGTACAAATTCCGACACCGAACGGGAGAAAAAAGGCGTTTCAGCCACTTCAATCCGTACCCGGCTATAGGCTGTCTTCGACTTCACCCGAACAGCAATACACGATTTCGGATTCCCCAAATAATTAGAATCCGACGGAACAATCACCTGCGCATCAGTAGTGGCAACAGACAAAATCGCTGAAGGAAATATATTCCCTCCCAGATCATCCACAATCTCAAAACCAGAATTGAATGAAGTATATTTAAACACAGACATACCGCCAAGGAGAATTAACAGTACCACCACAGATCCTATTATTTCCTTCCGATGCCGTTTTAAGTCAATTTTTATCATTATTTGTAGTTTCTATAATCAAACGTTTCTATTGTATCTCGCTAACAAAGATAACAAATAGTGAGCGGTTTTTCCTCTTACAATCAACAAAAACTTCCATATTCCGCATCAATTCTCGGAATTCCCGGAATGTAACACGATTGTAACGTCTGTTTCATCTGCCCGTAACAAAGTCTCCTCATCTTTGCAAAGGATAAAATAAAAACGTAACTTTGTCATATCACATTAATACATATATCTTATGAACGATTACCGTATTCTAGTTGTCGACGATGAAGAAGACCTCTGTGAGATTCTGAAATTCAATCTTGAAAACGAAGGTTATGAAGTTGATACTGCAAACTCTGCTGAAGAAGCAATGAAGATGGACATCAGCAGCTATCACTTGATTCTCCTCGATGTGATGATGGGAGAAATCTCCGGATTCAAAATGGCGAACATCCTGAAAAAAGACAAGAAAACAGCGAAAGTGCCTATTATCTTTATCACAGCAAAAGATACCGAAAACGATACTGTGACCGGGTTCAACCTGGGAGCAGACGATTATATTTCAAAACCTTTCTCGCTGCGTGAAGTCATCGCCCGTGTGAAGGCCGTATTAAGACGCACAGTAACAACGGAAACGGAAAGAGTCCCCGAACGTCTAACTTATCAGTCGCTCGTTATTGACATCACAAAGAAAAAAGTAAGTATTGACGATGAAGAAGTACCATTGACCAAAAAAGAATTTGAGATCTTGCTTCTGCTGGTACAGAATAAGGGACGTGTATTTTCCCGTGAAGACATCCTGGCCCGCATCTGGAGTGACGAAGTGTACGTGCTCGACCGTACCATCGACGTAAACATCACCCGTCTGCGTAAAAAGATTGGGGTATACGGCAAATGCATTGTCACCCGTCTCGGATATGGATACTGTTTCGAAGCTGAATAAATAATTATGCCGAATTAAATAGTTATTATGAACCTGCCTGTAACTCAAAAGCATTTTCTTTCTTTTAGCCGAAAGCTTTTCCTTTCGGTTATTTCACTATTCCTGGTATTTGCCATTTGTTTTATTGCGTACCAGTATCAACGTGAACGGGAATATAAAATAGAACTGCTAAACACCAAACTGCAAGATTACAACAGCAGGCTCTACGAACAACTGGAGAATCAACCCCTTGACAGTGAGATCATCAACGGTTATATCAATAACCATATCCTGGAAGACTTGCGTGTAACCCTTATTGATGCTCAAGGAAATGTTGTTTACGACAGCTATCCTAGTCATAATAACCAGATGGAAAACCACCTGAACCGTCCGGAAGTACAGAAAGCCATAAAGCATGGCAACGGATATGATGTACGCCGAACTTCAGAGACAACCGGAGTTCCCTATTTCTATTCGGCCACTCATTATAAAGATTATATTGTCCGTTCGGCTTTACCTTACAATGTGAGTCTCATCAACAACCTGCAAGCAGACCCGCACTATTTATGGTTTACCGTAATCGTGACCTTATTATTAATGATTATCTTCTACAAATTCACCAACAAACTGGGGACTTCCATCAGCCAGCTCCGTGAATTTGCGATGCGCGCCGACCGGAACGAGCCTATCGAAATGGCTATGCAATCCGCTTTCCCGCACAACGAACTGGGAGAAATATCACAGCACATCATTCAAATCTACAAACGACTGCACGAAACCAAAGAAGCTCTCTACATTGAGCGTGAAAAGCTAATTACCCACCTTCAAATCTCACACGAAGGACTAGGTATATTTACTAAAGACAAAAAAGAGATTCTTGTCAACAATCTTTTCACCCAATACAGCAACCTGATTTCAGACTCCAACCTGGAAACAACAGAAGAAGTCTTTGCCATCAGCGAACTGCAAGAGATCATTCATTTTATTAATAAGAACCAGCAAGAACGTTCGAGAGGAAAAGGTGAAAAACGAATGTCTGTCACCATCAATAAGAATGGACGGACATTTATCGTAGAATGTATCATCTTCCAGGATGCCAGCTTCGAGATTTCCATCAACGACGTTACCCAGGAAGAAGAACAGGTAAGACTTAAACGCCAACTGACCCAAAATATTGCTCATGAGTTGAAAACTCCCGTCAGCAGTATCCAAGGGTATTTGGAAACCATTGTCAGCAATGAAAATATTCCACGCGAGAAGATCAATGTATTCCTCGAACGCTGTTACGCACAAAGCAACCGTTTAAGCCGGCTATTACGTGACATCTCCGTACTCACCCGCATGGATGAAGCCGCCAGCATGATCGATATGGAACGGGTAGACATCAGTATGCTGGTAGGTAACATCATCAACGAAGTATCGTTGGAGCTTGACGAAAAGCATATTACAGTCGTCAACTCCTTAAAGAAGAGTATACAAATCAAAGGAAATTACTCACTACTTTATTCCATCTTCCGTAATCTAATGGACAATGCCATCGCATACGCCGGAAGTAATATCCAGATCAATATCAACTGTTTCCGTGAAGATGAGAATTTCTACTATTTCAGCTTTGCCGACACAGGCATTGGAGTATCTCCCGAACATCTGAATCGTCTCTTCGAACGTTTCTACCGGGTAGACAAAGGTCGTTCACGGAAAGTAGGTGGAACAGGACTGGGATTAGCTATTGTGAAGAACGCCGTCATCATCCACGGTGGCAGCATCTCCGCCAAGAACAATCAGGGAGGTGGACTGGAATTTGTATTTACATTGGCAAAGGAGAAGTAAAATCAGGAGTTATCCTGCAAAACTTGTCTAATCAAAAAACGAACAGAAAAGAACGCAGCAAAATAAAAGGAAGAAAAATTCTTTGAATAAAGTAGAAAGGGCATTATCTTTGCCACCAATGTAATCTACATAAATTCAATGTAATAATTGCCAGTTATGAAAACAAGCATCCATATTCTTCCAGCTATATGCATCCTTTGCCTTTGTGCCTGCAAAAGTGGCAACGCTTCCAGTCTGAACAAAAATGATGTAATACAAGACACCATTAAAACCTTTACATTGCCTGCCATCCCCCCAATGATGACAGCCCCTGAACAACGGGCAGATTTTCTGGTGAAACATTATTGGGATAACGTCAACTTCGCCGACACCAATTACATCCACCACCCCGAAGTGACCGAACAAGCTTGGGTGGATTATTGTGACATACTGAATCACGTTCCGTTGGAAACTGCACAAGAAGCCATGCGGAAAACAATCGAACAAACGAATATAGACAAAAAAGTATTTACCTACATCACCGACCTGGCGGATAAATATTTATACGACCCCAACTCCCCCATGCGTAACGAAGAATTCTATATTCCCGTATTAGACGCCATGTTAGCTTCTCCCTTGTTAGAGGAAATAGAGAAAGTACGTCCTAAAGCCCGCCGGGAATTAGCACAGAGAAACCGTATCGGAACCAAAGCCCTGAACTTCAACTACACATTAGCTTCCGGCGCACAAGGCTCCCTCTATCAACAGCAAGCCGACTATATCCTCCTATTCATTAACAACCCCGGCTGTCATGCCTGCACAGAAACGATAGATGCCCTGAAAAACGCACCTATCATCAACCGACTCTTGGGACAAAAGAAACTAACAGTCCTCTCCATCTACCCTGACGAAGAATTGGACGAATGGAGAAAACACCTGAATGAATTCCCCAAAGAATGGATCAACGGATACGACAAGAAATTTGCCATCAAAGAACAACAACTATATGATTTGAAGGCTATTCCTACCCTCTACCTTTTAAACAAGGAAAAGATCGTGCTCCTAAAAGACGCCACCGCACAAGCTATCGAAGAATACCTAACTAATGTTGAATTAAAGTAAAAACGGTGCAGAAATAAGCTAAAGATACTCTCGCTGACAATAACTCGTCAGTATGCAGCTTTTATTTCTTTCTCTTGTTTATATTATTTTTTCAATAGCTATCACTAGGTAAGCGATTGCTTAAAAGGAACTAAGAAACTTTTTAGTAATAATAAGCTCATATCGGTGCAGTAAGGAGCAAAATAGGTGGATGCCGCTGCATCCACCTATAAAAAACTACCAATTATGTTTCAATAAATCTGTTTCATACGTCCAACGTTGGACATAGACAAGGATACTTTTTAAAAGCTAATCTTATGTCAAACAAATAAAAAAAGGCGGGCAACTCAATACCCGCCTCTAAAATCCGCTAATTTGGTAAATTTTGTAATAAGTGGCAGTCTCATTTACAAAAATACAAAAAATATCGAAGAAAACAAGTAAGAAGCAACAAATAATCGGTCCTTGCACGACTCCTCCAATCTCGTTCTTTTTGGTTCTTTTTCTTTCGTATCAAGACGAAAGAAAAAGAACATCCCCCAACTTGGAAAAAACAAATAAACTCCCTATCTTTGTCGCGCATTGGTTTGCGACTCCCATGCGGGGGAAGCAATTAAAAGGGAATCAGGTGTAAATCCTGAACAGTCCCGCTGCTGTAAGTTCCATGCATGTTACAAGCAATTCACTCATTGCCACTGGAGACTAATCTGGGAAGGCGTTTGTAACAGGAATAAGTCAGAAGACCTACCATGCAATTATGTTTCACTGCTTTCGAGGAAAAAGCGTTGAGTCTAATGAACCGGACAAGTCGTCTATCATTTCATTCATCACTCTAATTCAGAGAAAGTGTGTTAAAACGAATAAACTCTGCCAAGTTTATTTATGCGTGTCCGGTCGAAGGGATTTCGCCCGGACACTTTTAAATAGCAACAGACAGAAAAAGAACTAAATGAAAGAGAGAACATTTAAGAAAATGATCTTTGCAGTATTTTACTGCCAATTCTTATCCATACCACTTTTTGCACAACAGCAAAAGGTAGATACGACACATACATATTCTATTCCTGAAGTAACTGTATCAGATATCTATCAGACTCGCGAAATACGTTCTACCGCTCCCCTGCAAGTATTCTCCAAAGACGCTCTGAAAAACCTGCACGCCCTGCAAGTATCCGACGCAGTGAAACACTTTGCCGGAGTAACCGTAAAAGACTACGGAGGTATTGGCGGACTAAAAACTGTATCCATACGAAGCTTGGGAGCACAACATACCGCTGTTGGCTATGACGGGATCACCCTAACCGATTGCCAAACGGGACAAATCGATATCGGGCGTTTCTCACTCGATAACGTAGACAGACTTTCTCTAAACAACGGACAAAGCGATAACATCTTCCAACCTGCCCGCTTCTTTGCGTCAGCAGGCATCTTGAATATCCAGACACTTACCCCACAGTTCACAAAAGACAAAAAGACCAACATAGCAGGAGCTTTCAAAACAGGTTCCTGGGGATTAGTCAATCCCTCCCTCCTGCTGGAACAACAATTCAATAAAACATGGAGTATGTCAGTCAATGGCGAATGGATGTCTTCTGACGGACATTATCCATATACACTGCGCTATGGAAGTGCAGAAGGAGATCTGTCCTCACGTGAGAAACGGAAGAATACAGACGTACAGACATTCCGTGCTGAAGCCGGACTTTACGGTAACTTCTCCGATAAAGAACAATGGCGGTTGAAAGCCTATTACTTCCAGTCCTCCCGGGGACTACCTAAAGCTACTACTTTCTACAACGACCATTCTACCCAACACCTGTGGGATAAAAACACTTTCATACAAAGTCAATACAAGAAAGAATTCAGCCAACAATGGGTATTCCAAACCTCTGCCAAGTGGAATTGGAGCTATCAACGTTACCTGGACCCCGACACAAAGAACTCATTAAAGAAAACAGAAAACAGCTACTACCAGCAAGAATATTACCTTTCCGCTTCTGTACTATACAGACTGTTGAGCAACCTCTCATTCTCTCTTTCCACAGACGGAAGTATCAATACCATGAATGCCGATCTAAACAACTTTGTACATCCCACGCGCTATTCATGGCTAACGGCATTCGCCGGCAAATACGTGAATGACTGGTTAACAATCTCCGCATCCGCATTGGCAACTGTTATCAATGAAGATGTAAAGAAAGGCGGCAGCGCCGGCAATCACCGTAAACTAACCCCTTATGTAAGTGCCGCATTCAAACCTTTTCATAATGAAGAATTCCGTGTACGCTTCTTCTATAAAGACATTTTCCGCCTGGCAAGTTTCAACGACTTATATTACGAAGAAGTAGGAAACACACAACTAAAGCCGGAAAAAGCCAAACAATACAATATCGGACTGACATACAGCAAGAATGTATGCCCGTTCCTACCCTATTTGTCAGCAACCGTCGACGCTTATTATAATAAGGTAACAGATAAAATCATCGCTTACCCTACCAAGAACCTTGCAGTATGGAGCATGAAAAACCTGGGACAGGTTGACATCAAAGGCATTGATGTTACAGGAAATCTCTCCCTTCAACCTTGGGAAAAAATCCGCATCAACCTCTCGGGTAACTATACATACCAACGAGCATTAGACGTTACCCCACCCGATCCAAACACGTATGAATCAACATATAAACACCAGATAGCCTACACTCCCCGCGTCTCCGCTTCGGGGCAGGCAGGTATCGAAACACCATGGATCAATCTGTCTTACTCATTCCTATTTTCAGGAAAGCGCTACGCGTTAGGACAAAACATTGCCGAAAACAGGTTGGATAGTTATAGCGACCACAGTATTTCTGCAAGCCGCGATTTCCTGATAAGAAAAGTCACCTCCTCCTTCAGCGTGGAGGTACTGAACCTGATGGACAAGAATTACGAGATTGTGAAATACTTCCCAATGCCCGGACGATCTGTAAGAGCGACAATAAAAATAAGATATTAAATATTATAAAATAAGATATTGACGTGAAAAGGAAATTAATATATATATTCTGGTGCTGGCTGTCATTGATATTGCTATTCATGGCATGTGATGACATGGAAGACAAACCTTTCACATCAGGCATTATAGGTGATCCGACAGAAACGGGTACTGCTGAATTATATGTATTATGTGAAGGACTGTTCAACCAGAATAACAGCTCATTGGCACGTTTCTCTTTCGGCAATCAACAAATGGTTCGTGATTACTTCAAAGCAGTCAACCACCGGGGATTAGGAGATACAGCCAACGATATGGCTATTTATGGAAGCAAGGTGTATGTCGTGGTCAACATCTCCAGTACAGTAGAAGTGATAGATTTTCGTACAGGAACCTCATTGAAACAGATTCAGATGCAGGCAGAAAATGGGAGTTCCCGCCAACCACGCTATATCGCTTTTCATAAAGAAAAAGCATACGTATGTTGCTATGACGGAACTGTTGCGCGTATAGACACAACTTCCCTCTCCATAGATGCCATCACATCAGTGGGACGTAACCCTGACGGCATTTGTGTACAAAACGAAAAGCTATATATTTCCAATTCCGGCGGATTGGATTATTCATCAGGGCTGGGTGTAGATAATACAGTATCCGTTGTCGATATTGCCACATTCAAAGAAAGTAGCAAAATTATAGTAGGCCCGAATCCCGGTAAAATAATAGCAGGTCCGGATGAAACCGTCTATGTAGCCACCCGTGGCGAAGATATAGAAGCCGGAGATTATAATTTCGTCAAGATAGACTGCCGGACAAACAAAGTCACTCAATCTAACGAGAAAGTGCAAAACTTCGCCATCGACGGAGATATAGCCTATCTATACAATTACAACTATACCACACAAACTTCTTCTATCAAGATGTTCAATCTGAAAACAGAAGAAACAATCCGTGAGAATTTCATAACCGATGGAACTGTGATAAAGACACCTTACGGTATCAATATCAACCCTTACAGCAACAATGTATATATCACCGAAGCACGCGATTACACCACTTACGGCGACTTACTTTGTTTCAACCAACAAGGACAACTCATGTTCCGCCTGAACAACATCGGACTTAACCCGAATACCATCGCATTCAGTGACAAAGCCTCACAAAGCAATATTGACGATAATGACGATGACACGGAAAACCCTCTAGCTTTCGCCAATAAAGTATGGGAATACCGTCCTGCTCCCGGACAATTTATCAATACTACCACATCAGCATACAAGGATGGATTTACCTACGATGAAATATTGGAAGAAGCAACCCGCAGAATCCAGCAAAAATCGCTTATTACATTAGGAGGATTCGGTGGCTACATTGTTTTAGGATTCCCACAGCCCATTCCGAATGTAACGGGAGAATATGACTTCAAGGTAAGAGGTAATGCTTACTACAATTCCAAAACCGGAACAGGAAAACTGGGAGGAAGTGCCGAACCGGGAATTGTATTCGTATCCAAAGATGCAAACGGTAATGGAAAACCTGATGACGAATGGTATGAACTGAAAGGCAGCGAATACGGGAAAGATACAGAAACCCGAGGATATGAAATAACTTATTACCGCCCGAACCCAGCCAACCAAAATGTTTTCTGGAAGGACAATAAAGAAAACGAAGGATATATTCTCCGCAACAGTTACCATAATCAGGAATCCTATTATCCACTTTGGGTAGAAGATAATGAAATCACATTCCAGGGAACACGCCTAAAAGATAATGCTGTCTTGGAAAATGAATTATGGGTAGGATATTGTTATCCATGGGGATATGCAGACAACCATCCCAACACCAAGGAAGGCAGTAATTTCAAGATAGATTGGGCTGTGGACAGTAACGGCACACCAGCCGACTTGGATCAAATAGATTTCGTTAAGATTATGACTGCAGTTAACCAAGACGCAGGACAAATGGGTGAAATATCAACCGAAGTCACAACCGTTGAAAACTTACATTTCAAAAAATAATCAACAATTTATTAATAACTAAAATTAGAAAAGAACATGAAAAAATTATCCTTATTATTACTATTATCAGTATTTATATTTTGTGGCTGTAGCGATGATGACGATACAAAAACATACATACTTAGCTTGCCTAATTACGAAACTCATACACTCGACATGGGCGATCAAGAAAATCCGGATGATTCATGGTCAGTAAGTAGTGAGTGGGGAACAACTAACTATAAATACAATCTGTTAACTGACGCAAGTGGAATCTTTGAATTTGACTGTGTATCTTCAACATACGGTTTCTATTCAGATAGTTTTGCATTTACGAATTGTACAGTAGAAGATTGTCCAGACTTCGCAAGCTATGATTATCGCGCTATCACCAAAAAAGGGGTAATCAATAATACATACGTTATCGTTGGAGCTGCCGGATATAAAATCGGAAAGAATTCTGATAAAGAAGCCGCAATACGATTCAGAGATCACGACAACCCTAATGAACTGGAAGACTATAGAGTAAAAGGACTATATGTAACAAACAGTGTCTATGCTTATAGCAGTATGAAAGAAGGAACAGGATATTATGGTGAAAAAGAAATATTCGGAAGCAACGACTCATTCAAACTTACTATCTACAATTATGATAAAACAATGCACGTAGATTGTTATTTAGCAGAAGGAACCAATCTCCTCGATCAATGGAAATGGGTAGATCTAACTTCATTGGGAGAAACGAAAGGACTAAAATTCTCATTAACATCTACCAAAAAGAATGAATACGGTCCATTGACACCGACCTACTTCTGTCTTGACGGTATCACTATCGAAGACTAAATAACCACTGCTCGATTGACCTCAACCTATTATATATTTATTTTTAATCAGCCTATTGATTACCAATAATCAAACTTATAATCATACTCAATCGAATGCATAATTTTAAAGAGCCGGATATCCTTTTAAGGGATCCGGCTCTCTTTATATCTTCTTACCACAAATTGATATATCACTAGCCTACGGAGAAATAATTCCATCAGCCACAACTTACAAAAAGTCATCATATATTTGTTAATCACGCAGATTTTAGCTACATTCGTCGATCTAAACTATAAATCTACAACGATGGAATTACCTTTTGCTGAATCATGGAAAATCAAGATGGTAGAACCCATCCGGAAAAGCACACGTGAAGAGCGCGAGCAATGGATTAAAGAAGCACATTATAATGTCTTTCAACTCAAATCAGAACAAGTTTATATAGATCTCATCACCGACTCGGGAACCGGAGCGATGAGTGACCGCCAATGGGCGGGAATGATGCTAGGTGATGAAAGCTATGCCGGAGCAACCTCATTCTTCAAATTGAAAGAGATGATTACGAAACTAACAGGATTTGAATACATCATACCAACCCATCAGGGACGTGCCGCTGAAAATGTTCTTTTCTCTTATTTGGTACATGAAGGAGACATTGTGCCCGGCAACTCACATTTTGACACCACCAAAGGACACATCGAGGGACGTCATGCCATCGCATTAGACTGCACCATCGATGCAGCCAAACAAACCCAACTAGAAATACCGTTTAAAGGAAATGTAGACCCTGATAAATTACAGAAAGCCCTCACAGAATACGCTGAACGGATTCCTTTTATCATCGTCACCATCACCAACAATACAGCCGGAGGACAACCCGTCTCCATGCAAAACCTGTACGAAGTACGTGCCATCGCCGACAAATATGGCAAACCCGTACTTTTCGACTCTGCACGTTTTGCCGAGAATGCCTACTTCATCAAAATGCGCGAAGAAGGTTACCGAGACAAAACTATCAAAGAAATCACACGGGAAATGTTCTCTCTTGCCGATGGCATGACAATGAGCGCCAAGAAAGACGGAATCGTCAATATGGGCGGATTTATTGCCACGCGGCGTGCAAACTGGTATGAAGGTGCAAAAGGCTTCTGTGTACAATACGAAGGCTATCTTACCTACGGAGGCATGAATGGACGGGATATGAACGCCCTCGCCATCGGACTGGACGAAAACACCGAATTCGACAACCTCGAAACCCGTATCAAACAAGTGGAATACCTGGCAAAGAAACTGGATGAATACGGAATCCCTTACCAACGCCCAGCCGGAGGACACGCCATCTTCATTGACGCGCCTAAAGTGCTGACACATGTTCCTCAAGAAGAATTCCCGGCGCAGACGCTAACCGTAGAGCTCTACCTGGAAGCCGGTATCCGTGGATGCGAAATCGGTTATATCCTTGCTGACCGTGATCCGGTGACCCATGAAAATCGCTTTAACGGCCTTGACCTACTTCGCCTCGCAATCCCCCGCAGAGTATATACCGACAATCACATGAATGTAATAGCTGCCGCCCTCAAAAATGTATATGAACGCAGAGAAAGCATCACTCATGGAGTACGTATCGCCTGGGAAGCTCCCTTAATGAGACACTTCACAGTTCAATTGGAAAGATTATAAACTTGGAGAATATTTGTTCGCGTAAAACAAAAGTGTTCCCCAAGTGTTTATATTATAATCGAACTTAATACGTAAAAATTATGGCAGAAGATTATAAATTAATAGACAACGAAGAAAAACATCGGTATGAGTTTCAGATCGATGGCAAAATAGCTGAAATAGACTATATCAAATCAAACAATGGAGAAATATACCTTGTACATACCGAAGTACCCGCTTCATTAGGCGGCAAGGGAGTAGGCTCACAACTTGCAGAAAAAGCATTGGCAGACATCGAGCGACAAGGTCTACGCCTGGTACCGCTTTGCCCGTTTGTAGCCGGATATATTCACAAACATCCGGAATGGAAGCGAATTGTAATGCGTGGTATTCATATTAAATAAATACATATATGGGAAAAAAAATTGAATATACCAATGGTGAACTGACCATTGTATGGCAGCCTGAATTATGTCAGCATGCCGGAATATGTGTAAAGATGCTACCCAATGTTTATCATCCCAAAGAAAGACCCTGGGTACAGATTGAAAATGCGACAACAGAAGAATTAATTGTACAAATCGGCAAATGTCCGTCAGGAGCATTGAGCTATCGACTTAATAAAAAAGAGAAATAACCCAATAGTGAAAGACTTCGCCTGAAAGGCTTTAAATTCATAAAAATGAGATTGCTTCAAAATAAAAAAATGAGGCAGTCTCATTTTTCATTTTAGAAAGACACGACATTCGGACCATGATAACACACCGAGAAAAGAGCTTCACATACTTCTTCGTCCGTTCAATTCAATGTCCACGTCAATACAAAGTCCGGACAAATACGATAACCGACAGAATAAAGTTCTTGCTGCTCCGTAGCCAACTCCTGAACCTGAAACATCCCCTCCCCTTGAGGAATAAAATGCGTCAGCCGGAGTTTACGAAGATCAGCATCCGCATTTTCCATCCGCTTGAAAACAGCTTCCTTTGCCGACCAATGCAATAGCAGCCCCCAGGTTATATCTCCCTGATAAGATTCTACTTGCTCGTCAGGACGGACATAGCGGTCGGATACCTTGTGAACCCGTTGGGCATATTGCTCAATGTCAATGCCTACCGGAACCGAAGAAGCAAGCATCACTGCCACATAACCTTTCGTATGAGAAATACTGATAAAAGAAGAATGATCTGTGAGATAAGGTTTCCCCTCGGGAGAATAACCAATTTCCTTGTCTTCCTGCAACATGGAATACAACAGAACACGAACCGACAACCATTCCATCTTACGACGTTCGGAGACAAAACGATTCAATTCCTGCTCACAGAAAGCTCTTCGCGCACCGGGCAAAAGAAGCAATAAAGCATCCAAAGACTCTTCCATCTTCCAGACAGCCCACTGTATACCATTTGTCTTATACTGCAGAAACAACGCCATCTTCCACTTCCTTCGGCAAAATTGTAAACTTAACTTTCAATATACGGCGACTATCCATTTCGAGCACTTCAAACTCATAATTGTGATACGTCACTTTCTCATGCAACGCCGGGAATTCACCTTTAATTTCGAGCAACATACCTGCCAATGTATCTGCATCTCCCACCACCTTTTCAAATTCGTCTTCGTCCACTTTTGCAATCTTATAGAAATCCGTCAACTGCGTTTTCGCTTCAAATATCCAGGTATGGTCATTCAAGACAACGTATGTACGTTCTTCATCATCGTATTCGTCGTGAATCTCACCTACAATCTCTTCGATAATATCCTCCATCGTTACCAGTCCGGAAGTACCTCCAAACTCATCCACAACAATAGCAATATGAATCTTATTCGCCTGGAAGTCACGCAGCAAATCATCAATCATCTTCGTCTCCGGCACAAAATAAGCCGGACGAATCAATGACTGCCAACGGAAATTATCCCCCTTATTGACATGAGGCAGAAGGTCTTTAATATACAGCACCCCTTTGATATTGTCCCGTGAACCGGAATAGATAGGAATACGTGAATAAGCATTTTCAATAATACATTGCATCACCTCCTTGAAAGACGTACGGATATCCAGATCGACCATATCCAGACGTGATGTCATCACCTCCTTCACGGTTTCCCCACCGAAACGGATAATTCCCTCCAGAATATTATTCTCTTCAGAAAGCTCCGCTTTATCCGTCAATTCCAACGCGTGCGACAGTTCATCCACAGAAATATTGTGACTCTTCTTAGCAAAATGCTTATTCAGAAAAGTTGTCGAACGCACAAGCACAGTAGCTATCGGACGGAATACCTTTTCCAGAAAGTAAATTCCCGGTGCCGAAAAACGGCAAAAGGCCAATGTTTTCTGTGCCGAATAGATCTTAGGCATAATTTCACCGAACAACAACAGGAGGAAAGTCAGGATGACGGTCAGTATCAAGAACTCTGCCAACGGAGAATGGAAGACAAATACATTCATAAAGAAGAAGTTGCAGAGCATGATAATGGTCACATTCACAAAATTGTTCGTAATCAATATCGTTGCCAAGAGGCGTTCTGAATCACCCAACAGGGCACTTATTTTTTCATCGGAAGGATGATTATGTTCATCAATATCATTCCGGTCGGAAGGAGTAAGTGAGAAAAAAGCTATTTCGGAAGCCGAAGCAAAACCGGAAGCAAGCAGGAGCACACCTGCCAGCGCTATGGCAATAATAGCAGAGATAGAAGGAGTGTTTACGGTAATACCGTTGAAAATGTCAGCCAATTGGCTTAAATAACCATCTGAGTCCAAAGAGTTTATATTTTAGTTAAACAAAAGATAATGTGCCAATGAGCTAGAAAAAATCAATTGGCACACTATCACATTATCTAGAACGGCAAATCATCTGCCGGATTATCTTGTACAGGTTGCGCCTGCGACTGCTGCGTTTGTTGCGGCTGGCCGGCAACCGATTGTTGCTGTTGTCCCATAGCAGGCTGTGCGGAAGCAGAAGCTCCCGCACCCGGATTGGCTCCTTTCGGAGACAACATTTCCATATTATCCACATAAATTTCGGTGATATAGCGCATAGCACCCGACTGGTCGCTGTAAGAGCGCGTTCTTATCTTCCCTTCCAGATACAGTTTGTCACCTTTGTGCACATATTTATCTACAATCTCCGCCAAACGGTTAGATGCAACGATATTATGCCACTCTGTTCTTTCAGGAATCTGGGTTCCATTAGCCAACGTATATCCACGATCCGTCGTAGCCAATGGGAAAGTTGCCACTGCCGAACCTGTATCGAAGTATTTCACCCGAGGATCTTGTCCTACATTTCCTATCAATATCACTCTATTTACTGACATATCTGTATCAAGTTTATGATTCTTAAAATTAAATCTGCTGCCAAAATTAAACAGAATAACAATAGGATGCAAGAATTTTAAGTATTAAAGTTTTAAGTATTAGGTATTAGGTATTAATTAAGTTTTGCACCAGCTTTGAAATAGCGTACTGATCCAGTTCCTCCACTTTTATTTTCCGGAAGTTACCGAAAGAAGTCAAATTTTCAGATAATGTTACTTCATACAGATTAGCATAAATCACCCGGTGAGACAACACATGCTTCACTTCCCTGCAAACAGAACGCACCACCGGCACTTCCCCTGATGCAAAGAATGCACGGAATTCCGGCAAAGCAAGAAACTCTTCTTCCGAAAGAGCCGTCGGAGTCTCTATCAATGGCAATTCGAACAGATTCTTCCAAATATCATTTCCTGTTCGTTTATTTATAAAGGTATACGCGCCCGCACGTACATAAATATAATTGAAGTAACGGTTGGTAGTCTTTGTTTTATGCTGTTTCACCGGAAGCTTTGTCACCACCCCCTTCGAAAGCGCCGAGCAACCGCCTGCCAACGGACAGAACAAACAGTTGGGCGACTGCGGAGTACACTGAATCGCTCCGAAATCCATTATCCCCTGATTGTAAACAGCCGGATGCGTTTTATCCAACATCTCATCTGCCAATGCTGCAAAGAGTTTCTTTCCTTCCGTCGAATCAATCGGAGTATCTATACCGAAATAACGTGAAAGCACCCGATACACATTGCCATCCACCACCGCATAAGGCATACCGTAAGCAAACGAACAGATAGCTGCCGCCGTGTACTCTCCCACTCCTTTCAGAGCCAGCACTTCCGGATATGTTTTCGGGAAAACACCATTCATGCTTTTGGCGGCAGCATGAAGATTGCGGGCACGCGAATAATACCCCAACCCCTGCCAATACTTCATCACCTCGTCCTCATCCGCAGCGGCCAAAGTCTGTACATCGGGAAAACGCTTGATAAAGCGAAGAAAATAATCATACCCCTGCGCCACTCGCGTCTGTTGAAGAATAATCTCCGAAATCCAGATCAAATACGGATCGGCAGACTCCCTCCAAGGCAATTCACGTTTATTCTCTTCATACCACTCTACAATCGTTTTCGTAAACTCGTTCATATCCTCATTCCTAATGTATTATCTAACATTTATCTTGTATATCCTACCCAAAAGGCACACAAAAGTAACTCTTTTAGCTCTAAGAAAACCCTATGCCACTATTTTTTTAGAAAAATGTGCAGAATATATTTTTTTAGGAGCTTAAAAAGCTATATATTTGCAGTCCAAAAAATTAGCAATAACATAGTAATAATATTTTTTTTAAGGAAAAATGACTAAAGCAGATATTGTAAACGAGATTACAAAGAAAACTGGGATTGATAAGCAGACAGTTCTTACAACAGTTGAGGCATTTATGGATGCAGTAAAAGATTCACTGTCTAACGATGAGAACGTATACCTGCGTGGGTTTGGTAGTTTCGTAGTAAAGAAAAGAGCACAGAAAACTGCTCGTAACATTTCTAAAAACACTACGATCATTATTCCGGAGCACAACATTCCGGCTTTCAAACCGGCTAAGACATTTACAATTTCAGTAAAGAAATAATAAACAAGAGTATTAACCCATAAAATGTGAAGCTATGCCAAGCGGAAAAAAGAAAAAAAGACATAAAATGTCTACGCACAAGCGTAAAAAAAGACTAAGAAAGAACAGACATAAAAGCAAAAAATAATTTTTAAGTCTGGATCACACAGAAATAAAGAACAAACTTGCGAAGCTAATGTCTTTCAAGTTTGTTCTTTGTTTAAGTAGCTAACCCAAAATGAACAATTTGTCAAAAAAGTTGTTCATATAAATGAGATTCAATCAATAATAAGGAAACAAAACAGTGACAAGTGAACTAGTAGTTGACGTACAGCCCAAAGAGGTCTCCATCGCCCTTCTCGAAGATAAGAGCCTGGTGGAACTTCAAAGCGAAGGAAGAAATATTTCTTTCTCTGTGGGCAATATGTATTTGGGACGTATCAAGAAATTGATGCCCGGACTAAATGCATGCTTTGTAGACGTCGGTTACGAGAAAGACGCTTTCCTTCATTATTTAGACTTGGGTCCTCAATTTAACTCACTCGAAAAGTTTGTAAAGCAGACTTTAAGCGACAAAAAGAAGCTGACCTCCATCAGCAAAGCAACCCTGCTTCCCGACCTTGACAAGGATGGAACTGTATCCAACACCCTCAAAGTAGGACAAGAAGTAGTGGTGCAAATCGTTAAGGAACCGATCTCCACTAAGGGACCGCGACTGACGTCCGAAATTTCGTTTGCCGGACGCTATCTCGTACTGATCCCTTTCAATGATAAGGTTTCTGTTTCACAAAAAATTAAATCGAGCGAAGAGCGCGCCCGCCTTAAACAACTGCTGATGAGCATCAAGCCTAAAAACTTTGGTGTCATTGTCCGCACGGTAGCCGAAGGCAAACGCGTAGCCGAACTCGACGGAGAGCTTAAAGTCTTGGTTAAGCATTGGGAAGATGCGATGGTAAAAGTACAAAAAGCCACCAAGTACCCGACGTTGATTTATGAAGAAACCAGCCGCGCCGTAGGTTTGTTGCGCGACCTCTTCAACCCATCATTTGAGAATATTCACGTCAACGACGAGGCTGTGTACAATGAAATTAGGGATTACGTATCACTGATTGCGCCCGACCGGGCTAATATCGTGAAACTGTACAAAGGCCAACTTCCCATTTACGACAATTTCGGTATCACCAAGCAGATTAAATCATCGTTTGGTAAAACAGTCTCTTACAAGAGTGGTGCCTATCTGATTATTGAGCACACTGAGGCGCTTCACGTAGTAGACGTGAACAGCGGTAATCGCACCAAGAATGCCAACGGGCAGGAAGGTAACGCACTCGAAGTAAATCTGGGAGCCGCCGACGAGCTGGCCCGCCAACTGCGATTAAGAGACATGGGTGGTATCATTGTCGTCGACTTCATCGATATGAATGAAGCCGAAAACCGTCAAAAGCTTTATGAACGAATGTGTGCCAATATGCAGAAAGACAGGGCACGGCATAATATTCTGCCGCTTAGCAAATTTGGGCTAATGCAGATTACACGCCAACGTGTGCGTCCGGCAATGGACGTCAACACGACCGAAATCTGTCCTACTTGCTTCGGCAAAGGCACCATCAAATCGTCCATTCTCTTTACGGACACTTTGGAGAGTAAAATTGATTACCTGGTCAATAAACTGAAGGTTAAGAAATTCTCGTTACACGTCCATCCGTATGTTGCCGCCTACATCAATCAGGGACTCGTTTCCCTGAAACGGAAGTGGCAAATGAAATATGGATTCGGTATTAAGATTATTCCAAGTCAGAAACTCGCATTCCTGCAATATGTGTTCTATGATACACATGGAGAGGAAATCGATATGAAGGAAGAAATCGAAATCAAATAGACAGAAAAGGCGGCTCGTTAGGTACGGGTCGCCTTTTTGTTTATTCTATTTTTCTTCAACTATCCACTTTTCAAGATTACGGGTTTCCGCACTGAAATTCACTCCTATTTTAAAGAGCTTCCGTCCATCCATCTCGAAAGGAAGAGCATAATGTTTGTCATTGATCTGCTGCAAAGCTTCTTCGGCCGTGCCATTCAGTTTAAATTCCATGATATAAATGAATTTATCAGTCTGCAGGACAAGGTCAATACGGCCTTCACTCGTATGATATTCCACTTTCACGTAGAAGCCGACCAACTTAAAAACAATGAAAAGCACGTTTTCGTAATGCAACTCCTGGTCACAAATGACTTCGTAGGTAGTGTCCGAAAAGAAACTTTGCAGGCGACGGAAAAAAGAGTCGTAATCGCCGGATTCCACTTCACGAACAAACTTCTGAATTTCAAAAGGAGACTCTACCTTATTCACATTCGCATAATAAGGAAGCAGAAAACGTACAAACCCCTCTTCTACTTCACGATTCGGGAAACCTAAGCGGTATATTCCAAAACGTTCGTCATACCCTTTAATGGTAAGGTATCCACTCTGATAAATCACCGGAATAGGATTAGTAGATTCGGAATCTATACTATTCAACACTTGGGCATCAGTTTCCTCGTGTGCCATCCGTTCCAGATCATAATGATGTTTTTGCAATAATTTCACCAGATAAGTAGGCGTACCCGTTTCAAACCAATAGCTGCCAAACTCTTTGTATTTGAAAGCATTGAGAAGGCTAAACGGATTATACATACCGATTGAACTATGCGTAAAGTGATAGCCATCATAACACTCTTTCAATTCTTCACAGAGTTTATCATATGCCACACCACGCGCATCAGCAAATTCATGAAGTTCAACGTCTAAAGTATCATGAAGTTCCTGGTCGCTGACACCACAGATTCCGACATAATCCTTCCGCATTGAGATATCATCCAGATTGTTCAAATCACTGAAAACACTGACTTTGCCAAACTTTGTCACACCGGTAAGAAAGGCAAACTTTATATAACCGTCCTTCGTTTTTAATGCTCCGTAGAATGGTTTCAAGGTATCCCGAAATTGTCTTTGCAATTCCTCGTTACCGATGGCTTGCAACATGGGCTTGTCGTATTCATCTACCAAAATAACCACGCGTTGCCCAGTTTTCTCACAGGCACGCTGAATGATTCCGGCAAAACGTAAAGAAAAAGAGGTTTCAGACGGACGAGTACCGTATTGGCTTTCCCAATATTCTAAATTATCATTCAATATTTTATCCAGACTTTCGGACGTATCATACTTCTCTATATTAAGATCCAGATGCAAGATAGGATATTTTATCCAGTCCTTTTCCAACTTTTCTACTGCCAACCCTTCAAACAGTTCTTTCTTTCCCTGAAAGTAGGCCTCCAGAGTAGAGATGAGCAAACTCTTTCCAAAACGGCGCGGACGGCTCAAGAAGTAATAACTTCCAGTCTTTACCATTTGATACATCAATGCTGTTTTATCAATATAGAAATAACCGTCATTACGAATTTTCTCGAAATTCTGAATACCGATCGGATAAATTTTAGAACTCATATTCTCTTCTTTTATAAATCAATGCCTTTCTTGCAAAGATATATATTTTTAATAGAACTCTTTGTCATGGCAAGTTAAAAGATTCTTCTCCAACATTCATTCTGCACATTTACCGAAACCATCCATCAAGATTCATTTTTTATTGTTACTTTTGTGAGAAAATGAAAGAGGTATGAATCAACCAGTAAAGCGCAAACGTATTCCTTATGGAATGATGAACTTTATCGATGTCCGCGAAGACAACTGTTACTACGTGGACAAGACACATTATATCCCGCTCATAGAGAATGCGAACAAGTATTTCTTTTACATTCGTCCACGCAGATTCGGGAAGAGTTTAACGATTTCCATGCTCCGACATTATTATAATATACTCGAAGCTGATAAGTTCGAGAAATGGTATGGCGACTTATATATAGGCAAACATCCCACTCCCGAACGCAATTCATATCTCATCATTTACCTGAACTTTGCCGTAGTTAATGCGGAACTGAAAAGTTACCGTGAATCATTAGACGCGCATTGCAACACCGAATTCAACTTCTTCTGCGATGTTTACGCCCAATATCTTCCCGAAGGGATAAAAGAAGAGATGAATAAGAAAAAGGGAGCCGTAGAGCAACTGGACTATTTATATAAAGAATGCGTCAAGACCAATCAACAGATTTATCTGTTCATTGATGAATACGATCACTTTACAAACAAAATCTTATCCGAACCTTCCTGCCTGGAAGATTATAAAAGCGAAACACATGGGACCGGTTATTTACGCAGTTTCTTCGATACAGTGAAAGCCGGTACAGACTCCACGATCAAACGTTGTTTCGTGACAGGTGTCAGCCCCGTCACGATGGACGATCTGACTAGCGGATTCAATATCGGCACCAACTATTCACTTTCCCCGGAGTTTAATGAAATGACCGGATTTAACGAAGAAGAAGTGCGCGCAATGCTGGATTATTATGCCACTACCTGCGAGTTCCATCACTCTACCGACGAGCTGATAGAAGCAATGAAGCCTTGGTATGACAATTACTGCTTTTCAGAGCAAAGTTACGGAAATACCACCATGTACAATTCCAATATGGTGCTTTACTTTGTAGATAACTACATTCGTAATGAAGGATATATGCCTCGCAATATGGTAGAAGAGAATATCCGCGTAGATTATAACAAACTACGAATGCTCATCCGCAAGGATAAAGAATTCACCCATGATGCCTCGACTATTCAAACATTAATAAAACAGGGATATATCACTGGTGAGCTAAAAACAGGCTTCCCAGCCGAGACTGTTGCAGAACCGGATAATTTTGTCAGCCTGCTGTTCTATTTCGGCATGTTGACTATCAGCGGAACGTTAGAAGGAGAAACGAAGTTGATCATTCCCAACCAAGTAGTACGTGAACAGTTGTATAGTTACTTATTAGATACATACAACGAAGCAGATCTCCGTTTCGATAATTGGGAAAAAGGAAAACTGGCATCTGCCATGGCTTATCGTGGCGACTGGAAAGCCTATTTCAACTATATCGCCGAATGCCTGCACCGCTACTCTTCCCAACGTGACAAACAAAAGGGCGAAGCATACGTACATGGATTTACACTGGCTATGACTGTACAAAACCGTTTCTATCGTCCTATTTCCGAGCAGGAAAATCAGGAAGGATATGCCGATATCTTCATGTTTCCTTTATTGGATATTTACAAAGATATGCTTCATTCATACATTATAGAGCTGAAATATGCCAAAGGAAAGGATAGCAATGAAAAAGTAGAGCAACTCCGCCAGGAAGCCATCGCACAAGCCAACCACTATGCCGCCAGCGAAACGGTGCAAAAAGCAATCGGAACAACGACTCTGCACAAAATTATTGTTGTCTATCAAGGCATGAAAATGGTGGTGTGTGAAGAAATTTAAAGTTTGCACATATTCAAATACACTATACAGAAAAGGCGGTTCGTTAGGTACGGGTCGCCTTTTTGTTTGATTATTGTCTATTCTTCTTTCAAATCATAATACAACAAACGAGTATGTTTATCATCATCATTTGGAAGCAGTAGACTAAAATTATTTTTCTCATAAAACGGAGCCTCATGCAAAATAAAATCGTTCAAGTCGGCATCACCGCAATTGAACGATTCTTCTATTTTTTTCACCTTCTTCCATCCGACTAATACGGAATTTAGAAAAGTCTATTTGTACACCCATTATCCAATCATTTAAAATTAGTTGCCGCTTTCATAACGAGCTCATAATTTTTGCGTCTACGTTCCCGCTCCTCTTTCGACACTTTACGTGGACTTTTCATCTTTTCTTCAAACCGACGAGCATCCTCTCCAAACATTATTGGGGTTTCTCTTATTGGTCTTGCCATCTCATTACCTCCTTTCATTAATTGTAGATACAAAAGTAACACAATTTCTCCTATAGCAAATCATCATACATTTTCTTCTTCAGGAAGGATATGTCAATATTTTCATGGTGGTATGTGAGGAAGTAAAATAACAAGAATGGATATTAGGAAATTATCGTGCGATAATCTACAACTAAGATTTCTTCTTAAAGATTGAAAAGCCCGGACTTTCGCAAGCCCGGGCTTTCTGTATTCTCTCAAAGCATCTCCTTAATTTATAGGGAAATGGGGTACTAGTATTAAAGATTTTAGCGTACTAGCATAATGTAAGGAGATACATTTGGAGTAAAGACAAAAGGGATGCCTGTGGGAAATTAGGGAAGGCATCCCTTTTCTAATAGAAGAACAAAGATGGAAGGATGGACTTTCACAAGCTGTGTCCTTCGCTTTGTTCTGGGGTAAAAAATATCTTTTCACACATAGGTGAGAAAGGGTTTTATTTAAATAGAGCTTGACTCTACTGTCGGATTTATTTTCACTGTAACCGTCTTACCACTATCATAATTAGTAATTGTTCCCCAACGTGATTCGGCAACAATATTAACAGTAATGCTAACTTCAGCTTTCAACTGCTTTCCTGTATTGGTAAGAGTCAAAGCACCCGTATTCTTATCTAAAGTAACATATTTAGCTTGAGTGGCATCATCTAATTCGAATGTAGGAGCTACAAATCCGAATATACCCAATGGAGCTGCTCCCCATTTGCTACCAGCCTTTACTTCCTGACCTGCTTCCCACATTACCTCTTTATTAGAAGCTGTCCATTTAACTCCTGTTGCAAGTGAAGCAGGAGTATCCAAATTATCACTACCAATCTTCACTGTCGAAGCAGACGGACCAGTCCATTCACCACTAAGATCAGCAAGAGTAAAGGTTGTTTCCTTAGAAGTTACTAATTCTATATCTGCTCCAGCCGCATTTTTAGCAATAACCTTAGCAACAACTACTATATCCTTAGCAGGATCAGGGTTAGAGTATGTATTATCCACTTTCAAGACATTGTCTGCAAGGCTAACACCAGTGATCGCCTCTTTCAGTGAGAACTGAACAGTAGCACCTACCTTCTTAGCATTGTCCACAATCGTTGCATAGTTCTCAAAGAGAGAAGGGATTTCCATCATAAAATTCATAGATGTAGGCTTGTCTGCCGGAAGAAGATTTGCGGTCAAAACCAAACTTGATCCACCAGTAATAATCTTATCATCATACGTCAATGTATAATTAGCATCTGTTACCTCAACTGTAATTGACGGTTTCAAAGTGAAGTTCTGTACATCAGATACCTTTACTTTCACTTCCGGTACATAAGTATCTGCTACCGTACCCTTCGGAACTACAATCTCCAATTCGTTTTTAGTGGTTCCATCTTTAAATCTCAAATATACTCCACTTGCAGCTTTAAAGGCAAAATTCTCTGCTGGCAATTTTTCATAAACTGCCTGACTAATACCAATATCAGTACTACCACCTGTTGTACCATAAGAAACTGTCACATCAGCTACTTGTTCTTTTATTCCATCAAATTTAACTGCCGAAATAGTTGGAGAAACTTCCGGATCTGTCGATGCCGCTTTAGCGGTAACATCAGCAAAAGCAGTAACTTTCTCGAAATCAGTACCAGTGATTGTTACAGTAGCCTTTGGTTGGGCTACTTTATCATTAGAAGCATCAGTATAATTTTTCAACTTCAGTACACCCTTCTCAATGGTATAGAAAGCCGCATCATCGCCCTCTACCTTATATGTTACTATGAACTTCTCGGCATTCACACTGCTTGCCATTGTTTCATCAGAAACATCATCACCAGCTCTATTTTTACCAGTAATCTGAAGAACAGCTCCCGTTGCATAATCTACAACTGACAGAGGTTTATCATAAAGAATATAATCAATTGCTTTATTCGGTGATTCCACTTTTACATTAGTAATCGCTCTATAATCCGAAATTACCGGGAAATAGTTCGAACTGATATTAGTCAGATTCTTGCTTTGATCTTTAGCGATAAGATTCAGACTAACAGCGAAACTCTTGTCCGTTGAAGTAGAAACTGTAAAAGTGACAATACCTGTAGCTTCGTCTACTTCCGTTTTCTCAATGTTATAAACCTCGGCTGCGCGAGTCTTAATTTCCTGTCCGTCGAACGAAGGAGCATAATTCTCTGCGAAGTTGGCAGCGGCCGTTGCAGGAGAAATACGGAATTTCATCTGGATCGGTTTTGTTTCAGCTACCAATTTATTATCGTAGAAATAAGACATAAAGATGATTTTACCATCCTCATATTCAGGAATATAAACCACGCTCTGAATCTGGTTTTCAAGTGCTGTGATACGAGCTTTTAATGCATTAAACTGCCCATCTACCTCACTTTTATAAGTAGTAAGATAGGTTTCTACTTTACTATCAAAAGCTTCTTTCGTAGCGCAATAACCATAGTTATTTTTGATCGTAGAGATTTCTGTCAATACGGCTTCAAAATTTGCATAACCACCATTAGTTAAAGCTGTTTCGATAGTTGTTTTAAATGTAGTAAGCGTAGTGATATTACTAGTAACAGTTTGGTAAGCAGTTGCCTGTTCACTCTTATAAGTTTCAAAATTAGTACTCAACGTTGCTAATTTATCGTCTACACCTTTGATAGCAAGATTGATAGCAGAGGTTTCCGCCAATACTTGTGATTCAATAACCTCGTTTACATATTTAGCAATAGAACCATTGTCTTTCAACAACTCCAGTACTTCATTGTCAACCAAGCCTGCAAGTTCAGAATGAGCTACGTAAGCAGCCAAATCATCCTTCGATGCAGCGTTCTGATTGAATGTTTCCAATGCGGTGATTCTGCCATCCAATTTTTGCAATTCCAAAATATTAGCTTTTATCTCAACGATAGCAGCTGCATTATTGTCAGCCATATCATTTACAGCTTTCAATTCATTCTTAGCTTCTGCCAGTTCATCGGCTAATTTTTTCAGGTCTTCGCTAGATGCAGCACCAGCCAACTTTTCTGTCAGGTCGGCAACTTTAGCTTCCAAATCTTTCTTCGTTTCGTTCAAAGTTCCCTCAATTGAGTTTACTTGTTTCGAAAGTTCGGTAATCTGGTCGCCCAATGTTTTAATAGTGCTTGCATCTGCTTTGTTTTCCAACGCAGTCTGCAATGCTTCTACCGTTTTCAGCAAATCCTGTACTGCCTTGCTATCCGCCTTACCATCAATAGCAGTCTGCAATTGAGTCTGCAAAGTTTGAATGGCACTAGATATTGCCGCTTTCATGTCCTCTGTGCTCACCGGATTAGTGGACGTAACTTTATCAATCTGCTCTTGCAGATTTTTGATGTCATCGTCATAGTCCTTACAACTCGTTACAGTTGTACTAACCGCAAGCGTCAATGCCCCAAAAAGCATTACCCTAACAAATTTTTTCTTCATAACTACTTAAAAATTACATTAATAATATATTATTAAACACTAAGTTTCAATAATAGCCGCCCGTTACTTCGTAGGTAACGGATAAACCTTTGTACCTGCTCTTTTGGAGTAGTCAATACTGAAAAATAAGACGATAAGCAATGAAACATTTTTACCCCTGCTTCTGAAAGGCAGTAGAGGGAGGGAAATCTTTTGCAAAATTTAGAAGTTAACAAAGTCCTAATACAAAGAATCCGTGTGTTTTATTTGTTTAATTCCTCTTTTGAGTAGTTTATTAGAAAAAATGTATGATTTCGTTTGGTTGTTTTAAGAAATATGCTCATATTTGCACCGATATTTCAACCCGTTACCTACGAAGTAACAGAATAAGAATCAAGCACTTGCGCCCATCACCGAGCGTTTTACAAAGTCGAGCACCTGTTTATTTGCTTCATCAATTTTCTTACTTCGAAAAGGTTTCAAATAAGTTTCCGTTACAGTGATAGACGAATGTCCCATTGCTTCGGAAATAATGCCCGGATGAATTTCGCAATAATACGCAGTGGTCGCCCAAGTATGACGTGCGGTATATGAGCTCAACCGGTCTTTGAGTCCCAGCAGCTTTCCCACCAGTTCCAACTGATAGTTAAAATTGCGCAGAGCCAGTTGATATTCCTTATACGCCATTGGCGAACCTTCGTCACTGTGAAGAATCGGGAATAAATAGGGCGACTGCTCCTCGCGATTCATATACTTCCGTAAAAGAAACATCGCTTCCGACGTCAACGTCACAGACAATGGACGCCCCGTTTTACGACGACGATAACTAATCACATTCCCTCGGAGATCACTCTTGCGCAGATAAGCCAAATCGACAAAAGGCAGCCCCCGGAGCAGGAACATAAGAATGAACAACTCCTGCGCACTCCTCATGGCAGGAGTAACCGCATCCGACTGCAACAGACGGGCAAATACCTTCTTCATATCCTCCGCATCCAATGCCCGACGACGGTCCGCCCGCGTACCTGTATATACGGAGCGAAACAAATGCGGTACATAAGGCGCTTTCCGAAGATCAACAGCACGATTGTAAACCGCACGCAACGTGCGAAGATACGTAGACACCGTGTTCCAGCTACACCCACGAGCACGAAGGCTACCCTCAAAATGCTTCAACCACTCCGGAGTTATTTCCCGGAACGACAAACAACCGGAACCCTGAAAAGTAAGAATCGCATTCAAACTACTTCTATATACATGAGCAGTCCCTAAATTCCCACTCTGCTGCAAATCAACAGCCACTTGCTTCATAAACGAAGTAAAACTTTCCTTTTTCATTAAAAAATAATTTAATAATTAATATTTACTACTCCCACAATTTACTTTAGTAAAATAAGAAAATACATATACAAAAATTTACACACATAAAAATATAAAATTAAAAACTGAAATATTCACATTATCTATCAAATTTATTTTCATACATTTGCGCAGTTTTTTAAACAAATAACTATTTTAATTACTAAAAAACAACAAAGTTATGAACAACAATGAACCAGCTGTCGAACACTACAGCATCAATGGATTCAAGTATTTCTCCGAGTTGGCAAAAGAATATTTTCCAGATCTGGCAAACGCCTCTTCCGCCAGCAAAAAAATGCGCAAACGCATCAAAGCAGACAAGACGTTGAACGAACAACTGGCTGCCGCGTATTACACCTGCCAAACAATCGACATCAGTCCCGAAATGCAACTAATCCTTTACCGTCATTGGGGACCTCCCCACATCGACTTGCCGACAAACGTTTAATTACGTTGTAGAAAACGAAAACATCGACAAGGAATAAAAGGAAAATCGAACTATATATTTTTAAATATATCATTTATCTTTTTATTGTTTATTATGTATTCCACTTTGCGTTCACCACTTTTTTCGGAAAAGAAGATAACTATCATTTATACAGCTATTTACAGAAAGAAAAAAGCGTTCCACAAAGCGTTCGGCAAAATGACCGTTTTTTTCATTCCAAACAGAGCCTCCGAATCCCCCTAACGAAGGCTCTGTCTATCTCCGGCAGAAGCTCTATCAAACACAAACAGAGCATCCGTTTCATCTCCCAATCGCTTCTTCGCCCCATGACAGAAAACAAAAATACAACAACTTATGTACCACAACTATTCTTCTTCGTCCACACCCGTCCACAAACAGACATCCCCCTTGCAAACCGCACGGAAACAGCGTACTTTTACAGAAAATTTAAATAACACCCAATGAAAAAAATCAATTTCCAAACCATGCTGAAACAAGGTTTTCTCATTATCCCTAAAGCCTTAGTACAGCAGCAGATAGAAGACCTGCACATGCAAGAAGGAGAACTAGAAGCACTCCTGAAAATCCTGATGAAAGTCAACTATTCGGATACACTCTATAACGACCGACAGAACAAAGACTGCCTGTGCAAAAGAGGCGAAAGCCTGTTTAGTTATCGCGACTGGAGCCACATCTTCCACTGGTCTGTCGGAAAAGCCTTCCGGTTCATACACGAGCTTACCACGCTGGGAATTATAGAAATCATCCCCCACCCCAACAATTCCTCCCTGCATATCCGTGTCACCGAATACGACAAGTGGGTGGGAGTTCCCGACAGCGACAAGCAGAAAAAGAAAACCGTCAACGAACAGTTCCACCTGTTCTGGAATGAATTCCACAGCATTACACAGCTTCCCAAAGAGAATATCGCCAAAGCACAACGCGAATGGAAAAAGTTGAGCGACAAGGAACAACAACTCGCCATCGACAGGATAGAGGAATATTATTTCCACCAAACGAACATCAATTTCCTTCTCCATGCCGCCAGCTATTTATCCAACAAAGCTTTTCTTAACGAATACTGATCCTATGAATACCGAAAACAGAGTTTCACCACAGGCTCCCGAAATAGAAGAAGCCATCATCGGTGCCTGCCTGATAGAGCAGGGAGCCATACCACTGGTAGCCGACAAGCTACGTCCCGAAATGTTCTATGTCCTGCGCCATCAGGTTATCTATGCCGCCATACTGGCCATGTACCACGCAGGAATGAAGATAGACATCCTCACCGTAAAAGAAGAGCTTTCCCACCGTGGAAAGCTCGAAGAGGCGGGCGGACCGTTCGGCATCACCCAATTGAGCAGCAAGGTGGCAACCTCCGCCCATCTTGAATATCATGCGCAGATCGTACACGAGAAATACCTGCGACGCGAAATGATTCTGGGGTTCAACAAACTCCTCGCTTGTTCGCTAGACGAAACGATGGATATCGACGACTCACTGGTAGACGCACATAACCTGCTCGACCGTCTGGAAGGCGAATTCGGCCATAACAACCACATGCGCGACATGGATGAACTAATGACCGCCACCATGGTAGAAGCCGAAGGACGTATCGCCAACAACAAAAACGGAGTGACCGGCCTCCCTACCGGACTGGCGGATCTGGACCGCATGACGTCCGGACTACAGAAAGGCGAGTTGGTGGTGGTCGCCGCCCGTCCCGGCGTAGGAAAAACGGCATTCGCACTACACATGGCACGAAGCGCAGCAATGGCAGGGTATGCCGTAGCTGTCTACAGCCTCGAGATGCAAGGGGAACGACTAGCAGACCGATGGCTGACAGCGGTCAGCGAAATCAGTGCCCGCCATTGGCGATCGGGAACCGTCAGCCAACAGGAACTCGTAGAGGCACGCACGACAGCCGCTGACCTCAAACGCCTGCCGATACACGTAGACGACAGCACATCGGTCAACATGGAACATATACGTTCCAGCGCACGACTGCTGCAAAGCCAACATGCGTGCGATGCTATTATTATCGACTACCTGCAACTCTGCGACATGACGACCGGTCAAAACAACCGCAACCGCGAACAGGAAGTGGCACAAGCCACCCGCAAGGCAAAATTGCTAGCCAAAGAACTGAATGTACCGGTCGTACTGCTTAGCCAGCTAAACCGCGAATCGGAAAACCGCCCTGCCGGCCGTCCCGAACTGGCCCATCTCCGCGAGAGCGGAGCCATTGAACAGGATGCAGACGTCGTCATGCTGCTCTACCGTCCCGCCCTTGCAAGGGTGACGACCGACCGGGAAAGTGGTTATCCCACCGAAGGCCTGGGAGTAGTCATCATAGCCAAGCAACGCAACGGAGAGACAGGAAACGTCTATTTCAGGCATAATCCGGAAATGACCAAGATCACCGAATATGTCCCTCCGTTAGAGTATATGCTGAAACATGCCAAATAAGAAACAGTTACACCAATAATATACAATTTTATATTACAATATATAGCATAAATCATTTTCTCATTTTATTTCATTATACATACAAAATATATAGCAAAACACTTGACTTTCCCTCTCATATTTCGTATATTTGTAATGTCGTAAGGACAGAGAAAATTTTATTACTTAAACCTTAACTTTTTAATTGTATGAATGTATTAGTGGAGCGCTATCAGCGCAGAAAGTATGTGAATCAACCGGATTCACAGATGTTGTATTATGTACGCCAGAAATCGGGCACAGTAAGAGTGATGGACATCAACAAGCTGGCGGATGCCATCGAAGCGAACTCCTCGCTCACTGCAGGAGACGTGAAGCATGCCATTGAGGCTTTTGTCGAGCAGTTGCGCCTATCGCTTACCCAGGGCGACAAGGTGAAGATTGATGGATTGGGTACGTTCCATATCACATTGAGCAGCGAAGGAGCAGAAAAGGAGAAAGATTGCACGGTGCGCAGCATCCGCAAAGTAAATGTCCGTTTCGTGGCGGACAAGGCGCTTCAATTGGTCAACACGAGCCATGCCACTACCCGAGGCGAAAATAATGTCGATTTTATCCTGGCAGCAAAGGGCGACGGAGAAGGTGACGATGACGGAAAAGGCGACGGAAGCGGTGATGGTGGTGGAAACGAAGAAGCTCCGGATCCGGCAGCCTAATCCCCTGAAAAACAGAGTCACATGGAAATAACAGAGTGACAACCACAGTCACTCTCCATGTGGTTTCTATTTCCTTCTACATTTATTTTTTAATTCTCAATTCTCAATTTTCAATTTATTAAAATGCTTGATAAAATCATAGAGATCATTATGACAATCCTACCCTTTCTGGGCAGTAACCGCAAAAAGCGCAAAGTAATGGCGCAAGAAGTAAAAGAGTTCAGCGAACTGGTGAAAGACCAATATACTTTTCTGATGCAGCAGTTGGAAAAAGTGTTGAAGGATTATTTCGACCTTAGCTCGAAAGTAAAAGAGATGCATACGGAGATATTCTCATTAAGAGGTCAGCTGGCGCAGGCTGCCACCTTGCAATGCATCCATAAAGAGTGCTCGCAACGTAGTGTGGCGGAAGCCTGACAATGAACGGTCTCATCCATGAGAACTATCAATCTAATAGTAATCCATTGCTCCGCCACGCGCGAGGACAAGAGTTTTACGGAATTTGATTTGGACGTCTGCCACCGCAGGCGGGGATTCAACGGGACGGGGTATCATTTTTATATCCGCAAGAACGGTGATATAAAGTCTACCCGTCCGATAGAAAAGGTCGGTGCGCATTGTCGCGATTTCAACAAGGAAAGTATAGGTATTTGCTACGAAGGAGGACTCGACTGCATGGGACAACCGAAAGACACACGCACCTGTTGGCAAAAACACTCTCTGCGCGTATTGATTCTCGCTTTATTGAAAGAGTATCCCGATTGCCGGATATGTGGACACCGGGATCTTAGCCCCGACCTGAACGGAAATGGCGAGATTGAACCGGAAGAATGGATCAAAGCCTGTCCTTGCTTTAATGCTGAAAAGGATTGGAATAAAGTCTAAAAAAGATTAGCTTTATTATAATTTAGGCACGGATAACACGGATTTCACGGTTGCTTTGTGTAAGCATAGCACTAACCGTGTAATCTGTGTAATCCGTGCCTAATCTTTATTTAATCTTTAACTTATGATTTTGCAAGACTACTCGTTATCAAAGGTCGTTTCAAACCGACGCAATATGTTGTCTAATTTTCTAACGAGGTAAAAGGGAAGATTAATCAATTTTACATCAATCGCACACCGTAAATCGTCTAATCGTAAACCCAATGATTATTTAACCTCGAATGCAGCGTCAATCAATGCTTTCAAGTTCAGATAATGACTTTTGTATATTCCGCTGGAAGCATTTGCAGCATTGGTCAATTCTCTTCTAAGATCGGTCAGCTGTCCGCGTGCAATGGCAGGTGCTTCGGAGGGAGAATCAGACATATAGGCAAAGAGAATGGAATTTGTTCCAGAGTTTTTGGGTTTATCGAGCATCACAACCAATGCATTGACATAAGTTTTTTGCAAACCACGTTGAGCAAGATCGGGTCTCTTACCTCCCCTAAGGTCACTCCAGATACTTTTCTTCAAGTCGAGAAACATATCATTGGCAGTATAGGCCTTATTTCCATTCATCAACTCATTAGCAGTCATCTTGTCGAGCGTACGGCTACTAACCAGCTGTTTCAGAATGTTACTTTGTATACGGAAAATCTGATTAAAAGTGTTGATCTTAGTTTTTTCTGTCAGCTTGTTATCCATCAACCAGGCAGGTGTAGTGAACAATTCCTTGTTCAGAAATGCCATCGCTTTCTTCTGGATATCTTTCGGTACGTACTCTATCGCTTTCACATCAGTCTGTTCCACCGAAATGGGAGTGCTATAGATACCGCCAACATTGGTCGCCACATGCCCCATGTACAAATAGAACTGCCCTACGACGTTACTATACAAAGCACTTGCTTTTTCATACCCCTCATTCGGTTCATATGTCCAGTTCATGATTTCGGGCATCACACGTTTCAGGTTCTTGATACCATACGTACTTGCCAGCATCGCATCATCGCCCAAGTCTTCATTCTGGTTACGGGGATCGTCTCTATCGCTTTCTGTGCCAAATGTATAGCGTTTATCCTCTTTCAGTTTTTTGATAATCCATTTATTCATGTGTGGAATTTCTGCCTCTGCCGTTTCAAATTCGGGCAACCAGCGGTATCCCCATTCAATGGCCCATTTATCATACATGCCGATACGAGGGAAGATGCCGGTACGCGAAATGCTATCTTCCGGTTGGGCTACGTAGTTAAAGCGTGCATAGTCCATGATAGATGGAGTATGTCCGTTGGCTTCCACCCAAGCTTTGTCTCTCAATTTTTCTACGGGAACGGTAGCGGAAGAACCGAAGTTGTGACGCAATCCTAGCGTGTGCCCCACTTCATGCGAAGACACAAAACGAATCAATTCACCCATCAGCTCATCGTCAAACTGTGGTTTGCGGGCTCCCGGGTCAATAGCACCAGCCTGCACGATGTACCAGTTGTAGAGCAGACTCATTACATTGTGATACCAATTGATATGTGTTTCAAGAATCTCACCGCTACGAGGGTCGTGCACATGAGGTCCGCTTGCGTTCGGGATATCCGATGGTTTGTATACGATGGCTGAATGACGCGCGTCTTCCAGACTCCAGGTAGGATCGTCTGTCGGAGCTTCTTTACCGATAATAGCATTTTTGAATCCGGCTTTTTCGAAAGCTGCCTGCCAGTCGTTGACTCCTTGAATGAGGTAAGGAACCCACTTTTTAGGAGTGGCCGGATCGATATAAATCACGATCGGATTCTTCGGTTCCACTAATTCTCCACGCAGGTATTTCTCCTTGTCTTCGTCTTTCGGTTCAAGACGCCAACGGGTGATGTTGGCTTTGTATTTCACACCATGGGGATTTTCGTCGAAGTCTTTATAGCCGACAGCGAAATAACCTACTCTACTATCAAACAATCTTGGCTTCATGGGCTCTTTAGGCAACAATAACAGTGAACTGTTCAGTTCGTAAGTCATCGGGCCGGTAGAACTATAATAAGCAGCCATCATTTTCTCAATAGCGCTTCCCATAGGTGATTTCCGTTGGAAAGTACGCACGGTGCGAACTTCGATATTTTGCGGGAAAGCTTTCAAAGTATCGATATAGCTGGCTTCGGCTATCATTGAAGTGGCTCCGATATTATCTTTCATCTTACTGGAGAATGAGAACATTTCATTATCCTTACGGATAAAGTCGGTCATTTCGATAACATAGTTCTTTGTTCCGTTTTCCCTACGGATGGTTTTCAACGGGAAAGTAGCCACAATAGGCTGCACGTTAGAATTCAGCACTGCCTGATAGAGACCAAGCGTATCTGCCGAATGTTCCAGGTAGGAGATCTGACGCACAAACAACTTATTATCGGGTCCAATTTCAAAGCGGATGACCTCATCACTGATATGGTCACCCGGATAGCCAGCTTTACGTTTCTGTTTGTCCACCGGTGCTTTTACGATTCTGTTGACTATCAGGATATCACGCCCTAACAAAGAATCGGCTATCTCGAAATAGTATTTTCCCTCTACATTGTGCACCTTGAAGAAACCGTTCATCGTCTTGGCTTTACCGGTGATAACCTTGCCATAGGGTTGCAGAGGATCTTTTTTTGCTTTTGCTATAGAGTCGGCTTTCGCTTTATCCACAGCTTCTGTCGTGCCTTTCTTTTTCTTCTTCTTTTTAAAAAGATCTGTCGACTGTGCTCCGGCAGTTGGAATCAATACTACCAGGAGCAACAAAAGTGTAGTTAGTTTTCTCATGCGATGTCTTTTAAGATATTAGTTGAAATGCAAAGTTAACAATTCGCATGAGCTAACCAAATGATACCGTGCTATTTTTATAAAGCCAGATGATAAATTTCTTTACTATCTTTCTTTGTCAGCTTGACATAGTTACCTACCAATTCGCCTTTATTCCGGTGCAGACTGTCTACAAGGCGGTCGATGTCGGGATTCTCAATGCCAAGTTCTTTGAAGGTCACAGGCAGGCCGATGGAAGTAAAGAAGGATTTCAGGCGGGAGATTCCTTCAAGAGCTACCGCCTTTTTATCGGCTGATTCTGCCACTCCCCACACTCGGATGGCGTATTGGGCTATCTTATCCACATTGTGTTCTGTCATCCATGTCATCCAGGCAGGAAAAATCACAGAGAGCCCGGCGCCATGAGTCACGTTATAGATGGCACTGATTTCATGTTCGAGGAAATGGGAAGCCCAGTCCTCTTCACAACCTACACCACAGGTTCCGTTGTGGGCAATGGTTCCGCTCCACATCAGATTGGCACGGGCTCCGTAGTTTTCAGGTTCTTTCATGACGGTGGTTGCTTCTTTGATGATAGCAAGCAATGTGCCTTCGCACAGGCGGTCGCCTATCTCTACATCTTTCGTGTTGGTGAAATAGCGTTCCATGATGTGTGCCATCATATCGGCAATGCCGCAAGCGGTTTGGAAAGGAGGAAGCGTGTAGGTCAGTTCGGGATTCATCACGGCAAAAACAGGACGCAGTACACCGGGAGCACGGAGACTTAATTTCTGTAAGCCATCGACTTTCGTGATGACGGTATTGCCGGAACCTTCGCTTCCGGCAGCCGGGATTGTCAGCACAACGGCTACTTTCAATGCTTTCGTCACAATGGCTTTTCCAATGTAGAAATCCCAGAAATCTCCGTCGTAAGGAACTCCGGCTGCAATGGCTTTCGCCGTATCAATCACGGAGCCGCCACCAACAGCGAGCATCATGTCTACGTTTTCTTTCCGGCAGAGGTCGATTCCTTCATATACTTTCGTGTCTATCGGGTTAGGCTGTACACCGCCCAGCATACAATAGGGAATACCTGCTTCCTGCAATGAGTTCTCAACACGAGCCAATAATCCGCTGCGTATCACAGAGCCACCGCCATAGACAATCATTACTTTGCGTGCGCCGTATTTCTGCACTAATGCTCCGGTCTGCGCTTCCGTGTCCCGTCCGAATACAAATTCGGTAGGGCTGTAAAAGATAAAATTATTCATTGTCGCTTTCTTTATAGGTCTTTTTATATAGATCCTTTTATAAGTCAGACAAAGTTATAAATTTAAGCAGAATATTTTTCTTTTGATTGTTTAAAGTTTCCTACTTTCATCAGTGCAAGTCCGATAACAATCCAGACCATTTCACGCACCCGGGTAATCAAAGCGGCATAGACACCGTAGGCTCCGGAAAGGGAAAGTCCACCTACGGCAAGAGCAAAGCCGCCTTCACGACCTCCCAGTTGCATGGGCAGGAAAAACAGCAAGTTGGCAAGAAGAGAAGAGAAAGCTGCAATCAGGCAGCAGTCGGCAAAGCTGACGTTAGTAGTCAGCACATTCAGTATCAGCCAGATTTCAAGACAGCTGACTACGCGGGCGGTATATTCCAGGAAGAGGGCGCTATAAAATGTTTGTTTCTTTTGCTGATGGAGAAGTGCGATTTGTTTGTCTATATTCTCCAGTTTCTCTTTATGTGCACTTGCAAAATGAAGTACTTTCTTTTTCAGGAAAGGAATATGACTACCCATGCGGACAAAAGCTACTGCCATCCCATGCCGGTAGCCTTTGATGAAAAGGATAACGATCAGTAGACAAAAGACGGTTATAGCTCCCAGGATTATTCCCATCGCCCACCCTACCGGGTACAGGCAGACATAAAGCAATACTGAACTCAACCAAAAGCAAAAGTGGGAAAAGATATGCATCATCACGTAAAGAATCACGGAAGAGGTGGCGCGTTCGATTCCTATATAGGATTTCAGTTCCATAATGCGGTATGGCTCACCACCCATCAGTCCGACGGGAGTCACGTAATTGAGTGCAAATCCAGTCACGGTGAATTTGTAGAGCCGGGCAAATGAAAAGCCGGTTTTTCCGCTGCTACGGATTATTATATACCATGAGACTGTATTAATCAGGTAGACGAACAGCCACAGCAACAAGACCAAAGGTAAATATATCCCTGCACGTTTCAGATTCATCCAAAGCTCCTGATAATCCATATCGAAAGTGAATATCATAATCAGGACGGCGATGATACCAAAGGCGAGGAATATATTACGATATTTGTTCTTCACTGTTTCTTGTATGACTTAGTACGATTTATTCCAGCACGGAGATAGATCTACTTTATATATGCATAATATCTTTCGAAGAATCTTTTGAATGCCGGAATTTTCATCAATACATATTCGAATACCAGCCAGCCAATCAACGCGCAAGAGATACCGAGTAATACATCAATAATATAATGATGGCATGAATAAATGGCTGTTCCCCAAATACCTACCATAATAATAGAGAAAAGGGTAATCACATACCATCTGCATTTACCAATAATGGCGTACACTAATGCAACTACCATATAGGCTGCGTGCAGTGAAGGTACTGCCGCAAAGACGTTTGCATTGCGTCCATAGATCGAATCGAAGATGGTCACTCCGAAGAAAGCATCAAAGCGTCCCAATCCTGCTACATTGCCGGGTGTGTTCAGTATCGGTTCGAAACCGTAGTTGATTGCATACCAGGGCGGAGCAGCCGGATGGATATAATAACCGGCAAAGCCGATCAGGTTGACGAACAAGAATACCAATGCAAAGCGAAGGTAGGTCTTTCTCTCCTTCTTAAAATACAGACAAAGCCCGAACAGGATAGGAACAGGAACCCAGCAAAGGTAGAAGATTCCGGCAAAGACGTCTGCTATCGGCCAGTTGTGTGCTGCGAAGTATTCGCAAGGGGTAACCAGAAGGCCATTATCCATCACTCCGAAGAGGGACTTTTCGAGATTATACAGTCCGGCCACGTCAATCGGGTTCACTTCGTAGTTGGGGCAAATACGCATCCAGTCATACGAGATTCCAAAAATGGCGAAAGGCAACAGAGCTACTGCTAACTTACGAGTAGGCAGTCCGGCAAAAAATAAAACTAAATAGAGTACCGCCATTAACAGGTGCTCGGAACGAAGCCCGATGAAGATACCTGTCAGCAAAAGGAAAAGAGCCATAATGACTGTCACAGTCAGGGCTTCTCTCTTCGACGGCATTTGAATATTCTTTATCATATTAGTTGATAGGTGATAGTTGATAAATGATAGATTATTCTTTCATCGCTTTGTAGCAATGTCTCACACGTGCAAAAGCCGTGATATTGGCAAACACTGCAACAAAGGCAAGAGGAACAATCATAATCAGAATCGGTTCGAAAGCGGTGATATCTTTGAAAACGCCACAGAATAAAGCTCCGAGACTGGTCAGCACTACGCGCTCCGGACGTTGCATGAATCCCACTTTACATTCGATTCCCAGTCCTTCGGCACGGGCACGCACGTAGCTTACCATCAGTGAGCCGATTAGTGCTATGAAGGCAATAAGTGCATAAAAGAAATAGTCTTTCATTGACAAATAGTAACAGATACCGAAGAAGGTCATCAATTCACTGTAACGGTCGAGTACTGAATCGTAAAGCGCACCGAACTTGGAACTCATGTTACCCAGGCGAGCTACACGTCCGTCCATCATATCAAACAATCCGGCAAACAAAATCACACCGCCTGCCCAGCCGATAATGGCCAGATCGTTTTGACCGCCATAAATGCCGGCATATACAAACATTCCTGCCGCTACTACATTCAGGATAAATCCGGTAGTGGTGATAAAGTTAGGAGTGATCCCTATTTTAATCATTCCGCGTATCAGGGGATTGATAATCTTATAAATCAACTGTTGTAAATAATCTCTGTAATTCATCTGTTTAAATCTGTTTATAGCTATTTTTATCTAAATCTTCTGTTTTCTCAATCAGTTCTTTCAATCGATTTTTTCAGTTTCTTTTTCCGAATAAACTTCTTATATCTATATTCCGGTAAACAAAGACACGCTGCATATTATAGTTCCAGAACAATGCCACGATGATTGCTACTACCACTTTAGGAATAATGAAGAAATCTCCGAAATACAGGCTAAGCGTATCACGTACCCAGGGAATCTTTGCTAATGATTCTGTCAGTGCATACGTGCCCCACGTGTTTAGCCAAACGCTACAAATCCATACAAGGATAAACTTTGCAGCGACATTCGTTTTCTTTCCTTTCGATTTAAAGGTCCATTTATAGTTGATAACACAATTGACGATTCCTCCATAGATAGCCCCCGCCAGGGTGGCATATACATAGTAGACTTCAAATAGCCTGACCAGAAGAATCGTAACGAGAAAGTCTGCAATAGTTGCCATTTGAGCAGAAAGCTGCGCCCTCAAGAACATGAAGATGCCACCTTTCTGGGAAATCATCCGTGCAACTCTTTTCAGCCAATCACCCATCTTGCTCCCACTAACAAAATAAGACTATACACTCCCGCCAAAACGTCGTCCATCATCACACCTACTCCACCTTTCAGGCTTTCCATACGGCGTATGCCCAACGGCTTGGCTATATCAAAGATACGGAACAGGGCAAAAGCCGCAATCACGTACCAGAACCAACGATCGTCATTGGGAACAGCCAATAACGGTATCCATACTCCTACCATCTCGTCCACTACCACACGCGAAGGATCTTCCCCCCAATAAGTTTCCAGTTTATTGGCAGCCCAAATGCCGGCGAATGTAAATACAATCACCAAAGCGGCGGTCAGCCATAATACAACAGGGAAAGGAAGGAGGAAATAAAATGCAATCCAAATGATAGAAGCCAGTAACGCCCCAGCCGTGCCGGGAGCAAAAGGAGAAAAACCGGAGCCAAAGCCCGTGCCTATAAAAACAGGTAGAAAGGGAGGACGCTTCATTTATTACTAATTACTAATTACAAACTACGAGTCGGTTATGCCATGAGTTCCCGAATGTGATCGGAAATTTGTACAATAAAAAAGTAAAAGTTGAGGTTGAGCATCCACCAGTCTTTATAGGATGGTAAATCTCAATCTCAACTTATTATTTGGGGATCCTGATTAAGCTAAGTAATCAGGTTCTTTTTCACCAATCATGTTACGCAATGTCTGTTTTACCATTCTCCATTGTGTAAACAAGTCGTGTTCGGGCTGATGTTCGAAATCGTGCATCGGGCTCTTGCAGAAGAATGACAACCAAGTCTGGATGCCGCACATGCCTGCACGCATAGCCAAGTCACTGAACAGCACAAGGTCAAGAGCGATAGGAGCTGCAAGGATAGAGTCGCGGCAAAGGAAGTTCACCTTGATTTCCATCGGGTAGCCCATCCATCCGAAGATGTCGATGTTGTCCCATGCTTCTTTGTTGTCTTTGCGAGGAGGATAGTAGTTGATACGTACTTTATGATAAACGTCTCCGTAGAGATCCGGATATTTTTCGGGTTCGAAGATAGTATCGATTACAGACAGCTTGCTGACTTCTTTTGTCTTGAAGTTATCCGGATCATCGAGTACTTCACCGTCACGGTTACCGAGGATATTGGTAGAGAACCAACCGTTCACACCCAGCATACGGGTCTTGAACATCGGAGCCAATACGGTTTTCATCAGTGTCTGACCACTCTTGAAGTCTTTACCGGAGATAGGTACATTCTTTTGTTTAGAGAATTCCCACATAGCAGGAGTATCTACACACAAGTTAGGAGCACCCATTACGAACGGAGCGTCTTCTGCAATCGCAGCATACGCATAACACATACTCGGAGAAATCACTTCAGTGTTGTTTTCCTTCATTGCTTTCTCTAAAGCAGCGAGTGACATGTGTTCGTCAGACAACGGAATGTAAATTTCAGTACTTGCAGCCCAGAGTACAACTACACGTTCGCAGTTGTTAGCAGCTTTGAAGTCGCGGATATCCTGGCGAAGTTGTTCTACCATTTCCCAACGGGTAGCGGCCTTCTTAATGTGCGTACCATTCAGACGTTTTGCCCAGTTGTGATCGAAAGCAGCCGGCATCGGTTTGATAGCTTCCAATTCTTCTTTCACTCCGTTGAGGTCTTTTTCTTTCAAAACCTCGGCGTACATAGCAGCTTCGTATGCGTTGTCCGGGAAAATATCCCATCCTCCGAAAACAATGTCTTCCAAATTCGTCAAAGGCACAACGTCCTTGATGAGTTTTTCTTCGTTGTTCTCCATGCGCATTGTGGCTAACTGGGTAATAGATCCTATCGGTTTTGCCAGTCCCTTGCGAGAGGCTAGTGTACCTACAATCATCGTGGTAGCTACCGCACCACCCACTCCAACTACCAGTACGCCAAGACGCCCGGTAGCGGGTTTAATTTCTTGTTTCATTTCTATTCTATTAAAATTAAACTAAAATTGATGCAAAAATAAGATTAATTAATTACTAATACGGTCTTTATTTGTCATATAAACATTGCAATTAGCAGGATTTAACTTTTAAAAGGTCATGTGGAGACTTATTCTCAAGCCTGATTTATCAATCCCGGGAGAATCACGATAAGTGAGTCTCCAGACATAGTCTAAACGTAACACCTTGAAAATGTTTTCGATACCGACACCCGCCTCCACGTAAGGTGTTTTTCCCATTGTTTGCGTGTTTTCTATCGGAAAAGCGAACAAACCGTCACTCAAAGCTGGGTTGTTTTTATCGCTCAAATGCCCATATAGTCCCCGACAGGAAACTATTTCCCTCCATTTGAGTTTTTTCAACAACGGAACGCGGTTGAACAGCCATCCGTTGAGGAAATACGTAATATCCCACGAGAAATATTCATCGTTCATGAACTCCATTGCATTCATCAACGAGTAGGATTCGGGTTGGATGGTATAAGAAAGGTTGGCATTAGGCATGATTAGCAACGGAAAAGGAACTTTGTCCCACATTTTTCCGGCTTTTAGGATAATATCCGTATAGCCGAATGCGGAAAACCAGAAGCGTTTCTGAATACCGGCCTCGGTATGATTGTAGGTGTAATCGCTACCCAACACGCCTTTTCCGGCAAGGGTATGCGACAGGGTAAACACCGGTGCATCCAATGACACGGGGAAACGGTTCCATTGGGTCTGGAAGAATTTCTCGTTCGGAGCATAACGCAGTTTTAACTCTGCCGCACTGATAGAGAAATCTTTGACCGGAGTATACGTATCTCCTTCCTTTTTTAAGAAAGGGATCAGGTAGGAGGACTCATCTTTTCGTGTACGTGCCGTTAACTGGAAAGAAAAACCGGAGTAGAACTCATTGGTATAGGTCATCTCCGCTTGCCGGAAATAGCCGATACGGTCGTCTTTCTCACGTTTCAAGGCTAGGAACACGTTGTCTTTGCTTGTGTACAGGTAGTTTTGCCCGTACTGGTTCACATCTGATTCGTAACGCAATTTCAGAGAATGGATGGGAAATTCATTGGCGTATTCTTTTTTCTTCTTGAACGAATATTCCAGTTCCGCCAATCCTTTCACTCTTTCATCTTTAAAACCGTAAGCCACATAGCCTTTGCCAAACAGGTGCGGATTGAGCCAGGCGGTTGTCATACCTCCGGCACGAATGCGGGGACCTTCTAATGTATTACCGCTGATGGTAGCATTCATCGGACCGATATAGAAAAGAGGGGCTTCTTTGGAGGTAGGGATATATCCCGTAAAGAGAATGGAAAGCACTTTTTCGGTCCAGTAATATACCGGATAGCTGCGTAATTGCGTCATCAGGCGGTCTACCGAGTTCTCCTGTTGGGAGATGGCGGCTTGCGGACGGTTCTCCGCCCAGAATGTTTCGGGGCGAGACAGGGCTTCAGTTTCTTCGATGATGCGTTCGGGTTTGGTGAAAGCCTTGTCGGCTTCAGCAGTCGGGGTAAAGGTATAGTTGCTGTAATCTGCCACACGGCGGGCAAAAATACCGTCCTGCCCTTCGGTCAGTTTAAACTCAACAGTGATGCTTTCATGGTCGAGCAAGCGTGTACCATCTTCGGCACGCTTGAATTCCTGCTCAAGCAACATATAATCCACAAAGTTCAGGTTTATCTTTTTGGGGAAGTTGAATACGGCACGTTTGACAAAATAAGTAGAGTCGAGCACCACATACAGATGTCCGTTGAAACCGAAAGACTCGGAATTGAATGGTGTGAAAGCAAGGTCTACACAAGGTTCTCCGGCAATCTGCAAGGTATCCATCAGGTAATATTTATAGAAGCCTGTGCCGATACGGGACAATGGACTGACAAATTTATTCGTGAACAGGGAGATATTATTTTCGTAGATGTCCACGTCTTTAAAGACTTCATTGATGGCAGCCTGCATTCCTTGTTTGGAGAGAAATTCATCGACACCGGCCTGTTTACGCCCTTTCACCCATTGCTTCTCGGAACGGGGAGATTTCCGGTAATAGTCTGTGGCAAGCAGTTCGCGGGCTGATACTGTCAGAATCGGTTTACCGGTGACGGCAGAAGTGTCTACGTATTCGGTAAGGAAATCAAATTTGCGATATAGCCATTTCTTCTGTTTCTCTTCATCGAAATTGTTCAATGCGAAAGTGGTCTTTTCATAACGTTCGCGTTGCCAGAAGTCTTTTTCGTAGGGGGAATGGTTGTCACGGCTTTCAATCATGCGGCGCACAAACTCTACGGCCGGATTATCTTTCTTCCGGTAGTGCTCGCGTTTGGGTTTTACCACTACTTCACCGAGGGCATATTCGGTAGGCGAAAGCGCTACTTTATACGATGCGTTACGGGCAGGACGGATGGAACGGATATAGTCATTATAACCGATTACAGAGATAACAAGCACTGCTTCGGAACGGTTGGTTTTGAAGTAGAAACGTCCGTCGCTTCCGGTAGTAGTTCCTTCTGTCGTGTCTTTTAAGCGTACAGATGCATAAGGCAAAGGCTCTTTGGTCAGAGAATCAGTCACCACCCCTTGTACCACATACTGCGCACTTAGCGGAATACTGATAGCCAATAAAAGAAAGAGCGTCAATGTGCCTTTTTTCATTAATCTCATACCTTAAATCCTATTGAATTGAGCGGGGCAAAGGTATGAGTGATTTTAAGACAAAAAAAGGTCTATTTGATGGAAGAAATGTTCTTATTTGACACAATTAGGGGAAAATAATGCGGAATCGGGTCAGGCCGTCGGCATAGGTTCGCAAAGAGAATGTGCATCCATGGCGCATCAGGACTTCACGAATAAAGATAAGTCCGATTCCCTGGCCGTTCGGTTTGGTGGAGAAGAAAGGGCTGAACAGTTTAGCTTCTGTTTCCTTGCTGATTCCCTGGCCGTTATCTATCACTTCAACAGTGGCGGGAGAGATAGTACGGACTATTATTTCTCCATCGGCTTCAATGCTCTCCGCTGCATTTTTGATAATGTTTACGAGTACTTGTTCAAACAGAGCAGCATCCAGCATAACGTCTTTCAGGCTTTCATCTATTTCCATGCGAAGGGCGATATGACGGTCATTACACATTCCTTCCATAAAGCGTTTGCAGGTGAAAACCAAATCATTTAGATTGACAGAAGAAAGTGTCGGTTCGGGGATTTTCACAACGTCGGCAAAACGGGTGATGAAACGACTCATCGAGAAACAACGGTCGGTACACACACGCATCACGTCGCAAATGTCATCCATTCCTTCTTCGCTGGAAAGGGCTTGTTCTACCGTATCCAGTGTAGAAGTGATGCCGGCAGTCGTGTTGTTCACTTCGTGAGCAATCATGCGGATTACTTTCTCATAGGCTTTCTTTTCCGCTTTCATCACTTCGTCGGTAAGGGTTTCCACCAAATAGAAAGGGTGCTGGAATCCACGATCGATGAAAGAGGAATGAGTGCACCGGTAGATATTCGAGTCGTTCAGACGGACGGTAACCGTCTCTCCTTTCGGAAGGCTGGACAGTTCCACCGCCAACGGAGAATCAATCTCTTTCATCTTCTTGCCTTGTACATCTTCCAGACGAACGCCCAGCATCTTCAAAGCCATCGGGTTCAGTTCCGCAAGGTCTTCATCAAGGGAGGTGATGATAACTCCCATTGGAGAAGCCTTAATCAGCAGATCAAGAAAGTTATTCTGCTCACGCAAGCGAAGACGTTCATTCTTGAGCTGTTCCATCATGCGGTTGAAGATATTCACCACACGATCGGCTTCATATTGTCCTACAGGACTAAGACGGCTACTGAAATCCTGCTCACGCAGCAGTTCCATACCGCTTCCGATAGTATTCAACGGTTTCACTATCTTACGATAGAAGAATGTCAGATAAAGCAGGATAAAAAGCACCAGCCCCTCTCCTATGTAGAAAAAGAGCGCGTTCATCTGACTGGAGAGATAGAGCAATATACTACCCAATGCCAGCAACAGAATGACAAGTATGTAAAAAAGTCCTTTTATACGCACGTTTATCTGTAATTAACGGTTTGTTTTTATACTGTAATATTATATTTTTCGAGGCGTCGGTAAAGGGCGGCACGACTGATGCCTAATGCCGTAGCTACCTGGCTAAGGTTTCCTTTGCAGCGTTCCAAAGCCTGAAGAATGGTCTGACGTTCTATTTCGTCTAAAGTCATGCCTGCGAGTGCTGCACCTTCGGCTACTCTTGCATCATCGTGGCGGATGTACTGGGCGTCAAAATCGGAAGCATCGAGAAGCGGTTTGCCACTTACCAAAATGGTACGTTCCACCAGATTCTTCAATTCACGGATATTCCCCGGATAAGGCAAACGGCTCAAGAATTGCAGGGCATCGGCAGAAAACTCCGTACGGGGCAATCCATTGGTCACAGCCTGGCGGTCGGCAAAATGACGTGCCAGCAAAGGAATATCTTCACGACGTTCGCGCAGAGCCGGCAGTTTCACCGTTATCAGATTGATACGATAGAACAGGTCTTCACGGAAAGTACGTTCGCCCACCATCTTACGCAAATCGGCATTGGTGGCTGATACCACCCGGATATCTGTCTTACGGGGACGGCTGTCACCGAGTACTTCAAATGTTTGATCCTGCAATACGCGTAATAACTTCACCTGACACGAAGGATCGAGATCACCGATCTCATCCAGAAAAATCGTTCCTTTGTTTGCCATCTCGAAACGTCCGATACGATCTGCGGAAGCATCGGTAAAAGCTCCTTTCTTGTGCCCGAACATTTCACTTTCAAACAGGCTTTGGGAAATCCCTCCGAGGTTCACTTTCACAAAAGGATATTTGGCACGCTGACTGTTGATATGAATAGCTTCGGCTATCAGCTCCTTACCTGTTCCGCTTTCTCCTGTTATCAGTACAGAAGCATTGGTCTTTGCTATGCGGGCAATCGTGTTCAACACATCCATTAATCCCTGGCTACGCCCGATAATGTGGCTGCGGTCGAAAGACTCGCTCTGTTCCTGGGTTGTCTCCTGTGAGGTGCCGGAAAGTTCGAGTGCTGTTTCGATGCGTTGCAACAAGGCGGCATTATTCCAAGGCTTCGTAATGAAGTCAAAGGCTCCTGCCTGCATTCCTTGCACGGCAAGTTGGATACTTCCCCAAGCGGTCATTAAGATCACCGGCACTTCGGGACGGAATATTTTTACTTGTTTGAGCAGGGTTAAACCTTCCTCACCCGTTGTAGAAAGAGTGAAGTTCATATCCATCAGAATCAAATCCGGTGCTACGGAACGTACTACTTCCATTGCTTCCCGTGGACCGGGAACGGTCTGTGCTTCGTAACCTGCCCGCTTCAACATGAAGCTAAGCGAAGAACGCACTGCGCTGTCGTCGTCAATTATCAGAATCATAGTTTATGTTTCTTTTTAATCAAAGGTATTGTTTTACTGCTATGACTGTACAAAGCTACAAAAAAATAGCAACCGACATCACTCTTCTCTTTTTTATTGCCGGATAATTTCATCAAAATCAGCTTCAAGTTCGGAGTTCGAACGAAAATCCCATAACGTCAGACTGCGAATCTGATAATAGTAATACCAATAATAATAGAGTTCGGAAATATGTTTCTGTCTTGCCTCATCTTTAGAGTTCTGCGCATCATTCAGATCTAAGGTATTAATTTTGCCTATCAGGAAAGTTTCAATACTGGTCTTATAACGCTGCTGTGCAATTGCATCGGCTTCTTTCGCTATATCCAACTGCTGCGCCTGATTATTGAAATGCTCCACCAACAAAAAGATATCCTGGTTGAAGTTGATCTGTTCCTGGCGGATCTTTGAAAGCACCACATCCCGGTTGCTCTTGGCTACCCGGACTTTTCCACGACGTTTTCCCCAATCGAGAATCGGAATTTTAACGCCTACCTGAACAATTTGATTATCCTGCAAGTTCCGGTAAACGGCAGGGAAGTTCCGGTTCTCGCCAGTATATCCGACGCTTGCAAACAAATCGACGCTACGCAAATTTCCGCGTGCGGTGGCTACTTCATAATCGGCTTCCAACTGGCGACGACGGATATTCTGTGCAAACGAGTTACGTTCCAATGCCTTATTTAAAACCAGATTGTACTCCATCTTCGGACGATCCACCGCTTCGGGAAGAACAGGACTTAGTATTTCATCCTCTCCCACTCCTAGAAAGGCACGGAGCTGGAACATCTTGGCATTGAGGTCACTTTCCGCCTCCGTCAACGCTGCTTTCGCATTCAAGGCGGAAAGTTTGAGCTGTAAGAGCTCATTCTCGGAAATCTGTCCCATTTTACGTTTGGCAAGAGCCACTTCATAAAGGTGATCGGCATTTGTCAGGTTCTGCTTGGCTGTGCCGAGATTTTCTCTTGCCAGCAAGAGATTGAAGTAGTAAGTGATGGCACGCATTGTCACTTCTTCGGTAGCGGTGATAAAAGCTGCTTTTGCTTCGGCATAACGCACCGGTTCGATGCGCCTGTTCCATTTTATATTATTCACTCCAAAGATGGGTTGCGTGAGTTGCAAGGTGACAGGGACGGACATAAAGTGACGGTCACCTCCGGCTCCCAATTGTTTGATATAGTCAAGTGAAGAGGTCAACGAAAGTTTACCACCGGTGAGCCAGATATTCTGATCGATGGAAAGATCGCCTGTCAGTCCTAAGGTGTTGTTACGGACGAAGCCGTAAGAGCCGTCCGAATTTTGATAAGAACTATATGATTTATTATAATTGGGCAGAGTTCCGGTCAGGTTGACTTCCGGCAGCAGGTCGGCACGAAAAGTGCGATATTCCCAATAGGCCGTTTTCAACTCGTTTAAAGCAACGGCAGCATCCACAGATTGAGCACGTGCCATCGCAATGGCTTCATTCAAGGTTATCTCCCTTTCTTTCTGTGCCGACAATGCCAATGGCAGACAAACGGCAGCAAGAGCAAACAATATACTTTTCTTTTTCATTATGCACAGTATTTTCCTTCAACAAAGGATCAAACGATGTGCCAAAAAAGTAATGTTTTTATTTTCAACAGATTACAGAATAAGAAAAGTGTTCATTTTCGGACACTATGCCCAGAAATGAACGTTCGATCATTCGCAGTAGTTAGGAAGGCGCACAGTAAACCGGGTACCTTTACCTACTTCGGAAGTGACGGAAATAACGCCATTCAGCCGTTCGATAATGGTTTGGCAAATACTTAATCCCAAACCTGCTCCTTGTGTGAAGTTATCGACTTTATAGAATCGTTCGAATATATGGCGGATACCTTCTTCCGAAATACCTACTCCGGTATCCTCTACAAAGATACGGGTGTATCCGGGATCTTCATCGTCTTCATAGCCGAAAGTGATGAAACCGCTACTCGTAAATTTGGCAGCGTTATTAATCAGATTATTCACCACTTGCTGCAAACGAACGTTGTCCGTTGTCAGGTATTTCTTATCGCTTTCGGGCATACGTAACATCAGTTCTACTCCCGGAGGCATATTCAGTCGTTGAGAATCGTGGACGGTCTTTAACAACAAAGACAGGTTATGTTCTGCAAACATAAATTCCATGGTTCCCGATTCGATACGTGACAAATCAAGAATATCATTAATTAAAGCCAACAACAGGCCGCAATTCTTATTGATCGTTCCAATAAACTGGGCGATTTCTTCTCCCGTAAAGCCGCTCGTATCGCTTAACAAATCGGAGAAACCTACGATTGCATTCAACGGAGTCCGAATCTCATGACTCATGTTTGCAAGGAAGGCCGATTTCAGTTTGTCGGCTTGGAGAGCTTTATCACGGGCCTCTCTCATCTCTTGCTCGGCAGTCTTATATCGTTGGATACTCTGACAAACGCCTAGTATATTGTACAATGAGTCTTGTGTCAGTCCTGTGATTACAGAAGAACGGTATTCCCACCATTCATACTCTCCGTTGACATTTCGCTGACGGAAATTCAGGCGGGTATTGGAATCTTCTCCTGTCAATGCCCTGTCAAACAATGGTCTTATTTCTTTCAAATCTTCAGGATGGATGGTACGATCCATTTCATCACGGGAAATCGTAGTAACCGTTTCATCATATCCAAGACGTTTCAGGAAACCTTGCGGGAAAATGAAACAGTTGGTTTCCATATCAAACTGCCACGGATAGATGGAGCTTTCGTCTACTGCCATATCAAAGAAACGCTTCTGCATTTCTTCATTCGAAATATTCCGTGCGGAAAGTGCCATACCGGTAATCGTATCCTTTGAACGGATCGGGACTATTTCTCCCGACACCGGGAAGTATTTATCACTATGCACTTCTTTCATGAAAGCTCCCTGGGGTATCTTCACACTTTCTCCTTTAGCAGCTACCTGCTTCAGCATAGAATGAAGAATATCCTGACCGTTATAATATATCTTGAAGATGCTGCCTGCCATCATTCCTTCATAAAAACGGCCCCCTGACTCATACGGCAAATGCAGCATTTGCAATAAGGAGCGGTTTGTGAAATGAATGTGCAAATCGGTATCATACGTTATCACACCATCACGGATGGAATGAAATACATTATCAAACTCATTACGCTGTTCCACAAGTTTATTCTGCACGAGCAGACGGGTCTGTGCCTGAATCCGTCGTTTGGACTCACGCCGGTTGGCACGCATCAACCACACGATAGAAGCTATCAGCAACGCCAGGATAGACGGATAGAGCAGTATAAAAAGGTATTTATATTTCTCCCAATACGGTTCGTTGACGATGGTTCCGCTAGAGGATACTTTATCAGGGTCAATATGAAAATAATCCAACTGTTTATAGTCATAGATGAATCCCTGCGTGATTTCTGTCACTCCTATCTCTTGAGGGGACGTACCTTTTAATACTAAAGCAGCCCTTTGGGCCGCCGATAACGCTGAAGTATAACTGTCTGAATCGTATGCGCAGAATACGCCATTGGTGAGCCCCACATTCTGACTCGAAAATACGGGAGCTTTTGAGTTTTTGCCAACGAATGAAAGGAAAGGCGACCATTTAGGAGCCACTACCAGACGTTCGTAGCTGTTACGAGGGTAACAAATAGCGGAAATGATGTGACTCGTTGTATGATTTTGGGTATTATAGACTTTCATCCTATAATCCGGATTGTCTTTTTGAAAGATTTTCCACTCTTCTTCAAAGTCTTCAAGACCTTTGTTACTCAAAAAGCTGTTATCTATCACACAGACCACTTCTTTCCGCCGGGGAAATATCTTTTGCGCCTGGCGCAATATGACATCGAAATCCGGATTGGCAGTGAACCCGCAAACATTGGAATGAGTAGCAATCAACTTCGTATCGGGATATTTAATGCCAAAAAACACGACCGGTATCTGCAAAGGCAACGAATCTCCACAGGCAAAAAGAGTATAGAAAGCTTCATCACTTGCTGTTATAATCAAATCGGTCTGCCTGTCACGGGCACGCTGACAAAAACGGCGCATAATTACTTTCTCGGAGTTGAATGCCCAAAAATCGGCATCAAGATACTCCGTTGTTATATTCACCCTCAGGCCACTCTCTTTAAATCCTTTGACCAACCCTTGATTAAGATCGCTATGCCAAGGAGTTTGTGAGGTGTATGACTGTATAAACAGGATATTGTATGTACGTTCCGCTGCTGCCGCCTGAATAAGAACAGCAAAAAACAAAACGATAAGCAAACAATAGTAGCGTCGATTCATATAATTAAAGCCTGCGGTGTTTTCAATATTATGCCGACAAAGATACGTTAATTATATTGAAAACAAACAGATAGCCCAAGTTTTTTATTCTTCGCGCAACGCCTCGGCAGGGTGTATGCGAATTGCCTGACGAGCAGGGAACCAAATGCCTATGAGAATCATTAAAGTCATCAAGAAATAGGTAATGGCAAATGTGATAAGAAAACGTACCACTCCCCATTCCAAATACCCTTCCGTCAAATCCAGGTAGCCGATATTATAGCATAGCACAGCAGCAGGCAAAGCGGCCAACGTCAACAGTAATAATCCTTCTTTATTCAGCCGTTGCCAAAGCTGCATCCGGCTGGACCCAACTGCTATACGAAGTGCCGATTCAGCACGACGGTGTTGTGTACGGAACCAGAATGTGCCAACAATACCCAACAGGATATTGAGCAGTAAGAATCCCATCATCCAGAAACGTACCTGTACCTGATTGTAACTCCCTTGCTGGAAATCATTGCGTATATCTTCGTAATCATGCACTTTCAGAATGAATAGGTTACCGACACTCAACTGACTGGCGGATAATTTCATCAAACGTTCCGGAAAGTCTGTGGAAGTTCCCGGTTTCACCCGCAAACAAACTTCCACATTGGAAGGATAAAACTCATCATCAAGTTCGGCCATTTCTTTTTCTGTAATGGCTACAGCTACATACCGGTCGCTATAATTAGCCCAGAAATCATTGTAACGCACTTTTGCCGATACACCTCCTATCTTGTACACTTCTGTAGAATCATCCACACTTACCAGATTCTTACCCAGTAGTGTACGGTCTCCTTTATAATCAGGCCGCCAGAAGTTTTCACCCACTACGACATTACCATTCTTCAAAGCCTGTACCAATGGTTCATATCCACGTCCATCGGCACTCTGATAACGGAATACCTGAAAGAAGTCAGGAGTCATCGCACGGTTCAGCGGATTACTAACCAGTGTGTCAAGGCGCACCATCATGCCGGAATTACTACCAATATAGGGACGTGCATTATTGGATATGGAAACAGCTTCCACCTCCGGCAACCGACGGAGACGATTGGCTAATTCGGTGATATCCTGTCCCAGCGTGGTATTCTTTTGTTCTTTCGAAAGATACGAATCGCTCTTGTTGTTTTTCAGACTAAGTTCCAGATAGTAAGTATCAGTTATATCAAATCCTACCGGTTCGTAATATGTACGAGCCGTCACATACGTCCAGTCGACCACATACCACAGGACCACAAAAACAATTAATAGCTCCGACCATAACCATCCGTTTGACCGGCGTTCATTCCATATTTGTTTTAATAGTTGCATTTTCTTCAGAATTAATAAGTTGAATGTGATTGGATTATCTTTCGTTTATGGCATCCACAATATTGGTGCGGGTTACTTTCCATGCCGGAATAGCCGCACTTAGCAGATTGAGCAGGAAGCAGGCAAGGAATGCCAACAGGAAGACGACAGGATCGAATAATAAGTCGATACACATAGTCTGCAAATCTTCCACGCCATTGGATACGAAATCTACAGAGAACAGCATTCCTCCCAAAAGGAAAGCGGCAACATAACTTAATACCAGTCCGAGAATACCTCCGAAGAGAGAATAAAGCATATTTTCGGAAAGCACTTGCATCATGAGTTCCCGTCTGGGTGCACCAAAGGCTTTTCGCACGCCTATTTCAGAGATACGCTTACGCATACGCGACAAGGTTAGCCCGGACAAATTGACGGCAGGGACAAGTAATAAAACAAGCAGCGTCAAGATATATTGCCGGACGGCTTCTTTCACAGCTGGAGGATTATTGGCGGAATAACGTTGTGCAGCTACAAAATAGGTGTCGGGTTGTCCACGATAAAGCAGGTCAAAGTTGGGATGCCCGGCCATGAAAATGGCTCTTAGTCGATCTGCCTCCTGGTGAATCGCCGGAAAATCTTCTTTTGATTTAGCCAGAATATAGACAGCAGTCATTCCCATGATATTTTCATCCCCCCAAGTGCTTGTGAAAGCATTTGTCGAACTTAAAGGAATCCAAACCTGTGCATAAGCATAATTTGCTAATTTGGACACCGGGTGCACTACTCCACAAATAACATAAGCTGAATGATTCAGAAGAAAAGTTTTCCCAACCACTTCTGATGTGCCGAACAAACGGCGTGCCATGTCTTCGGAGATGACGGCTTTTGCCGCACCCGCATCAAAATCGGCATTATCATACGGTTTACCGGATATAAAATCAAACTCGAACACTTTCCAGAAAGCATCGTCTGTTTGCAACACACTACAACTTTCCATTTCACCAGCCGGTTTGGCTGCCAGCATTGTTTCCCGGAAAGAACTGGTGATAGAAACAACTTCAGGGGTTGTCATTTCTTTAAAACAGGCTTTCGCTGTATTGTATCCGATAGGGCCGTTACTCTGCCAGTTCACATTGGCTTTGTTCTGAAGTCCGGCATACCGGAAAATGAGCATCCGGTCACGATGGGTCTCCGGTGCAAAAGGAGCGATTGTTGCACGTAAAGTGATGACAATTACCATAATCATAGCAATAGCCAAAGCTGTACCTATAATGGAAATAGAAGAAAGCAGTTTATTTTCCCTCAACAGATGGAATGCTTGTTTAAAGTAGAGTTTTATCATTATCATTTCAGTATAAAGTTCAGTATATTTCTTACTCATCTCTTAGTGCTTCGGCCGGTTGCACTTTCATTGATTGCAGAGCCGGATACAACACGCCAAGAATAATCATTATCGCCATCAAGAGATATGTCAGTAAAATGGCTATCAGGAAACGGGGTACTGTAAATGCCATTTGTGATATATCCACCAGTTCAGTATATCCAATATTGAATGCAATCAATACGGCAGGAAGAGCTGACATGCTTAACAGTAACAAACCTTCCGTAATCAAACGATAGAATATGTTTTTCCGGTTAGCTCCCATCGCCATGCGTAAAGCAACTTCTCCCCGGCGTTGCTGGGTACGGAACCAGAAAGTGCCGATCACTCCCAGAAAGATATTCAACAACAGGAAAAAGAGAATACAGAACTGGGTACGCAATTCATTATCATTGTCTATCTCACTGGCTGTCCGGACTTTGCTTAATGGAGTGACATCAAGTATATAAATATTCCCTACCTGATAGATACGGTCGGCATCATTCATAAGACGTTCCACAAAGCCATCGTCTACACCTTCGCGAACACGCAGGCTTAATTCGAGATAGGCTACGTTTTCGACTGTTTCCATTTGTTCGTCAGAAAGGTAAGTGCCGATATAGGTTCCTGTAAAAGGTTTTCCGGCAATGTTATAATGATCGTAGCGAACGGGCTCCGTTAAAGCTGCAATACGAAGGTTGGTATCACTCATGCGAACTTCTTTACCCAAAAGGTCTTTTCCGTGGAAAGTGGCATCCAGATAATAGTCTGCAACATCGACAGGAACGATTATTGTATTTTTCTCCAGAGCTTTCACCAGACTTTCATGACCGGAACCATCGATATTCCGGAAACGAAACACCTTATAATATTCAGGAGTCGTCCAACGATCCATCGTACTTATCCAAACCGTGTCGTTATCCGGGAAACGGAAACTCGCTCCACTGCACCCTTCATTGTATGGAATACTGTTTTGAGAGATACAAACAGATTCAACTTCCGGATGACGGGACAAACGTCCGGCTATTTCCCTTAAAGCAGTCATATCATCTTTAACAGTCAGATCCGGATTGAAATCGGTAGACTTATCGGTAAGACGGTTCATACGTAATACATACGTATTTTCTATATTAAAGCCCATTGGCTGATAATAGATATGCAAAGTGACATAAACCAAATCAACGATATACCACAATACGACAAACACCAACAATAGCTCAATCCATAGAAAAGCATTGCTCCGGCGCTCATTATATATTTGTTTCAATAACTGTTTCATCATTTTATCTTTGGTTTATTGCATCTACAATGTTCATTCTCGACACTCTCCAAGCTGGAATTCCGGCACTTAATAGATTTAATAACAGGCAGAAACAGAATGCAACGAGGAACGTCAACGGACTGAACAACATATCAGTAGAGAGAGAAGTTTCCCCGGCAAGACCTGCATTCTCACTGTTACCAAAAAGGAATGAGTTTAACAGGAAAGTAGCTGAATAGCTCAATATCAGTCCCAGTACTCCCGCAAGCAGTGTCAATATCAGATTCTCCCAGAATACCTGTCGCAACAATTCGTTGGCAGTAGCACCGAATGCTTTCCGGACACCGATTTCCGTCATACGCTTCCGCATACGGGATAAAGTCATACTACTTAGGTTGATAGCTGGAACCAAGAGGAGAATCACAATGATAAGAATGAATCGTCTGACAATGTGTTTCATATCCAGGTCTGTCCCCCAATGGCGGTAAAGGTAGGCAAATTGAGTATCCGGCTGACCACGATAAATCAATTCCATATCCTTCAGCTTACTATTGTAGACCTGACGATATTTTTCGACTTCAGCACGAATAGCCGGAAAATCGTCAGACGAACGTGCAAGGATGACCGCCCGCATAGGCCCCATCAGATTTTCTCTCCACGAGAAAGAAGCCAAATCTGTCGATGTATAGGGAATCCAGACCTGTGCATAAGAAGCTGTCGCCAACTTTGATACGTCTTTCACTACTCCTGTAATGGTATAATCCGCTTTATTTAATTGGATGGTACGCCCTACCACGTCAGTTGTACCGAACAGGCGGCGTGCCACACTGGCAGAAACCACTGCCTTGGACAGCCCACTCTCAAAATCGGCTTTCGTATATGGTTTGCCACACAAGAATTCAAAGCAAAAGACTTGCCAGAACGCTTCATCCGTTTCCATTTCATCTACACTCATCCTGCCCCCTCCGGGAAGAGAAGCACGCATCTTATTATTAACGGAAGTAATGGTAACCGCTTCAGGTATTGTCAACGTCTTAAAGCATTCACGGGCAGTCGTGACGGACATCTGGCTGCTGGCAGCATTATTGTGTTGCTCTTTATGCCGGGACGTCATTGCCTTGACATACAATGATCGTGAACGGTTAACTTCCGGCACGCAGTCTTTTATCCGTATCTGCAATGTCAGCACGATCACCATTATCATGCAAATAGCCAAAGCTGTACCTACCATACAGACAATACTAATAAGCCGGTTCTCCTTCAACTGGTAAAGAGCTTGCTTTATGTATTGCTTCCACATCTTCTTATTCTTTTTTTGATTTGATTCTACAGGAGTTCACAGAAGAATGTTCTACATTAGAAATTCCAACCTTTCTTTGTTACGTCTTTACACTTCAGGTTTTTGGAGTTGATTTTACCAACGCCATCCCGCTTAAAGAAAGCTGCATCCGCTTTACCGGATACAGTGATATTTCCTACTCCATCCACTTTAGCTTTGATAGTGCTGCAATCAACATTCAACTTCATATTGCCTACTCCGTCAACATCTAGTTTCAATTCATCGCAATATAAACTTTTCACGTTGCAGTTGCCTACTCCATCAAGTTCGAAAGCTATATTTTTAAGTTTTAGTTCTTCTTTTGCATCGAAGTTTCCTACTCCGTCTATTTTCACTTTACTCAAATCAGGAGCAGTGATATAGAAAGTCAGATTCTTGACATTCTTGGCATTTTTATCTTTATAAGAGATAACCAGAGTTTCATTTTTCACTGTCACCCTTGTTTTCTCTACAAATTCAGAAGGACCTTCCAGACGGCAGGAGCATCCTGCCGATTGAGTAAAGATAATATTCCCGACAGATTGCAGGTTTATGGCAGAAAACTCGTCCACATTATAATCTTTACTCACATTTTGTGCCGATAGCGAACAGAAAGCAACACTTAACAGGACAGCTATCGCAACGATAAAAATATTCTTTGTCATGGTGATTTTTAATTTAGAGATACATTAATCAATTTTTCCATTTAGTTCTAATCGTAAGAGGCCGCTTCTATTGTACCTGGCGTCCATCGAAGAAACGAATAGTGCGCGAAGTCTGCTTCGCCTGTTCTTCATTATGAGTAACCATCACGATAGTACGTCCGTCTTCCTTATTCAACCGATGAAGCAGTTCCATTACTTCAGCTCCCATCTTTGAATCCAGGTTACCGGTCGGCTCATCGGCAAGGATGATTTCGGGATTACCGATAATGGCACGGGCGATAGCTACACGCTGGCACTGACCACCGGAAAGTTGTGTAGGAAAATGATTCATGCGATGACTTAACCCTACTTTCTCCAATACTTCTTGTGCCAACCGTTTTCGTTCACTGCCAGCCATGCGTCGATAAAGCAAGGGGAGCTCTACATTATCCATCACATTCAACGAATTAATCAAATGAAAAGACTGAAATACAAAACCGAGCGTTTTATTACGAAAAACCGCCAGTTCCTTGTCTTTCATTCCTTCGGTACGTATTCCGTTGATTTCCACCATTCCCATTGTAGGTGCATCAAGCAATCCCATTATGTTCAGCAGGGTGGATTTTCCGCATCCGGAAGGTCCCATTATACTTAGAAATTCTCCACGTTCTACCGTAAGATTCACATTCTCCAATGCTACCGTCTCAATCTCGTCCGTACGATAAATCTTAGAAAGAGAGTTCAATGTTATCATAACTTCTAGTATTTAGTTTATTTAATTTTCAACTTATTCTTGTTCTTATAAGCACTCATATCGCTTACCACTACCTTATCACCCGGTTGTAATCCACTCAACACTTCTACATATTCAAAATTAGAATCGCCCAACTGTATTTTACGTTTCACCAGTTCGTCATCAGAGTTGCAGACAAAAAGTTCATATTCACCGCGTCCCACATAGAAAGAGCCATTGGCTACGCGCATCACATCTTCCTTCACAGCATTCATCACATAAACATCCGTCTTTAGTCCGGAACGCAAGCGGTGGTGATTATCTTCTTTCAACTGAACTGTAAATGATATCACACCATTCTTGGATAGCGGTGTAACGCTACTAACTGTTCCTTCCAGTTTGTCGCTTCCTATCTTAACGATTGCTTTTCCTCCGGCTGCCACACGGTCGCCGTACGTATCTGCAATCTCGCCTTCCACCTTAAAATGGCTTAAATCAGAAATGATAGCTACCTGTCCGCCTTCGGAAATTTGTGCACCGATCTGATTATTAATATAGGTAAGAATAGCTTTACGCGGAGAACGGATTTGCGCATCCTCCAACGTACGTTTCTTTTCGGAAAGGCTCTTGCGGAAGATATTAAAATCAAGCTCCTGAACTTTCAGTTCGGCAGCAGCTACTTCCTTCTCATTTTTATATTGTTGCTGAAGTTGTTCGTACTCTAATTGAGCCACATTATAGCTCAATTCAGCCTGGCGTACCTTATCCGTTGTTCCTGCACCGAGACTGTCCAAATAGTGTTCATTTCTCAACTCCACTTTCATACGACTCAATTTCATTGCCGAAACTTTAATCTGCATTGCCATATCGGAAAGTTTCGTCTGATTATTGACGCGAAGCTGATCGAGCTTATACTGGCGCATTTGTTCCTCGTCCAGCAACTTCTTATATTCAATTTCCGTACTCTGAAGGTCCAGTTTCAGAATCGGAGTACCTACGTCTACGCTATCTCCCCCTTTTTTATAGACTTCAATAATACGACTGTTGATCGGAGAATTGATAATTTCTTCAAAGGCAGGGACCACCTTACCGGAAGCACTGACACTTACCTCAATCACTCCTTTATCGACTGTGGAAAAGACAAGATCCTTTGCCTCCACTCCTGCCCTTAACACAGATATAAGTACACCGATGGCAATCATACTTGCCACTCCAATGGATGAATAACGAATTATCTTCTTATTACGTTCTTTTTGACGTACCTCTTTAGGAATTTCTCTGTCCATATCCGCTCATTTACTATTTTATGATGTATCAATTCGGTACTTCATATACCAAATCTGTGCCAAAACCGTAAATGGCTGATAAATAGAAGATAACAAAAAACAAAGGGTGTCCGATATCGGACACCCTGTACGAATTTACCGTTCAGAATAGAATCTATCATCCTGCCAGCAGGAAACCTGTCTATTTGGATGATGACGTAGTAGAGGGGTTCTTTTCCTCTTGTATCAGTTCTTTCCCCCAATGGGTAGTCTCCTCCACCTTTTCACGATCACGAATCTCTTTTGCTTTACGGGCATAGACAATCATACGCATAGACTGATCGTAAGTGAAATAATTCCATACCCAATTCAAGAGTACAATGACCTTATTACGCACCCCAAGAATAGAGCGCAGATGAACAACCAGCCACATCACCCAGGCAAACCATCCCTGCATTTTTACTTTACTAAACTCTGCCACGGCACGATTACGACCTACAGTCGCCATCGAACCCAGATTACGGTAATGGAAAGGTTTCATCTCCCGTCCTTTCTCCATACGTATCAGATTCTTTGCCAGCAATTCTCCTTGCTGGATAGCCACTTGTGCCAATTGAGGATGTCCGTTCGGGTAATCTTCATCAGCAACCTGAATACATTGGTCACCAATAGCAAACACATTACTCATTCCCTCTACACGATTGAACGAATCGACCTTAATACGTCCACCACGTCCTATCAACGAAGGATCCATGTTGCCGATAGTCACTCCGGTAACACCGCTCACCCAAATAAAAGTACGCGTAGCAATCTCCGTACCATCTTCAAGTACCACTTTATGGTCACGATAATCCACAACACGTTTATTCAACAGGATATTTACCCCCATTTCACGGAGAAACTGTTCAGCATGAGCGGAAGAATCTTCCGACATTCCGGCAAGCAATCGCGGCCCGGCCTCAATCAGATATATATGCATCAAGCTACTCGGCATATCAGGATAATCTTTTGGCAGGACAAATTTCTTCATTTCGGAAAGTATTCCGGCTACCTCTATTCCGGTTGCTCCACCTCCTACAATGACGATATTCATCAACTCTTGTTGTTCCTGTTTGGTTGAGCAAGTTAAGGCACGTTCCAGATTGGCAAGAAGAGCATTTCTCAATCCCATTGCTTCCGAAACATTTTTCATCGGCATGGCTTCTTCTTCAATATGTTTATTACCGAAAAAGTTGGTTGTAGTTCCTGCGGCCAACACCAGATAATCATATTCTGCTTTTCCGATGGAAGTCTGTATCATATTCTTTTCCGGGAAAATGGCACGTACTTCCGCCATACGGAAATAGAAATCTTTCCGGCGCTGGAATATTTTACGAAAAGGGAAAGAGATGGAAGTCGGTTCCATACCGGCCGAAGCCACCTGATAAATCAAAGGGGGAAACTGATGATAGTTGTTTTTATCTATCAATACGACTTGAAAGCCTGACTTTTTCAGCTTGTTAGCCAATTTTAAGCCACCGAAACCACCGCCTACTATAACGACACGTTTCTTATTACTTTTTGCAATGTTAAGACTCATATTATAATCATGTTTTATCAAGATAATAACACATAAATGAGTCATTAAGTTTTCGAAATTCGAAACTTTTATGAAGAAAGAAGCCGGATCTGTTCATCGGCGGCGAGACACCCATTCCCCGGTGCCGAAGCATGTCCTCTCCGGTGCCGGAGAGGCTATTCATCGGTGCCAAACAAAAGAACGCTCTACGAGCCTCTACCGCAGGCGCAATCTATCTCCGATTTCAGGGACATATTCGCCATCTTTACGATTCATCTTATACAGATTCTTGAGGCGAATACCATATTTTTGAGAAATACCATGCATGGAATCTCCATCTTTTACAATATATACGGTATAAGGTTTGGAAGCCTTTTTCTTCTTGCTCTTCAGGTAGATAATATCTCCCTCTACTAACGTATAATCACGCTGCAAGTCGTTGTATTTCACAAGTTTCTTCCAACTAATATCAAATTCGTTACCTAAGTCTTTAAAAGTATCACCGTTGCGGGCTATAACATAGGCTATATCATTAGCAATATATACCTGATGCGGACTCATCAACCAAGGATTTTTTTTCAGTTTCCGTTCCGAGTATACACCTTTACGGTCATATTTATACAGATCATAATCTTCGATAATCGTAATCAGACGATTAGCATAGGATGGATCGGTGGCGTATCCAGCTTTTTTCAGTCCGCGGGCCCATCCTTTATAGTCGGTGATATCCAGTTTGAAAAGAAAGGCATAACGGGCACCTCTTCTAAGGAAGTCAGAATGATCTTCGTAAGAATCACGAGGATGGCTATAGGCACGGAAACATTCATTGCGTGCATCATCATCGTGACGAACGGTACGCCCCCGCCAACTACTTCCACACTTAATACCAAAATGATTATTGCTCTTTCGTGCCAACTGACTGTATCCGGCACCACTTTCCAGCAATCCTTGCGCCAGTGTGATACTGGCCGGAATTTTATGAAGTTTCATCTGTTCAACAGCCAAATCACTATACTTATTTATATATTCGATGTAACGGGCATTCCGTTTCTGTGCCTGCACTCCTACGGCAAAGAAGAAAACAACGGTTAAAAATATAAGTCTATACAGTTTATTCTCCATTTTAGTTCAGATGTGGATTAGATGGCACAAAAATCCGAAAAATAATTGGGATTATCAATCTCTTTCCTAACTTTGTAACATTAATTGTAGAAACCAATACCCTAACGTATATGAGAGACCTCACAATTACCGCTATTATTAAAGTATATCAATATGATGAGTTGAATGAGGCCGATCGGGCACTTATGCAGACTGCCATGGAGGCAACAGCTCGTAGTTATTCTCCGTATTCCCATTTCTCCGTAGGTGCCGCTGCGCTATTGGGCAACGGAACTGTTGTGACAGGAACCAATCAGGAGAATGCCGCCTACCCGTCGGGACTTTGTGCGGAACGCACTACCTTATTCTATGCCAATTCTCAATATCCCGACCAGCCAGTTGTCACTCTTGCCATTGCGGCACGAACGGAAAAAGATTTCATCGACCAACCGATTCCTCCCTGCGGCGCTTGCCGGCAAGTGATTCTGGAAACGGAAAAGCGTTACAAACAACCCATCCGTATCCTATTATATGGCAAAGAATGTATTTACGAAGTAAAAAGTATAGGCGACCTACTGCCGCTATCATTTGACGCATCAGCAATGGAGGACTAACTATGTTACAACAATATCACACGAAACTAAAAGGAACACTCGCACTTACAGACTCTTATCTGACAGAAAAAGCACTGCAAAAAGAAAAGGGGCTTTATAAATTTATATGGGTACGCAGCGGAAGTATCACAGTAGAAATCGACCATCAGGAAATGATGCTTACCAAGGATGAAGTGATTTCACTCACTCATCTGCAACACCTCGAATTTAAATCGATTGACGGTGAATACCTGACTTTGCTGTTCAACAGTAACTTCTATTGCATTTATGGCAATGACCATGAAGTGTCGTGCAGCGGCTTCCTGTTCAACGGTTCTTCTCACCTGATCCGTTTTACCCTGAATGAAAAAGAACGAAAAGAGCTCGACACCATTACCGAAGCACTGGAAAACGAGTTTACCGTTTCCGACAGCCTGCAGGAGGAAATGCTACGCATCCTGCTGAAACGCTTCATCATTCAATGTACCCGTATTGCACGTCATCGCATGAATATCACCCGCGAAAAAGAATCCGGTTTCGAGATTGTCCGCCAATACTACAACTTGGTTGACGAGCATTATCGGACGAAAAAGCAGGTACAGGACTATGCCGATATGCTACACAAATCTCCCAAGACACTATCGAACATCTTTTCAACCTGCAAACTGCCTTCGCCACTCCGGGTAATCCACGAACGGGTGGAAGCGGAAGCCAAACGCCTTTTGCTTTACAGCAACAAAAGTGCTAAAGAGATTGCCGATATTCTTGGATTTGAAGACCAGGCTTCTTTCAGCCGTTTCTTCAAAAATATGACCGGACAGAGCGCCGTACAATTCAGAAATACACAGGAAGGGAAAAATTGATAAGGCATACGGAAGTATTGCTATTTGGGGAGTATGGGGAATGAACGACCTTTGCAACGTTAGATAAACCCATTAAAACCCCAACAAAATGAAAGAGAAATTTATCGCTTTACTGACCTTCACTTCAAGTCTGAAAAGTTTCGGTATTCAATTTATCCGTGTAGCCATTCTGGTAGTATTTGTATGGATAGGCGGATTGAAGTATTTCCATTATGAAGCCGACGGGATTGTTCCGTTTGTAGCCAACAGTCCTTTCATGAGCTTCTTCTACGCTAAAGATGCGCCCGAATACAAAGAACACAAAAATGCGGAGGGTGCTTTCGTCCCGGAAAATCGAGCATGGCACGAAGCAAACCGTACTTATACTTTCTCCTACGGACTGGGAGCTCTTATTATGAGCATCGGCATACTGGTATTTCTAGGCATCTTTTTCCCGAAAATAGGATTAGCAGGTGACGCCCTTGCCATTATCATGACGCTCGGAACACTTTCTTTTCTCGTCACTACCCCGGAAGTCTGGGTTCCCGACCTGGGAAGCGGAGAGTTCGGCTTCCCGTTACTATCCGGTGCAGGACGATTGGTGATTAAAGATATTGTGATCTTAGCCAGTGCCGTAGTGTTACTATCCGACTCGTCACAACGAGTACTCAAAACACTTAAAAAAGACTAATACCCCCCTTGCAGAAAGTCCTGACTTCTTGAGATTGCGGAACAAATCGTATTTTCAGACTGTTATATAGTCTCATACGAATCGTTAATAAAAAGAAGTTATGAAACAATATGATGCAATAATAATAGGATTCGGCAAGGCAGGAAAGACCCTGGCTGCCGAACTTTCCAACCGCGGATGGCAAGTTGCCATCGTGGAACGTTCCAACATGATGTATGGAGGAACCTGCCCTAACGTAGCCTGTATTCCAACCAAAACGCTGGTGCATGAAGCAGAGGTTTCCGCCTTGCTTTACCATGACGATTTTCCCAAACAGGCGAATATGTACAAACAAGCCATCAGTCGAAAGAACCGTCTCACCTCTTTTCTTAGAAATGATAATTACGAAAGACTAAACAAACGTCCTAATGTGACTATTTACACCGGGACGGGGTCTTTTGTATCTTCCAATACGATAAAAGTTGCGCTTCCGGAAGGGGACATCGAGCTGCAAGGTAAAGAGATATTTATCAATACAGGCTCTACTCCTATCATTCCGGCAATAGACGGCATTCAGCAAAGCCAGCATGTATATACCAGTAGTACGCTTCTGGATTTAAACGTCCTTCCCCGTCACTTGATTATTGTAGGCGGAGGATATATAGGACTGGAATTTGCTTCTATGTATGCCGGATTTGGCAGTAAAGTGACGATACTCGAAGGAGGAAATAAATTTATGCCTCGTGAAGATCGGGATATTGCAAACAGCGTCAAAGAAGTAATGGATAAGAAAGGTATTGAAATCCATTTGAACGCGCGTGCACAGTCTATCCATGACACCAATGATGGAGTGACGCTGACTTACTCGGACGTATCCGACGGCACTCCTTATTATGTAGATGGAGATGCCATTCTCATCGCAACGGGACGTAAACCGATGATTGAGGGATTAAACCTGTCAGCAGCAGGCGTAGGAGTCGATGCGCACGGGGCTATCATAGTAAACGATCAGTTACGTACCACTGTTCCCCATGTATGGGCAATGGGAGATGTAAAAGGCGGAGCACAATTCACCTATCTCTCTCTGGATGATTTCCGGATTATCCGCGATCAGCTCTTCGGTGACAAGAAACGTGATATCGGAGACCGTGATCCTGTTCAATATGCAGTGTTTATTGATCCGCCATTGGCGCATATCGGAATCAGTGAAGAAGAAGCTCTGAAAAGGGGATATTCATTTAAGGTTTCCCGGTTGCCGGCATCTTCCGTTGTCCGTGCCCGTACATTGCGACAGACAGATGGTATGCTAAAAGCCATCATCAATAATCATAACGGGAAGATTATGGGTTGTACACTATTTTGTGCCGATGCTTCAGAAATCATCAATATCGTAGCTATGGCTATGAAAACGGGGCAACCGTCTACATTCTTACGCGATTTTATCTTCACGCATCCCAGCATGAGCGAGGGATTAAATCAATTATTTGACATATAAGACAAATAGGCGATTTGCTTGCAAAAAACAGAAAAAACAAGGTACTTCGTATCATGATTAGTTGAATACATAACACAGCCTCTAAATAGGGTAAACAGAAGCTGTATTTGGAGTAATCAGAGGCTCTGAATGAGATAAACAGAGCCTCTAAATAAATGAATCTTATTCTTTTTCCATCTTAACAGAGTGAAATCTAACAGAAAGTGTTATCTTTGCAACCAAGTTAAACTATATACCTACCGCAATGAGAATTAGTAAGTAAGACAACACTTCTAAGTAAACATCACTTTTCTTATATGCTTTTTCTATTTTGTTAAGCATCACGAAATCCGTGTTGTTTAGCCAGTATTGTGTTTGTCGTTCCCCTATCCTGTGATTTTCTTTCACTCTATTTTCAACCTCAAACCCAATAGATCATCATGTCTATAAGTATTCAACAAATCAGCTATATCCATCCGGATAAAGAAGTATTATTCAGTGATCTCAATTTCGCCATCAGCAAGGGGCAGAAACTGGGATTAGTCGGTAACAATGGCTGCGGCAAATCTACTTTGCTGCAAATTATTGCCGGACAACTTTCACCCTCTTCCGGTGTCATTGTCCGTCCGGACGACCTGTATTATATCCCGCAACATTTCGGGCAATATGATTCATTGACTATCGCCCAGGCACTCCGGATAGAACGTAAGCAACAAGCCTTACATGCTATCCTGTCAGGAGATGCCTCAAACGAAAATTTCGTCGTCCTGGACGATGACTGGAATATTGAAGAACGTTCCATTGCCGCTCTCGATTTATGGGGGCTAGGACAGTTTACTCTATCCTACCCGATGAATTTGCTTAGCGGTGGTGAAAAGACCCGTGTATTTCTGGCAGGGATGGACATCCATCACCCATCCGTCATACTTATGGATGAACCGACCAATCATCTTGATTCTTCCGGCAGACAACGTTTATATGACTGGGTAGAGAAATGTCGCTCCACGCTGTTAGTGGTGAGTCATGACCGCACTCTGCTTAATCTTCTCCCCGAAATATGCGAACTGGAAAAGCATCAAATCAATTACTATGGAGGAAATTACGAATTCTACAAAGAACAAAAAACGCTGATGCAGGAAGCATTGCAGCAACGTATCGAAGAAAAAGAGAAAGCACTGCGCATTGCCCGCAAAGTGGCACGCGAAACGGCCGAACGCAGGGACAAACAAAATGTGCGCGGAGAAAAGAATAATATAAAAAAGGGAGTTCCTCGTATTGTACTCAACGCGCTTCAAGGAAAATCGGAAAAAAGTACCAGCAAACTTAACAGTGCTCATCAGGAAAAAGCCGAGAAGTTAACAGACGAACGCAACCAGCTTCGAGGTTCGCTCTCCCCAACCGCTACACTAAAAACCGATTTTAATAGTTCCTCGCTCCACACCGGAAAGATATTGGTGACAGCAAAAGAGATTAACTTCGGTTATTATTCCCATTCAATCAACAGTCATATTCAGATGAATAATGAAGCAAATCTTGCTGATACAGGTAATCATTCCGGTCCAGACAGTCATGATATTCAGGATAATGGTGACTTCAAACAGCAACTTTGGCAAACACCCATCAGCTTCCAACTAAAGAGTGGAGACCGCCTCCGTATAGAAGGAGCCAACGGCAGTGGGAAAACAACTCTTTTGAAGCTAATCACCGGACAGCTTCAGCCACAGGAAGGAAACCTGACACGCATGGAATTCACCTATGTCTATCTGAATCAGGAATATTCTATCATCGACGACCGTAACAGTATTCTGGAACAGGCTTACGCTTTTAATAACCGGAACCTGCCGGAGCATGAAATAAAGATTATTCTGAACCGTTATTTATTCCCCGCTTCCGAATGGGACAAATCCTGCCGGAAACTTAGCGGTGGTGAGAAAATGCGCCTTGCTTTCTGCTGCCTGATGATTAGCAATAATACTCCCGATATGTTTATTTTGGATGAACCGACCAACAATCTGGATATACAGAGCATTGAAATCATCACTGCTACCATCAAGAACTATACGGGTACTGTAATTGCAATCTCACACGACGATTATTTTATTCAGGAAATCGGTATCGAGCAACGTATTTTATTAAGCTAGCCTATTGATATTTTATCCGGTAAGTCTAAATATCAACCTAGTTTTTTATAACTTCGCAGCGCGAAGAAAAGAATTGGAATAAAATGGATCAGACAACACAATCATGGTGGTTTATCTTTTATAAAGATCAACTGCTTCTTGAGAAAAAAGGGGATGGTAAATATGCCGTCCCATGTGGAGAAAGTTCTCCTATCATTATTAAAGAAAAAACAACAGTACACAATATCACAACACTGGAAGGGAGAAACTGCAAAGCTTTCTCTCTCTCCTCTCCCATTGAAGAATCGGAGCAATGGGCAATGACAGGACTTCGTGCCTCTTACGATTATCTTCCTTTATCTCATTACCAGACTGCAGGAAAAGCGCATGAGATTCTACATTGGGATAGAAACAGCCGTTTCTGTTCCGCCTGTGGCACGCTGATGGAACAGAAAGAGTCTATCATGAAACGTTGCCCCAAATGCGGTCGGGAGGTATATCCTTCCATATCCACAGCGATTCTTGTATTAGTGAGAAAAAAAGACTCACTGCTCTTAGTGCATGCCCGCAATTTTAAAGGAACATTCAACAGTCTCGTTGCCGGTTTCCTGGAAACCGGAGAAACATTAGAAGAATGTGTAGCACGTGAAGTGAAAGAAGAAACCGGACTGGACGTAAAGAATATCACTTATTTTGGTAACCAGCCCTGGCCTTATCCCAGCGGTCTGATGGTTGGCTTTATAGCTGATTATGCCGGAGGGGAAATCACACTCCAAGATGAAGAGTTGAGTTCGGGAGACTTTTACACAAGGGATTATTTGCCCGAACTTCCCAGGAAACTTAGTCTTGCACGAAAGATGATTGATTGGTGGATTGAGCATCCAAATGAACATGTAGCAAACTAATAATCATAAATCAACCCCATGGAATTATCAACAAAAACACCCCGAATTGAAGTAGTAGATGCTCTTAGAGGGTTTGCTGTAATGGCGATCCTCTTAGTACATAACCTGGAACATTTCATTTTCCCTGTTTATCCGGAAAGCTCTCCCGAATGGCTCACCATTTTGGATGCGGGAGTATTGAATGCAACCTTCTCGCTGCTTGCCGGAAAATCTTATGCCATATTCGCTCTGCTTTTTGGATTCACTTTCTTTATCCAGTCGCACAACCAGCAATTAAAAGGAAAAGATTTCGGTTACCGTTTTTTATGGAGAATGGTATTACTTGCAGGATTTGCCACTCTTAATGCCGCTTTCTTTCCCGCAGGAGATGTCCTGTTGCTGTTCGTTGTAGTCAGTCTCGTACTGTTTATCGTACGCAAGTGGAGCGACAAAGCTATTCTAATCACCGCCATCCTGTTTTCATTGCAACCGATTGAATGGTTCCATTACATAATGAGTCTTTTCAATCCTGCCTATACCCTGCCCGATTTGAATGTCGGAGCAATGTATGCTGAAGTAGCAGATTACACCAAAGCCGGAAACTTCTGGGATTTTCTGATAGGCAACATCACTTTGGGACAGAAAGCAAGCCTGTTCTGGGCCATCGGTGCGGGACGCTTTTTGCAAACTGCCGGACTATTCCTGTTTGGCTTGTATATCGGACGCAAAGAATTGTTTGTAGCCACCGAATCTCATCTGAAATTCTGGACGAAAGCGCTCATTATCGCAGCTATCAGTTTTGCACCACTATATTCTTTAAAAGAACAGATCATGCAAAGTGACAGCAGTCTGATTCAGCAAACAGTAGGTACTGCTTTTGATATGTGGCAGAAGTTTGCATTCACGATTGTACTTGTTTCTTCTTTCATGTTGCTTTATCAGAAGGATAAATTCAAGAAAGCCGTATCCAACCTACGATTCTACGGAAAAATGAGTTTGACCAACTATATTTCCCAATCTATTTTAGGAGCTATTATCTATTTCCCATTCGGGCTTTATCTTGCTCCTTACTGTGGATATACTCTTAGCTTGATTATAGGTATCGTTCTTTTCCTGTTACAGGTTAAGTTCTGCAAATGGTGGCTATCTAAACATAAACAAGGCCCATTGGAAACAATATGGCATAAATGGACTTGGATAGGAACCAAGAAATAACAGGAAGAAAAGCAGGCTACGAAATATGCACAACTACAAACGAACAACTTACGAATATGAAACTGAACGTATCACTCTAAAGCATCAACAACACATGTGTATATCCGCAGCCTGCCTGTTGAAATTGAGATGATGCCAATACAACAAGATTCTCGCAAGAAGGATTTGCAAGTGGACTTAAAGAATGCAAAGGAAATGAAAGAACTGTACCAAGTGAGGGAAAATACCCGAAAATAGGCAGAATCAGGGCTATGTACAGAGAAAAATGAAGCGCCTCCACAATCTTCAAAAGATGATGGAGGCGCTATTTTATTATTTATCTTTTTATGATCTATGTCTGCAATTTCAGAAGAGACAAAATCAGATACCCAATGATTTCTTCACTGCTTCAATCTTTTCCATGGCGGCAGACTCGGCAGAAGCATAACAGTTGCGGCATCCCATTTCACCCTGAACTTCCATATAGAACTTAATCTTCGGTTCTGTACCTGAAGGACGAACGGAAACTTTGCTACCGTCTTCTGTGAAATATTGAAGAACGTTAGAGGGTTCCGGCATATCAATTACAGTTACGTTACCTTTATCGTCTGTCTGTTTCAGAGTCTTATAATCTTTGCTCAAGATCACTTTAGAGCCACCCAATTCTTTCGGAGGGTTAGCACGGAAGTTTTCCATCATCGCTTTGATTTCTTCAGCACCGCTCTTACCCGGTTTCACTACGTTTACAGTAAACTCTTTAGAGAATCCATATTCTACGTAGATATCAAGCAACAACTGATACAAAGATTTGCCATTATCTTTTGCCCATGCAGCAACTTCAGCAATCAGACAGCAAGCGGATACAGCATCTTTATCGCGCACGAAGTCTTCAGCAAGGAATCCGTAGCTTTCTTCACCACCACCGATATATTTCTGTTTGCCTTCACGCAGACGGATTTCACGGGCAATCCACTTAAATCCGGTGTAGCAGTCAAGCATTTCGATGTTGTTCTTATCAGCGATTTTCTTGATAAGTTCGGTAGTAACGATTGTCTTCACACAGAACTCGCCCCCTTTAATCTTACCCAGTTGTTTGTACTGTGTCAGAATATAATAAAGGTACATCATACAAGTCTGGTTACCATTAATCAGTACCCATTCTCCCTTGTCATCCTTACAAGCGATACCCACACGGTCGGCATCCGGATCGGAAGCCATAACGAGGTCAGCATCAATTTCTTTGGCAAGGTTTACAGCCATGGAAAGAGCTTCCGCATTTTCCGGGTTCGGAGATACGACAGTCGGGAAATTACCATCCTTAATCATCTGTTCGGGCACAGTAAATACGTTTTCGAATCCCCACATCTTCAATGCACGCGGAATCAACATCATACCTGTACCGTGAATCGGAGTATAGACAATCTTCATATCTTTGTGACGGGCGATAGCTGCCGGATCAATAGAAACTGTTTTCACCATATCCAGATAAATCTTATCAATGTCCTCACCGATAATCTGAATCAAATCAGGATTTCCCTGGAATTTAATGTCAGCAGCAGAAGCAATGGCGTTCACTTCGTCAATGATACCTTTATCATGCGGGGCCAACACTTGTGCACCGTCATCCCAATATGCCTTGTAACCGTTGTATTCTTTCGGATTGTGAGAAGCAGTCAGAATGATACCGCTCTGGCAACCGAGGTGACGGATAGCAAAAGACATTTCCGGAGTCGGACGCATATCATCAAACAGATATACTTTAATGCCGTTGGCAGAGAAAATATTAGCGGAAGTCTCTGCAAACAAACGGCTGTTGTTACGGCAGTCGTGACCTACTACTACAGAAATCTGCGGCAGATCCTTGAAGTTCTTCTTCAGATAGTTGGAAAGTCCTTGAGTGGCAGCACCTACCGTATAGATATTCATACGATTACTCCCAACTCCCATGATACCACGCAGACCACCAGTACCAAATTCAAGGTCTTTGTAGAAAGCTTCAATAAGTTCGGTTTTATCATCGTTTTCCAACATGCGTTTCACTTCAGCTTGGGTTTCAGCATCATAAGCCGGGGTCAGCCATTTTTCGGCTTTTTCAGTGACCTGTTTAATAAGTTCCTGATTTTCCATTTCGATTGTTATTTATTGGTTAATGAATTATTTATTATCAATTTCTTGAGCACACAAATATAAAATAATAAGTTTACAAATCCTAGTTATTCAATTCTTATTTCACCAAATATCTATCACCGGTCTGTTTGACATATTCTTGCAAGAATTCTTTCGGATATCCGGGACGGATCACACCGGCTGGTTGTCCGATAGAATTACGCTCAAACTTACCATCTTTAACACGCTTCACTACTCCATCATTATACTTCACAATCAAGAATGTACCTAATTGTTTCCAAGTATCGAAAGTGCTCTGTGCAGTCATGTTTGTATAATTTGTCAGAAAATCTACTGCTGCGTTCTTATCTTTAGCCAACAGTTTGGCAGCCATCTCTTCAATGCCTTCCTGCGCATTGTTGAAAGTCGTTTCCATTTCTTTCTGCGCTTCCCGTACATCACCGATCATCAAATCATAACGCGGATAGACCATATTAGATACCCAGTTAAAAATCCAGAAAGCTGAATTCCAGGAGAATGTAATATAATCGGCTCCGCCCACACGGGTATAGCATACCGGAGCTTTCGTTGCACAGCAATAGACCGGAGTAAATACCGCCATGTTAGCATCATCCACGCCAAACCAAAGTACACCACCTATCGGGTCCGGCTTATGAGCACGCATTTGTGCAACAAATACAAATCCGCTTTGTTGAGTGGAAATGGGACGTTCGTTGAAATATTCCTTGTCGTCTACCTTGAAGTTTAGAGGAGAGAGGCGATATGGCGTCTTATAAGGACCTGCTCCGAAATCATTGGAAATATCAAGAGGCGTACCTTCATAGTGGTCACGCATCATATCTTTCACATCCTGTACAGACAGTTTTTGTTTCGGTTTCACAAAAAGAGGCATCGGAGTATCGGTCTTTCCCTCAATATAAGGAAGATAATCTTTTCCGTTATCCGTGAACTTATTAAAATAGCTCCACACACGTGCCTCACAGAAACGGCGGGCACCAAAATCAAGAGGTGCGTAGGCTAGCGAAAAGCTAAAATCTTTGTTTACTCCATTAAAATATCCCTTCTCGCGGGCAAAAGAAACAACATCCGGAGAGTACATACAGTTCTCCTTGTCATTCATATCAAACTGGTGAATACGTGACTGATTGGCATGAGCCGAGATGCAGTCGTCGGGTACACGTACAGCTACCCAAACAGCTCCACGGATTCCGGGACCTTTACCAATCATTTCCATGATCCAGATTTCATTGGGATCGGCAATAGTAAAAGACTCTCCTTCGCTATAATAACCGTATTGCTGCACTAAATCGGTCATGATTTTAATTGCTTCACGGGCAGTACGCGAACGTTGCAAACCAATATAAATCAAACTTCCGTAATCAATAATCCCTGTAGAATCCGCCAGTTCCGGACGTCCACCGAAAGTAGTCTCACCAATCGTAACCTGATATTCATTCATATTACCGACTACATTGTAAGTCTGACGTGCCTGCTCTATTTCTCCCAGATACTTGCCGGTATCCCATTCATATACTTTCAACATCGTTCCCTTCGGGTAGGTAGCAGCCGGATAATGATAAAGTTCTCCGAACAGGCCATACGAGTCGGCAGAATAGGAAACGATTGTCGAGCCATCGGCAGACGCATTCTTTCCGACAATCAGGTTAGTGCAAGCGAAAGTGTTCGCCACAGCCGCCATAAATACAGCAGCACAAAAAATAATTCTTTTCTTCATAAATATATGATTCACTTTTAATAATTTACCAAACAAAACTCTCACGAGCTACCGTTTCATTTCCGCAACCATCGGTCACTGTAAACTCGACCGTATGCTTTCCGCCCTTCTTCACGTGTTTCGGATCAAGTACACATTCCCAGTACGATTTCACCATATTGGGGCGTCCGAAAAGTGCATACTTACCGTCAATCGTCCCGCGATAGGAAGCAATTCCCGTCCCCTGATCTTTCAGCCGATAGACAATCTTTCCGTTTCTTCCCCACTGGTTCTTATTAACAGGAATAATCTCCGGCGGAATGGTGTCGATGGCAACAGTATAAGTTCCTAACTCCTTGATGGCAGCTTTCATATATCCGTCTTCATACTTTCCGCCTACGCTGTACTTTCCTCCCTTCGGAGTGATGCGGGCCACATAATATTTGGTCGTATCGGCAACCGGCTTTCTACGCAATCCGATACGAAGTTCGCAAGCTGCATGCAATGGAACCGTCTTATCATTCAGTTGATAAGTAAAAGCAACGGCACCACTATCCGCCTTCATCTGATAATTGAGGGGGACATCGTCATACAACATTCCTTTCGGAATAACCAGGCTCAATCCCGGCTCTTGCAAATAATTAGTCTTATTCCAGATGAAATAATATTTCTCCCGATGATTCAACGGTTCAATCGGCTGCTTCCGACCCCGCACGGTAAAACGATAGTTGGAAGTGTTTCCGAAAGCATCTTTCAATGTATATAAGAACTGATAATCCCGTTCCTCGTCAATCGTCACCAGACCACGATGATCATTCGACGCTTTCAGCAGACGCAACGTATTTCCCGGATCAATAAAAGATTTCATATATTGTCCATACGTCCAAGAGTTAATCATCCGGTTCTCTTCTTGCGAGAAACGATCTACGGTACTGCGAAATATTTCATTCCCATCTACCGTGAGCACAACAGAATAAACTCCGTAATGGTTACTTACGCCATCCATGTAATCGTATGCCTTGATACCCAGCCCTATCACTCCCCATGCTTCCACAGGACGTTCGCTATTGGGAAGAATCGTTTTATTCTCCTGTTTTCCATCCACCACTCCTTTGCCCGGTTGCGGGAAAAAGAGGATGCCATCAGCTTTCGGAGCACGTGTATCTTTTATTTTCGACTGGAAGAAAGGCATAGGGTCAATATAATCCCCCGATTCCGTTTCAAACACATCCAGATGAAGATGTGGGCCGAACGAATATCCGGTATTGCCGCTCCATGCAATCTGTTGCCCTCCTTTTACCGGATATTCTCCCGGTTCAGGCACAATCTCCACTTCCCAGTTCTCTTCTTCATATTGAAGTTTCTCCACCCTTTCGGCAATGGGAGAAACAAAACCGCTCAAATGGCGGTTGATAGTTGAATAACCATTATGGTAGCAGACATCAAGTACATACCCCGATCCATTCGTTACGCGAATACGCGAAATATAACCATCAGCGAGAGCAAGAACGGGTTTACCGATCACTCCGCCTGTTTTAAAATCCAGCCCGCCATGGAAGTGATTGGAGCGGATTTCTCCAAAGTTTCCACTCAATGTAAGAGGAAAGTCAAAAGGAGGCACAAAGGTTGCTTGCTTTTTCTCTTGTCCATACCCTCCGATGCAGCAAGCCAGCATCAAAGCAGTGATATATCGTCTCATCATTCCATTCACTTTTTTACTCCCGCAAATGTACACTATTCCCACTAAACTATGAAATATCTGGGAGGAATGATGGTCTTAGATTCTAGTTAATATTTCTTTTAAATGTTATATTCATTGCAAATCAGTAGTTATTATGTTATTAATATTAGTACTTTTGTGGCTGTTTTTTAATTATAATTAAAAGTTAGAAACTCAATGAGAATGTATGTAAAAGTAATGGCAGCGGTCATTGCATGTATATTGCTGAGTGGAGAAACGCTCTCGGCATTTGCAACTACCCCCGCTACAGAAAATCTGAGTTGGTTTAAAAAGAAAAAGAAGAAACCAGAAGAGAAAGAAGAGAAGAGTAAAAGCGACTACGAAAAATTAGTGGAAGACAGTAAAACCACGAAAGGAATGTTTGCTGTACACCAAAAAAAGAATGACTATTATTTTGAAATTCCCACCTCACTTTTGGGACGTGATTTATTAGTTGTCAACAAACTGCAACGAGTTCCTGCCGAACTTAATGATGCAGGTGTAAACCGTGGAGTAAACTACGAGAATCAGATGGTTTGCATGGAATGGGATAAAGCTACGGGCAAATTAATGCTACGACAACAACGCCCATTACCTCTGGCGCCCCAAACGGATGCCATCTTCCGTTCGGTAAAGGATAATTTTATCTCTCCATTGATTGCCGCATTCAAAATTGAAGCAATTAATGCAGATTCTACTGCATTAGTAATCAAGGTGAATGATATTTATGACGGTACTGAAACCAGTATTAATAATGTATTTACTAATATCAATCTGGGTACTTCGGCTATCAAGAACTTATCCCGTATTTTATCCATCAAATCCTTTTCAAACAATGTCGTGGCAACTTCCGAATTGACTACCAGAGTTACAGAAGGAACTACCACTGTTTATGTGACGGTGGAAGTCAGTTCTTCTATTCTCTTGTTGCCTGAAAAGCCGATGATGGGACGATTCGACAATCAGAAAGTCGGTTATTTCACTAATCCGTTATTAAGTTTTAGTGATGCACAACAAGGTACGGATAAAACACAATATATCACTCGCTGGCGCATGGAACCCAAACCGGAAGACCGGGAGGCTTATCTGAAAGGACAGCTTGTGGAGCCTGCCAAACCAATCGTATTCTACATTGATAATTCAACACCTTACCAATGGCGTACGTACATTAAAAAAGGTATCGAGGACTGGCAGATTGCTTTCGAAAAAGCAGGTTTCAAGAACGCGATTATCGCCAAGGAAATCACAGACAGTATGCATATAGACATGGACGATGTCAATTACTCCGTACTGACTTACGCTGCTTCAGAAAAGAAAAATGCAATGGGACCTTCCCTGTTAGACCCACGTTCCGGAGAAATTCTGGAAGCTGATATTATGTGGTGGCACAATGTGCTTTCTATGGTACGCGAATGGATCACTGTGCAGACTGGAACTGTGTGTCCGGAAGCACGCAATGTGCAATTACCTGATGCTTTGATGGGAGATGCTATCCGGTTCGTTGCTTGCCATGAGGTAGGCCACTCATTGGGACTCCGTCACAATATGATGGGTTCATGGGCTTTCCCGACGGATTCGTTACGTTCCGAAGCATTTACTTCCAGAATGAATTCTACCGCTTCATCTATCATGGATTATGCACGATTCAATTATATTGCACAGCCTGGAGATGGGGTAAAAGTTCTTTCTCCGCATATCGGTCCTTATGATATGTTTGCTATCGAATATGGTTATCGTTGGTACGGAAAGAATACTCCGGAAGAAGAAAAGGATATTTTATTCGATTTCTTGAGTAAGCATACCGATCGTCTTTATAAGTATAGTGAAGCGCAGGATGTACGTGACGCAGTAGATCCACGCGCACAGAACGAAGACCTGGGTGATGATCCGGTCCGTTCTTCTTTATATGGCATCGAAAACCTGAAACGTATCGTTCCACAAATTCTTCAATGGACTACCACCGGAGAAAAAGGACAAACTTACGAAGAAGCGTCGCGTCTCTACTATGCAGTTATCAACCAGTGGAACAACTACTTATATCATGTACTTGCCAACATCGGCGGTATATATATTGAAAATACAATTGTAGGAGACGGTGTCAAGACTTATACATTCGTTGAGAAAGAGAAACAAGAAGCTTCATTGAAATTCTTGATGGATGAAGTATTGACCTATCCTAAATGGCTGTTTGACACGGAAGTAGGACAATATACCTATCTGCTCCGCAACACTCCAATCGGAAAACAGGAGAATGCTCCTACGCAAATCTTAAAGAACGCCCAAGCCTATATCCTTTGGGATTTACTAGGCAACACTCGTTTGATGCGTATGATAGAGAATGAATCTGTCAACGGAAAGAAAGCCTTTACAGTAGTGGAGCTTATGGACGGACTTCATAAAAACATTTTCGGTATTACCGAACGTGGTGGCATCCCCAATGTTATGGAACGTTCTTTGCAGAAAAACTTCCTCGATGCATTACTTACAGCAGCCGCAGAACCCGAAGCTGTAAAAATCAACAAGAAGATTGCAAGCGAGCATTTCCTGCTTGACCATGCTACTCCTTTCTGTAGTTGTTATGCCGCCGAACAACGGGCACTTCGTCAGGAAGACCGAATGGGTGCTCCACGTGTGCTCAACTTCTACGGCAGTCAGCTCAACCGTATTTCTGATGCTATCTCGGTGAAACGCGGAGAGTTATTACGTATCAAGAAATTGTTGCAAAACCGCCTCGGCACTTCTGATACTGCTGCACGCTATCATTATGAAGACATGATTCTACGTATCAATACAGCTTTGGGAATCAAATAAAACAAAATCAATCACTTTAATTATCTATATTGATGAGAAAAAAATACTTATACGTTCTTATATGTTTTCTTGTTAGCACGTTGGCTACAGCCAACGCTGTTAACCGCACAATCACCGGAGTCGTTATATCCGGTGAAGACAATGAACCTCTAATCGGTGCTTCTGTATATGTTAATGCAGACGATTTGAAAAAAGCTGGAGTATCACAGACTTCTCTAGGTACTATCACTGATATGGATGGCAAATTCTCCATTTCCATTCCGGAAAAGGTGACCAGACTACATTGTAGTTATATAGGTTTTGAAGAACAAAATATCGTGTTGCAAGCTGGAAAAGATACTTATCGTATTGTCCTTCAAGCTTCATCACACACACTAGGAGACGTAGTAGTAACTGGTTATCAAGAACTGGAACGTCGTAAACTGACTGCTGCTATTGCTAAAGTAGACGTTACAGACGGAATGGTAGGCGCAGCAAAAAGTATCGACCAGGCATTAGCCGGACAAGTTGCGGGGGTAGCCGTTACGACAACTTCCGGCGCACCGGGAGCTCCTGCACGTATTCGTATTCGTGGTACAGCTTCATTGAATGGAACACAAGACCCGTTATGGGTATTGGATGGAATACCTTTGGAGGGGACTGATATTCCTGAAATCAACAAAGACAACGATAATGACATCGTAAATATGTCGCAATCTTCTATCGCAGGTTTGAGTCCAAACGACATTGAAAGCATTACGATATTAAAAGATGCAGCTGCTACTGCCATCTATGGCGCACGTGCTGCAAATGGCGTAATTGTGGTAACAACCAAAAGAGGAAAAACTGGAAAACCTGTTATTAACTTCAATACTAAATTGACTTACACCCCTAACCTCAACACTTCACGACTCAACTTACTAAACTCGGAAGAGAAAGTCGATTTGGAACTTCAATTATTGAAAGAAGCACGATTTGACATATTATGGGGGTTAACAGATCCGATAGCAGTATTTCCTGAAAAAGGAAAAGTTGCCGCGATCATGAAGCAATATAACTTAATAGACATCTATAAAGAACAGGGCTGGAACGGACTGACACCTGAAGCCCAAAATGCTATAAACAAACTGAAAACAATCAATACAGACTGGAATGATATATTATTCAGAGATGCTTTCACACAAGAATATAACTTTAGTATTTCCGGTGGTAGCGAAAAGGTTACTTATTACAATTCCCTCGGTTATGTAAAAGAAAACGGAAATGTACCTGGCGTAAGCATGAGTCGTTTTAACCTGACCAGTAAAACCTCTTATCAAGTCAACAAAATGTTAAAAATTGGAATGTCTATTTTTGCCAACAGACGCAAGAATAACACATTTATGACTGACACTTACGGACTCATCAACCCAGTATATTATTCACGTATCGCTAATCCTTACTTTGATCCATTTGACGAACAAGGAAACTACCTTTACGATTACGACGTAGTCAAAAGTAGTGAAACAGATGAAAAGCAAGGCTTTAATATATTCGAAGAACGAGCAAACACAAATAAAGAATCTGTCACCACAGCCATCAATTCTATCTTTGACGTTCAACTACGTTTTAACGATCAGTGGAAAGTTTATTCACAGATTGGTGTGCAATGGGATCAATTGTCTCAAGAAGAATATGCCGGGATAAACTCATATAATATCAGGAATATACGTGAAAACAATAAATATTGGAAAAATGGCGTACAAACCTATCTTATACCAGAAGGAGGTATGCTTAAAACAACTAATAGCACAACCTCACAACTCACATGGAAAATCCAGGGAGAATACAAAAATACATTCGGTGATATACATGATATACAAATAATGGCCGGCTCGGAAATCCGTAAAAACTGGGTAGACAATCAAGCCTCAACCGGATACGGATATGATCCCAAGAAACTGACATTCCAAAATCTCATATTTAAAGATGAAACACAGGCTAATGATTGGAATCTAAAAACCAAGTCATACAAGGAAAACGCTTTTGCTTCTTTCTTTGCCAATGGTTCATATACTTTAATGAATCGTTATACATTGGGAGGAAGTGTACGCATGGATGGTTCTGATTTATTCGGAGTAGATAAGAAATATCGTTTCTTGCCAATCTATTCGGTAAGTGGCTTATGGCGCTTATCTAATGAATCGTTCATTAGACAATACAAATGGATCGATAATTTAGCCCTTCGTCTTTCTTATGGCTTACAAGGAAATATTGATAAGGGAACCTCTCCATTCCTAGTCGGAAAATATGATAATGTGAGCATTTTACCTGGCTACAGTGAAGAAAACATTATTATCAATAGTGCTCCCAACAGTAAATTACGCTGGGAAAAAACAGCATCTTACAATCTAGGAATAGATTTTTCTGTACTCAATCAAGCCATCAATCTTAGTGTAGATTACTACTATAGAAAAGGAACAGACTTAATTGGTTCTAAAGCATTAGCTTTGGAAAATGGATTCACTAATATGTCTATAAACTGGGCTAGTATGGAAAACAAAGGTGTCGAAATAAACCTGCAAACCCGTAATATCACCACTAAAGACTTCTCTTGGTACACAACTTTCAACTTCGCATATAACCAAAATAAAGTACTAAAAGTACTTACAGATAAAAACCAAGTGACTCCTAGCTTGGAAGGATACCCCGTAGGTGCAATCTTTGCATTGAAAACCAAAGGTATAAACCCCGAGACTGGACAAATCTATCTTGAGAATAAAGAGGGGAAAGCTGTCACTGTAGAAGAATTATTCAGAATGACATCGAATGAAGACGGACTTGGCACTTACCAAATAGGGCCGAATAGTGAAGAACAAAGAGATTTCTACAGTTATATCGGAACGTCAGATGCTCCCTATACGGGCGGTTTTCTAAATACGTTCAATTACCGCAATTGGGAACTGAATTTGAATTTTTCTTATAATTTTGGAGCACACGTAAAAACAACTCCAAGTTATAATGTATCTGACTTAGATCCAGGACGCAATATGAATAGAGACATACTGGATAGATGGACACCGGAAAATAAAACAGGAAAATTCCCTGCATTAGCAACATACAACTACAATCCGGCTGACTACTACTTGTTCAGTACTCGAAATGATATTTACAGGTCATTGGATATCTGGGTAAAGAAGTTAAGCTTCGTACGTTTACAAAATATACGTCTTGCTTACCGGGTTCCATCCGAATGGCTACATAAACTAAGTATCGGAGGAGCAACTGTAGGCTTAGAAGCTCGTAACCTATTTGTTATCAGTTCAAACTACGATAATTATATGGATCCGGAATCAATGGGTAACCTATACTCTACTCCAGTTCCTAAATCTATTACATTCAACCTGAGTCTTAACTTTTAAAAAAAATAGATTATGACAAAGAAAATATATTATATATTCACATTAATAGGAAGCCTACTATTATCTTCCTGTGATAGTTATTTGGACATACAACCAGTAGGCCAAGTAATTCCTAATACATTGGCTGAATACAGAGCTTTATTCACAACAGCTTACAATACTGTACTCAATGACAGAGGAATATGCGAAATCCGAACAGATATCGCAACAATATTACAATCTGATGCCACTTCCAAAAACTCTTTAGGAGATGTTGAGAAATGGAATGATGTAAATCCGAATGCAAGTACGAGACAATTTGGCTGGGCAGCCTATTATACCAATATCTATTATGCTAACGCAATCATTGATAAAAGAGATGAAATATCAGAAGGAAGCCAAGAAGATATTAATCAATTAGTTGGAGAAGCTTACCTTATGAGAGCATATATGCATTTTATATTGGTTAATCTTTATGGACAGCCCTATACAGCTGCCGGAGCATTAGAAACCAAGGCGATTCCTCTAAAACTCAATACTGATTTAGAAGAAATACCATCACGAAACACTGTAAAGGAAATATATACCTCTATATTGTCTGATATAGAAACAGCACGGAAGCTGATTAACAAAAAAGAATGGGAAGTTCAATATTCATACCGTTTTTCAACATTGTCAGTAGACGCAATGGAGTCACGGGTATATTTATATATGGGTGAATGGGCCAAATCTTATGAAGCTTCGGAACGTGTATTAGCTGGAAAATCGACATTAGTGAACTTGAATGATGAAGGAGACAAACTTCCTAATGAATTTACATCCATAGAAATGATCACTGCCTATGAGGTTTTCCCGAATAGCGATTATGCCGGATCACTCCTACTTTACCCTTCATTTTTGCAAGAATATGAGGAAGGAAAAGATCTACGCCCAAACAAGTACTATAAAGTAAATCAAAATGGGAATTATACTTCCAGCAAAAGTGGTGAATCTAAATTCAAATGTACTTTCCGTACCGGAGAACTTTATCTAAATTCAGCCGAAGCTGCTGCACATTTAAACAAATTACCAGAAGCACGTACCCGGCTCTTGAAACTAATAGAGAATCGTTATACATCAGAAGGCTATGAGCAGAAAAAGAATGAAATAAATGCGATGAGCCAAGAAAAGCTAATCACAGAAATTCTGAAAGAACGTGCTCGTGAGCTTGCTTTTGAAGGACATCGCTGGTTTGATTTACGCCGAACTACCCGGCCGGAAATCAAAAAAGTAATTGAAGACGTAACCTACACACTTGTACAAGATGATTCCCGTTACACATTGCGTATTCCACAAGATGCAATTGATGCTAATCCAGGACTTTTAAACTAATAACAGGCATCCTTCATAGAAACTGTCTGACAATAGACTAAAAGAAGCTCTCCTTACCTAAAACGTAAGGGGAGTTTTTTTTAGTCTATCTACTAACCACTTCACATTCTATCTACATATCTCATTCATCGCAAAATCTTTATCCCTCAAAAATATTGTTCTTTAACAAGAAATCCGTATCTTTGTAGCGACTTATTACGATTAATAACGTAGAAGCGTTTAGAATATTATCTCTATTCAGAATCTGGTAAATTCTTTAATTGGGGAGATAATGGCAACTAAGCGTTCACGTCTTTGTTATATACAAGGGCGTGGACTCTGTTGTTCATTTCCCAATAGGTTTACCAGAACCTTGAATAGAATGAACTAACGACGTCCACGCTTCTCTTGTATATAATGGTATCCGGACGCTTACCACACAAACAATAAGAAAAATGAGCAACACTATTACAAAGTTCTTTGCTTCTTTTTTAGCTTATGGGGTAGCTAATAAGAAAAAGCGTTTTTCGGCAATTGGCCGTTTCTCCGAAGGATTGGCTCCCGTTAAAGGAAAAATCCAATGGGGATACATCAATAAAGGATATGACGTTGTCATCCCTCTAATGTATGAACGGGCTTTCTCTTTTAAAGAAGGATTAGGGATGGTAGTACTCAATTCCCAATACGGATTCATCGACCATACCGGACAGATACGGATTCCGTTTAAGTACGCAGCCGCTCACTCGTTTGAGCAAGAATGCGCACGGGTATGCCACGATGGATTATGGGGACTGATTGACAGACAAGGAAACTACATTCTTCCACCGACTTACAGTCAAATAGAACAATTCGCGGAAGGATTAGCCCTCGTCTCGCTACACAACAAAGTAGGATTCATTAATAAGAAAGGAGAAGTTGTCATTCCCTTGAAATATGATAATGGATGCTCTTTCTCTGAAGGATTGGCTGCTGTCTGTATTGAAAGCCAGTCGTCCAAGTGGGGGTATATAAACAAAGACAACCAAGAAGTACTTCCTTTTAAGTACGATATTGCAGAACCCTTTTATAACAACATAGCTCGAGTGGGTCTCTATGGAAAAAACATGAAAATCAACAAGCAGGGCAGTGAATGTCTATAAAATAACCACTCTACGCATTTATTCATCTCAACACGCGAGGCATTCTGTTCTAAAACATCCCCTTACGAATAACAACGTAAGGGGATTTTTCGTACATTCGAACATGTTAAATCTTTAATACGTAACATTATGATTATCGGAGTACCAAAGGAAATCAAAAACAATGAGAACCGTGTTGGCATGACACCTTCGGGGGTGGCCGAAGTGGTAAAACAAGGGCATCGGGTATTTATCCAACATACAGCGGGAATAAATAGCGGTTTTCCGGATGAAGCATATCAAGCTGTCGGCGCGCATATCCTGCCAACAATAGAAGACATTTACGCCACTGCCGAGATGATCGTAAAGGTGAAAGAACCGATAGTCACCGAATATAACTTAATTAGAAAAGGACAGTTACTATTCACTTATTTCCATTTTGCTTCCGACCGGGAGTTAACCCTCGCCATGCTCTCCAATAAATCAATATGCCTGGCTTATGAAACTGTAGAAGAAGCAGACCACTCATTACCTTTATTAATTCCTATGAGTGAAGTTGCCGGACGTATGTCTATCCAGGAAGGCGCCCGTTTTCTGGAAAAACCGCAAGGCGGAAAAGGTATCCTTTTGGGAGGTGTACCAGGTGTTAAACCAGCTAAAGTATTAATTTTAGGAGGTGGAGTGGTAGGTAGCAATGCCGCACAAATGGCTGCAGGAATGGGGGCAGATGTCACTATTACAGATATAAATCTGGCACGTCTGCGCTATTTGAGCGAGACACTTCCAAAAAATGTAAAGACATTGTACGCATCCGAACTAAGAATCAGAAAAGAATTGCCGGATGTTGATTTAGTTGTCGGCTCTGTACTGATTCCCGGTGATAAAGCACCACATTTGATTACCAAAGAAATGCTTTCAATGATGCAGCCCGGCACAGTATTAGTAGATGTAGCAATCGATCAGGGAGGATGCTTCGAGACCTCTCACCCGACCACTCACAGCGCACCGACCTATATTGTAGATGGAATCGTGCATTATGCAGTAGCTAATATTCCGGGAGCTGTACCTTACACTTCCACCCTTGCACTGACCAATGCTACCCTCCCCTATGTGATCGCTTTAGCAAATAAGGGATGGGAAAAAGCCTGCAAAGAAAATCCAGCATTAGCACTCGGATTAAATATCGTAGAAGGAAAAATCGTTTATAAGGCCGTAGCCGACGTATTTGGTTTAAAGTACGATCCTATCAGCCTATAACTATGCATTTTCACCATACAGCAACACAAAGTCTTACAGAGTTTTTCTTTTTCAAAATAAGACCATCTCAATGTCTTACGCCTTCGATTGATGACCTTTTTAAAAAAACTCTGCAAGACTTTGTATTACTCTGTGGTGAGCTATATCTTTAAAATAAATAATCTTTCTTTGCTGCCCGTTGATAAGCCGCTACCAATTCGTCCATTACTTCTGCCACAGACTGCCGACGGGATATGATTGCCGAAACTTGTCCGATCTCCAATTCCCCTTCTTCCAGATCACCTTCGAAGATTCCTTTTTTAGCACGCCCCCGTCCTAATAAAGTTCTCAAATCTTCTGCACTAGCACCACTATCTTCAGCCTTCTCCACTGCTTCGCGGAAAGCATTCTTTACCAAACGCGTCGGAGCCAGCTTTTTCAACAACAACTTAGTATCCCCTTCACCGAGACTCAAGCAATAATCTTTAAATACCGGACTCGCTGAACTCTCTTCAGTAAGAGCAAAACGGGTTCCTATCTGCACACCTTCGGCTCCCAATACCATAGCAGCCAGTATTCCTTCTCCTGTGCCGACACCTCCTGCAGCTATCAAAGGTAATGTTGTAGCCTCACGTACAGCGGGAATCAAACAGAAAGTCGTTGTTTCTTCGCGTCCATTATGCCCCCCGGCTTCAAACCCTTCTGCCACTACCGCATCTACTCCAGCCTCCTCACATTTTACAGCAAAACGGGAAGAAGAAACAACATGAACAACCGTTATTCCACGCTCTTTCAACCATCCGGTCCACGTTTTCGGATTTCCGGCAGAGGTAAAAACAATTTTCACTCCCTCTTCCACCACAATATTCATAATCTCTTCTATCTGGGGATACATCAAAGGAATGTTTACACCAAAAGGCAATTTCGTGGCCGCATTACATTTACGGATATGCTCGCGTAAAGTCTCCGGATGCATGGAACCGGCACCGATCAATCCCAGTCCACCGGCATTGCTCACAGCAGAAGCAAGACGCCAACCGCTGCACCACACCATACCACCTTGAATAATAGGATACTGAATACCCAGAAGAGAAGTAATTCTATTCATAACCAATAATTTATCTATGTGTTAATATACTAAGATACCAATAATAGCGACAGAGCTATATAACAATGCGCCAACATAACAACACACAAACTTACATAAAAATCTAGATTTATACACGTGTTCAATAAAAATAAAGACCA